>Ga0209370_1001817_pt1 | contig 17417 bp, 15 predicted proteins | sample AgamicAtPrz_FD_187164 | JGI IMG/M metagenome (GOLD analysis project Ga0209370, IMG submission 187164) | Agave microbial communities from Guanajuato, Mexico - At.P.rz (SPAdes) (version 2) | ecosystem: Host-associated > Plants > Phyllosphere > Phylloplane/Leaf | place: Guanajuato, Mexico... | reverse complement strand
AGTACGTTGCCGTCACCTTCCTGCCAGAGGTCATGGCACAGACCCGGGGCTGCTTTATGGACGTCGTCCGGGTTGCCCATCACCAGCAGGAGTCGCACCTTACGCTGCCAGCGGCGTCCATAGCGAAAGCGCAGGTGTTCGGACACGGCGTCTTCGCTGAAGACCGGTTCATCGTCATCTTCTTCACCGGGAATGGTGTTCGTCACCGGAGTGATACTCTCAGCCTTTTTCTGGCCCCACTGGAAATACAACCCGGATTTACCGGCGAAGTCGAAAGCCTTCTCTGTCAGCCAGCCGAGTAAAAACATCGCGGCAACCATAATGGCGCAGAATGTGAGTATGCGCTGTCCGTCATACGGTCCGAAGCCGGTGGCAGAGGCCACATTTTCCGGAAAGGCATAAAACAAAAATGCCACGATGACTGTCAGGAAAAAGGCGACAGTCACAACTGAGCCGATGAGTGTTTTTACTTTTACCTTAGACATTCTTAGGCGATTCCTTGCGAACTTCTTCTTTGGTGATGACGGCAACCCATATGTCGTCCTTGTCAGCGGCGGGTTGTGCGGCGATAACCTGCGGGCCATTATCGCTACATGCAACTGAGGCAAGAATAATAGCAAGCCAGGGGGCGGCGCGTCTGGCATATCCCAGAGCGGGATCAATACCATGATTGTCTTTTGACAAACTGAATGTCACCCCGTTATCTTCACAAGCCATATTCCATCCACTTCCGCTTGAAAGGACTGGACCTGTATACCAGGCCGTTTTTAGTGCTTCAGGGGCTGTTGTGGCCCATAACAGTGCTCTGTCCAGCGTTTTTACAAGCCGGGTTTCCTGGCCCTTTTCAGGGCGATGGAGACATACCGCATCAGGATAACCAACAGCCTTACGGTTGCTGAGCACCACAAGGGTAATGGCATCGGCGTCACCTTCATCAGGCAGAGCAGGCAAAGAAAACGTCACTCCTGCAAGAATGCCTGGAGTGTCCCAGCGCTGGTCCAGCCAGGCATCAAACCCCGCCAGACCTTTGCCCGCAAGGAGCCTGAAGACCCGCCCGGTTCTGGCCGTGAGTTCATTTCTGAAGTGCTCCTCCAGTCTGGGTCGGATATCGTCGTCACAGTCCAGCATCAGGCAGCAAGGAATATCCTTCGACAGGGCGTCGGTAATTTTTTGTACATGGGCGACAAGTGTTGACGTGGCGGAGATGAGTTCTGTATCCAAACCTGTCTGAAAACTGGCTAAGGCTGCATACCTGACAACGGCTTTGGAACCACGTGGCCTTGAGGCCTCTGAAGCTGGAACGATATGATTAAGTGCTTTCACCAGTGCGCCGGGACTATTTCCTGAAACGTGTTGAACGTATGTATCGAGTATCCAGGCACAGCGCTGACCCCGACAAGTTTCGCGATCAATAAGCGCTTCGCGTTCCACATTCCGGGACTCAGCCCCCACCTGCTCTGCTTTGTATGCAAACCGACGCAGGGAGAAAAGCAGTCCCCAGAGACAGAAAGGCAATCCCAGCGCAGTAAACCAGAAAATAAAGCCAGTCCGTTCTGTCGTCCAGTTCCAGAGCGTTAACGCAATCCCTCCTGACATGACAAATGCCAGGAACAGCAGCCAGCGGCGGGTATCAGGTCGTGGAACTTTCGCCGCCTTTTCAGGGATGGTATCCACCAGGACTGGCATACTCAGGCAACCTTTGCAGGAGCAAAAGAACTGATCAATGTGCAGCCACAACCACATTTATGACCGTGAAAGGCAACCGGGATCCCGTTATCAAGATAATCAGGGTTACCTTCGATGATAGTTGTCGGACCATGTCCAGGTATCGGGCAGGAAACGCTGTCACCTTTACGCGCCACGCCAATCCCACCAAATATCATGGTGCCAGAACAGGTCATGACTGAACCACCGTGAGTGGTTTTGTCGTCTTTTCGAATAATCTGGAGCATTATTTAAAGCCTCATTGTTTATGTGAAAAAATAAAATTGTGAGGTGTGATATTTTTATTTTCACACCCACAAAAATCGTATTCTTGTTTTCCGTCAGACTTTGAAGTGAAAGTTTATTTAATTACAGATTCAGTCTTAATCCAGGCAACAAGCGGCGTACCTTTTGAATTAATCTAACCGATGTTTATCCATTTATTATCAGGGGAGTGCTGTATTATTTTTATTTTATCCCCAGGCACAAGATAGGCTTTAGTTTGAGCATTACCATCTGGAGCAGTGAATAAATATGCCTTCGAGTTAATTGATGTTTCATTTTCAATGCTATGTAAGTAATCAGAGATGGGATTTATTACAATTTTTTTGTCTTTTCATTCTCTTTCGCTAATTGTTGATATTTATCTATATTTTCTTTTGAGGGGGCATCGCAACGAAGCATATTACTTGCACGTCTGATATCCAATGAAGATAGCTTATTTTTCATTTTATTGATTGAAGGTCGCATAGAATTAAAATCAAAAACATCTGCGCCTGCATCTCCCGAACTGGCTAATACATCTTTACCCCCCGTCCAGGTATACCCACATCCTTCGCCATCCCAGTCGCTAACGATACAACCATTGCTCATGTCAACAACGCTACAATAGGCTCTATCTGCATACTTTGAAGTGCCATCTCCGAATTCTACGGTTCCACCAGAGACACTATTAACAATTAAATATTTCCCAGACGGAGAAACTTTTGAAGAACCGTCTTCAATGTAAGTTCGGTCATCCCGACTGAGATCAGCAGAGTAACTATGGTTGGAAAAGATAATTTTTCCCCATGAGTTATCATCGTAGTGTTCACCATTTTTTTCTGTGAAAATGTTATACTCCCTCCAGTCGGGGATTGGATTGTAACATCAGCAGAGCTGACTTCAGAAAAAAATATAGTGAATAACACAACACTCGCGAACATGCGGTTAATCATAACTTAGCCTTTAATGTATTAAAACGAAGGGAGGAATTGGTCATTCTTCTGGTTAATTTATACTCTTCCAGAAGCTTGCTTTAATATGATGTACTTTCATTACCCCACGTTTGGGGGTCTAAACTTACAGTTGGGTTATTTGTATGGAAATTTTCGATTGCTTTACTAAAATCAGGTACTACATATCCAGGGCGATTAACTGAATGATCCAAAACAGCAGCCCTTCCAAAATTACTTTTTATGAAATCTTTTATTTTTTACTTCCCGCACTTAAAACCACTTTATTTTCTGCGCTATGAAGTCTTTCTATGAAATCTAAAACTTGAATATCTAAATATTCAGGTAATGTCAAAACCTTCACAAGTGCGGCAAGAGGTTTATTATGTATTTTTTGGTTATACGTACTTTCTGTGCAACCCTGCCTTAATAATGTTTTTAACTCAGTGGAAGTTATTTTATTTCCCTGGGTTAATAAACCATCACTATAATAAATAACGGCTGAACTCCCTGTTCCCTCAACAGTCCAGCCACATAATTTCGCGTAACTAGCGTATAAATCAGGGTGAGCATCTCTAAATTTAGCAAATTGAGCTGATAACTCACCTTTCCCTTCTAAATTATCCTGATCTTTTACTGTTTTCCGCATAGCTCCCGCAGTGATGACTTCACTATCATATGATTGCACTGCATCCATATTGCCTTCATTCTCTGACATGGCAATAAGTATTGTTTTTTCATCAGACGTTATCTTGCCCGATGAAACCAAACCATCCCACCGTGTATAGCTAGCTAACGTAATACCACCTTTATAGAGTGGGCCATATTGAGTTCCATATTTGACTACTCAAAATTTATCAGCATAGAGTGCTTCGCAATCACATTTCGCGTTTTTAAACATGTCTAAAAACGCAATCGGATGCATATGCCAAGGTTCGGCCCCCAGCTCCACGCCCTTTTCGGATACTGCTTTCATCCACGTCATTTTATCCAGAAACGCTTCCAGATACGTTTTCCATAACGGCGCATCCCTGGTTAACGTATTCAGGTATGTCTTCCAGAGCGGGTCATCCTTGCCGTAATACCATTCACTGGCGTGTTTTGCAATTACACGGTATAAGCGGTCGCGGTAAGAGATATTATGGACCACCTGAAGATAATTGTGAAATAAGCCTATGAAAAATTAAACCCTTCCTCATTTACATAAGGAATGTCAACTATATAATCACTTACAACACTATCACTTCTATATGAGTTCGGCAAACAATCACTAGATTGAATAATCTTTCCATTTTTTTTGATATCAAACGACATTGTGTATTCATTTTTTTCAGAACCTTCAATTACATCAATGAAATAAATGTATTTGCCGCGTTTGAAGCCATAATAAGTAACACCCATCTTGCTATCTTTGGTGCGTCTCAGTTTATTCCCTTCGTTGAAAACAAGTTTTAACTCTGTTTTACCATCCCTTTTAAAACCATAATTAATTTCTTTTGTAATATTATCAATGAAGAATGAAACTTCTTTACCGCCCTCTCCAAGTAATGAGCAAGTAATGATTTTAGTCACATTCTGTTCAACTGCGAAAGCGCCTGCCGACAAAAAAACGCCCCTGCTAAAAATATATTATATTTTCTCATTGAAATACCGTTTCGCATAACGAATAAGCCTCTTGCAGCTGTTGATTTCTTAAAATCACTCACGACTTTTTGCATAGCAAGTTTTAATAAGGTAAGGATTTCATTTCCTTGATCCGTTGCTCATTAATGCGATAAATACATTTATTTACTAGCGTTGCATTAGCTTGGGATCCTGAGTCAGCAAATAGTGACTCCATAGCGCACTGTTGATCTCTGTATTTCAACCACCCCCGTTGCGCTGACAATAGTTTCGCCGAGTAACGTTCTGACATATCTTTATCCGTTGAATAATTTTCAGTTATTCTTATTCTGAGTGCAGAATACTCTTCATTAAGACGTTTTTCAGAGTCATTTTTTAAGTTTGCATAACAAGAATCAATCGATTGAGTTTCATTTTTCGCAGAGCAGACATCGTCTGCTAATACTGAAACTGATACCAGCAATGACAAACCACACACTAACATTTTAATTAATGGCATATTACTGACCTCTTAAATAATTTGCTCTATGACGCCCGCTCTCGTAGCTGGAAATTGTTGCATTATTTTCTATATATGAAATTAACTCCTGCCGGCTATTATACATTCCAGCCCTCATGGGTCTTTCACCACTAAAACCCTGATATATAAAATCAACAAGTATGTCTTGGATTTTTTGTTCTAAACTATCCCATGAGAGAGCATCAGGTACTCCACGAGTTTTATCTTTATAATTCCGTTTAGCTCTGTCTACATAGGCTGGATAGATCAATCCAAACAATTTATTTTGCTGCATCCTAGTTATTTCACCTATAGACTCTCGATTAGAAAGGACAAAATTCATTGCAGCACTTCCTTTCAAACCTGCGGCCATTGAAATTATGTTGGCTTTATCTGAATCAATTCCCGATGCAACCATATCACTATACACCGAATCTTTACTTCTCCCCCCCATATCATACCCTCGACCAAGGGTAACACCTGAGAGATCATTTCCAGGCCAATGAATTCGGCGGCTGAAGTAGCGGTTTCCCGTAATATCATTACCTTCAGCATCGAAAGTAACTTGTCCCTTATTTACTTTGAGCCATTTCAGAGCCATTTCGTCTTCACTTTCACCCAAAACATCCAAAAACGCAATAGGATGCATATGCCACGGTTCCGGCCCCAGTGCCACACCCTTTTCGGACACTGCCTTCATCCATGTCATCTTATCCAGAAACGCTTCCAGGTACGTTTTCCATAACGGTGCGTCCGTGGTTAAAGTATCCAGGTATGTCTTCCAGAGCGGGTCATCCTTGCCGTAGTACCACTCGCTGGCATGCTTCGCTATCACACGGTACAGGTGGTCCCGGTAGGAAACATTGTGAACTGCCTGAAGATATTCCTGTTCCGAGTAATAGCCGTCCTGGTTACTGTCGATCATCTCCAGCAATCGCTGGTAGTTATATTTGTTCAGGGCATGAGTGGTACGCGTTTCATCCTGTGCCGCTTTATACAACTGCTCCAGAATACCCTTCACCACGTTATTCGGTTGCTTTATGCCATCAATCAGGTCAAAACTCTCCGGTGCCTTATTCAGCGTAACAAAACCGAGCTCGCCTAACGCGTACTGCGACACTTTCTGGACGCTGGCGGCAGGTAACCAGCCACCTTCCGGGCGTATCTGATAATACGCAGCATCCTGGTTATTTGTCAGTGCGTTCCCCTCAGCATCGGCACCCGGCACTTTTGCCAGCGTCAGGATCCCCGGAGCCTTTGTATTTCGACCGCCTGCTGTTATTCCGGTATCGCTCTTGTCAGATAGTGGGGCATCGGCTTTCCAGCTCAGATACACCGGCGCATCCTCTCCTGCTCTTCCGGGATTAGTGATGAACTTCTCCATATCATCCATGCTCAGGCACTCTATATGTACCTGGTAGCGCGAGCGCTTGCCGTTTTCTTCCGGTAGCTGACAAAAACCCATATGCCCGAGACTGTCTCCGGCATTGACCGGTACAGGCGCTGAAGGTACATACGAATCATTAAAAACGGGTTCACTACCGGATGCTGCCGGTGCAACCGGCGTCAGACTGTCGCCGTCTGATACTACCCATACCCGATCGCCCTTTTTCAACTTATCCTTATCCCGGCCCAGAGTGACCAGACTGAATGTTCTTGCTGCATCGCCTGGATTCTTACCTGGACGGATGACCTGCTGTGCGGTATTACCGGGCTCGTATGAAAGCGGGAAATCGGCTACCAGACTACCTGCATTTTTATATTGGAGAACATCGCCACTGCTCAGATAGTACGCCCAGTTTGTACGCGAAGTGCAGTTCACAACGCCTTCTGACTCATTAGTGTAAGCCGGAGTACATTTTGCCCACCAGGATGGAACAGGCACCGATTCTGTTGCTTTCAGATTCCCCTGGTCTGATACCGTCCAGACTTTAGTACCCGCTGCAAGCGTGTTTCCTGCTGCATTTTTCGTTTCTCTGGTAATGGTTACTTCGATAAACTGACGCTGGTCGCTGCTGCGGGTCACAATAGTGTCACTCAATGTGACTAGCGTATCTTTCTCCAGTTTTCCGGCTGTGCGTCCTGCCTGCAAATCTTCCGCACTGGAGTAATAGCGCTGGACGCCTGCCACTTTTCTGTCCGCCAGGCTGCCCTGTTGTTTATAAGCAGCATAAGGCGCCAGATTCATATACAGAGTGAAAAATGACAGTCCGCTCTCTTCTGTATCACCCGGCTGGATATAATGTTTCACCAGTACAAAAGAGGTCGAAAGGAGCAATTTTTCACCGCGCCAATCAATCGCAGCACTCTCATAGTCCTTACTGACGCGCCAGGCAACTATCTCACCATCCGCCATACAACGAATAAATTGTTCCCCTTTATAGAGCTCGCGACAATATTCATTCTCAGCTTCACTGTCAGTACTCAGGGCGCACCAGGGAATAGTGGCATCAGTAATATGGATACCGCCATGCCACATTCCCTGACTTCCCACCAGATACAGTCCTGAGCTTTCCCCTCCGATCATCGATAACAACTCTTCCACAGAGGAAAAGGCATGGCCATTTTTGTTTGACGGTACGGGGTAACTGATTTTAGGTAACTTTGCTGTCATAAATCACCTTCCATGCTATTCACTGGTCCATTTGGCGGAATTTTTTGTCGTGACCGTGACGTCTGTCATTTTAAAGTCCGGTGTCTCCAGTGGCAGAGTACTGCCAGTTCCAGGCACCAGATAACTCGCTACCTTCATCACCATCATCCCTTCGGAACCATGCTCAATACCGTTCTTACTCAGCCTCAGGTAAGATCCTCCACCGTTCAGCGTCAGCGTTTCCGGGGTGCTGATAATAATTTCGTCTTCACTACTGGTCACCGTCAGCTGCTTTTCAGAAAACAGTGCCATCGTGTTGTGCTGAGCCTGAATCTCGATGTCTCCCTGGTTTGCAACCAGCTTCGCCCCGTCTTTATGCACAAACATACCCAGGGCTTTTTCCACCGTTACAGACAGATTCTTCATCGCACCGATATCAAGATGCTGACCGGCATTGATCATGGTATTGCGACTACTGCTGAGCTGAAGGTGCTCACCTGAGGTCAGAGCCACCCCCAGTGGAGCGCTACCAAGAAGGACCGCAGACTGGAGATCTTTGATTTTGTCAGTCACGAGACTAATCTGGGTATTGATGTCGCAGACCAGGGCTCCTGCGGCTTCAGCGGCGCTGTTCAGCGCCTGCATCTGGCTGTTGGCCTGGTTAATCTGGTTAATCGCAGGCGCCATTTCCAGCACCGGTCCCTGGGCTTTGGCCTGGGCATCAGCCGTCAGGAACAGCCCTTTTGCCGCACGTACAGCGCCATGCTCATCCGTTCGCAGTTCAAAACCGGCCCCGCGCTTTTCACGCTGGCTGTTGACCAGGTGTCCCAGGTTCAGCTGCGTTTTGCCATATTCCGTCGCGAGCTTGATATGCTCTTCCTGGCGCTTATCCTCCATCCGCAGCTTATTGTTCGCCGGGGTACGCCACACGTTCCGCGTATGATTGTCACTGGTGACATGGTCCGGATGTTCTGAATCATGCAGGGCATAAGCGATGTAAGGACGATCCGGGTCTCCGCCATCAAAAACGATGGCCACTTCAGTTCCGTCAAGAAGCGGTGAGTGGAATCCGTACGCATCACCGGCATAGGGTTTAGCCAGCCGCAGCCACAGATAGGCATAACCCTGTTCAGGACTGTTACGGTCAAAGTCCAGTTTTACCCGGTAGCGCCCGTCCGGGTCGAGCCAGGAATAGGTGTCACCTTTCTGTGTGCTTTCCACCCGGGCTGGAAGCGATCCGGATATCACCGGGCGATTGAGCAGTGCCGGACGATAACAGACGGTTTCACTGTAGGGGATACCCTCGAACGTCAGCGTAAAGCTACTTTTGCGCGAGCCGCTGGTGCGCACCGTGGTGATGACGATGCCTTCCCTGACGGCATCGGGAAGCGTTCCGTCCGTTTCCAGTACCTGACCCGGAGCCAGATGAGGGCTGGAGGAATGCCCGGTGACCTGATATTGCGCATTCAGAATGCGTTCGTGACGCAGACGGGCGAAGTATGCTCCGGTCTCCGGGCTTTCAGTATCACCTTCAGTCAGGAAGGGTTCCGCATAATGGTACGTTTCTCCGGTGGTGATCCCTTCCTTGCTGAAAATGCTCTCGGCACTGTCCTGAGGTTGTAGCGCTTCGCGGTAGTTGTAGTCACGGGTGGCCACACTTCCGCTCACCACATTGTATGCGGTCTGAATATCCCAGACGCTCTCCTGCCCGCTGTCACTCATCCCGGCCTGGTTGCGTAACGGCAGCGTGACGCCAAACTCATACTGCTCCTGGCTGTCCTGAAAAATCACAACGTCCTGTTCAAGACGGCCGTCCATTTCATAGCGCCAGTAAATGCCCACCTCCGCCAGCAGACGCTGAACAAACTCAAGATCGGTTTCCCGCCACTGGGTGATGAGTTCCCGGGAGGGGTATTCGCGGGAGAGCCGGAACTCAAAATCAGGCCCTTCCAGACCGTGTTTACGCAGCACCTGCTCAACCACTTCAGTAACTGACTGGTTGAGGTAGATCTCGCTCCCTTTTGTATAGCCCAGAAGGGCAATACGGGGAACGATCGTCAGCGCGTAATGGGTCTCATCATTCGAGGTAGACACGCGGCGAAACGACTCAACCACGCCGAATACCGTCCTTACAGGCAGAGCCGGTGTTCCGTCAAACACGGGTGTCTGGAAAGTGAATGACGCGGGCTTCAGAAGTAACGAGTCACAGGCAATATCCGCAGAAGAGCAGGTGACCGCCACGTCATAGCGCCAGGGCTGGCTGAGTGATTCAACCGCGCGGTAACGCAACACATCCAGGAAATGGTCGCATTCATGCACATCAACCCGGTACCGTGATTGCCCTAAAAGCTGCTGCACCACGCTGGTAGCCCTGTTGGTGAGGGAACTGCTCATGACGGCTCTCCTTCTGCCTGTGCATCAAACGCCAGCACAATACCCTCTTCGTCATCCCAGGTCAGCTGTAGCCGGGACGGCTTTTGTTTTGCCGCCATATGGCTTAATAGCTGCTGGCTCAGGACCGGCAGGATCTGCTGGTTAAGCAGGCTGTCCACGTTGCGTGCACCGGTATCCGGCAACAAACATGCCTTCGTCAGCGTGTCGATGAGACTTTCGCTAATGTGAGTGCAGATGCCGTAGTGGCGTTGCAGACGCGAACTCACCTGTGCGAGCTTCATGCCGACGATGGTGCGCATGGCATCCATTGCCAGCGGGCGGTATATTACCGTCTGGAAGCGAGCCAGCAGCGCTGGCTGGAAATGATCGCGCAGGATCGGGCGTAACAACTCTTGCAAATCGCTCTCACTGGCTTCTGGCTGCTCTTCCAGCAACTGCATCAGCGGGTCACTGCCCAGGTTGGATGTCATCAGGATCACGTTATTGCGAAAATCAATTTCACGTCCTTCCCCGTCCCGCATAAAGCCCCGGTCAAAGACCTGATAAAACAGGTTCATCACATCCCGATGGGCCTTCTCCACTTCATCGAGCAGCACCACGCTGTAAGGTCGCTTACGAACTGCCTCGGTGAGAATGCCGCCCTGACCATATCCTACATAGCCCGGAGGAGAACCTTTCAACTGCGAGACCGTGTGCGGCTCCTGGTATTCAGACAGGTTGATGGTAATGAGCGATTTCTCCCCCCCATACATAACGTCAGCAAGTGCCAGCGCGGTTTCTGTTTTGCCCACCCCACTTGGCCCCACCAGTAAAAACACACCCTGCGGCCCGTTCTCCGGCGTGAGACCGGTTTTTGATGCTCGCAGTCGTTGGGCAATGGCATTCAGGGCAGGATGTTGGCCGACAACACGGGTTGCCAGCTGCTCTTCCAGCGTCAGTAATTCGGTCTGCTCATCCTTCATCAGAGACGAGAGGGGAACCCCTGTCCAGTCGGCGATAACGGTCGCAACGGTGCGGACATCAACATCCAGACCCAGTAATGGGCTGTTATTCTGTACCTGCGCCAGCTCCAGCTGGAAGGCGGAGATATCCTTCTGGCGGCTGATGTCTTCCCGGCAGGTTTTCAGCGAGTCGGTAAGCTGCTTTTCAGTCTCATACTGTGACTGAAGGGCCATTTTTTGCTGGCTGAGCGCCTGGGTCCGTTGTTCAATCTGCGGCAGACGACTGGCATCAACACTGTTACCCAGAGAAATATCTTCCAGCAACTCCTGCTGCTCCATGGCAAGCGCAGTCAGTTCAGCCTGCAACCGGGTAAGCTGTTCCGGCAACGTGTCCAGGCTCATCCGCACCCGGGCCGCAGCGGTATCCAGTAAGTCCACCGCTTTATCAGGCAGCTGGCGCCCTGTCAGGTAGCGGCGGGATAGCGTCACCGCTGCGCGGACGGCTTCGCCGGTAATATGTACACCATGGTGTTCGGCATAGCGGGATTTAAGACCGCGCAGCATCAGGCAGGCTGTCTCATCATCGGGCTCATCAACTTTGACCATCTGGAAGCGGCGCTCCAGAGCAGCGTCACGTTCGAAGTACTGCTTGTATTCACTCCAGGTGGTGGCCGCAATGGTTCGCAGTTCACCGCGAGCCAGCGCCGGTTTCAGCAGGTTAGCCGCATCTGCCCCGCCAGCCTGATTACCCGCCCCGATAATGGTGTGTGCCTCATCAATAAACAGCAGCACCGGTACCGGGGAGTGCTGTACGGCGTCGATGATATTTTTCAGACGCTGTTCGAACTCCCCCTTTACACCGGCACCCGCCTGAAGTAAACCCAGATCCAGTGTCCTGACGATGACGGGCTTAAGACTTTCGGGCACATTGCCCTCAGCAATACGTAGCGCCAGGCCTTCAACCAGGGCCGTTTTGCCCACGCCGGGTTCACCCACGAGGATCGGGTTGTTCTTCCTGCGTCTGGAGAGAATATCCACCATCTGACGGATTTCGTTATCGCGACCAAAGACCGGGTCAATTTTTCCTTCCCGGGCACGGGCAGTCACATCAACTGTAAAACGATTGAGAACGGACTCTTCCTGTGAAACGGCAGGCTGCGCACTTCCGCCTTCAGCCTGATTTTGTGCTTCATGCTGTAACGGTGCAGCCCGGCCAATAATGCTGACATTGCCAGACTGCTCACTGAGCGCAACGTCATGCCGCTCATCCGACTGGGCTTCCAGCAGGGGATATAACCTTTCCAGCTGGCTGGTGGTCAGCGTCATTAAAGGCCAGAGGCCATCACAGCGTGTCAACCCTGACGTTTCAACCATGGCCGTAAGCAAATGTATGCTGCGGATCTGCTCATCTCCCGCGAGCGTGGCGGCAAGCCAGGCCTGTTTCAGAAGGGTCTGGAGGGAAGCAGAAAGTTCCGGGCGTGTGCGAACTGAACGAGGCTGTGCATCCAGCCAGCTCAGAAGTGACTGCCAGACGGCATCCATATCCCATTCATAGCGTCGGGCAAGAACGGTCAGGTCACCTTCCCCCTGCTCCAGCAGTTTCAGCAGCCAGTGCTCAGGCGTGATTTCTGCATGCGCACGGGTCTGACATAAAGAAGCCGCCCCCTCCAGTGCTCTGGCGCAATAAGGGTTAAGTCGTCGTAGCAGGACTGCTGAATGATGTTCCATGTCGTTCCCTCTTGTTCAGGCACGCTACCGCCCCTGGCCGTCAACCGATGCCCATAAGGTTCATGCCGATAAATTGTGAAACTGCTCTGCAAAGCGTCCGTCTGACAGGCGCTGTGCGGAGCAAAACAAAAAGGCGGACAGAAGGGATCTGCCCGCCAGAGTCTTATGCTGTGGTGCGTTCGTTCCAGGAATCGGAATGAATGATGTTGCCGTCTTTGTAGGTCCAGGTGATTTTTTCGTAGCGCAGCTCGATCTGTTCAAGGTGGTTATGCTTCTCGAAGGAGGCATCCTTGATGTCGTGCATTTTCGGTGCGACTCTCACCAGCTTGACGTTTTCCAGTTTGGTGTTGAAATACTCAACTTCCTGGCCTGCGTCGTTGATTTTGTACCACTTAAATTCAGCAGACTTCAGGGTCTGGCCCGTGGTCACGGCTTTGTAAAGGTACGGGCTGGAAGAGTCGATTTCTTTGGTAAACAGGAACGGCGTGTGAATACGGGTGCCGGTCAGTTTGCCAGTATTGTTATCGGTCGGGATGTACAGGTTGTGTTCCTGAGCAACAACTTCGATGCTTCCTTCGCGATCTTTCACATCTACGGAACCCTTGATGTCAGCGCCGCCATCGTCTTTCAGCCACAGATAAACTGGGATTGCCATGTTTACTTCTCCATTTCTTTAGTTGAAACGTCACGTACATCCTGTGACGCGTGTTTTGCGCCTGGCAGACGACAGGCGTCAGCCTGCGGTACCAGACTGATCTCGACACGCCGGTTATGCGCACGGCCATCAGGCGTGTCGTTTGATGCAATCGGTCGGCTGTCACCGTAACCCTGCACGGCAAAGCAACTTTCCGGTACGTCCCCGGTATCACGCATCCAGTTACGGACGGCTTCAGCTCGTTGTAAAGACAGGGTCTGGTTGACCTGAACGCTACCGGTATTGTCTGTGTGGCCGCTGACCACGATGAGCCAGCCTGGTCTGGCTTTGATTCCGACCAGCGAGTTGACCAGCATTTTGGTGGAGCCCGGTTTCAGCACGGACTTACCGGAATCAAACAGCGACATGCTGTCGAGACGAACAATTTTCGGTACTGATTTTGGTTTAGGTGCTGGTGGAGGCGTCCAGGTATCGATAGCCTGTTGCAAGGCCAGCCACAGTCGTTGGCCCGGGTAATAGCCCAGGCTGTAACGCAAAGGCTCACCCTGGCGCTGCCAGCGTTCAAGCAAGAGCGCATCCTGCTTCAGGGCGGCCAGTGATTCTGCCTTAGGGCGATAGTGGTTCATCGGGATTGCATTCCAGCGCTGTAAATCGGTACTCACCTGACGGATCAGGTCACGGTTATTGAGCGCAGAAATACCCAATGCGGTCAGGGCACACAGCCACATCAGCAGGATCAGGCAACGGGTACGCTGGCCCCCCTGCACAGTTGAAGCAAAAGGTGCCAGCAGCGGCAGAACCGCATCCGGAAACAAACTTGCCGGGGCTGTCTGCCCTGGATTTCTGAAAAAATGCAAACAGGTGCGGGTATATAGCCAGTCGCCCCAGACTGACTCAGTACCGGGAAGGACGGTACCGAGGCGCATTGCCACAGAGAATGCTCGTTCTGGAGGCGTTAACCGATCAGGCTTTTCCAGCTCTTCAGCCAGCGTATTACGGATAAAGGAAAATGCCTCGCTGACGGCTGGCAGTGCCAGGATATTGTCTTCCGCCTGCTGCCAGTCGATGAAAGCCTGCGGCGAATCATTTACCGGACAGACAATCGGCTTATCACCCCGAACGATTATCCAGGGCGTTTCTGGCCCGGAAAATTCTGCACTCAACACAACCGGTAGTGTGAAACCCGTCAGGGATTTAATCTGCTTACACTGCTGGCGCAGCGTTTTCAGTGCGGAACGAAGAACGGCTTCATCCTGATGATGGTCTGGAAGGCAGCGGTACATCACCGAAAGCTGACCGACCTGGCGCGGGAACTGCGTCTGGATACTGCGGACAACGTCAGTTAACCGGTTAACGTCACCCGCCCGCAGCCACCATCCCTGGGCTGTTTTACGCAGAGGACTCCCCTGAAATAACGCGTCCAGCATGTCACCGCACACCAGTACAACGGGACCCTGGGCGTCGGGTAAGGGCAGTTCAGCGGCCGGGAGGGTAACGTCGGATGTGGGCTCTTCGCTCCGACAGTTTTTAAAAACATACCAGCCTGCCAGAACGAGGATCAGCAGCGTGGACAGACCGTTAAAAACGTTGCCTGTCGGGATGAAATACCACAGCAACCATAACAACGTGGCAACGGCTGCCAGGGCGTGCAGGACTACCGGAATGATGACTGATCTACGCATTAGCCATGCAGCTCCGGTATTTGTGCTGACAAGAGTGCCTGGAGCCAGAGATGGCCCCCCCACCAGGTAACGCCCGTAAGAATGACGGCGAGCACTATCCAGAACCAGACTGAGCGCATCAGACTCCAGCGATGTTTACCCATCCGGTGAACAACCAAAGACAGGCCAGCATCAGGCGGAGAAACACGTTCAGAAAGGGTTTTCATTACCTCATCACGTTGCGACTGGCTGACCGCTTTCAGGCTGTATAACCCCTGAAAGCCCAGCGCTATCACCCTGTGATAGCAGGTTAAAACGGCCGGGTTTGGTGAGGGCTGACGCAAAACTTCTGCAATGCGATCCCATAGTGCTTCACCAGCCCGAAGTGAGCCAAAAAATCGGGCCTGAAGCGGCGCTTTACGCCAGGCCACCTGGCCTTCATCAACTTTCGGCTCCTCTCCTTCTTCGCTTTTTTCAGACTTACGGCTCATCACCGTTTCGTCCAGCAGGGCACATTGTGCGTAGGAAATATGCTCCACACTGGCGTCGTCATAACCGGCACGCTCCAGCGCTTCCCGCACAGTTTCAACCTGTTTAACGCATTTGTTGTAAAGCGCAGTGCCATCAAGCGTGACGGCACCTTTTTTAAGCATGGTGACGGTAAGCCAGGTCTCCGCCATCAGCTGGTCGATATCAATATCCTGTCTCATGAGCGCAATACCGCAAACAGTTCAAGTTCCAGGGCGCCAAGTAGCTCAGGCACATAGAACATACACACCCCCTGCTCCTGCATTTCATGTGCAGCGGGACTTTCCATATCAAGGGCGAAGTACTGGTTTTCCATGCGTACAGGCAATGCTGCCGGGACTCTGCTCACCGGGATCAAAGGGATCCCCTTGAGTGCCGCACCATAGATCTCGCGGACATCATCAGGTGAACCCGCCTGACAGAGTGCAGGGAATTTCTCGGCGACCTGCCAGGCCGGGATATCCGAGCGCACAGAGAGATAAAGGTCGGCCTCTTCACGCAGGCGGATATCGTGGAGGTTGGCCTTCCAGGTCTGTCCGTCCGGTCGGGACATTTCCAGAGCAATGACCCGGGATGGCAGACTTGCTTCCAGCAAACCCGTTATCAGGTCGAACAGCGGAGGAAATGCGTTGGCCGGTTCTTCGTGGTCATAGCCCGGTATGGCGTCAAGATCATGGTCCAGAGAAAAAGTCAGCATACTGCCTGCCAGACGAGTGAGCTCCGCCCACACCTGTTCTGGCGGACGGGAAGGAAAACGTTCGTATTCCGTCAGCACCCTGGCGTGGGAATTCAGCGCATTCAGCAACCAGAAAAGGGATACATCGGCGACGGCAAAATCGGCGAGTCTTTCGTTACTTTCACGACGCATTGTCATCAGTCGCTGGCGTCGGGAGCGAAGCTGGCGATTGAGCAGTACCAGACGTTCGCGAAGGACCGGACTTGCCCCAAAAGATGCCACTGGAGGAATAAAAGACGGATCCTGTCGCCACGCATTTTGTCCATCCCGGATAAGCCTTGCTACCGGGCACACTTTCCAGGAATCATTACTTTCATGAGCAAACCGGATAGTGAAGTTAAACCGGGCAACGGCCATGGATTCTTCTTCAGAGCCAAAGGCATCCTGCAAAGTCACCCATTCTTCACGATAACGGAGCGGACGGTCTGGAGTGACTCCTTCCTGTTCAACGTTGGCAACACCTGGCTGCATGTGAGGCAGTGCAATAACGACGGTTACCGCATCACGACCTGCCAGCTGGCTGGCATCTAATTCACGTGGTGCCGGAGGCAGATCGCTCCTTTGGGCATCAATAAGTGTTCCATCTTCCAGCCAGAGACGTAACTGCGTAATCTGAATCAGACCGGACGACAGAAGACTGTCATTAAACTCAATCTTTTCCACGCCCCAGGGGAATGGGGATACCAGTGCTGATGCACCGGCACTGCGAAAAGACTCCCATTCTGCCTGCTGCTGGAACTGCTGAGGGGACAGTAAAGCCCCCTCGTTCCACAGTGGACGATAAATTTTCATCCCTGTTACCGCCTTATGCTTTCGCTTTCGGCATCTGGGAAACCAGCGACAGATTGACGTCCATGCCCTCCACCTGGAAGTGCGGAACGGCGTACAGCTTCACGCGGAAGAAGCCCGGGTTGTCTTCAATGTCTTCCACTACCACCTTCGCGTCGCGCAGCGGGTGAGAAGCCTGCAACTCGTCGCCCGGATCGGTCATTTCGGTCACCAGACTGCGGACCCACGTGTTCAGCTCCAGTTCAAGCAGTCGGCGGTCTTTGGTGGTACCGATGTTCTCGCGCTGAATCAGCTTCAGGTAATGGGCGATACGCGACAGCAGGAAGATGTACGGAAGACGGGCGTTGATGCG
>Ga0209370_1001813_pt1 | contig 17479 bp, 29 predicted proteins | sample AgamicAtPrz_FD_187164 | JGI IMG/M metagenome (GOLD analysis project Ga0209370, IMG submission 187164) | Agave microbial communities from Guanajuato, Mexico - At.P.rz (SPAdes) (version 2) | ecosystem: Host-associated > Plants > Phyllosphere > Phylloplane/Leaf | place: Guanajuato, Mexico... | reverse complement strand
TAGAACAGCCACTGTTGGACATGGTGATGCAATACACCCGTGGTAATCAGACCCGCGCGGCGCTGATGATGGGCATCAACCGCGGCACGCTGCGTAAAAAACTGAAAAAATACGGCATGAACTGATAACAATCAGTTATCCTATTGAATTAAAAGGCGCTACTCGGCATGGGGATGCGCCTTTTTTATTAGACTGACTACACCACTGACTACACCATATCCCGAACAATTACGAACATTGTTGAATGACTTAGGCTTTAGGCATTAAAGTTCATGAATGATCCATAAAGGGAAAATGCAATGGGTGATTTTCTGAGTGAGTTTAATTCTGATGAGGAACGAGCAAGGCATCTTGAAAACCTGCTAATTGAAGTTGCCAGAGGGGGACCTCGTGACAACAGTGATAACTTCAATACTCTTAGATCGCATTTCATTCAAAACAGTACCCTGAAGGTTCTGTTACCCGCATTTGTCAGAGAGTGCAGAAGCCTTAAGCAATTTTGGGGCTTTATCCAACCAGCATACCCATCTTATAGAGAACGTGAAAACTTCATTTCTGCTGAATTTACACCACTATTTGATTACTTTGAAGGCTCGAGCACCATCCCCTCAGATTTGCATATTACTGACGGCCTAAGAAGCTATGATGAGCGTGGCGTAAATGAGGCATGGACAAAGGCTTTAGACCGAAGGAGTTCCGACCCTGAAGGTGCGATTACAGCTTCAAGGACACTGATTGAAACTGTTTGTAAGCACATCTTGGATGATTTGAACGTTCAATATGATCGAAATCTTGATATGAGTGAGCTTTACAAGCTGACCTCAAGGGAGCTGAATCTATCCCCCGATCAACACGGCGAACCAATTTTTAAACAAATCCTCAAAGGCTGTTCTTCAGTCGTCAACGGTTTAGGCACGTTACGTAATAAATTTGGTGATGCCCACGGATCAGGGAAAAAGCCAGTCAGGCCAGCTGACAGGCATGCTCTATTGGCAGTTAACCTAGCAGGCAGCATGGCTGTATTTCTGATTCAAACATGGCAAAGTATCTCAAAGAGCTAACAATGTAAGGGCTTTTTGGGGCGGGTTTTAGCGCTCATGTGGATCTTCTTTTCTTCTTAGACGGCAATTGATCCAGAGCTTCTAAATTAAACCCCAGCTCTTTATCAGTTAGCGGCTTCGAATAACTCCTTGCCCAATTCGAAACCTCAGCCAGATCAATCCAACGTTCCTTTACTCCTTCAATCTTCAAAACATGTGTACCCTCACGCCAGATACCACGCTGTAAACGTTTATTAATTGCTTCAGGTGTTTCCCCCACGACATGGCAATAATAGGAAAGTGGAACGCAACTTAGCCCGTACATGTTCTACCTCTATCACAAAATTGTTATTGCTAAATAGGTTCCCCGACACAACAAGGAACACGGTAATCATGTAGCTTAAGCAGCCACAGAAAAATATAATCATCTTCTTTGATCCGGATTTCCACTCAGTTGATTGCTTGGCTCGACGTAGCAAACTGATGGCATACCGCGTAACTATGCATAGTTAGGTCATCGCTCAGTCAACAAGAAGGACTTATCGGCGAGGAGCCGGCTTGCTCCAACGGTATTCCGGGGCGATCATGCGCTGGCGGTGCCGTTCTTTCGCGGCGAGCGTTCCGGCCACTCTGCAACGTATCTCCAGCATATCAGCGGCGTTTAGCTCATGGCCCTGCTGGCGAGCCAGTTCTTCAATAACTGCCTCGATTTTTGCCTGTTTCAGCATGATAGTGCCCTCCCGTCGCCCGAATTCACCCGGCAATAATATAAAAAAACCAGCCCGGAGACTGGCAAACAGGAGCCTGCTGGCACATTTAGCTTTAGTGGGTATGGTCGGCCAGGGCATACAGCAGCGACGGGATCACCCTCCGCATGGCTGTTTCTTCGGTTTCATCACTCATCAGGGTTAGGGTGTAATCGCGGCATTCGAAAACCACCTCATCTGCAGACAGGCCGAATGCGCCCCCGGCGATGATCTGCCCGATCTCATGATCGGGTGTTTCGACAATCGACAGGCGGTAGCCGCCGAACGTCACAGGCGGGTTATCAGGTCCTTCGCTTAAAAACAGCTCTGTGGCCTTTGCGGCCAGTCTGGCGTGCGCCTCCGGCTCCATCCCTGCCACCTTTCCGGCACCTGACGCGACGATGCGCTTAATCTCTGCGACGCTCATTTCCACTACTGCGCCACCGGGTACATCCCGACCAACGGAAACAGTGGGTTTACTTTTCGCATTCTGTGCACGTAGATCACCACTGTCCCGGTAACGGGCCAGATAAGCGTCACAGGCCTGCTGATCCACCTTACCGTCAACCCGCGCCGGAAATCCCTCTTTGCTTTCCCAGTTATAAAATGACCGGCGGCTCATGCCGCTGTGTTCAGCGTACTGACTTACTGACATTAACATGACAACTTACCTCGTAGCCGGAGTGTGAACCCTTCACACTGAATGTGTGCAAAAGTGCGAAGGGTTCACACTTTTCAGCCTGAATGTGTGAATCAAACTGTAAATCAAAAATCGCCTGAATTTCCTGCAATCCCACGCCGCCACTGACATTTAACAAACCGACAACAAAAAGTGACAAGTGTGCAAGTGTGCAAGTGTGCAAGTGTGAATCAAATTCAAAACCTGTAGCTAGGAAAACACCGCGGCGCGCAATGCCCGTGTAATAGAAAGACCTCAGGAAGGACCCAAAATGGTGCAGGGTTACCGGGCATTGCTTTTCATGCATGCGTCCCCACTAACTAAAGAAAATCATCAACAGTGTGCGGTTCCGTTTAGCCGATAACACGTCGACTCGTAGACTACTCAGGCCAGGCGATATCCAGAGCGGTGGATGTATCTACAGCGTTCACTGCGTCAATATAATCCAGCACGGCGTTCAGCTTCGTCGTTTCTCCGTCAGTCAGCGTTCTGCCCGCCTGCAGTTTGAGCTGGATAACGCTGATGGACGCCATTGCCGTGTCAATGAGCTGCTGTCGGGTTTGTTCTGCAGCAGACACCTCTGCTGCGTGTTGCTTATCGGTGTCCGTAACCCAGGAGGAGCCATCCCAGCTATCGTATTCGGAGACTGGCGCGACACGTGTAAAACCATCTTTAATCGCGCCGATATAATCAATTACTGACGCGGCGCGATTTGTCGTTGACCAGACCGTTTGACCGCGATGATCTTCTTTTTGCTCCCACTCTGTGCCGGTGAACACTGACACCGAGCCAACATCCACTGCGGCAGGCGCAATGTCAGTTGAATGTGCAGGGAGGCCAACGCCAATTAACAGGTACTCGTCGCTTGAACCAGTGAATTCGCCGGTTTGTGCGGAGAAGTTATAAACGGTGATGCTCCCTGCCACGGTAGCGATTTTGGTATTATCCAGCATTGCTGACATCATTATGCGGCCCTCACGATGTAATTAAATGCGATGTTACGCGGACGGGTTTCGGTCCCCCCTGTGGCATTTGTAGTAAAGGTAATTGTGCCTCCAGCTGTTCCCGCACCGCTGGACAGAGGGCCGCTACCATCATCAGTGGCGGATGATACATAATCAACTGTATGTGAATGGCTTTCAATGCTGCCTGTCTGCGCTGACAGAAGGGTGCGCCCGCTGTCCAGGCCGCGTCCATCGTCCCAGCCACGAATAAACTGACCGCGCAGGTCAGGCAGCACAAGACTAGGGTAAGCCAGTGCCAGCTTCGGATATTGTGCGGCGGTAAATGTCGCGCCGTTGCACTTAAGCCAGCCTGTTGGCGGTGTGGGTGTAGGCCATGGGATGGGTGTACCCACTGGCAATAAAATGGAATTTAATGCAGAGTAAACTTGAGTAGTGTCGTTGACATTAAGTGTAAGCCCTGCTGTCTCTACAATGTATGCCAGTTCTTCCTGTATTGCATTCAATGCGGCGGCGCGCAGCCGTGTTGCCGCAATGCCCCCTGCGACACTACCATCAGTATATTTACCATCAGAGGTTGCGGTAACCTCTACCTGCCCGATTCGGAGCATGAGTAGTCCTCATTAGAGTTAAATAAATTTAGTCACTGTGGTTTGATCCGCTAATGCAACGACTTCCTGCATCGTGAGCGGTTCAACATATTTTTCCAGCGCCTTCGCTGCCGCATTCAGGCTGACCACATATCCGTTAGCATCGTTGCTGGCTATGCTGGAAGAGAACGCCGTCATATTCTGACTTTCAGCGTCCATCAGTTCCCAGCCTGCGCATACCGCCTGCATCTTCCTGATAGTGAACTGACTGAGCGCCCTCGGTGAATCCGACAAAAGACGAATAGCGCGATCGGCATCCATACCTTTACTTATGCATGAAAGCGCCATAACAGGGTTACTCTTCCCCTCCGGACTCACAGCGATCAGATGCGCGTCAGAATGTTCGGGACCGGGTTGCTCATTATCGCCAGAAAACACCGGTGCCACATTTCTGACACGGTTAACACGCAGGTAATGCCGGGCAAGAGGGGGCAAATATCTCCCCTCATCAATGTCAGGGGAAAGGGCTGAGAGGTGGCTGAAATCGCGCATGCGTGGCTTACCGGACCGATGAGGAAGGCTGGAGCGCCAGAGACCGTTTAACACTCTCAGCCTCATCAGTTGGCCCGACTGGCGTTCCGTCTGCCCGGCGGGCGTCCCCTGGCAATGTGAGTCCGGTTGAGCGCAACTTATTATTTCGGGCAACAACAGCCTGGGCGATCTGCTCCTGATACTGCTCATCGGCCTGCTGGCGTGCGGCAATATTATCCGGCGTGTTGGGGTTCATCATATTCATGATACGCCGCGTTTTCTCCGTAACGGCCGCGACTTCATCTTCGGTAAGCGGTTCCTCCATTTTTTTCAGGGTCTGCACTGCGCGGCCTCTGGAGGCCATATAGCCATTACGATCATTATTATTTGCGGAAAAGACACTGGCAGAAAATGCCTGCTCGTTGGCGTCCTGAAATTCCCAGCCGGGAACATTGTCTTCCATAAATTTAACGGTATAGGCCGACAGGCCTTCAGGCTCAGTTGAAAGGCGTTTTTTAATTTCCCGGGATTTCAGAGCAGTGGTTCGCAGCAACTGGACCGCCAGTACAGGACTGTCCTTGGCTTCTGCTGAAACCGCCACATTGTGCTCACGGCTGTGTTGCGACGGGATGGCAGTTTTCACATCTCCGGGTTCTTCTTTGTCGAGGCGCTGTGAACGGTTCTGCTCCTGATAACCAGCGTCAGCAGCCGCGCGACCGCTAAACAGATGAGAAAAGCCAAAGGGCTTACTTTTCGCTTTAATTTTTCCTGCCATGTCTTATCTCCCGATTTCTTTCAGTGCCTTGTCCACCAGCCGCCTTGCCACTTCATGGACTGAAGGTTTAATACCCAGTCCGGAACGCTGGCTTTCTTCGTCGCGAATACGTTGCAGAGCGTCTACCTGGCTTCGCCTCAACAGGACAACCTGAGTGTTTTGCTTGCGATCCATATCACCTCCTGATCATTATTTCAGCAACTATAGTTTCATTAATTGCAACGATCAATATTTATATTGCACTTTATGAAACACAAACTCACATAAGAATGCTGTATACATGTAAACAACCCACCGCAAAACATGCATACAGATAAACGTATACGCGTAAACGTTCGGTTCTATGGAGGCCACAAAATGTCTCAAAAAGCAGCAAACAGGGTGATTTCATTCCGCATTTCCGAAGAACTTGCAGGAGAAATGGAAGTAGCCATCAGAGCTTCAGGAATGGGGCGTTCTGCATGGCTGGCCAGCGCAGTTTATGAAAAGTCTGGTGGATCTGAACACAGGTGCACACCAGAATCCCGACTGGAACAGATGATTGGGCAGATGGAGCAGTTACTCAGTCAGGGCGAAACATTTGTCAGGGAACAGCGGGGAATTAGTCAGGGTGGCGCATCAGAGGGCGAACGGTCGTCAACGGCTAAAGAAGTCATTGCGGCTATGGTGGAAGAATCCCGACGAACCGGCACACAGTCGAGTAATAAGCGCATTGTGGCAGCGCTGAACGAAATGGGCATAAGACCAGCCAGAGGCGAGGAATGGACCACCAGCATGGTTGATAACCTGAAACGAAGAATGAAGTCTGGTAATACGTGAACAGGAAAAGCACGGAGAAAAAAAATTATCCGTGCAGTAATTTTTTATTCAATGAGCAGAAGACACAGATGCTGCAATAACATGGGCTGCCTGGCTAACAGAGAAGCCGGTAATAATTTCAAAAAAGAAAATGTGGAAGAAAATGAGAACATATCGAGGTAAAGAAGAGTTAATCATTTTCCGATAACCATTAAATATGCTTGTCGTAAGCCATATGGCTATAGCCAGCAAAGGGATAACAAATGTAAAAATTATGCTCAGCCCCTTAATCATACTGTCTGGATTTTTGAGCATCAGCATAAAAAACACTGAAAAAATTATCAATGCTGCGGAATGGGCCAGCACGGTATCACGTAAAACCTCTCTGAAATTATCGCTGAAATTAATGGCTCTATTTTGCTTCTCTTTGCTACCGTCTTTGCGCTCTGTATCCATAATCACTCCAGATAATTTTTTTGTAATTTATCTTATTTATCGGATTGCCCGGGAATTTCTTTAAAGAAAAGCATTAATCTGACAGTCACATAATCTGAAAAGAAAGATACCAGCCCGCGCTAATAGCGACAGGCTTGCGGGATTTTACAGGAAATGGCGTGAAGGTTAATCATAAAGCCATCGCCCTGCTTTCGCTGAGTCAATAAACATCCTTAGCGTCAGGGGAGTTCTGCCAGCGTTATTGGCTTTTTTCGTGAAAAATGACTTTGGTTTCCATGGGAAATAGTTATCCATATGAAAATTTTCACAATTTATGTTAAGTGTCGTTGACAGCGCCTCGATCAGATCTGACACGTCTTCACGCTCGAACGTTTCCTGTAAAACTTCATCATCCGAGATATCCACTTTTTTAAACAACGTGGTAACCCTTGGCAAATGCTCAAGAATGAATTCTCTGTACTCATCATCACTTACTAAGTTACTCACCAGATCTTATCCTCCGGACGCACAATGGTATTGAACCGGTTTACGGTGTGGTAGCTGATCATCGAAACATCCACAGCCAGAATAACCCATCCAAGAACAGGCACGGCCCGACCAACGAATGCCCCAAGATTGTTCACCCAGAAAACTTTCACCCCTCTCAGCGAGAATGACTTTTTGGTCAGCGTTGGAAGGATCCGTTTTCGGAACTTGTGGGTAAGGTGTTTTCGGAAAAAAAGCGATGCATAAGAGGTGCCGCTGGTCGCGGTGTTCGGTTTACCCGGCACACCAATCGAGTTATCACCAAGAATTATGGAGGCCACGCCAATAATATCCTGCACGCCAAGCTGTTTTTCAGTTTCATCAACCATGATCCAGAAAAGGAGTTCGCAGGCGTTAAGGTTATTTAATCCGTTAAAAAAATACGTTCCGTTCAGCTCTTCGACAGTATCCATACTCACTCTCCGTAAAAACCAGTAATATCGATACTAGTCCAGAGAGAAAGCACCAGGCAAGCCGAGGAGTACAAACTATTGACCATCAGCCATACCCTGATTATCAATCGCAGCTTCTTTCAATACATTTCCCTCCAGGGAATGATACCCACTTGGAAAGGAAAGCGTTACTAAACGAGAAAAAAGCCAAGTGGACAGTAGCAGCCCACGCCTGAGCGCCACTCACTAAGATATGCATGGGGCTTTTTGAGTAAACAGTGATTTTATAGAATGAACAGTTGCGACAGATGGCGAGCAAATAATTTACAAAACTTATTTTCCTTCGAGAGATTTTTCTTCTTTAGCTTTAAGCTGAGAAACAGCATCCTCACCTTTTTTTGCTAATTTATCCATCTCTTCTAGGTCAACTTTACTTACAGGAAAAAGATTTCTAATCACTATTACAAAAACCGCAACTATATTAACGGTAACGCCGCTTATCAATGCAATAAGAACAGTGTCATTAATTTTAAAATGAGAGTTCCACTTAAAATCTTCAAATTGTAATTGCAAATCACCATATCCAACAGCGAAGACAACTAGAAACAAAAAACAAGACCACATAAAAACGAAACCATATGCTTTCGAGGCATATTTTCTTCGCATTTTCACATCTTGCTTTTGATTTTTAATTTTCCATTTTAAAATCTTTCCATTTCTTTTTCTTGTTTTTATTTTATCTAACGCTTCCGCATACTCAATATATTTTTGCAAATAGGTAGAAGGCTCAGCTCCGCTTTTAAGCTCGGTCTCCTCATCTAAAGTCAGATCATTTGCCTTTGTAAATGCTGCGTCACCTTTTTTTGTGTCAATATCAGCTTGAGCATGCTGTTCCATTCTCTCAAGCTGACTAAGTAGATTTTTATAATGAGGATCAGTTGCCAACATTCATCCCCAATTGAGCACGAGTGGTATCACGAATAACTTCGTTGGGAATAATCCAACTATTGACTTGCCCGTGCCTATGCTGCTCTTTAGTGCTATCCCAAGCAGAACCCTGCTGGTGAGTCAAGTTGGAAAGGAATATAGCACTTTGATTTCCATAGGTATTCATAACAGCGTCAATAAGTTGAGACACTTCTTTATCGTTAACCGTCGGGATAATTGGGAAGGGAACCCCCTGGCTATGCTCGTAGGCAACCGCTGGTGTCGGAATATGACCCGAACCATACCCTCTGAAGGTATTGTAGACTGATTGCACAACAGGACCATAACGCCAAGCACAAACTGGTTCGTCAATCAGAGGCTTGCCAGTTAGAGCAAGCTGCCACGCATGTGCAAAATATACCAATTTTTGAAGCTTCATTGGAGATAAGTCGCTAATGCCGTATTTTTTTGCCCTCTCAATGAAGGCATTGGCAACCGCAATTGCAGAGTAAGCCATTTATCGCCTCCTTTGTAGTGAACAGAAGATAAACATTCCTCTTGACACTGTACATTCATACAGTAGTTTATTCAAAACAGATTATACTGCACTACTAAATTAATGTACACGATAATAACCAATTTGCTAACAGTCACTTACCATCTGATGGCGTTTATGCTTGAAGAAATGCACATAGACAGCATCAAGCATCACCAGCGAGAAAACTACCTCAGTTGATAGTTTTTTATTCTAAATACTATGAAAAATGTTCATCTTTGAGTCGAGTTAGCTCCTGTATCAAACAGCTTGCCTGCTCTAGCGTTGCTGCTATTACCTCGCCTGAAAATTGATGCCTCAGCAAGCCGTTGTGATCGACATAAAAGAACGCTTCGCGCTGTAACATGTCACGGTAATCACTCAGTGACATCCGCTGCAAATCTGCCTTATTGTCCGGGATGCCAAACATGTCTTTGTGCTCTACCAGTTTCTGGATCAGCACTTTCGAATACACCAAGTCGTCGCTACTTTTCTTGTCCATAACATCCTCTATTTTTTGTGTATAGATACAAAACTATGTTGGTTCAGTCAGTTCAGTTGGTTCAATTTGTAAAGGTTATTGTTTTATAAGGATTATTTTATGATGAGTGAACCAACAAAGCCCCGATTTGAACCAACATTGGGTATTTTCATGTTGGTTCAGTCAGAGACATTTTAAGATGTTGGTTCAAATTGCCTGTTTGTTGGTTCAAAACAGCTATTTGTTGGTTCAGTGTTGGTTCATTTTTTTGACATTAAAGCCATATTAAACAGATACATGAATATAACCTATAGACACTGAACCAACTGAACCAACATTAATCCCACTCACATGTGTAATTTATTCTTCTCCTTCTTCCGCAACCTGGTGAAGCACATAAACGTTGATTTGACGCCCATCAATACGCGGGGATTTCTGCTGGTATCCGCGCCCGCTGGACGGCTCAGAAAGTAAGCCAGCAGCGGCGAGCACGCGGGCAAACTGCCTGGCATTAAAGCCCTGCGCTATCTCCTTCTCAAACGTTGCAGGGAACGTATAGAACACCAGCGGTGCATCATCATGGCTACTTTTGCGCTTTCTGTACCCGGCCAGATCGCGAATCGGCATACTGGACGGATCATAAGGCAACGGTGCGAATCGACTCAAACCATAGGCATTAAGAAACGCCTCGCATTGCTCTATGATCTGCTGGTGTTCCTTGTTACCCGTGCCGAACTCTTTCACCCAGGCGTTAAAGCTGTGCTGGATAGCGTCACGGCTGGCCTGTTCACCCCATCCGGTGATCGACGCACCAGTTACCAGCGCCGCTTCGAGGATTGCAAAGCGTTCAGCCACGCGGTGTACCTGCTCACCGTAATCCGCCGGGATGAGGCCGCGCCAGCGTGTTTGCGCGTCCCGTACCGCCTGTTTTGCCTCCTGCTGGTTAGCAGCCAGCCATTTAACCCACTCACGCCCCGCAGCTCCGTGGTTATCAATCCAGGCTTCTTTCAGTGCGTCAGCATGAGCCTTGCCGTTCGGCAGCCCGTTAAAGACCGTCGATTTCTCCATGGGGATATTAAGTAAACGCACCAGTTGGCCCGCTTTCACTTTCAGTCCACCAGCAGCCAGGAAGGTTTCAATATCCATCTCCCCGGTGCTGATCGCCACAGTGCGCCAGCGTTTAAGCTCCCGGTTGCCGCCCTCTTTGGCTCCCTGCAACTTTCCGGCACCGTTAAACAGGGTATAAGCAGACGTGGCAACATCTTTGGCACTGCTGCCCTGTCCCACCTCATCAAGCGGTAAAAGGCTGTCGTTATGCGCCTCCGCTTCGTTTGCGATGCCAAGCGCAGTACCGTACCAGGTAAGCCGCAATGCATCCGGCTCACCCCACAGGCTGCTCGCAATATTGGCGGTGGTGGTCTTGCCTGCGCTCGACTGCTCGAACAAATGGACACCGAAGCCATCAGCACCCACCAGCCCGATAAGCGGCGCGGATAATGCCGCTGCCACGCCCAGCATCATGGATGGATTGCCCCCGGCCAGACGGGCTACGGAATCCCTCCAGGTGGTAGCTGTACCAGCAATGGCATAACCGGAAGATGCCGCGCTGCGACCGTTAAAGAGAATGGGCGTCGCTGGATCACCAATCACTTCACCGTCAGGCATGATATATGCTCCGTGATGCCAGCCAGTCGTATGGGTAATAATCCATTCCTGATCAGCGCCGCTTTGCTGCAACCAGTCGGCCAGAATCGCCCGGAAGGTGCTTTTAGTGGTTACATTCACCCCACCAGCTTTAAGTGAGCGCCAGCCGTCACGCTCACCGATATCGGCACAGGGGATTGCCCTTGTAATATCTTCGTGGCCGCGCGGCGAACGCCAGCGCAAAACAAGATAGCGCTCTGCCCCGTCACTACCGGAACCTACCACCTCAAGAGGGGAGCACAGCCACGTTTCGTTATTGATGATCTCGCCGCTGTCCTTGTCCACCTTTGGCGTGATCCAGTACAGACCATCGTTACGGCTCTCCACGCGGGGTTTCAGCTCATCGGCAGGATCAGCTTTAGGCTCTCGTTTTGTCACCGGAAGATTAATCACAATGCTTTCCCCGCGTTCTGCCTCTTCCCGGTAGCCAGGCAAGCGAGGTGACCAGTCCTCTGCCGGCTTAGGCTCATACATACCATTGAAGAGGCGAGCCTCCTTCACGCCAGCAATGGCCAGCTTGCGGGCAATAAGGGTGAGATAAGCCTCGCCAATTTCCCCCGCGCGAATGACACGCGCACACTGGCGCCCACCATCCACGATATTGAGGGTCTCCAGTTCCACCAGTTGCTTTTTACCCAGGTAAACGGGCGGAATATCGTCACCCGCTTTTCTACCCTCGCTCTCAATCCAGTGTTGTGCGTGGGCGAATGCGTCTGCACCCGCAAAGATAATCGCCTCCGTAAATTTATCTTTCGGCAGGTACTTAACGTTAGGCGCGTTTTTGCTTCTCATTTGGGGATCCCTCCACTCATCTGAAACTTACCAAGCAACGGATGGAACCAGTACGCCGAACCGTATTTACGCTTGGCACTGCGCAGCACCAGCCGGGCCGCTTCCCTGAATTTTTCATCAGGCGCGATGAAACCACCTGCTTTCATTTTCACCAGCATCACACCCGTGTTTTTCGCCAGTTCCTCGGCCTTTTTAGTCGATATGCCGAACTCGGCCGCCAGTGTGGCAACCGGTGTCATACCCGGTGGGATCTCACCGCCCTGGCTGTCAGTCAGTGAGCGAACATGTTGCTCCAGCTCCAGCACGCGGTTCACCAGAAGATCAACGCGCTTTTCCAGCTCATTAAATTTGACGTTGCTGATCATGGCTGAACCTCCCCGCGGCGCTTTCTGAGCACATAATCTGCTGTAACGCTGGTTTGCTCCAGAGCCTGAGCCATACGCGGCAGATGCCTCAGAGCATCGCCAAGCAGTACTAAATCCCGCCGGGCATCCTCATCCGAATAGCCTTCTGATTGCACTGCATCGAGAGTCAAATTACCGATAAGGGTAAGAACGCTGGTGATGGCAAGGGCACCTTCGCCATAAACATCGCTGGAATCAACTAAATCATCGTCACTGTGATTTTTGAAATCAGGGGCATGCTTAACAAGCTGGTGGTAGATATCACGCATCTTTGCCTCCCCCTGTAGAATCAAGATCCATCATTTCCGCCGCCAGGCTGTCAGAGACACGCCTTGCCAGACTGATTAGGTTTTCCCGGCCAACCGCTTCGATATCGCATTCTTCAATTACCATCAGCAGAGCAGCCAGCTCGCAGGCGATTGCCGTTGTTTTTTCGAATAACTCACACATGGCTGCCCCCCTTCATTGCGCTGGTTGCTGCCTGCTGAGCCGCGTGGGAACGCCTCGCCGCTGATTCATCACAAAAAGCACAATCTACGGCGGTCGCCTCCTGGTAAATATTTTCACAGGTGCTTTGCGCAAGGTACGCGATACAGTTCAGTGCTTCGGCTGTTACCTCGATATCTGCCTGTCCCCTCGGCGTCTCCAGCCATACAAGCAGAAGTGTCGAAATAGCGCTTATCTGGCTGAATGCCGTCTGTGAAAGACTGTCCATATCAGTTACAGCAGCGCGCAATCTGTTCAGATCTGATGACGGGTTCTTAGCCATGATTCACCCCCTGAACTGTAGCGATTTCCGTTACGGTTGAAGGGGTCAGGCTTTCCCTGAGTCCTGAAGGTATGGTGATATTCGCCATACCCCGGAAGGCATGAAACGGAAGGCGGGCAGCGAAAATGAGGTTTACCCCCGGCATAGTGTCGCGGGCTTCCTGCTCACTGGATGCGTTGACGTAGATCACCAATGGTTTGGCGGTAGGATAGCGCTCAGAGGCGGAGAGAAAACGCCAAGTGTAGTTATTCCGCCCTTGCGGGTGTGTGATATGATCTTTCATAGCTGCCTCGTTATCTAAGTTAACGGTGGGGGTTAGACGCCTCGGCACTGCTCCAACAGTCCGGGGCGTTGTTTTTTTAGATGACACCGTGTTAAGGTGTGTACCTATCAAAAAAAACAGTACGCCAATAGGTACACACATGTCAATAACCATTAAACGAGATAGGCAACCAAAAGGCGCGGGAAAGGCCCCGGCTTTCCAGATTCGAATCCCCCCCGAACTAAAAGAACAATTCGACACCGAAGCAAAAAACGATGGTGTAAGTCTCGCTAACTGGCTAAAAGAGCTAGGACGAGCCGAATTACAAAAACGTGGGATTGAACCAAAAGGCTGAACGGAAACAATCGACGCACATGCACCGGAGCGTAGGAAAACCATGGAATACAAATTTTCAGCACTCAGCAGCAATAAAAAAGATAGATATGAAGTTGTAGTTTTTGAAATTGCAGGGCAAATAGGTATTACATGCGATTGCCCTGCAACGGGACTTTGTAAACATACCGCAGCGCTAATAACCGGAAATTCAGATTCAATATTCCCTCCAGACATCAACGATACAATAGAATTGCAATTAGCCATGACCGAGATAAAGCAGCATGGTATTTCCGAAAAATACAACGAGTTAAATGTAGAGCTTGATGACCTTAAGAAAGAATTCAAGGAACAAGAAAAAAGGATTAAAAACAAAATATATAACCTCTGTATTCCAAAGGTCTGAATCATGACCAAAGGCCAAAATAGTTCGCCCACCCGCAAAGGTGACCAGCAAAAACAGCCAATGTCATTTCCACTGGAATCTTTCCTGAAAAAGCTCAAGGAAGACCTGCGTGAACAAACAAGAAAATCTGATAAAGAGTGATACCTAATATCAGGAATTTGACCAAAGCTATTTTTTGGGCTTAGGTGCCAAGCGTTACGGGAATTCCCGTATCGATACCCAATATCCGGGTAACGGTAGGCGGAATTCCGCCCTCGGTTAAGAATCAATCTCCCCAGTATTGGGGAAATCTCATGATGGGTGTGCGGCGCTGGCGTATACCCCTGCTGGTTACTCGGCAACTTCCACCGGCGGTGTAAGTTATTAGCCCCAGAGAGTTTTACGAAAGTTTTGTAAAACTCCCTCCATTGGAGGACGTTAGGATCGGCTGAAATTTCAATGCCCGGTAACTCACCCCATTGGGGGAAGTTAAGCGCTCCTGTATTTGCAGGAACGGTCAGAATTGACGCAGCATGTGATACGGGGATTCCCGTGTTGCTCAGGCTTTGACCACCAGCGCAAGGCCTGGTAAGCTGGATGTGTTCTTTGTTTTCAGTACTACACTGGCGGCCCGGCATGGTCGCCTTTGTTTTATCTGACATACCCCACCCCTTACGCCGCTTTGCGGCTCTGCTGCCAGGCGGCAACCTCAGAAAGAAGCCAGCCAACAGCACGACCACCCAATTTACGGCGCGCCGGAAATTTTCCCTCCTTTTCCATCATGTAGCGGGTAGTGCGGCAAATACCAGTTAACTGGCGACATTCAGCCTCACGGATGACACGTTCTGCGGGAGTAGATGGTTGTTTAAAATGACTCATATAAAAACGCCCTCGTTCGTTAAGGTTCGAGGGCATTTTTCACTGTATTAATACTGCAAACACCTATACCAAAAAGCCTTAATTTCTACTGAGAATCGGGTACTCAAACTACGTTATTGAGAGATTTCCCGCTTGATTTTTTCTAAAGAATCATACGACATGACTTTCTCTATAAATGGCTTAATGGTTTGATAAATACCAAAATCACCTCTCTCACCATATGGCCATAATGCAACAGTGAGAACGCTACTGGGAATAGAAACATTCTTAACTTTTGACCAGTGCATTAAATCTATGTAAGGAAGCACCTTATATTCTATTATTTTTCTCCTGACGACCTGCCAGTAATTACTTAAAGGCTCATCAATTGGTTCCATTTCCATTTCTTTGCGCCAAATTGGCAATAGTCTTTTAAAATCATCAATCAAAATGTCATCAGAAACATTTAGATCAACACTGATATATAAGCTGCTATCTGTAACCAAACTGACTGAATCGGAGCCTCTAGCCATAAGCAACCCATGATTAACATCACTTTCAGCCATGAGAGACTCCTGTTCTTCTTTGCTTATAGTGAAAGGCATCCCCGCCCTTAACCCTTTAGAGTCCTGTCCTTGAGCCAGAAACATAACCTCCATTCTGGATAGAACGCCAATCCCATAGCCAGTTGAAAGAGTGTTTGCTGTTTTAGTATATGAATGATATTTGTCAAGAAACTCCTTTCCACCTTTAAACTGATCGTAATACCACTCTGGGACCTCGACCTCAATTTCACCAAACGGATCACTGTCGCTTAATGGTGTATTTTCACCATATTCTAAATAATATGCTGCTAAATCTTCGCTCCATGAGCAACCGTCAAAAACTGGCATGCGCAAATATATTTGCCTGAATAAATCCTTATCAGACATAGATTCAAGCCCGGAATATTTCCTCAAATTAAACTCTTTTGGTAAATCAAGAGTGCTTTTAATTCTTTTGCTCATCTAGCATTCTCCAGAATAGCAACATTGGAATAGTCAGAGGAAATAATCTCTAAACGATCCATCCATTTATTCAGCGCGTCCAGTTTCTCAGGAAGGTACTGGCTGCGGTTATATACGGCCATCACGCCGCCCAGCGTATGCCCCAGTAGTTGCTCAACGACATGAGGCGCAATACCCATATTGTTAAGCGTGGTGGCGAACGTCCGGCGCAGGTCATGCAGCGTCCAGGGTTCGGCGTGGCCCAGGCGTTTATAAATACTTCTTCCCCACTGGCTGACGGCTTCCGGTTTCTTCATCTCGCCCAGCAGCAGGCCCGTGCTTTGGTGCTGCTCTAAAAGCTGTTTGATAAATGGGCGCATAACTACGGGAATTGGCCGTAGTATCTTCTCGCCGCCCTTACTGTGCTCTTTCGGCACCGTCCAGATCCAGTCCTGCAAATCCCACTCCCTGATCGCTGATAACCTCAGTTCCTGGGTGCGGCAGCCGAACACCACCAGCAGGCGCAGCAGCGAGGCATAGTAAGGTTTGAATTTCAGACCAGTGCTCTCGCGCCAGATATCGGCAAGCTCCTGCCGGGTATGCTCCCTGTCGCGCTTCTCCTGCTTTTTACCCACATCATCAATGGTCAGATCGCTTAGCGCGTTGCTCGATGCATAGCGGTGAACACGGCAAAATTTCAACGCCTGTTTGCACATCTGTAAGAGGTAGCCGGCGGCAACCGGTGCATCTTTGCTGACGCGGGAAAAACACTCCAGCCAGTGGCGGGTTTCACACATGGAAAGCGGGTAATCACCTATATAAGGAAAGATATGCTTATTCAGTTGCTCGACGTGCTTATCAACGTTCGCACGCCGTCGGGAGGCATACTCACGGATCCAGTAATCAAGTGCTTCCTTTACCGTGACTGGCTTTAAGGCTTCCTGAGTGGTAAAGCTCAGTTGATGTTTCGGATTCTTACCCTCTGCCAGCCAGGCGCGACACTGATCACGCTTTTCTCTCGCCGCTTTCAGAGATAGATCTGGATAGTTACCAAGCCTGATGCGTTGTGAGGTGGTTTCACGGCCTCCGGTTCGAAACGTGAAATACCAGGTCATTACACCGATCTTTGACACCTTGATGCTCAGACCATCGCCGTCTGCGTAAAAGCTGTCTCCGGGACTCTCTCGGCCATTCATTTTACGCAACGCGGTATCGCTAAGTTTGTTCGCTCCACCAGCCATAAAAACCTCAGTTCATTTTTCAGATCGTGCAGGACTGACTGCACCACTGACTGCACATCTCAATGTTACCCCATGAACGACAATGAACAAAGGCGAGCGACAAAAGATAATTTATCGTTTTATATCATGAAGATGAATGAACATTACTAAACAAGCACGAACCATAAAAAACCTAGGTTCTGAAAATACGGCATGAACTGATTCTGAATCAGTAAGTTGTATTGATAAAAAGGCGCTAACCGGCATGGGGAAGCGCCTTTTTTATTGCCTGAAATGACGCTAAAAACGCCGCTTTCCCTCTCTTTGCA
>Ga0209370_1001808_pt1 | contig 17536 bp, 17 predicted proteins | sample AgamicAtPrz_FD_187164 | JGI IMG/M metagenome (GOLD analysis project Ga0209370, IMG submission 187164) | Agave microbial communities from Guanajuato, Mexico - At.P.rz (SPAdes) (version 2) | ecosystem: Host-associated > Plants > Phyllosphere > Phylloplane/Leaf | place: Guanajuato, Mexico... | reverse complement strand
GCGCTATCACGCGCAGGATCGCTCGGCACGCCAGCTGGCGCAGTGGCTGGCTGCCCAGAGTGCCGTGGCGCAGGTGCTGCACCCCGCCATGCCTGATGCCCCGGGCCATGCTTGCTGGAAGCAGCTGTGCGGACAAGGGCAGGGCCAGGATGGCGTGGCCGCCGGTCTGTTCAGCGTGGTCATCGACGAGCGCTTCGACCAGGCGGCCGTCGATCGCTTCTGCGACAGCCTGCGCCTGTTCAAGCTGGGCTACAGCTGGGGCGGGCCCGTGAGTCTGGTCGTGCCCTATGAGCTGCCCGAGATGCGCAGCCGTGCCACACCCCACATCAAGGCGGGCACTGTGGTGCGCTTTGCCATCGGCCTTGAGGATACTAGCGATCTGCAGGCCGACCTGGCCCAGGCCCTGCTCAGGGCCTTTGGTTGAAGCTATTTAAATAGGAGCTGGCAGCGCTTGTCGAGAAGCGATTTCAATGCTTTTATTGACTGAAGTCAATAAAGAATGGGCGCTATAAGCTCTTGTTTTCATAGTGAAAACGCGGAGGCCGGCATGCGGGCTTTCCGCAATGCAGATTCGAGGTTGAGCGGGTAACTTGTTCCTGTCAGCTGCCGCCACCGAGGCGCGGTACGGGCGACAAGGAGGGTCTCGCATGCAAGCTTCCCCTGTTTCCGAGGTCAAGGCCGAGTCCGGCAATCTGCAGATTCTGCAACTGCGCTGGAGCGAGCCCTGGCAATGGCTGCTGCTGGGCCTGGGCGATGTGCGTCGCGCACCAATGATTGCGCTGTTCTACGGCCTGTGTTTCTGGGGCATGGCGCGCCTGATGGCCTGGGTGTTTCGCTCCAGCCCCGAATATCTGATGTCCATGGCCAGCGGCTGTCTGCTGGTAGGCCCCTTCCTGGCCATGGGTCTGTACTACGTCAGCAAGCAACTGGAGCAGGGCAAGCCCGTGCTGCTGTCGGAGTCGTTGACCTGCTGGGACAAGCATCTGGCCAGCATGGGCATGCTGGTCATGGTGCTGATGGTGCTGGAGATGCTCTGGGGGCGCGCCGCCATGGTGGTGTTCGCCATCTCGTTCGATACCGGCATGCCCAGTACGGCAACCCTGCTGCAGACCCTGCTGCGGCCCGAGAACTGGGAGTTCCTGCTGGGCTACACCGCGGTTGGCGGGATATTTGCTGCCTTGGTGTTTGCCTGCATGGTGGTTTCACTGCCCGCCATTCTCGATCTGGATACCGATGCCTTGACGGCTTGCATCACCAGCATGCGCGTGGTGGGTGCCAACACGGGTGTGATGCTGCTGTGGGGGCTGATCATCACCGTGTTGATCGCGGTCTCGCTGCTCTTCTACAGTGCAGGTCTGATCGTCATCGGACCGCTGCTGGGTTGTACCAGCTGGCATGCCTATAAAGCCAGCGTCCGCGCCGAAAGCAAGGAGGACCCTGCTTGAGGCGCAATGAGGGGGATGTCATGGAGTTCTGGAACTGGTTGAAAAAAGTCTTTACGCCCCAGCCAGGCGCTTCGGGCCACAGCACCGATTCGCAGCTGACCTGGACTTCGGCGAGCAGCCGCGAGGACGGCCGCGACGTCTTCAACGACAGCTATTTTTGCGGCTCGGGCAGCAACGAGAGTGCCTGCAGCTCGGACGGCGGCGACTCCGGCGGTGATGGCGGAGGCAGCGGCGACTGAGGCCGCGCGGCCGTCACTTATTTCAGCAATGGCCTGAGCTTGGGCCAGACATTGGCCAGCATCTGTGGCTGAGCCTGGGCATTGGGGTGAATGCGGTCGCTCTGAAACCACTGCTCGGCGTCCGCCGCATCGCCGATGCCCGACAGCAGAAACGGCACCAGCGGCAGCTTTTGCGCGTCGGCAATGCTCCTGAACATCTCGGCAAACTGCTCGGTATATGCCGCTCCATAGTTGGGCGGTACCTGCATGCCCACCAGCAGCACCTGGGCCCCGGCCTCCCTGGCAGCCTTGATCATGACTTCCAGATTCTGCTGAGTGCTCTGCAGCGCCAGGCCGCGCAATGCGTCGTTGCCGCCCAGCTCCAGAATCAAGATGCCCGGCTCATGCTGCCTGAGCAGCGACGCCAGGCGCGCTCTGCCGCCGGCCGTGGTCTCGCCGCTGATGCTGGCATTGACCACCTTGCGCGGGTTTTTTTCATCATTCATGCGCTGCTGCAGCAACTGCACCCAGCCCTTGCCGCGCGTCAGGCCGTATTCGGCGCTCAGAGAATCGCCAAGCACCAGCACCGGGCCGGGTTTTGCGCCGGGAGCGGCCTTGGCCGGTTCCTTGTTCCTGGCGGGCGATGAGGCCACTGCCGCATCGCAAGCCCCTGAAATGGCGAGCGACAGAGCAACAGCGATACAGTGACGGCGCTGCAGTGCAAAGTGCTGGCTGCGACTCTTGACGTTTTTGCTATCCAATTGATTCATGTCCACAACTCTTGCCATTCCTTTGATTGCCGTTGAGCAACTGTCCAAATCGGTGAGCGATTCCACAGGCGTGCTGGATATTTTGCGGGATATCAATCTGAGTTTCACGGCCGGCGAAACCGTTGCCATTGTGGGTGCCTCCGGCTCGGGTAAAAGCACTTTGCTGTCGATTCTGGCCGGCCTCGATACCCCCAGCCGCGGCACGGTCCGTTTGCTGGGCCAGGATCTGTTTGCACTTAGCGAGGACGACAGAGCGGCGGTGCGGGCACAGAAGATGGGCTTTGTCTTCCAGAGCTTTCAGTTGCTGGGCAATCTCACGGCGCTGGAAAACGTCATGCTGCCGCTGGAGCTGGCGGGGCAGCGCGATGCGAGAGCACGAGCTTCGCAGATGCTTGAGCGCGTGGGCCTGGGTCAGCGTCTCAATCACTATCCCAGGCTGATGTCGGGCGGCGAGCAGCAGCGCGTGGCCCTGGCGCGTGCTTTTGTGGTGGAGCCGGCCGTGCTGCTGGCCGACGAGCCCACCGGCAGCCTGGACTTCGCCACGGGCCAGACCATCATGGAGCTGATGTTTGCGCTCAATCGCGAGCGCGGCACGACTCTGATTCTGGTTACGCATGACCGCGAGATTGCGGCGCAATGTGATCGAAGCATCACCATAGAAGCCGGGCGCTCTGTCTGAAAAACCAAAAGGCCTGTGTGATCACAGGCCTTTTTGGGGATCTGGCGCTTATCAAATAAGCGCTTGCAGCTATCAAATCAGTAGATTCTGAGCTCAAGCCTCAGATGCGCGCGACTTCCAGTCCGGCCCTGCGCTCTGCGGCGCGGCAGGCGGCTGCGGTAAACAGCACGTCGGTCGAGGAATTGAGGGCTGTCTCGGTCGAATCCTGAATCACGCCGATCACATAGCCGACACCCACCACCTGCATTGCCACATCGTTGGGGATGTTGAACAGGCTGCAGGCCAGCGGAATCAGCAGCAGCGAGCCACCGGGTACGCCCGAGGCACCGCAGGCACAGACCGCAGAGACCACGCACAGCAGTATGGCCGTGGGAATGTCCACCGAGATGTTGAGCGTATGGGCTGCGGCCAGTGTCAGCACGCTGATGGTGACGGCAGCGCCGGCCATATTGATGGTGGCGCCCAGCGGGATGGAGATGCTGTAGGTGTTCTCGTCGAGCCTGAGCTTCTGGGCCAAGGCCAGATTGACGGGAATGTTGGCTCCCGAGCTGCGCGTGAAGAAGGCGGTCACTGCGCTTTCGCGCAGGCAGGTCAGCACCAGCGGGTAGGGGTTGCGGCGAGTCTGTGTCCAGACAATGACTGGGTTGATCACCAATGCCACAAACACCATGCAGCCGACCAGCACGGCCAGCAGGTGGGCGTAGTCCTTGAGTGCTTCCAGCCCGCCGGAGGAGAAGGTGGCGACCACCAGGCCGAAGATGCCGAAGGGGGCCAGGCGAATCACGCCTTGAATCACGCGGGTGATGGCATGGCCAAAGTCCTCCACCATGGTGCGGGTGGTGGGCGTGGCGTGGCGTAGTGCCAAGCCCAGCGCGATAGCCCAGGCCAGAATGCCGATGTAGTTGGCGTTCAGCAATGCATTGACGGGGTTGTCGAACAGGCTTTGGACGACGGTGCTCAGCACCTGGCTGATCTCGCCGGGCACGCTCTGGACTTTGGGCGCTTCACGAAAGTGAATCACCGAGGGAAAGAGCGCGCTGGCTGCAACGGCCACGCAGGCCGCCGCCAGCGTGCCGATGACGTAGAGCCAGAGCACGGGCTTGATCTGCGTTTCCTGGCCGGGGCGGTGGCTGCTGACAGCCGCCATGACCAGCAGCAGCACCAGAACCGGAGCGACAGCCTTGAGCGCGGCAATGAACAAGCTGCCCAACAGGGAAACCGACTGGGCGGCGGCCGGCCACAGCCAGGCCACCAGGCCGCCCAGAATCAGGGCAATCAGAATCTGCAGCACCAGGCTGCTGCGGTTGAACCAATCGAGCAAGGCGTTGAGCATGCTGGGTATTCGTTATGGAATTGGAGGGGGATGCAAACACGTAGGCCTCCTCATGCCGGACATGAAGAGGCGATATGCGTGAATGCAGGGGCAGCAGGCTCAAGCCTGTTGCCAGTCGTTCTGGGTGGCAGTGGAGCTTCATGTGAAGACTCGCACTCGGAAAAAGCCATGCTGGTGCTGCTTGATGAGCCGGTGCCTTGCCCGTTGGGGGCGCAGTGTAGCGGCAATGGAAAACCTCAGCTGTCAGCCCAGACATGGCCCTGCGAGTCTCAGGTCTGCCGTAAACGCCGGGATAATGTGGCCCCATGTCGTCCCCCAAAGTTCTTTTCGGCTTTCACGCCGTAGGCGTGCGTCTGAAGACCGCCCCCCAATCCATCATCGAAGTCTATTTCGAGGCTTCGCGCCGCGATGCGCGCATGCGCCAGTTTCTGGAACGTGCCAAGGAAGCCGGGGTGCGTCTGATCGAGGCCGATGCCCTGCGCCTTGCCAAGCTCGCCGGCTCTCACGGCCATCAGGGCGTGGCTGCACGCGTGGAAGAAGTCAAGGACACGCGCACGCTCGACGAGCTGCTCGACGATCTGGAGGAGGAGGGGGTGAAAGCCCCGCTGCTGCTGGTGCTCGACGGTGTGACCGATCCGCACAACCTGGGAGCCTGCCTGCGTGTAGCCGATGGTGCCGGCGTGCATGCCGTGATCGCCCCCAAGGACCATGCGGCCGGCATCAATGCCACCGTGGCCAAGGTGGCCAGTGGCGCGGCCGAGACCGTGCCTTACTTCATGGTCACCAATCTGGCGCGCACGCTCAAGGAACTCAAGGAGCGCGGCATCTGGATCATCGGTACCAGCGGCGATGCCGACAAACATCTCTATCAGATGGATCTGACCGGCCCGACAGCGCTGGTGCTCGGGGCCGAGGGCGATGGCATGCGCCAGCTTACCCGCAAGACCTGCGATGCGCTGGTCAGCATCCCCATGCAGGGCGCGGTGGAAAGCCTGAATGTGTCGGTCGCCAGCGGGGTATGCCTGTATGAGGCGTTGCGCCAGCGTCTGGCAGCGGCCGTGGCGATCAAGGCCTGAGCCGGCTGGTCCGGCCGCTGAAAGCGAAAGCAAGGCGCGACTGCGAGAGCAGTGGCGCCTTTTTTTGCGGGCGGCCGAACCGTTCTCAGACGGCGGGCAGATCGGCTGGCGTCGTGCAGTCCGGATGCAGCATGCGCTGTACGGTGCGTGCCAGCTCGCCAATCTCCATCGGCTTGCTCAGCACCACGTAGCGGCATTCCTGGGCATGTGGCACTTCGGCCTCTTCGCTGCTGGTCATGAGGATGAGCGGAATGAGAACATGCTCCCGGGCCAGCTTTTCCTGCATTTTTGCGATGCTCAAGGCACCGGAAAACTCATCGGCGGCAATGATGAGATCCACCTTCATGCCGCTGTTGATATAGCGCAGCGCGACTTCGGGTAAATATGCGGTCACGACCTGATAGCCAAGTCCGTAGAGCACCTGGGCCATGGCATTGCGCGTGGCCAGATCGGGCTCGATGAGCAAAATCGTTTCCTGCCGGCCCGCTGGGGCCGAGGCTTGCGGGCTCTGCGGCACGACCGGTTGCGCGCGCGGAAAGTACAGGCTCACGATGGTTCCCAGGCCTGGAGTGCTTTCCACTTCGATCAGGCCCTGGACATGGTCCATGAAGTTCTTGACCATGGGCAGGCCCAGGCCCGCGCCCTTGCCTTCGGGCTTGGTGGTGAAGAACATGTCGAAGATGCGGGCCTTGATCTCTTCACTCATGCCCATGCCGTTGTCGGCCACGCTGATCATTACGTAGTCGCCCGCATGGCTGGCGCGCTTGAGCAGCACGTTCTCCGCTGTCAGCGTGATCTGGCCCTGCTCTTCGGTAGCATCACGCGCGTTGATGCAGAGATTGATCAGCGAGTTTTCGAAATACAGCTTGTCCACGCTGATGGGCCAGATGCTGCTCGCCATGTGCAGCTGCAGTTCAGCGTTCTGGCCGACGGCCTTGCTCAGCAGCGGCTCCAGATCCTGCACCAGTGCGCGGGGGTCGGCGGCAGCCAGCTGCATGGATTTGCGACTGCTGAACCCCGTCAGATGCGATGCCAGGCTGCCTGCTTTCTGGATGGTGTTGAGTATCACATCCACATGTTCGAGCTGCTCGGGCTCGCCCAGCTGCTTCTCCAGCATGCCGGCATGCAGGCCGGTGATGAAAAGCAGGTTCTTCATGTCATGCGCGACACCGGCAGACAACTGGTTCACCATGCCCATTTTCTGGGCTTGGGCGAGGTAGGTTTCGGCCTGATCCAGCGCCTGCTGCTTGAGTCTCAGCTGGTGGCTCAGCGTGGTGATCTGGTCGCGCAGCTGATTCTCGGATTGCCGGACGCTGTCTATGCCCAGGTTGGCGCCGACCCAGTAGAGAATCCTGCCCTGCGCATTCTTGACGGGAGACAGCGATGAAAAAAACCAGTGGAACTGTCCGTCATGGCGCTTGATGCGCAGCCGGTATCCCGTCGGCTTTTCGGTGATCAGGGCGCGCGACAGCCCGGTGTTGACGGTCGCCAGATCGTCGGGATGCACGATATCAATCCATATGCCTTCGCGCAGGCTCAGGGGGCGTACTTCCCGGTAGGCGTATTCATGCAGGGCCCGGTTGAGCCAGGTCACCTCTCCATGGGGTGTTGCAATCCAGACCTGGTAGGGCAGGTGGTCCAGAAAGTCCTCAAAGCGGTTGACATGCCCCAGCCCGAACTCGTCATCGGGTTCACGAAACGAGGTTTCGGTTGGCAATACATAGCATTGCACCGCTTCTGCCGCGCCATTGCCCTGAATCGGCGAAAAATGCCAGAGTCCGGGTTGATCGGGCAAGTTTGCAGTCGCTTCCAGGCCTGTCTCCACGCACTGCCTGATAGCCAGCCTGGCTGTTTCCAGAATCTCGCGCGCGGGAATGCCGGGTGCCTGACGACTGGGCTGCAGAAGGCGCTGCAATGCAGGATTGGCAAAGCGCAGTTCCAATGTCTGGACATCAACAAGACCCCATGCCAATGCTGCAGGCGTCATGGCTTGCTGAAGTGCGAACAATTGGCCCGATTCGTTCATATGCTGGTGTGGTGCAATATCAGGCAAAGAAGAAGCTCCGCAGAGAAATTCAAGTATTCCACGTTGCAACTCGGTTTTTGAGGTTATAGCCTTGGTTCAAGCACTTATTGACAATTCTTCGACGTCCTTGGGTGCGATTGCCTGCGTACGTCGCTGGCTGGGCGAGGCTCAGCGACTGGCCGTGCTGACCGGGGCCGGTGTCAGCGCCGAGTCGGGAGTACCCACTTTCAGGGAGGATGCGGACGGGTATTGGTCCCAGTTCAAGCCCGAGGAAATGGCCAGCGAGGCGGGGTACCGCCGCGATCCGGCTCATGTCTGGCGCTGGTACGAGCACCGACGTGCGCTGGTTGCCAAGGTGACTCCCAATGAGGGGCACCTGGCGCTGGCGCGTTGGGCGCGACAGCATCCCGGTCGAATGACACTCATCACGCAGAATGTGGATGGTCTGCACCAGCAGGCGGGCAGTGAAGATGTGCTGAGCCTGCATGGGGAGCTGAGCAGGAATCGCTGGCTGAATCGCCGTTGTGCGTTATGTGACCTGGAGCAGGCTGTCCCGGGCGAGCCGCCTCATTGCGCCGCCTGCGGCAATTTGCTGCGGCCTGCCGTCGTGTGGTTTGGCGAGTCTCTGCCCAGCCAGACCTGGGCCAGGGCGGAGCAGGCGGCAGAGCAATGTCAGCTGATGCTGGTGATCGGCACATCGGGCGCAGTCTACCCGGCAGCAGGTCTGGCCAAGATCGCACGGCGCAACCGGGCGCGCGTGGCCATCATCAACCCCCATGCCAGCGAGCTGGACTCGGTGGCCGACCAGATGATCGCCATGCCATCGGCACAGGTGCTGCCCTTGCTGCTGGCTAGTCCCGAGTAGGCTGGCATTGGATTGCTGGCGGCTGTCTCAGTGAGGAGACTGCTTTGGCGGTTGACGCCGATCTTCTGGCCTAGGGGGCGGTACTGCGTTTACACCCAGCCCAGCGCACCCAGCGCCGCGCCGGCAGCCAGCAGCCACAGCAGATGAATGCGTGTGCGCCATACCAGCAATGTGCATGCAAGGCTCAGCAGCCATAGCTTCCAGTCCCTGCCAGGGTTGCCGCTGGCGCTGCCCAGCAGCCAGCCAGTGGCGAGCAGCAGACCAATCACCAGCGGAGCCATGCCTTGCTTGAAGGCGCGCACGCCGCGTTTGTCCCGGTTGCGCTGACCCCAGCGCGAGGCCTGCCAGGTCAGCAGCGAGCTGGGCAGCAAAATGCCCACCATGCACACCGCAACACCCAGTGCTCCCAGTCCCCAGGCCGCCGGGCCGGCGCCGCCTCCCGCATTCAGACCCACGTTCCAGCCCAGCAGGGCAATGAACAACACATTGGGGCCGGGGGCGGCCTGGGCAATGGCGATGGAGCTGGTGAACTGGGTTTCCGACAGCCAGCGATTGCCGTCGACCAGATAGCGGTGCATATCGGGCGCAGCGGTGATGGCTCCACCCACGGCCATCAGCGACAGCGTCAGGAAATAGGCAAAAAGATGCAGCCAGTCCACGGTCTGCAGCTCGATCACCAGCGTGCTCATGCCAGCCTCCGGTAGGTCAGCACGCAGCCTGTTGCGCCCACCAGCAGCAAGGCCCAGAACAGCGGCAGGCGCAGCACGGCCACCAGCACAAAGGCGGCGATGGCCAGCCCTGCGCAATACCACTTGCCCAGCGGGTGCTTGCGCAGCGTGCCAGCCAGCTTCAGACCCATGCCCGCCACCAGCCCTGCCGCCACGGCGCCCATGCCGCGCAGGGCTCCGGCCACGGCCGGGTTGGCCGCGAACTGGGTATAGACCAGGGTGAGGCTGATGACCACCAGCATGGGAAACGTCAGCATTCCGCACAACCCCACGATGGCGCCGCGCCAGCCGAAGTAGCGTTCGCCCAGCATGATGGAAAGATTCACCACATTGGGGCCGGGCATGATCTGCGCCACGGCCCAATCCTCCATGAACTCCTCATTGCTCAGCCATTGGCGTTTTTCGACCAGTTCGCGCTGCACCACGGCCAGCACACCGCCAAAGCCCTGCAATGCCAGAAAGGTCAGTGACCAGAACAGTTCACGCAGATGGCGCGGGCGTGGCCGCTCGGCTAGCGGCAAGTACGGTGGGGCGGGTGAGCTCATCGGGCGGGTCTCAAGGCCTCAGGGAGAGAGTGATCGGGGTCAGCTATGAATGCTAATCCGGGTGCTTCTCTCCGTACGGACTCGAGCCATCTTCAGTAGAGAAGGGCGTATCGATCACTTTGATGGCTCCCGTTGCCGGATCGCGACGCCGGCGGTGATCAGAGGTCGCCCAGTATCTGTTCCAGATCTGCGTCGTCGGCATCGGCCTCCAGGCGCAGGCTGCCCTGTATGTGGTCCAGGTGGCTGAGCATCAGCTGCTCTGCCTGCTCGCCATTGCCCGCGACGATGGCATCGACCACGGCCTCGTGCTCGTCCACCAGACAGCAGGTGTTGACAGCCGATTCATACAGCGAGATCGTCAGGCAGGTCAACGTGGACAGTTCACGCATGCTGCGCAGCAGCGCGGAGTTGCCGGCCAGTTCGGCAAGCAGAACATGAAATTCGCCGGACAGGCGAACCGTGGCTCGCTTGTCGGAATTGGCACGTGCTTCGCGCTCCTGCTTCAAATGGGTCTGCAGGCGACGGATCTTGCTGTTGTCCATGTTCCGCACGAGGCGACGCACAATGCCCGGCTCTATCAGCCGGCGCGCTTCGAAGACGTCCAGCGCCTGCTCGATGCTGGGTTTGGCGACAAAGGCTCCGCGCTGCGGGAACAGCTCCACCATCTGGTCGCGGGCCATGCGGGCAAGGACCTCGCGCACGCGAGCCCGGCTGGTGTTGAAGATATTGGCCAGCCTGTCTTCGCCGAGCTTGGTTCCCGGCAGCAGGCGGTGCTCATGGATGGCTGTGGCAATGCGGGCTGCCATTTCATCCACGGTAATTTCAGATCGAGATGTGTTGCTTCGATTGTTCACTTTTGTAGTGTTTTTTGTCGACATGCTGGTGAATTCTAGTGTCACACAGCATGTCGGCTTCGAACGTCCCGATTGAGGTTATCCCGCAGCCTGTTCAGGGCAGCTGCTTCAATAGCTGGGTGAGTCCCGGGGGGAGGTTCTTGAAGTCCTTGCGTGGTGGTTTGGCAAAGCTGCCGGCGCGTGCTGCAGCGGGAGCCAGCGAGACCAGGCTCTGCGCATGGTTGACGGCGCTGGAGACGCCATCGACGGCTGGCACCGGCAAACTCTGCTTGATGGAGCGTGCCAGGCCCGCCAGCGGGGCGCCGGCAATGATCAGTACATCGGCGCCATCTTCGCTGACCGCTGCTTCGCACAAGGCCTGCAGGCGTGCTGCATGGTCATCCTGCACACTTCCGATATCTCGCAGAGGCTCGTCCAGGCAGCGAATGCTGGCCAGTCGGTCTATGAGTCCGTTGCGCTCGACCATATCTCGGTACCAGGCGGTAATGCGCCTGGAGATGGCGATGATGGAAAAGCGTTTGCCCAGCATGCAGGCGCTCATGAGCGCGGACTCGGTCATGCCCAGCACGGGGATGTCCAGCGCCTCGCGCAGGCCTTCGAGGCCCGGATCGCCAAAGGCCGCCACGATGACGGCGTCATGCTGTGCGGCATGGGTTGCGGCCAACTCGGCCACGGCGTAGGCGGCAATCATGGCCTCGAAGCGTGTCTCGATATAGGCCACCCCCATGGGGGCTGTCAGCATGGTGATTTCCGTGTCTGGCGCGGCGGCCAGCCTGGCCTCTTTCTCGATGAGCGCGGTGACGCTCTCGGAGATATTGGGGTTGATGATGAGCAGTTTCATGGTGTGTTCGTGCTGAAGTTTCAGAAGCGGGCCTGGTGGCGCTTGGGCAGCAGTGTGGGCGCGCCGCGCTGCAGGAAGCGGCCGCTGCCGGCGCGGGCGTGGAATTGCTCGCCGTCCCAGACTACCTGTCCCGCAGACAGAGTGAGGCAGGGCCAGGCCTTGAGCTGCTGGCCTTCATAGGGCGTGTAGTCCACGTTGTGGTGCAGATCGCGGTTGCTGATGGCGCGTTCGCCTTCCTGCCAGACCACGAGGTCGGCATCGGCGCCGATGGCAATGCTGCCCTTGCGCGGATGCAGGCCGTAGACCTTGGCCGGGTTGGTGGAGGTCAGCTCCACGAAGCGGTTGAGTGTCATGCGGCCCGTCAGCACACCATGCGTGTAGAGCAGCGACAGGCGGGTCTCGATGCCAGGAATACCGTTGGGAATGTGACCAAAGGACACCTCCTCGCCATTGGGCTTCTTGCCTTCGGGTGAATCGTAGTTGAACGGCGCATGGTCCGAGGAGAACACGGTGAACAGGCCGTCGTTCAGCCCGTTCCAGATCACTTCCTGGTTGGCCTGATCGCGCGGCGGTGGGCTGCACACGCACTTGGCGCCCTGGTAACTGTCGTCTATGCCCAGATCCTCGGCGCTGAGGAACAGGTATTGCGGGCAGGTTTCGGCCATGATGTTCATGCCGTGGGAGCGGGCCCAGCGGATCTGCTCCACGGCTTCGCGGCCCGACACGTGGACGATGAGAATGGGCACGTCGGCCAACTCGGACAGGGCAATGGCGCGGTGGGTGGCTTCGCGCTCCACCAACATGGGGCGCGAGACTGCGTGATAGCGAGGGGCCTTGCGGCCGCTGGCTTCCAGGCGCTTGGTCAGCCACTGGATGCAGTCGGCATTCTCGGCATGGATCATGGCGGTGGCGTCGTACTTGCGCGCCACGTCCAGCACGTCGAGGATCTGGCCGTCGTTGAGCTTCAGATCGTCATAGGTCATGTAGATCTTGAAGGAGGTATAGCCTTCGCGGATCAACTGGGGCAGTTCCTTCTCCAGAACTTCGGGGGTGGGGTCGCTGACGATCATGTGGAAACCGTAGTCCACGTGGGCCTTGCCGTCGGCGCGGCGGTGGTAGTCCTCCACGGCCGCGCGCAGCGACTGGCCCTTGGCCTGGGCCGCGAACGGAATCACGGTGGTGGTGCCGCCGCAGGCAGCGGCGCGCGTGCCGCTGTCGAAGTTGTCGGCCATGCGCACCGGCGGTTCCATGGGTTGGTCCAGGTGGCAGTGGGCGTCGATGCCGCCGGGCGTGACCACGCGGCCGGCAGCGTCATATTCGCGGGCGCCGGCGGGCAGGTTGGCGCCCAGCTGGACAATCTTGCCGTCGCGGATGGCTATATCGGATTCAAAGATGTCGCTGGCGGTGGCAACGCGCGCATTGCGCACTACGAGATCAAATTCGCTGGATTTCATGCTGAATATCAGAGTTTCGGGGTGTCGGTAGGGTCTGCCGGTGCTCCGGACTTGCCCTGGTGTTGTGATGCGAGTTCGAGTTCGCGCGCCAACGCCTTGTGGCGGGCGGGCGTGGGTTTGGCATGGGCCTGGTTGCTCAGCGCGGGCAGCACGTAGTCATTGACCATGCGGCGGATGGCCAGCACGTTCCGGGATTCGCGCAGGCCGCCTTCGATGGGCAGCATGCTGGTCATGACCACCACGGCATTGCGCTCGGGCAATACCACAATGAACTGGCCCTTGAAGCCCATGGCGTGGGTTTCGGGCTCGGTGGCGACGATGTCGTTGATCCACCAGTAATAGCCATACCATGGCGCCGAGGCGGGCGCGGTCATGGTGCGGACCCAGGCCTGGGAGACGATCTGCTTGCCGTCCCAGCGGCCGCCGGTCAGCACCAGCTGGCCTAGCTTGGCCATGTCCACGGCGCGCAGGCGCAGCCCCCAGCCGGAGGAGACCAGGCCTTTGTCGTCAGCCCGCTCCCAGGCGTAATGGCTCATGCCCATAGGCTTGAAGAGTCTCTCCTTCGCAAAGTCCTGCAGTGGCATACCGGCGTCGGCTCCCAGCGTGGCGCTGGCCAGGATGGGGTTGACGTCGGTGTAGTCGAAGCTCGTGCCGGGCGCTACCTTGGGCGTAGTTTCGGCCGCCAGCTTGAGACGGTCGGGGGCGCCGTAGTAGATGGGGTCGTCGGTGGGCTTGAAGTTATAGACCAGGCCCGTGGACATGGACAGCACATGCCGCAGTTCGATGGATTGCTTGTCGGAGAAGGCGTCCTGGAGGTCGGGGCGGGCCTTGGCCAGGATGGGCGCCACTTTCTCGTCGAGCTTGCTGCGGCCCTCGTCCACCAGAACGCCGGCGGCCAGGGCCGTCACGTTCTTGGTGATGGAGTACAGCTCGTAGTTGTGGTTGCGCGTCAGGCCCTGGCTGTAGCGCTCATAGATCAGCTTGCCGTCCTTGACGACGAGAAAGCTGCGCACGTCGAGGTTTTCCTTGCGGATCATCTCGGACAACTGCACCAGAGGGCGCGAATCCACGCCTACGGACTCGGGGGCGGCAGCAGGGAAATCGGGACTCGCCTGGACGGCGACAGAGTTGCGGCTGGCTGGCGTGGCGGCATATGCGCTCAGGGTTGAGGCGATGGCCGTGGCGCAGGTCAGGGCCAAGGCTCGGCGTGTGGGCAAGGGCATGGGGTTCTCCATCAAAGTGTCCAGGCGAGGCGGGGGCGGTACTTAGACCGGGATCTTCTTGCTGTAATCGATCACGATCGACGAGCAGACGAAGAGGCCTGCGCCCGCAGCAGCGAAGAGCATCATGGCCATGTCGTAGGAGCCGGTGGCCTGCACGATCACGCCCACCAGAATGGGTACGCCGATGCCGGCGAAGTTGCCGCCCAGGTTCATGACGCCACCCAGGAAGCCGACGCGCTTGCGGGTGCCCAGAATGGAAGGAACGCACCAGAACAGACCGCACCAGCGCAGGAAGAACAGCGTTACCGACAGCAGGATCACGATGGTCACGGGGTCCTTGAAGCGGGCCACGTTGTAGATGGCGATGGTGGCGATGATCGAGGCGATACCGAACAGCGTGCGCAGCACCTTGGCTTGCGAAGCGCCCGCAGCCTTCCACTTGTCGGCAATCCAGCCGCCGACCATCTCGCCGACGAAGCCGGAGAAGAACATGATGAACACGGCGCCGCCCATCTGCTTGATGTCCATGTCATGCACCTTGGACAGGTAGGTGGGCATCCAGGTCAGCAGGCCGTAGAACAGCGCGTTGAAGCACATCCAGCCGAAGAACATGCCCCATACCGAGCGGTACTTGAAGAAGTCCATCACCTTGCCGCTGGCATGGGCGGGCTCGGCGGCGAGGTCGGCGGCATGTGCTTCCTCGATGAAGGCAGCTTCGGCTTCATTGACGCCGGCGTGCTCACGGGGATGGTTGCGGATATACCACCAGGCAAAGACACCCGCGATCATGGTGCCAACGCCCGCGACGACGAAGGACACGCGCCAGGAGTCGAAGTGGGTCAGCAGGCCGGCGATGATCAGCGCACCCAGGGCGGCACCCAGAGGTGCGCCACCGTCCAGCAGCGTGGCGCCGCGGCCGCGTTCGTTCTGGGTCATCCAGATGCCGTTGAGCTTGCCGCCTGCGGGGTAGATGGGGGCCTCGGAAGCGCCCAGACCCAGACGGGTGATCAGCAGCGACACCCAGCCGGTGCAAGCTGCGGCGATGGCCTGGAAGAAGCCCCAACCCAGGGTGGAGCAGACGATGACCACGCGTGGGCCGAAACGGTCGGCCAGCATGCCGCCGGGAATCTGCATGAAGGCATAGGTCCAGAAGAAGGAGCTCATCAGCAGGCCCTGAACGGCAGGGCTGAGATCGAACTCCTTGGCGATCATGGGCATGGCCACGGACAGCGATGCGCGGTCAATGTAATTGACCGCGATCAGGAAAAGCATCATCAGGAAGATCTTCCAGCGCACCTTGGTCGGCGCTGCCGCCGCCTGTGGCGCGGCAAGTGTGGTTGGGTTTTGCATCTCGGGTCTCGCTCCATCGGTTGGTTGGTTGTTCGATGTGAGGTCGAAATCTAAATGTCGACAATATTGTCAACAATATCGTAAACACCTATTTGGGAATTTTTCTCTGAAATATGCTGTGAGGCGAAAGGCGGTGACGAAGTGAAGACTTTCTTGATAGATAACTTTGAGTGATTGAACTTTGATTTATTGTCAACAATATTGTTGACGTTTGTTCGGGCGAGGTGAACAATGCCGGCCAACCGGTTTGCCGGTTGGCCATACAACGGAGACAAACAAGATGACTGCAACTACGACATGCCTGGGCGTGCTCACGCCTTCTTCCAACACCGCGCTGGAGCCTCTGACCAGCGCGCTGGCTGCCAGTGCCGGCAACTGCTCGGCCCATTTTTCGCGCTTCACGGTGACTGAGATTTCGCTGGCCGAGGGGGCACTGAATCAGTTTGATGACAGCAAGATCCTGGCCGCCGCCGAGCTGCTGGCCGATGCCAAGGTGGATGTGATCGGCTGGAGCGGCACGGCCGCAGGATGGCGCGGCTTTGAGACCGACATGCGGCTGTGCGAGCGTATTACCGAGCGCACTGGCATCAAGGCCACGACGGCCATCCTGGCACTCAATCAGCTGATGGAAAAGCTCTCCGTGAAGAAGCTGGCCATCGTCAGCCCGTACACGGCGGACGTGCAGCAATGCATCATCAACAACTACCGCGCCGCAGGCGTCGAGACCACGGCAGAGCGCCATCTGGACATCTCGGTCAACCACAGCTTTGCGCTGGTGGAGCCTGAGCAACTGCTGCAACTCATCGGCAACGTGATCGAAGAAGGCAAACCTGACGCCGTCGTGACTTACTGCACCAATTTGCGCGCTGCGCACCTGGCCGAAGAGGTGGAGCGCCGTTGGGGAGTGCCGCTGCTCGATACCGTGAGTACCACGGTCTGGGGCATGCTGCGCGCGGCCGGGCGTGATCCTTCCGCCGTCAAGGGCTGGGGCCGCCTGTTCGATATTGCATGATGAAGGCCTTAGAGGGCGACACTGACCGATTCATAAGGAGACAACCATCGTGAAACTGCTTCGCTATGGCAGCGCGGGTGCGGAGCGCCCGGGCGTGCTGGACGCCGACGGCGTGCTGCGTGATGCATCGGCCCTGGTGCCCGATTGGGGCCCGGGCCAGCTAGGTCCCGATGCGCTGGAGCGCATACGGCATACGGACTGGAGCCGTTTGCCCAAGGTTGACGGAAGGCCACGCCTGGGCTGCCCCGTGGCACAGGTGGGCAAGCTGGTCTGTGCGGGCCTCAACTATGCTGACCACGCGGCCGAGGCCGGACTGCCAGCGCCGGGCGAACCCGTGCTGTTCATGAAGGCCGTGACGGCGATCTGCGGTCCTAGCGATGCGGTGCAGATTCCGCAGGGCGCGGACAAGGTCGACTGGGAGGTGGAGCTGGGCGTTGTCATCGGCAGCCGCGCGCGGCGCGTGACCGAGGCGCAGGCTCTGTCCCATGTGGCCGGCTATCTGTTGGCCAACGATGTGTCCGAGCGCGGCTGGCAATTGGAGCGTGGCGGCACCTGGACCAAGGGCAAGAGCCATGACACGTTTGCGCCGCTGGGCCCCTGGCTGGTGACGGCCGACGAAATTACCGATCCGCATCGCGTGGGCCTGTGGCTGGAAGTGAACGGCCAGCGCATGCAAAGCAGCAATACCAGCAATTTCATCTTTGGCGTGCCCGAGATCATCAGCTATATCAGCCAGTTCATGACGCTGGAGGCCGGCGATGTGATTCTCACCGGAACGCCTGCGGGCGTGGGTCTGGGACAAAAGCCGGAGCCCGTCTTTCTCAGGCCCGGCGATGTGGTGCGGCTGGGTGCCGATGGGCTGGGCGAGCAGCGCCAGGTCTGCGTGGCGGTGAACTGACGCAGCTTTTTCCCGGAGAGCTGGTTTTCAGAGCTTTCCGGGAGAAGCCGGGCCGCAAGGCGTGCGATTTTCTTCGGCCGGCTGGAGCTGCCGGGCCTGCTTGATATCGATTCGCCTGGCCGTGATCCTGGCCACGCATTCGAGTTTTTGCAGGTCCTTGGCCGTCAGGCTTTCATCGGCCGCCTGGCTGAAGCAGCACAGCGTGCCGTAGACCTTGCC
>Ga0209370_1001803_pt1 | contig 17567 bp, 15 predicted proteins | sample AgamicAtPrz_FD_187164 | JGI IMG/M metagenome (GOLD analysis project Ga0209370, IMG submission 187164) | Agave microbial communities from Guanajuato, Mexico - At.P.rz (SPAdes) (version 2) | ecosystem: Host-associated > Plants > Phyllosphere > Phylloplane/Leaf | place: Guanajuato, Mexico... | reverse complement strand
CTTGTTCTTGTCGGGTGTGAACTGGGCCTGCAGCTTTTCCAGACTGGCCTGCCAGTCCAGCGGTGCCATGGCCTTGCCGCCTGTGAGGCCGGCCTGCAAAGTAGTGTCGAGCTGTATGCTCTTGCCAGCCTGCTGGGCCTGCGCGGTCAGACCGACCCTGGCATTTTCAGGGCTGCCGTCAATGCTCAATGCCAGCGCAGGCAGGACGGCGCTCTGCTCGGCTGCAGTGCCGGCGGGCAGATAGCGAATTTTCTCGGCTCGCAGCTTGGCCTGAATCTGCAAGCCACTGGCGGGAATGGCCGCGCCATGGGCGGCGCTCATGCGCTTGAGCAGGTTTTCCCAACCGCCCTTCAGGGCCAGTTGCAAATCTGCGCTGCCATCAAGCTGCGCACCGCTCAGTGGGTCCTTGACGCCCGGCAGCTTGCGCAGCCATTGCGTGAGCGTGCTCATGGAGCCGAGCTGCAGCTGGCTTTGGACAGCGCCGCTGGCGGGGCCCATCTGCCCTTCGATGCTCAGTTGCGCACCGGGCGCCGTAGCCTTGAGTCGAGCCTTGGCCTGCTGGGTTTCGGTATTGAACTCCACGGACCGGGCATCGACACTGGCCTGCAGGGCTTCCATCTGCAGCTTTTCCAGCTGCAGCAGCGGGGCCTGCCACTGGCCTTTGGCAGCCAGTGTCTGAATGCGCAGCGCCTTGCTGTCGCGCTTGCCGCCCGCTGCGTGCAGATTGGCGGCAAACACAATCTTGCTGGCAGCGGCATCGCCGCTGCCAGGTTCGACTTGCACAGCCTTGGCGCTGATCTCGCCTTCCAGCGGGGCTGCTTCCAGCGTGCTGTAGAGATCGGCCGGGTTGAGCTTTTCCACAACAGCCAGGCCTTCAAACAACCGGGTGCTCGGAGTGAACTGACCGCCGAGAGCGATATTGCCCTTGCCGATCTGGATACGAGAGTCGTCGACCTGCCATTGCTGGCCGTCGAAACGGACTTGGCCCATCAGCTCGGCCACGGGCAGGCGCTGCCGGTCCCAGGGGCCGGGCAGCGCGTTGCTGAAACTGGTGTTCAGGTTCCAGGGCTGAGCCTCCAGGTTCGTAGCTGGAGCTACTGTTTCGTCGGGGCCAGCCTGCAATTGGCCGGTCAAAAGGGTGCGAGGTCCTTGAGGCCAGAAGGCCGAGATATCGAGATTGCGGAGTCTGGCCTTGGCTGCCAGCAGCGGCTGGCTGCGCCAGGGCATGATGCTGGCCTCCACATCCGCCTGCATGGGGGCGGTATCTGCTGCTGGCCCGGACGCCGAGACTGAGGGCCGCGGGTTGTCTTTGAGTTTGGGGTCGAGAGCTGTTTTTGCTTGAGTGTCTGCGCCTGAGCCGGAGGTCTCTGCGCTGGCATTGGCCTTGATCTCCAGCCTGGCCGCTTCGGTGGCCAGCGTGCCTTCGGCGGTCACCCTGGCTTGCACGGCAATGGTGTTGGCAGCATCATCGCTTTTGTCCAGCGGGTTGGGCACTTGCACATCGCCTGTTGCCTCGGCCTGCAAGGACATGGGGGCGGCGCCCTGCAATTTCAGCTGTGCCTGGTAGGCGCCCTGGGCAAAGCGCAGACTGCTGACTTTGAGTTCGTGATGTGTGCCCGTGTATTCATAGCGACCGCGAAGGTCCTGCACCACGGCTTCAGGCGAGCCTTGCCAGATGATCTGATCGACCTTGAAGGGCAGCTCTATCTTCACTGGAAGGGTCAGCGACTGCAGCGGTTCGCTGGCGGGTTTTTCGGGGTCCGGGGTGCTGGCAATGCGCAACTCGGTAATATGAACCTCACCCAGCTTGAGTGTGCGCGACAGCAGCAAAGGCCTGAACTGCCAGCCGATCTGAGCTTCCCTGACTTCGACCTTCATGGTCGGGCTTTGCCATTGCAGCCAGCCGATGTGGCCACCGTTCTTGACACTGCCCGTAACCTCTTTGGCGACCAGGGACTGGTCTGCGGGCAGCCAGCTGGCCACGCGCTGCAGCGTCTGGTTGAGGGAGTCATCCTTGCCAATCCACCATAGCAGGCTGCAAAGCGCCAGCACCAGGGCGAGCAGGGTCGCTGCAAAGGTCCAGCCCAGCGCGCGTAGCCAGCGGCGGCGCTTGGGGAGTAAGGTCTTGGCGATAGGGTGTGTGTCTTGTTCTGCCATGCTTAAAACGTGAAGCCCAGACGCAGGTGCAGGCGCAACTGTTGCTCCTGTGCGCCCCAGGCGAGATCTGCTTGAATTGGACCAACCGGGCTTTTCCAGCGAATGCCGGTGCCAAAACCGACGCGGGTGTAGAGGCGGTTGATATCGTCGCCAACGGTGCCGGCATCGATGAAGACGGCGTGCTCGAAGTCCTGGGTATTTCCCTTGATGGTGATGGGCCGCTGCCATTCCACGCTGCCCATGGCCAGATAGCGGCCGGCAATCACGCGGCCGTTGTCGGTGCGTGCGCCAATCGACTGATAGCCATAGCCGCGTACCGTGTTGTCACCGCCTGTCAGAAACATGATGGTGGTGGGCAGATCCACATCTTTCTTGGCCATGACGGCACCGATTCCTGCCTTGAGCTGCAGGCGGCTGTGGCGCCTGGTTTCCTCATCGCGCTCACCCAGCGGGATCAGGCTGAGCCAGCGGCCCGTGAGGCGCCCGAACGGCGAGCGCTGCGGCGTCAGCGTGGTGCCGGCACCGGCTTCCAGGGCCAGACCGAAGCCCGAGGTAGGCAGCAGGTTGTTGTCGAAATAGCGGGCCGTCCAGCCATAGTTGGCCAGCAGCGAGGAGGCGCCGGGCGGAGCACCTGCTCCCTGGGTCTTGGCGTAGTCGTACTGCAGGTACAAATTGCGCTCTATGCGGTCTTCTGCCTTGGAGCGGCCAAAGCGCATCTGCGCACTATTGGTGTTGAAGTCGCCTGCTGGCGCACGCTCGAGCTTGCCGCTGGCAAACCAGCGCCAGAGGTCTTCACCGGGCAGGCCGACCAACTGAGTGGAGATCAGCGGGTTCTTACTGTCCAGCTGCAGCTTGCTGACGGCGCGCCAGTTCAGACCGGGAACCTTGTTGTAAGTGTGATCGATGGACAGACGAGGTCCGGTGTCCGTGCTCAGACCCGCACCGAACACCCATTTCTGCAGCTTGGCCTCGCGCACCTTGGCAATCACGGGCGAGGTGATGGCAGCACCCTGATTCTTGCGCTGCTCGTCGCGCTCAGCTTCGGTAGCGGCCTGTTGCGGCGAATCGGCCAGCGAAAGAAATACCGAGTCGTAATAGCCGCTGCTGACCAGGCGCTGCTGCGCATCGAGCATGCTTTGCAAGTCATATTCCTGACCTTCCGGAAGGCGCGCAATACGGGCCGTGCGCACCGGGTCGTAGCGCTCGGCACCATCAATCTGCAGCGGACCGAATGTATAGGCCGGGCCGGGGTCGTAACTCACGCTGACCTGGGCCTTGTTGGTGTCGGCATCCACATCGGCCAGACTGGTATCTATGCGGGCCAGCGGATAACGGCGCTTTTGCAGCTCCTTGAGGCCACCGCTCTTGGCGCTGCTCCAGGCTGATTGCGAGAATTGCTCGCCAGCCTGCAGCGGCCAGGTTTCCTCGATCTGCAGGCGCTGCGAGGTTCCCAGCTCGTCGCTGGCATTGACGCCGGTAAACCGCACCTCGGATTTTTCAATGATGGTGGGCGGGCCCGGATCGACCTTGACCACCACTTTGCGCGGCGCTTCTTCCTCGGGGGTATCGGTCAGCTCCACGGTCACCGTGGGGCTGAAATAGCCCAGGGTGCCTATCAGCTCGCGCACGTTGGCATCGGTCGCGCCCAGCAGGCGCGTCAGCTCGCGGCGCTGCAGATCGGGCTGGTGGCGAAAACGCTTGAGTTCAAGATGCTGCTCCAGCAGCGCACGGACTTGTTTTGGGGCATCGACTTCCAGCGTGAAGGCGGGGGGGCCGCTGGTGTCGATGCCCATGGCTTCGGCTTCTTTGTCTTTGGGGGAAAGCAGGCTGCAGCCGCTGAGGAGCAAGGCGGCTCCCAAAAGCAAAGCCGGCCTCAAGGCCGGCTTTTTCAAGGGCAAGGTCTGGGGCATGCCCCTATTTTGACAGCATGCGCATGGCGTCTTCCAAGCCTTTGAGCGACAAAGGGTACATGCGGTCCCCCATCAACTGCTGGATGATGCTGATGCTCTGGCGGTACTGCCATACGCCCTGTGGCTCCGGATTGATCCAGGCAAAGTGCGGGAAGGCGTTCGTCAGGCGCTGCAGCCACTCGGCACCGGGTTCCTCGTTCATGTACTCGACCGAGCCGCCGGGCTGCAGGATTTCATAGGGACTCATGGTCGCGTCGCCGACAAATATCAGCTTGTAATCCTTGTTGTACTTGCGAATGATGTCCCAGGTCGGAAATTTTTCGGCAAAGCGGCGGCGGTTGTTCTTCCACATGAAGTCGTAGACACAGTTGTGGAAGTAATAGAACTCCAGATGCTTGAGCTCGCTCTTCACGGCCGAGAACAGCTCCTCCACGCGCTGGATATGCTCGTCCATGGTACCGCCCACGTCCATGAGCAGCAGCACTTTCACATTGTTATGCCGCTCGGGAATCATCTTGATGTCGAGATAACCCGCATTGGCTGCCGTGGAGCGGATGGTGTCCGGCAGATCCAGTTCCAGTTCGCTGCCCTGGCGCGCAAACTTGCGCAGGCGGCGCAGCGCGACCTTGATGTTGCGCGTGCCCAGTTCCTGGGTATCGTCATAGTCGCGGTAGGCTCGCTGCTCCCAGACCTTGACGGCGCTCTTGTTGCGGCCCGGCCCGCCAATGCGTATGCCCGCCGGGTTGTAGCCGCCGTGGCCGAAGGGGCTGGTGCCGCCCGTCCCGATCCATTTGTTGCCGCCCTCGTGGCGCTCCTTTTGCTCCTCCAGGCGCTTCTTGAGCGTCTCCATCAGCTCGTCCCAGCCCATGGCTTCGATCTTGGCCTTGTCCTCGGGGCTGAGCTCGCGCTCCAGAAGCTTTTGCAACCAGTCCTGCGGAATTTCCTTGGTCAAGTCGGCCAGCATCTCCACACCCTTGAAATAGGCGGAAAAAGCGCGGTCGTACTTGTCGTAGTGCTTCTCGTCCTTGACCAGAATGGTTCGGCCCAGGTGATAGAAATCGTCCAGGCTCCAGCGATCCTCGCTCTTGGGGCCGATGATGCCCGCGTCCAGTGCCTCCAGAAGAGCCAGAAACTCCTTGACCGACACAGGCAGCTTGGCGGCACGCAGGGTATAGAAGAAGTCGATCAGCATGAAAAATGTCTCCAGCGCTTATGCGGCGGGTGCATGCTGCTCCAGAAGATAGAGCAGTTGTGCACGGGCTTCAGGCCATTCGCCACTGCGCATGCTGTACATCACGGTGTCGCGAATCGTGCCGTCGCGGCGCAGCGCATGGCCGCGAATCACGCCATCTTTCTTGGCACCCAGGCGCTCAATGGCGCGCTGGCTGGCGAAGTTGAAGTTGTCCGTGCGCCAGCCCACCACATGGCAGCCCAGCGTACCGAAGGCATGGGCCAGCAGCAGCAGCTTGGCCGAAGTGTTGACATGGGTGCGCTGCACGCTTTTGGCATACCAGGTGTAGCCAATCTCCACACGGCGAATGGCTGGCACGATGTCGTGATAACTGGTCGTGCCCAGCACCTTGCCGCTGGCATCGTCGAGCACGGCGAACGCAAAGCGGTGGCCCTGGTCGCGGCCCAGCAGCGCGGTTTCGATATAGCTGCGCACCTCGCCAGGCTCGGGCACGGAAGTCACTCGAATCCTCCACAGCTCTCCATCGGCAGCGGCCGCTGCCAGTCCAGGCTCATGGCTCAGATCCAGCGGCTCCAGTCGCACGCCGCGGTCGCGCAAGGTCACAGGTTCTACAAAAGTCATGGCTTGCTCACTCAAAGTGGATTGCGCTTGCTGCGCCAGAGTCGGGCCAGCTTGAGCCCCAGGCCTCCGCCCAGCCCCACCATGGCAATGGCGGCAATGCTGCCCGCACCATAGCCCTGGGCAAACAGGTCAAGGCCCAGCACATGGGACAGGCCCCAGCCCAGCAGGGCTCCGCCCACAAAGCCGATGGCGTCGGAGCCGCCTTCCAGCAGCAGTTGTTGTGCGGTGCTCATGGGCTGTGTCTCCTCGGTTCTTAAGGACGTTTAGCGGTTGCGCTGGTTCATGAAGACCAGCTTTTCAAACAGGCTCATATCCTGTTCGTTCTTGAGCAGCGCGCCAACCAGGGGCGGTACGCTGACCTTGCCCTCCTCGGATTGCAAGGCCGATGCAGGAATTTCCTCGGCGACCAGCAGCTTGAGCCAGTCGATCAGCTCGCTGGTCGAAGGCTTTTTCTTGAGGCCGGGCAGATTGCGCACATCGTAGAAGACCTTCATGGCGGCATTCAGCAACTCACCCTGCAGCTTTGGGAAATGCACGTTCACGATCTGGCGCATGGTGTCGGCATCCGGGAACTTGATGTAGTGGAAAAAGCAGCGGCGCAAGAAGGCGTCAGGCAGCTCTTTTTCGTTGTTCGAGGTGATGAACACCAGGGGGCGGTGCTTGGCGCGGATCATCTCGTGCGTCTCGTAGCAATAGAACTCCATGCGATCGATTTCGCGCAGCAAGTCGTTGGGGAACTCGATGTCTGCCTTGTCGATCTCGTCGATCAGCAGGGCAACGGGGCGCTCCGCCGTGAAGGCCTGCCAGAGCACGCCCTTGACGATGTAGTTGTGAATGTCCTTGACGCGCTCGTCTCCCAACTGCGAATCGCGCAGGCGGCTCACGGCGTCGTACTCATACAGGCCTTGCTGTGCCTTGGTGGTGGACTTGATATGCCACTGCAACAGCGGCATGTCCAGCGCCTGGGCCACTTCCTCGGCCAGCATGGTCTTGCCCGTGCCGGGCTCGCCCTTGATGAGCAGAGGGCGCTGCAGGGTAGCGGCAGCGTTGACGGCCAGCATCAGATCTTGCGTGGCCACGTATTTGTCGGAACCTTGAAACTTCATGGGCGGTATCAGCGTAAGTATTGATAAGCGTGCGAAATTCTCACTGCCATAATCGTTTGCACTGCAGCAAGGCATTTGAGCACCCGTCTGAACTCTTGAAGGATTGTGCGCGCAAAATGATAAAAACTTGGACCACGGTATTGGCAGTAGTTGTCGCATCAGTGACCGGCGCGGCAAACGCCCAGGCTGTCAAGGGCGATGCAAAGGCTGGCGAAGGCAAGATCGCCATGTGCATAGGCTGTCATGGCATCACCGGTTATCAGGCCAGCTTTCCTGAGGTTTACAAGGTGCCGATGATCGGCGGGCAGAACGAGGCCTATATCGTCTCGGCTCTGAATGCCTATAAAAAAGGCGAACGAAAACACCCCACCATGCGTGGCATTGCCGACTCACTGAGCGAGCAGGACATGGCCGATGTGGCGGCCTTCTATGCAGGTCATGGCAAGGCCAAGGACGGCAAGGCCAAGGAGGCGAACCCTGCTGTCACGGCGCTGCTGCAAAAAGGCGCCTGCTTCTCCTGTCACGGTGAAGGCTTTTCAAAGCCGATTGACCCGTCCTATCCCAAGGTGGCAGGGCAGTATTCGGACTATGTTTTTCGCGCCTTGCAGTCATATAAAACCGATGGCAATCCGCTCATCGGACGCAGCAATGGCGTGATGGCCGGCATTGCCAAGCAGTTCAAGAGCGACGAGCTGCAGCAACTTGCCAAGTACATCGGTAGCCTGGACAGCGAGATGCAGGTAGTGGCGCAGCCGCACTTCCGCCTGGGCCAGAAATAGACCTTGTTTCAGAAAAAGCAAAAGCCCGTGAAGACGGGCTTTTGCTTTTTCTCAACGGGATGCAGCTCAGGGGCCCGGTACCCGGGGCTTGGAGGATGCAGAGCTGGAGCCCTCCTGCAGCGATTGTGTCATCTCCCCGCCGGAGGCTGTGCAGCGCATCAGGGGGTACTTTTGAAACTGCCGTCGGTGGTGGCCAGACGCTGCACTCCGGCGACATAGGCTTCGCCATCAGGCGGGCGTCCCGAGCGCTGGCTTTCCCAGAGCATCTGGCCCAGGCATTCCATGGCGGCGTGATGGGCGTCATGCAGATCACGCTTCTTGGCCAGCAACTCAACCGCCTGGCGGATGCCTCGTGGCGAGTCCACGCTGCACTGCTCGCTGATGGACAGATGCATGGACAGGTGCAGAAACGGGTTGGTGCGCTCGGGCTCTGAGTCATAGTTGCGCGCCACGGCGGCATCCATGTCGGAGAGCTCATCGAAATACTCGGGGTGCTCGTCTATCCACAGGCTGGCCAGCGTCTCGATGGCCTCCATGGGCGCGCCGCTGATCATCTTGGCGCGCACACCGCAAAAAAATCGCCGTACGTCGGCTTGACTGGGGTTGAACATGATGGCGCGCAGCGTATCACGGCTGCCGGGCATCAGCCGGACTGTGGTCTTGCTCGCTGGCCAGGGCGGTATCTGGTGTTTCTGCGTTGTCAGCCAGGAGATCGGCACGTTCCTTGGCCATTTGCTCCACCAGTTGCTGGCGGCCCTGCTTGGCCACCGCAATCAGCTGGTTCTTGTCCTTGTAATGCGGGTACATGCGCTCGGCCAGAGCCAGATTGTGCTCCCTGAAGCGTGCCGTGATGCGTTTGGCCTCGGCCGGACTCTGACCTAACAGTTCCAGCACCGACTGGGCCGAGATCAGGCTGGACTCGAACACTTCACGCTGGGCATGCTCCACACCCAGGTCGCGCAGTTGGAACCAGTGATTGAGATCCCGGGTGCGGGCCACGATCTCCAGATTGGGGAAATGCTTGCGTACCTGGCTGGCTATCTTGAGGGACTGCTCGGGAGTGTCGACGGCAATCACCAGTACATGAGCCTTGGCTGCGCCCGCAATGCGCAGCAGGTCCATGCGAGTGGCATCGCCGTAAAACACCCGGTGGCCATAGATCTGCGCGGCCTCCAGCATTTCCACGCTGTGGTCCAGGATGGTGGGGCGTATGCCCTGGGCCAGCAACACGCGAGCCACGATCTGGCCGTAGCGGCCGAAGCCGGCAATGATGATGGGCGAGTCCTGAGGCTCGGAGATTTCCTGGGCCTTCTCCATGCCGCATTCCTCGTCACTGATGGTGGAAAAGCGGCGCAGCAGCAGTTTGTCCAGAAGCACCAGCAGCAGCGGGCCCAGCAGCATCGACAGAGCCACGGCCGCGACCAGCATGGACGAGACGCTGTGGCGAAACACCTTGTACTGCGCGGCTGTCTGGAACACCACAAAGGCGAATTCGCCGCCTTGCGCCAGCATCAGCGTGAACACCGGGCGTTCGCGCCAGGGAATCTGCATGAATTTGGCCAAGCCGAAGATCATCACTGCCTTCAGTGCAATAAAGCCCGTCACCATGGCGGCCATGGCCCAGGGAGACTGGAGGATGACGCCAAAGTCGATGCTCATGCCCACGGCCATGAAGAACAGGCCCAGCAGCAGCCCTTTGAACGGCTCGATATTGGTTTCCAGCTCGCTGCGGTATTCGCTGTCGGCCAGCAGCACGCCGGCCAGGAAGGCGCCCAGCGCCATGGACAGGCCCACCTGTGTCATCAGCATGGCGATGCCCACGACCAACAACAAGGAAGTGGCGGTGAAGATCTCGGGAGTCTTGCTGCGCGCAATCCAGCGCAGCAGCGGTTGCAGCAGCAATCGGCCACCGATGATGACGGCGCCAATCGTGCCCACGGTCTTGAGAATGGCCAGCCAGACATGGCTGTCGCCGTGGCTGCCATGGGCAGCCTTGTAAGCACCCAGAATCGGAATCAGCGCCAGGATGGGGATGGCCGCCACGTCCTGGAACAGCAGGATGGAGAAGGCGGCCTGTCCGCTGGGAGTACGCATCAGATTGCGCTCGGCCATGATCTGCAGGCAGACAGCGGTGGACGACAAGGCCAGGCCCATGCCCGCAATCAGGCTGACGCGCCACGACAGACCAAAGGCCCATGCGGCCAGAAACAGAATGCCGGTGCAGACCGCCATTTGCGCCATGCCCCAGCCGAAGATCGGTCGCCGCAGCTCCCAGAGGCGCTTGGGCTGCAGCTCAAGTCCGATCACGAACAGCATCAGCACCACGCCGAACTCGGCAAAGTGCAGGATGTCGTCCACATTGCGCACGAGGGCAAAACCCCAGGGACCCATGGCAATGCCTGCGCCCAGGTAGCCGATGATGGCTCCCAGGCCCAGGGCTCTGGCGATGGGGACGGCCAGAACCGCAGCCGTAAGATAGATGAAGCCGTAAGTCAGCCAGATGGGAGAGCCGTGTTCCATGGGAATGCTATGTGGTGTTAACCCTAGAGGGATTCCATTTTGGCACCCGCAGCCAAGCGTCAGATTTTTGACAGAAAGAAAAATGGCACGAATGTTTACCTGGTGCTTATAGCGTCAGGTCAACCATGCGTCTGCAAGTTGACAGCGCAACTTTTAAGATAGGCGCTTTGTGACTGGCGCTTTAGATCGGCGTTTGGAGTGAGTATGGATCTGCACACCTGGTTTGCTTTTTTTGTGGCCTCCTGGATCATCGCGGTTTCGCCAGGGTCGGGGGCTGTGCTGTCCATGAGTCATGGCCTGTCCTACGGCGTGCGCAAGACCAGCGCCACCATCATGGGTCTGCAGCTCGGGCTGCTGCTTATCTTGTTGATAGCAGGTGCCGGCGTGGGCTCGCTGCTCATGGCGTCCGAGTTGGCCTTCAATGCCGTCAAGATCGTGGGTGCCGGCTATCTCATCTATCTGGGCATCAGCCAGTGGCGCTCCGGCGGCTCGCCGCTGGCAGCGCAAGAGGCCGTGCCCGAGGCCAGTCTCAAAAAGCGCGTACTGACGGGCTTTCTGACCAATGCCACCAATCCCAAGGGCATCATCTTCATGGTGGCCGTGCTGCCCCAGTTCATGACCACCAGCCGTCCTCTGGCTCCGCAACTGGCGATTTTGGCCGTGACCATGCTGGCGGTGGACACCACGGTGATGCACGGCTATGCCGCAGGCGCCAGCGCCTTGCGCGGCCTGATGCGCAGCGCACGCGCCATGCGCAACCAGAACCGCGTGTTCGGCGGCCTGCTGATGGCCGTAGGCACAGGCCTGTTTTTTGTTCAGCGCTCCAGCGAAGCCTGATCCGCTTTAAAAAGCGTAGCTGCAAGCGTATGAATAGATTGAGCCAGCGGCATATTTGATCGAATAATCTAGGGTAAGCCCCTTGTCCCGCGTCAGACATGGCACAGGGCAGGGGGCTTCTACATTGGGGGTATGAAAACCTTTCGCTCCTACTCCGAAGTGCTGGCCTCGATTGGGCAGGAAGTCGCCGTCAGCGACTGGATCACCATCACACAGGCCCAGATTCAAATGTTTGCCGATGCCACGGGCGATCAGCAGTGGATCCATACCGACCCCGAGCGTGCGGCTCAGGGGCCGTTCGGCGCGCCGATTGCCCATGGCTTTCTCACGCTGTCCCTGCTGCCTCAGTTCTTCGAAGGCACTTTCAAGATCGAAGGCGCCAAGATGGGAGTGAACTACGGGCTCAACCGTGTGCGCTTCATGGCCCCGGTGCCTGTCAACAGCCGCTTGCGGGCCCGCATGACATTGCAGGCGGCGGAGCGCATCGAGCCGGCCGGCGTCCAGATGACCTGGCTGGTGACGGTGGAGCGCGAGGGCAGCGACAAGCCTGTGTGCGTGGCTGAGTCGCTGGCGCGCAGCTTTGGTGCGGCGGCCTGATTCGCGGTGTAATTTTCAAGCCATGAAAAAAGCCCCTTGGCTTGCGCCTTGGGGCTTTGTTATTGAGCCGCACCTCGCAAAGCAGGGTGCTGCGCAGAGTCCGTCATTCGCCATAGTTGTCCAGCAAACCGGCCTTGCCTGCGGCAATGGTTTCCTGGCGCACTTGCTCACGGCTGAGGTTGCTGGATTGCTGTTGCTGGGACAGGGGCAGATAGGCATCGCCAACGAGTTGCAACTGGCCCTTGGCCATGGCGTCCTGCACCTGGGCATTGACCTGGGCACGGGTCAGGGTGGATTGACTTGCAACTTCGGGAGGGTAGTGATCGCCGGTGAAGTCAAAGCTTGCAGCCTGTGCAGCGGCGGCGGACATGGCCAGGGCGGCAACGATGGCAAAGCGGTTGGCGTATTTCATGATTCGTCCTTTGGTACGTCGGGCCTGCAGTCCTGGCGGATATCGTCGGTCGGCTGCAAGTCCATGAGTCGTACTTTAGGACGAACTAATCGGGAGAAAAACCCCCTGTTGCGCAACTTATTGTTCCGAAATTAGAGACAATAAGCGGGAACTTAAAGCGCAGTCTTGGGCTCTGCAAGGGCAGCACCTGCGAAACCCTGCTGGCGCCAGGCTTCAAACACCGTCACGGCTACGGCATTGGACAGGTTCAGGCTGCGTTGAGAGGCCAGCATGGGCAGGCGCAGTCGCTGCTCGTTGGGGAACTGGGCGCGCACCTCGGGCGGCAGGCCCTTGCTTTCAGAGCCAAAGACCAGCCAGTCGCCCGCCTTGAATTCCATGGCATGGGCCGGACTGCTGCTGTGCGTGGTCATGGCAAACATGCGCTCGCGCTGGGGCTGGCAGCTTGCGAGGAAGGCTTCCCAGCTGGCGTGGCGGGCCACTTTGGCGTACTCATGATAGTCAAGTCCGGCACGGCGCATATGCCGGTCTTCCATGGAAAAACCCAGTGGCTCGATCAGATGCAGGCTGCAACCCGTGTTGGCGGCCAGACGGATGACATTGCCCGTGTTGGGGGGAATTTCGGGCGCCACAAGAACGATATGAAACATGGGGCGCTATTGTGCCGCCCGGCTTTTACCTGCGCTGCGGGCCCCGCAGTTCCAGACTGGCAGATATGGGTCAAGGCGTGCGCGCCAGCACGACGGCACTGACCGAGGTGGCGCCCGCCGAAAGCAGGCAGCGGGCTAGTGCATCCAGCGTGGCGCCGGTCGTCATCACGTCGTCCAGCAGCAAAATCGCTTGCCCTTCGATGAGGGCCTTCCGGGCAGGGTCGAGGCTGAAGACATTGCGCAGCTGGCGCAGCCGTTGCTCACGGCTGGAGGCGTGCTGGGGCAGCTCCAGATGTCTGCGCCGCACCACCCCGCTCAGCAAGGGCAAGCAGGTGTCGTACTGCGCGCAGAGGGCGCGTGCCAGCAGCAGGCAGTGATCGAAGCCGCGCTCGCGCACGCGCTCATCGGAGGCAGGCATGGGCAGCAAGGCAGCGCAGGCCCGCAACTGCTCTCTGACTTCGGGATGGCCGGCCATCAGCCTGCCCAGACTGCGCGCCAACCCCAGATCGGCCTGAAATTTGTAGCGAGTGATGAGGTCCTGCCAGGGATAGGCATAGTCCAGCACGGAGGTGCAGCGTTTGAGCCGGGGCGGCTGCTTGAGGCAGCTGCCGCAGAGGCTGACCAGGGAGGGCAGCGGCAGGGCGCAGCTATGGCAGCGGTGCTTTTGCCGAGCCCAGCGCGCTTGGCAGTCGTGGCAGATGCGTGGTCCGGGCCAGCGTCCGCAGACTGCGCACTGGCTGGGCAGAGCATCCAGCCAGCGCTGCTGCTGGCGCTGCAGGTGCGAAAGCCATGTCGCATGAAGGTCGGGCATGGAATCAATATACTCGCGCCGCATTGATCTTCTTTCCGGCAGTTGGTGAGCTGAACGCTTATTCGGCCATCTGCCCGCTTCTGTCTGCCCATGTCCCACGCCCTGCCACCCACCATTGATTCCATCGCTGCAAACCATTGGAAAATGGCCGCCCCGGCCGAATCCCCCTGGTTGCACGAGGAGGTGGCCAGCCGCATGCAGCAGCGCCTGGACTGGATCGTGAAGCCGCCCGAGACCTGGTGCCACTGGGAGCCGGTGCGAGGTGGCATGCAGGCACACCAACTGCTGCGCGAGCGCTATCCGCAGGCCGAATGTACGATCCATGAACCCGTGGCCCGCCGCGAGGCAGTGGCGCAGGACAAGCTCGGCAGCCGCTGGTGGCAGCTCTCGCGCTGGAAGGGGGCGGCTGTACACATGGCCGAGCCTGCGGACGGCAGCATGGACATGCTCTGGGCCAATATGCTGCTGCATACGGCGGCCGACCCGCAGACCCTGATCGAGCGCTGGCACAAGGCGCTCAAGGTCGATGGCTATGTCATGTTCTCCTGCCTCGGTCCGGATACCGTGCAGCAGCTGCACAGGCTCTACGCCGAACTCGGCTGGGGGCCGGCAGGTCATACGTTTACCGATATGCATGACTGGGGCGACATGCTGGTGCATTCCGGCTTTGCCGAACCCGTGATGGACATGGAGCGCATCACCCTGACCTTTGCCACGCCGCAGCGTCTGCTGCAGGAGCTGCGCGAACTGGGCCGCAATTTCCACCCCGGGCGTTTTGCCGGCATGCGCGGTCGTGACTGGAAGGCCGGGCTGCTGCAGAAAATTGAGGAGCGCTGGGCCGACAAGCAGCCCGATGGCCAGCTCTCGCTGACCTTCGAGATCGTCTATGGCCACGCCTACAAACCGCAGCCCAAGCTGCGTCTGGAAGCCAATAGCGCCGTGTCGCTGGAAGACATGAAGGCCATGCTCAAGCAGCCGCGCAACACGGGTTTGCGATAGCACATCTGTCGTTTTCCGGTCATTGATTCGACACAAAGCTGCCTACAATTTCCCCTAGTCACTTCATGGATAGCAGCAATCCTTCGGGCTTCTCTCCTGCCTGAAGGACAACAGACAGTGCGGCACAAGCCGCCAGGGGAGATATCGGGTGTTTCGCTTTGCCAAGGGGACTGGCCAGCGGGTTCGACAGCGGCCGGTTTTCGCATTTCATCATCACCACAAGCCAGCCTCCTGCTGCGCTGACGCATCCCTGTGCCCGGCGGTGACCGCGGTACAGCAGCGTCCCATCTCCCCGCTTTCTGTTCTGGCTGCCAGGCCAGTTCCAGCCATGTCCGGCACTTGCCGTGAGATGCGCTTGCCAGTACGAGTTTCAAGTCCGGCGAGGCTTGCTTGCGCAAGCCCGGTTGGCATGGGTTTCCGGTACATGCATTAGTGAATGCGCGCAGACAGTGCTATCAAATTCTGGGGCATGCTGCGTTGAAGTTCGCGAGGTAGTGTGAGTGTCACAGCCTTCTGGCCAGCAGCGGCGGAAGCGGTGTGAGCGAGTGGACAACTGAGGCTTTGAGGTAAGTGAAAACGATGAAAAACATTTCCACCAAGCTGGTTCCCTGGAGTTTGGCCTTGGCGGCGTGGGGCAGTTCCATGGCCTATGCGGCGCAGGATCTGCCGGGAGGTCCTGCCGTCAACCAACTCAATCTGCATCCGCCTGTGACACGCATTGCCGTGGAGCAGCACTGGCTGCACTGGATGATGCTCATCATCTGCACGGTGATCTTCATCGCGGTGTTCGGGGTGATGTTCTATTCCATCTGGAAGCACCGCAAATCCCAGGGAGCCAAGGCCGCGAACTTCCACGAATCGGTCAAGGTGGAAGTGGCCTGGACGGTGGCCCCCTTCATCATCGTGATTCTGATGGCGCTGCCTGCCACCAAGGTGCTGGTGGCACAGAAAGACACGACCAATGCCGACCTCACGATCAAGGCCACCGGCTACCAGTGGAAATGGGGCTATGACTATCTGAGCGGCGAGGGCGAAGGCCTGGGCTTTGTGTCCACGCTGGATAACGCACAGCGCCAGATGTCCAACAGCGGCGATGTGAGCAACGCGCCCAGCGACTATCTGCTGAGAGTCGACAACCCGCTGGTCGTACCCGTGGGCAAGAAGGTGCGCATCATCACCACGGCCAACGATGTGATCCACTCCTTCATGGTGCCGGCCTTTGGCATCAAGCAGGACGCGATTCCCGGCTTTGTGCGCGACACCTGGTTCAAGGCCGAGAAGACCGGCGACTACTACGGTCAGTGCGCCGAGCTGTGCGGCAAGGAACATGCCTACATGCCCATCCACGTGAAGGTGCTGTCTGCGGAGGCTTACAGCGCCTGGGTGGCCGAGGAAAAGAAGAAGCTGGCCGCCAAGGCCGATGATCCGAACAAGGTCTGGGTGCTGGCCGATCTGGTGGCACGTGGCGAAAAAGTGTATGCCGCCAACTGCGCTGCCTGCCACCAGGCCAATGGCAAGGGCGCCGGTCCCATCAAGCCGCTGGACGGCAGTCCCGTGGTGCTGGGTCCCACGGCCGACATGATGCATGCCGTGCTCGAAGGCCGTGCCAACGGTGCCATGCCGGCCTGGAAGCAGCTGAGCGACACCGAGCTGGCTGCGGTGGTGACCTTTGCCAAGAACCACTGGAGCAACCAGACCGGCCAGCTGGTGCAGCCCGCCCAGTTTGTGGCTGCGCGCGGCGGCAAGTTTCCTGAAGGCGGCGGCAGTGCGGCACCCGCAGCTCCGGCTGCCGACTCAGCTGCTCCCGCACAAGGTGCAGCCGCTGCCGCCAGCGACGCCGGCCCTTATCAGGTCTTTTTCGAGACCGGCAAGAGCGCGCTGGACGATCAGGCTCAGGCTGCGGTGAAGAAGGCGGCCGAGTACTGGAAGGCACACAAGGACGGCAAGATTGCCCTGTCGGGCTTTGTGGACTCCACCGGCAACGCCGACAAGAACGCGGAGCTGGCCAAGGAGCGAGCCAAGGCGGTGGCCAAGCTGCTGGAGGACAGTGGCATTGCGGGTGACCGCATCGAGCTGCGCAAGCCCGAGACCATCACGGCTGCAGCAGGCGCGGACCAGCAGGCACGCCGTGTTGACATCACGGCCGCGAAGTAAGCCCCGGGTATAGAGACCGATTGGAGAAAAGAATATGAGCGCCGTAGTTCCTCCCGTCCACACTCATGAGGGCCATGGTCACGACCATGGGCACGACGACCATCACCACGCCATGCCCTCGGGCTGGCGTCGCTGGCTGTTTGCCACCAATCACAAGGACATCGGCACGATGTACCTGCTGTTCTCCTTCACCATGCTGATGGTGGGAGGTATTCTGGCCATGCTGATCCGTGCCGAGCTGTTCGAGCCCGGCCTGCAGATCGTCAACCCCGAGCTGTTCAACCAGCTGACCACCATGCACGGCCTGATCATGGTGTTCGGCGCCATCATGCCGGCCTTCGTGGGCTTCGCGAACTGGATGCTGCCGCTGCAGATCGGTGCTTCAGACATGGCGTTTGCGCGCATGAACAACTTCAGCTTCTGGCTGCTGATTCCCGCGGGCATCATGCTGGTGGGCTCGTTCTTCATGCCCGGCGGTGCGCCCGCGGCCGGCTGGACGCTGTATGCGCCGCTGACGCTGCAGATGGGGCCGTCCATGGACACCAGCATCTTTGCCATGCACATCATGGGCGCCAGCTCCATCATGGGCGCGATCAACATCATCGTCACCATCCTGAACATGCGCGCGCCCGGCATGACGCTGATGAAGATGCCGCTGTTTGCCTGGACCTGGCTGATCACCGCCTATCTGCTGATCGCCGTGATGCCGGTGCTGGCCGGCGCCATCACCATGACGCTGACCGACCGCCACTTCGGCACCAGCTTCTTCAATCCTGCGGGCGGCGGCGATCCGGTGATGTATCAGCACATCTTCTGGTTCTTCGG
>Ga0209370_1001802_pt1 | contig 17575 bp, 16 predicted proteins | sample AgamicAtPrz_FD_187164 | JGI IMG/M metagenome (GOLD analysis project Ga0209370, IMG submission 187164) | Agave microbial communities from Guanajuato, Mexico - At.P.rz (SPAdes) (version 2) | ecosystem: Host-associated > Plants > Phyllosphere > Phylloplane/Leaf | place: Guanajuato, Mexico... | reverse complement strand
CCGAAGAGTTCGTCAAAGAGGCGCTGGAAACCTTCCGCTGGCATACCGAGGCCACCGTCACTGCCGCCGAGTACGACCGCCTGCACGGCCAGCACCGCCTGATCGCCGACGTGGTGGCCTTCAAGGGCCCGCACATCAACCACCTGACGCCGCGCACCCTAGACATCGATGAAGTGCAGGCAGCCATGCCCCGGCGCGGCATCACGCCCAAGGCGGTGGTCGAGGGCCCGCCCCGGCGCCAGTGCCCGATCCTGCTGCGCCAGACCAGCTTCAAGGCGCTGCAGGAACGCGTGGCGTTCGTCGGCCAGCCCGGCGCGGCCGGCAGCCACACCGCGCGCTTCGGCGAGATCGAGCAGCGCGGTGCAGCGCTTACTCCTGCCGGCCGCGCGCTGTACGACCGGCTGCTCAACGAGGCGCGCGACGACCTCGGCGAATTTCCCAACGAGGCCAATGCCCAGCGCTATGCCGAGCTGCTTGAACAACGCTTCGAAGCCTTCCCGGATAGCTACCCGGCCATGCGTCGCGAGGGCCTGGCCTACTTCCGTTACTTCGTCACCGAGGCAGGTAAGGCGGCGCGCCACGATCAAGCCAGGCCGCGCACTTTGGAGGCGCTGATCGAGGCCGGCCACGTGCATTTCGAGCCGCTGGTCTACGAGGATTTTCTGCCGGTCAGCGCTGCCGGCATCTTCCAGTCCAACCTCGGCGACGATGCCCAGGTCAGCTACGACGCCACCTCCAACCAGCAGGCCTTCCACGCCGCCCTGGGCGCCACGGTGCACGACGAGCTGGCGCTGTACGCCGAAACCCAGCGCCGCTCGCTGGCCGAGTGCGCGCGCGAGCTGGGGTTGGAGGCGCTGGGCTGAGCAACGCCGGGCTGTGCGTTAGCGCGCCTGCTCGGGCTTCTTGCGCGCAGCCTGGTCAGCGTTCGCCAGCCCCAGCTCGCTATCGACGCTGATGCGCTGTTCACCGACCACCGCCAGCACGGTGGTGGTCAGGGTGTAATACATCTCCCGGCTGGTGACCTGGCGGCCATCGGTGTAGGTCACGCTGAAGGTTATACCGCCTTCACCAGGCACCTTGAATGCCACGGTTTGCCCAGGTCGGATTGAGCCCAGATCCCGGTTTTGATCCCGCCACTGCGCCACCACCTTCACGGCTTCGGCCGACTCATTGCGCACCTGGGCGGTCGATACGGCCCAGTAAGCGATGGCGACGAATAGCGCGCTCAGCGCCGCCAGAATGACAGCCAGGGCAATCGCCAGTTGTTTGAGTCTGTGTTTCATCGGGTGGTTTTCATTGTTAGCGACTTCTGTGAGCTGCACATCAAAGGTTTTCGCATTTAGGTATGTAGCGGTAGTTGGAATATTAGAGGCACGGGACCCTCATAACTAGGTACTCGGTTCTCAAGTAATCACTAGAAGCATCGTCGATCTGGATGACTTAAATATCTATTCGCAGCTAATCCCGCTTTTTGACCGGTGACCCAGTGATGTAGCTGTAGTCTTCAAATAAACCAGAGCACCTGCCAAGTTGATCTCGATATTTACCAAAGGTCTTCAGGATGTCCTGTACAAACTCGAAACAATCAGAGTCGAGGAACTTTTCTTCACAGCTCTGGAGCTGATGAAGCAGCGAGGACAGATTGAAGCGGCACTTGGTTAAGATTTTCATTCGAGTGATATTCATATCTTCGTTAAAAGCAACCTGAAGGCGTTCCATCATTCGGCGGTAAACATCTACTGTTTCGGTGCCAAGTAGAACCGGCTTTGTGCTTCCTTGATGATCCAATATCATGCGCAACGCCACGTTAATCTCCGCGAGAAAAGCATCGAGTCTGACAGCGTGTGCGTGGTCAATAACGCGATCAGCCTCCTCACGTTGTGCTATTTCGTGATCTCGCTGTTGCTGGAGATCAGTCCTTGCCTGATCAGCGACTCGCACTGCGACCAGAATCGCAGCAACTGAACCAATAGCCTGAACCCAAGCTGGCCAATCGACCTGCTCTCTACTCGCAAGCCACATGACCGGCAAAAGTGCGGCAGGAGAGCAAACCAGCCAGGCAAGTATCAACAAAGGCCGAATTTCCCATTTGTAATCTCTCCATTTCTTCGAAAGCATGACTAGCCTCTTTGATCCATGAGGGATGGCAGATTGCCTTCTCTGGCGAGCGTAGTCCATGGAAAAGCCGCTAGCGGGCCTACAGCTAATCGAGGGGGTATGAGCTTGCCCGGTTTGACCCGATTTAGGGACCGAATTCAGCCCAATCACGTGGAGCCGATCAATACATTGCTGAGCAACTCAAACAAAGGAGTTGCACATGCAGAAGTACCTTCGTCTCACCATTCTAATTCTACTGTTAGCCTACCCACTGGCAGCGGAAGCACCATCAACAGTATTGAGGGATGCACATGAGCATCTATATGCCCAGGTCGGTGTAGGAGCCTATCGACAGCCACCCGCATATCCTCGCGCAGGGCATGCGCTGGAGCTGCAAGTAACGATTGGAGAAGGGACGAGGCACCCGGCACGGGTGCCTCGTGATTCGATCAGCCGAAGATCAGCGTCGAGACGTAGAACAGGCCGGCGGCCAGGGCCATGGAGGTGGGCAGGGTGAGCACCCAAGCCAGCAGGATGTTGCTGATGGTGCTGCCCTGCAGGCCGCTGCGGTTGGCGACCATGGTGCCGGCCACGCCCGAGGACAATACGTGGGTGGTCGACACCGGCAGGCTGTAGACGTTGGCCAGGCCGATGGCGCAGGCCGCGGTGATCTGCGCGCTCATGCCCTGGGCGTAGGTCATGCCCTGCTTGCCGATCTTCTCGCCGACGGTTTTCACCACGCGCTTCCAGCCGACCATGGTGCCGATACCCAGGGCCAGGGCCACGGCGAGGATCACCCAGAACGGCGCGTATTCGGTGGTGGCGGTCAGGTCCTTGCGCAGCTTGTCGAGGTCGGCCTTCTCGCGCGCCGGCAGATCCGGCAGCTTGCCGACTTTCTTCGCCGAGTCGTCGAGGCACAGCAGGTAGCGGCGGATGTCGATGCGCGCTTCTTCGCTGAGGTCGCGGTAGTCGTTGACGCCATCGAGGGTGCGCAGCAGGCCGTTGATGGTCGGCTCGGTGAGCTTGGGATCACAGCGGAACTGCTTGGGCAGCTCGGTGTTGGCGGCCTGGCCCAGGGCCAGGTATTCGCTCAGGGTCGGGGCGTTGCGCTGGTAGAACTCGCCAAGGTGCACGGCCGCATCGCGAGTCCGGGAAATCTGGTAGGTGGTGCTGTTGAGGTCGAGCACGAACTTGGCCGGCACGATACCGATCAGCACCAGCATGATCAGGCCGATACCTTTCTGGCCGTCGTTGGAGCCGTGCACGAAGCTCACGGCCATGGCCGAGACGATCAGCACCAGGCGGTTCCAGAACGGTGGCTTGTTCTTGCCCTTGGTTTCCTTGCGCAGCACCGGCGTGCTGTGCACCTTGGGCGTTGGCATCCAGTACTTGAGCGCCAGGAACAGCAGGGCGGCGACCACGAAGCCGGCCACCGGCGAGAACACCAGCGACAGGCCGATATCGATTGCCTTCTGCCAGTTCACGCCATCACCCAGCGGGATGTCGGTGAGCAGCGCATTGGCCAGGCCGACGCCGAGGATCGAGCCGATCAGGGTGTGCGAGCTGGACGCCGGAATGCCGAAATACCAGGTGCCCAGGTTCCAGGTGATGGCCGCGGCCAGCAGCGAGAACACCATGATCAGACCGCGACTGGTATTGACGTTGATCAGCAGCTCCACCGGCAGCAGGTGGACGATGGCATAGGCCACGCCGACGCCGCCGAGCAGCACGCCGAGGAAGTTGAAGATGCCGGACATGATCACCGCCAAGTTTGGCGGCATGGCCTTGGTGTAGATGACCGTGGCCACGGCGTTGGCGGTGTCGTGGAAACCGTTGATGAATTCGAAGGTGAGGACGAAGAGCAGGGCGAGTGCGAGGCTCAGCGCCAACCAGGCATCAAGCCCGCTGAATAGTTCGAACATGGGGGGTTACGTCTGGCTCATGGAAGAGGTGGGTTGTTCCGGGCAACGCATGCCGATTGAGATCGATGCATTGCCCGGCAGCTGCCGGCCCTGGTGAGGCGCCGGCCAGCTCGCGTTACGGCAGGCAGTCGTGGGGTGAGCGCTGAAGCGGTGTTTCATGCCTGCGATGCTCTCTGCCCGTTGAATGCCAAGGCACGCCGCCAGGCCAGGCCCGGCAGCGTGCAGGTGGTTCGATGGCGACGTTCGCGCGCGGGAGGACGCGGCTGCGGCCGCAAGCTGAAAGCGCTCGCGATCCGGCATTTTTGCGCGGCCGACCCAGGCTCGAATCACGTCGCCTGAAATGTCTGGACGCGATTTACCTCGAAAATCGCTTCGGACACAACTGGTAGCGCATAAAGAATGCGTATTTTTTGCTTTGCGCCGGGCTCGAACCGGCGCTTTGCAGAGGCTCGCGCAGCGTCTACAGCATGCGTTTGAGCACGTTGTCGCGGCGCACGAAGTGGTGCCAGAGCACGGCGACGATATGCAGGGCGATCACGTAGTAGAAGACGGTGCCGACCGTGATGTGCAGATCCTCGATGCGGTGTGCCAGGTGCTGGTTCATCGCGAACGGCGAGGGCAGCATCAGTCCGCCGAGGGGAATGCCGCCGCGCTCGAGAAACACCACCAGCATGCCCATCGCCGGTTGCAGCAGCAGGAAGGCGTACAGGGCGACGTGGGTGATTTTCGAGGCCGCATGGGTGAGCGGATTGAGCGGCGGCACGATGGCCGGGGTAGGGTCCGCCAAGCGCGCCAGCAGGCGCGGCAGCACCAGGGCGAATACCGCGATGCCGACCCAGAAGTGACCCTGCACCACGGACAGGCGCAGGGCGCTGCCTTTCTCGAACCAGCCGCGGCTGGTGATCAGCACATAGGCCAGCACCACCAGGGCGGCCATCAGCCAGTGCAGCCGGCGGCTGGTGGCGCTGTAGCGGGGCGACGTGGCGTCGCGGTGGTTGGTACTGCTCATGGTGACCTCTCAGGGTTGCGCTTGGTATCGGAATTCAGGGTTCGTCGTGCGGTGCGCGGGGCAACGTCAGAGTGGCCAGCAGGCCGCCGTCCGGGTGGTTGCTCAGATTGATGCGACCACCCAGGTGGCTGGCGATCATCTCCACGATGGACAGGCCAAGGCCGGCGCCGCCGGGGTTGTCACGGCTGTAGAAGCGCTCGAACAGGCGCTCGATCTTCTGCTCGTCGATGCCCGGGCCATGGTCCCGTACGCTGAGGCTGATCTGCTGCGCGTCGTCGGTCGTCAGCCTTACCTCCACCTCGGCGCCAGCAGGCGAGAAGTTGGCGGCGTTGGTGACCAGGTTCTGCAGGGCGATTTCGACCAGTTGCGCATCGCCGTGGATCAGGTAGCGGCCGGGCTGCACGTCCAGGGCCAGTTCCAGACCCTTGCCGAGCATCCAAGGGGTCAGCTCCACCAGCGCTTCGCGCACGGTGCTTTCCAGATCGACGGGCTGCCAGGCCTGGCGGGCGATTTCCGGCTCGACGCGGGCCAGGGTCAGCAGCTGGTTGACCACCCGGGTCAGGCGGTCGACGCCGCCGACCAGATGGTTCAGGGCCTTGTCGCGCGGCTCGGTCTCGCTGGCCTGCAGGGCGTTCTGGGCGTGGATGCGCAGGGTCGCCAGGGGCGTGCGCATCTCGTGGGCGGCGTCGCCAATAAAGCGCCGCTCGCGCTGCAGCAACTGCTCGATCTGCCCCAGCATGCGGTTGAGCGCCGCCTGCATCGGTTCCAGCTCGCGGGGCAGGGGCGTCAGTTGCAGCGGCTCCAGGGAGCCGGCGTGACGCTTGCGGATGGTCTGCGCCATGTTCTGCAGCGGCCTGAGGCCCCAGCCGATGGCCAGCCAGATCAGCGCCGAGAGCACGATGATGCCGATCAGATTGGGAATCAGAGTGTGACGCACGATGCGGTTGACCAGATCCTTGCGCACGTCCTCGCGCTCGCCGACCCAGATCAGCAGGCCGTGGCGGTCATCGGGCAGCAGAAAACCGTGCCAGCTGACGTCGTAGATGCGCTGGTCGGAAAAGCCCGGCGTGGTCAGCGGGCGTTCGAAAGCCGGCGCACTGGAGGAGCGGATCAGGCTGTGACCTGCCTTGTCCCAGACCTGAAAGGCCATCTTGCCCTCGTAGGGGTGGCCGATGCGATGGCTGCCGGCCTGGCTCAACGCGGCGTTGAAGGCGCGGTACAGCGCCTGGCGCTGTTCGTCCGGCAGCTGGGCGTGGATGGCGCCCTGCAGCAGCCGGGCACTCTGCGCCAGCTGGGCGTCGTAGATCTCGCCGATCTCGTGGCGGCTGTCGTGAAAGTTGTAGAGCGTTATGGTCAGGGTACCGAGCAGCAACAGGCCCAGCACCAGCACCAGAGTGCGGCGACGCAACGAGGTCATCTCAGGCCTCCACCAGGTAGCCGATGCCGCGCACGGTTCTGATCAGCTCGCTGAACAGCTTCTTGCGCAGGTGCGAGATGTGCACTTCCAGGGTGTTGCTTTCCGCTTCCTCGTCCCAGCCGTAGAGCAGCTGCACCAGGCGCTCGCGGGTGAACACCTTGCCCGGGTGGGCGAGCAGCTCGTGCAAGAGCAGGTATTCCTTGGGCGTCAGTGCCACCGGGTTGCCGGCGTAGTGCACCTGCTGGTTGGTCGGGTCGAGGGTGATGCCGGCATGTTCGACCAGCGCGCGGCCGCGCCCGGCACTGCGGCGCAGCAGGGCGCGGATGCGCGCCTTGAGTTCGTTGAGGTCGAACGGCTTGGCCAGGTAATCGTCGGCGCCGGCATCCAGGCCGGCGACACGGTCGCGGGTTTCGTCCCGCGCGGTGAGGATCAGCACCGGCAGGTGCGAGCCGCTCTTGCGTAGCTGCTGCAGCACCTGGATACCGCTCAGGCGCGGCAGACCGAGGTCGAGCACCAGCAGGTCGAAGGTTTCGCTGAGCACGGCGTGTACCGCGCTGGCGCCGTCGTGCAGCCAGTCGACGGTGTAGCCCTCGGCCTGCAGGCCGGCGCGCAGGCCTTCGCCGAGCGGCAGGTCATCCTCCACCAGAAGCAGTCGCATGGGTGTCCTCGGTCAGGCGCTGGCGATCAGTCGAGCTTGTGCTCGACCTCCTTGAGTAAAGCAGCGATTTCGCGTTGGCGGCCCTGGTCGGCCAGTTCGCGGCCGGGGCGCGGCGCGGCCTGCTGGGCCTTGAGCAGCGCTTCTTTGGCCTCAGCATACTTGCCTTCGCGGGCCAGATGATCACCCCAGAAATACAGGCTGTCGATGCCCTCCGGGTTGATCAGCAGCGCCTGGCGCAAGAGTTCGTCGGCTTTCTTGGCATCGCCGAAGCCGATGGGCCAGCCGGGCACCCGGTCATACAGCGCCGCCAGGCTGGTGTAGGCAGAGCCTTGCAGGGCGTCGGGGTCGAGCTGCAGGGCCTTTTCCAGGTCGCTGCGCGACTGCTTGGCCTTGCCCAGCGCACCTAAGCCGCCCTGGGCGCCGGCCCAGCTGCTGGTGACGATGCCTTTCCATATCCACGCCTCGGCAGCTTTCGGCTCGGCGGCGGTGAAGGCTTCGGCCTGCCCGGCGAGCTTCTCGAACTCGGCCTCCTTGCGGTTATCCGGCGTGTCGTACTGGATCTGCGCCCAGCGCTGCTGAATGGCCTGCAGTTGCTGGGTGCCGGCGGCGTCCAGGGCCCAGGCGCCGGTCTGTGCGCCCAGGGCGGCGACGGCCAGTGCGAGGTGAATCAGGGTGTTTTTCATCGGGGCGGCATCTCGGTGGAGTGAGTGAAGCGGCGGATGATCGGCAGCTGCTTGCGGATCGCCCGGTCGACCAGGCCGGGCAGCAGGCCGTTGAGGCGCACCAGAAGTTTTTCCGGCCAGCCTAGGTACAGCTCGGCGAGGTTGCGCTCGATGGCGTGGGTCACCTGCTGGGCCACGCGCTGAGGCTCGTCGACGCGGCTGTTGAGCGCCTCGTTGAGGGCCATGGCGGCGCTGCTGTTCATGCCGGTGCGGGTTGCCCGCGGCGCCACGTAGAGCACGTCGACCTCGGTGTCGGCCAGCTCGCGGCGCAGCGCTTCGGAGAAGCCGCGCAGGGCGAACTTGCTGGCGCAGTACACCGCATAACCCGGGTAGCCGATGGAGCCGAAAGTGGAGCCGACGTTGACGATCAGCGCGTGGGGCTGGTTGCGCAGCGTCGGCAGCAGGGCGCGGGTCAGTTGCAGGGTGGCGACCAGGTTGATGGCCAGCAGGTCGTCGATCTGCCCGTCGTCGACCTGCTCGAACAGCGCGAAGCGGTTGACCCCGGCGGCGTTGAGCAGCAGGTTGACGCCGCCCAGACGCCGCGCCGCATCGAGCACCGCATGGCGGCCGGCGGCCTCACGCAGGTCGGCCTCCACCACGTGGATGCGCTGCGGGTACTGGCGCTGCAGGGCTTCGAGCACCTGGTGCTGGCGCGTCACGGCGAGCACCTGGGCGCCCTCGGTGCACAGCTGTTCGGCCAGCGCCATACCGATGCCGCCGCTGGCGCCAGTGAGCACCACCCGGCAATCAGACAACCGCATGGCGAGTCTCCTGGCGGGCCGGCTCGAGGCGCGGCAGGCCGCGGAACATATCGGCGTAGAGCTGGTAGACCACCTTGCTGGCGTGGATCACTGCCTGCTGGTCGGCGGGCTCGTCGAGGCGGTTCATCAGGTCGCGGTAGGTGTCCATGTGGCCGATATCCAGCGAGCCGTGGGTGGACAGGTAGCTGAACGCCGTGGGCGGCAGTTGCAGGCCCTCGCGTATCGCGCCGGCGGCCTGGGTGGCCAGGGCGATGCTGGTGCCTTCGAGCACGTTGACCATGCCGAACAGGCCGACCGGATTGCCGCGAGCGATCAGGTCGTACAGAAAGCTCACCATCAGTTCGATGGGCAGTGACGGTTGGCCGTCGCGCACGCTGTCGGCGTCACCGCCACAGGCCGTGATATCGCTGAGGATCCACTGCTCGTGGCCATATTCCTCGTCGATGTACTCGCATACCGCGGCGCGCAGCCATTCCAGCCGCGCCGGCAGGCGCGCGCCGCAGGCCATCATCAGCGGCACGGTGTGGCGCACGTGGTAGTAGGCCTGGGTCAGGAAGGCGCGATAGCCCTCAAGGCTGACCTGGCCGGCCAGGGCCTCGCGTATCACCGGCGTGGCGTACAGCGCCTGGCGCTCGGCGGCAGTGGCGCTCTGCAGTTCGTCGAAGAAACTCATGGCTGCTCCTTGGGGGCAACGGGGGTGGAAAAGCGGTGGGCGTAGCGGGCCAGGATGGCCTCGCGGCGCAGGCGACCGTTGCTGGTGAGCAGGCCGTTGGCTGGGGTGAAGGGTTCGCTCAGGCGTTGCCAGTGGTGTACGCGGGCGTAGTCGGGCAATTCGATGTTGGCCCAGGCGACGCTGCGCTCCAGCACTTCGTCGCTGCACTCGGGATCGACCGGCCAGAGCAGGGCGACGTTGTGTTCCATGGCCTCGCCGTGCACGAAGGCTTGGGCGATCACCCCACGCTGGGTGAGTTCGGCCTCGACCCAGTCGGGATTGACGTTGCGCCCGAAACTGGTGGTGAACTGGTGTTTCTTGCGGCCCTTGAGAAACAGGTAACCTTCGGCATCGAGCATGCCGATATCGCCGGTGGCCAGCCAGTCGCCGGCAAAAGGCGCTTCACCCAGGTAACCCAGCAGTGCCGAGCCGCGCACCCACACCTCGCCGTCCTCGGCGATGCGCAGCTGCACGTGGGGCAGGGGGCGGCCGACGCTGCCTGGGCGGTTGTAGGCCGGCGTATTGAGGCACACCACCGAGGCGCATTCGGACAGGCCGTAGCCCTGATAGACCGGCAGGTTGAGCTGTGCGGCGCGTTCCAGCAGCTCGTCGCTGACCCGCGCGCCACCGACGGCGACGAAATGGAACTGCCCGGCGTCCAATTGGCCGTGTTCCAGGGCGGTGATCAGCCCGAGCAGCAGCTGCGGCACCAGGATCACACTCTGCGCCCGCTGGCGCACCAGCTGGCCGAGCAGGCGCGGCCAGTCGACCCGGGTGGCGCCCTCGATGCCCAGGCTCGGCTGCGGCAGCAGGGTGACGCTGGCCCCGGCCAGCAGGGCGGCGTAGGTGCCGAGGTTTTCCAGCAGCACCGCCAGTGGCAGCAGCGCCAGGTAACTGCGCGGCGCGGTCGGGCGGCTGGCGGCGTGCAGCTCCTTGGCTACGCGCAACAGGGATTCGGCACTCAGGCACACGCCCTTGGGGGTGCCGGTGGTGCCCGAGGTGTAGGTGACCTTGGCGGTGCCCGCCGGCAGCGGTTTTCCGGCCGGGGTTTCACGTACCCAGAAACCGCCGGACAGGCGAAAGCCCGCCTCGCCCAGTTGCTCGGCCAGCGGCGCGTCGGTGAGCAGCAGGTCGACGCCGCTCTGCTCCAGGCAATGGGCGGTCTGTGCCCAGGTGAAGAACGGCGGCAGCGTCACGCAGGGTATGCCGGCGAACAGCGCGGCCAGGTCCCAGAGCAACATCTGCGGGCTGTTGTTCATCAGCAGCGCGAAGGTCTTGCCGGGTTGGGCGAGCAGCAGCGCCTTGTGGGTTTCGATCTCGCTCCACAGCTGGGCGTAGTCGATACTTTCGGTGTCGTCGCGCAGCGCCGTGCGTGACGGCTGGCGATGGGCGTGCAGCAGCAACAGCGTTTTGAAATCACTCAGCTCAGGCGGCATGGCTGTGCTCCAGATCGAAAGCCGGCAGGCCCAGGCGCGCGGCCATGCCGCTGACCTGCAGATGGGCGAGGCCGGCGCGAATGCTGCCGGCGAACACCTGGGGGCGCCCGGCGTAGTAGTTGCCCCAGCTGTGCTGTTCGCTGCCCAGGCGCTGCGGGTCGGCATCACCGAGCAGCAGCGGGTTGAGGCCCAGGCGCTGGAAACTGTTGATCAGCGAGGCGGCGCCGGTGAACACCACCCAGTCGAGCTTGCGATGGGCCAGCAGCCAGGTCATCACCACAATGATCAACCGCGCGCTGCCGCCACTGCGCGCCGCCAGATTGCCGACCTCGACGATCTGCTGGCGCTCCACCGGCGTGCCGGCGAGCCGCGACACCACGCGCTCGACCGGATGCTGCAGGTACTGCTCGAGAAACAGCGGGGCGCTGTCGGCGGTACGCACCCCGGCGGCGGCGCAGAAGGTGCCGTGTGGGTCGCGCAGCGCCATCAAGGTGGGCATGAAATGGCGAATGTCGGCCTGATGCACGGTGGCGAAGCACTCGCGCACGAACCACTCCAGGGCTTCACGATCAGCGTGCCCTTGCGGCACCAGCGACAGCGACAGATCGCGCCCGGCGTGCGGGCCAATGTGCAGCGGCAGGGCAAGATTCCATTGGGTATCGGTCATCGACAGCACTCCAGCGGCTAGGCGTTGGAGACACTATCGGGGCCGAACCTTAATGAAGTCTGAAGACGATTTAAGACAGCGATTCAATGCACCGGCGGCGGCTGATGGCGCACGCAGTGGTGCATGCACCGCGGGATTCAGGCGCGCATGCCCTCGAAAATCAGCCGCGTGGAGGCGCGTACGGTGGCCGAGTGAGCCTGCATGTCCGGCTCGTCGCTGGCGGTCAGGCGCAGCAGTTGCAGGTGCGAGTAATCGTTGAGCAGGAAGGCCGCCAGCTCCACGTCCAGGTCGGCGCGCAGCTTGCCGGCCTCTTGCAGCTCGCGCACCACGTTGGCGATCTCGCCCTGCAGGCCGCGGTTCATCTGCCGGTAGGCCTCCGGCAGGCCGCCGTCGCCACCCACCAGCACCAGGGGCAAGAGTTCGCGCCAAAGCGCCGGCGGCAGTATTTCCAGGGCATAGCTGACGAGGATGTGTTCGAGATGGCAGAGCGCGTCGACCGGGTCGTCGAACTCGGGGATGCGCTTGTGCACGTCAATCAGCGCGCGGCGATCGGACTCCTTGATCATCTCCAGGATGATCTCGTGCTTGCTGCCGAAATATTTGAACACCGTGGGCGCCGAAACGCCGGCATCGCGGGCGATCTGCTCGATGGTGGTCTCGCGAAAGCCCTGGCGCTGGAACAGCGAAACGGCAGCTGCCGAGATGGCCTGGCGGCGTAATTCTTTCTGACGTTCGCGTAATCCGCTCACCGTCGCTCCTGGGTTCATGGGGGTGGCGGGAATGATAGCTGGCTAGGTTTTTCCGGGAAAATATTTTATTGACTAAAACAATTAACAGGATTAATTATTTGCTCGTACCTGCCGCACGCAGGGCCACTTCCAGGATGAGTCAGATGAACCAGATCCTCGACCGCTCCCTGGTTTCCCGTAATACGGAAGTCAGCGAGATGTACGACCAACAAGAACAAGAGCCCGTACTGATGCAGGGTTTCCCTGCCGAGCCGGAAAAGCGCGTGACCTGGGCCAACTGGATGTCGCCGCCGTTCAACCGCTGGGGCTTCCGTAACCTGGCCCGCCTGCGCCCGACCATCGAGGTGGCGGCCGGTCCGCGGCCAGGTTCGGTACTGGCCCAGGCGCCGGCAGAAGTCGAAGGCCTGACGTTCGAGAGCACCTGCGGGCGTACCGTGAGCGTGCTCGACCACCTGCGCGCCAGCAAGACCGACGCCTTCCTGGTCCTGCACAAGGGCCGCGTGGTCTACGAAAACTATTTCAACGGCCAGGTCGCCAGCGACCGCCACATCATGTTCTCGGTCACCAAGTCGCTGATTGGCGTGCTCGGTGAGCAGCTGATCCACGACGGCGTGCTCGACCCCGAGGCGCAGACCCAGCATTACGTGCCGGAGCTGGCCGGCAGCGCCTTTGGCGACGCTACCGTGCGTCACCTGTTCGACATGGCCGTCGGCGTTCATTACACCGAGATGTACGACGATCCGGCCTCGGAAAGCTCCCAGTACGGCTACGCCTGTGGCTTCAAGCCGGCGCTGCCCGAATACGCCCAGTACGAGTCGCTGTACCAGTACCTGCCGTCGCTGCGTAAGCGCTGCGAGCATGGCGGCCTGTTCCACTACGTGACCGCCACTACCGAAGTGCTGGCCTGGGTGATGGAGCGCGCCAGCGGCGTGGGCTGCGCCGAGCAACTGCAAGCGGTATGGCAGCAACTGGGGTGCGAGCGCGACGCCTACTTCATGGCCGACCCCTGGGGCCGCAGCGTCGCCGGTGCCGGCTTCAACGCCACCCTGCGCGACATGGGCCGCTTCGGTTTGATGCTCGGCAACGGCGGCAAGGTCGACGGCAAGCAGATCATCGACAAGGCGGTGATCGAGGCGATTGCCGGCGGTTCCGATCCAGCCATCTACGGCGTGCACAAGGACTTCTCCGAGTGGACCCCGGGCGCCTCCTACCGCAGCCAGTGGTACGTCTTCAACGACCACAGCCCGGCCATCATGGCCAGCGGCATCCATGGCCAGTACCTGTTCGTCGACTTCAACTCCGACGTGGTGATCGTCAAGCAGTCGTCGCTGCCCGAAGCCGTCACCGAGCTGGACATCGACACCGTACAAATGCTGCGAACCGTCACCGCTCAAGTGCGCGGCTGATTCAACGCGGCTTCGACAGAACAAGATCCAAGAGCGCGGGTTCGCCGGCGCTCCTGCCTGCTGCGTCAGGTAATCGGTGGCCGATTTGGCCACCACCCACTGCCCTGTAATACAAAAAAAATACACAGGAGCTTCATATGTACACGTCCAAGCGTATCCCTTGCGTTTTGCTCGCACTCGGCATTCCGTTGGCCAGCCAACCGGCTCTGGCGGGTTACCAGTTCGAGGAAGGAAACCTCAAAGGAGAACTCAACCTCACCTTCGGCGCCGCCTCCGTCTCGACCCGCGGCGTCAACTTCGGTGCCGGTGCGGTCGACGCCCGCAGTGGCGAAAACAAAGGTACCAAGGTCGACTGGCAGGAGGCCTACCTCAAGCCGGGCATCACCCTCGATTATTCCCTCAATGAAACCGTCAGCCTGCTGGCCGGTGCCTCGGCGGTCGGCGCCTGGACCTTGGGTGATGGCGATGCGGGTGGATTGACGCGCAGCTCGGACAACCGCATCAACACCGAAGAGGCCTATGTCGGCTTTCGCGCCGGCGACTGGAAGTTCACTGCCGGGCGGCAGAACTACACCATCGGCACCGGCTTCATCGTCATGGACGGCAACCTCGACGCATTCGGTGATGGCGCCTACTGGCTCGGCCCGCGTACTGCCTTCAAGGACTCGGCGATCCTCGACTGGAGCCACGGCCCGGTAAAAGCCCAGGCGTTCACCCTGCGCACCGATGATCACTTCGGTGACTACCGCATGACCGGCGCCAACCTGGACTACGATCTCGACGGCCAGGTGACCCTTGGTGCCATGGGCATGAAGGTCGATACCGAGGCCAGCAAGAGCAGCAACGCGGCGCGCCGCGACGGCATGGACGTGTACAACGTCCGCGCCTTGCGTGGTCATCTGCCGGGGTTGCCGAACCTGACCCTCAATGGCGAATACGCGGTGCAGCGCGGTGGAGAATCGGCGCGCAAATTCGATGCCAAGGCGTGGTACGCGCAAGCCGACTACCTGTTCCAGGATCTGCCGTTGACCCCGACGCTCGGCTACCGCTACGCGGTGTTCTCCGGCGACGACGACCTGACCGACAACACTCAAAAGGCCTGGGACCCGCTCAGCAAGGGCTTCGTGGACTGGAGCAGCTGGCTGATCGGCGATGTGGTGGGCAATTACCTGTTGTTCAACAGCAACGAACGGGTTCAGCAGTTCTCGATCCGCACCCGCCTGACCGACACCCTGGCCCTGGGCACCATCCACTATCAGTTCTGGCTCGACGAAAGGAACTTCCGCGGTGCCGCCGTGGATGATCGCCGCTTCGCTGACGAGACCGTGGTGTTCCTCGACTGGACGCCCACCCCAAGCTTCTACGGCTCGGTGGCCTACAACTGGGTGAACGCCAAGTCGGCGGCCAAGCAGGCCTTCGGCGACGACGACCAGTTCAGCGCCCTCGAACTGTACATGACCTACCGCTACTGAAACCCAGCCAGCAGCGCCCTTTGGGGCGCAGGAGTGCGTGATGACAACCACAGCGCAAACCGGGCTCGGCGTGCCGACTCTGGAATGGGTGATGAGCATCCATGTATTGATCGCCGCGGGAGAAGGGCTGGGCGCCTGCACGGATGGCCAGCGCAGCAATTTTCCCATCCTCGGTGGGCATTTCGAAGGCCTGGACGTACGCGGCGAAGTGCTCGCCGGCGGTGCCGACTTCTACCTGCAGCGCAGCGATGGCGTGGGGGAGCTGGATGCCCGCTACAGCCTGCTCAGCGACCGCGGCGAGCGGATCAACATCCACAACGTCGGCGTGATCGTGCTCAGCGACAAGGCTCGTGAACTGGACGCGCAAGGCATCTGGCCGGTCGACGAGCAGGAGTACCAGTGCACCTGTTCGCCGCGCTTTCAGGTGGCGAGCGGGCGGCTGGACTGGCTGACCCGCAGTGCGCTGATCGGCAAGGCGGTTTATCCCGCCGCCGATCAGGTGGTCATCCACTGCTACCGACTCGCCTGACCGGCTTTGCTTTTCGTCATTCCTGAATTTCACTGAAGCGGCAGGCCACTCGGTGGCCCAGCCGGCAGGTACCGACCATGAACACCGCCAACCAGAACCTAGTACGTGCCGCGTGCATCTTCATTGCCGCGGCTTCGATCATCGTCATCGGCGTTCAGCCGATCTTCATCGGTCTGTTGACCGAGCGCCTGACCCTGACTCTGCTTCAGCAGAGCTGGACCATGTCCGCCGAGATGTGCGGCTCCATCGTCGGCACGCTGCTGTATGTGCCGATGCTGCGCTATCTCGGCCCACGCACCATCGCCCTGGGTACGGCCCTGGTGCTGCTGGTGGCCAACGCCGCCACGGCCAGCGTCGCCCAGCTCGACATGCTGCTGGTGCTGCGCTGCATCTCGGGTATCGGCTCGGGCATCCTGTACTCCTACGCCATCTACTGCCTGGGCCGCATGAACGGGCCGGACCGCTCCTTCGGCATCCTGTTGTTCGTGCAGACCGCACTGTTCTCCAGCAGCGCGGTGATCCTGCCGATGGTCGCCGAGTGGAAGGGCTTCTCAGGGGCGATCTACTACCTGGTGGCCTGGTTCGTGCTGCTGTGCCTGGTGTGCTTCTGCCTGCCGACCAGGCAGAGCGAGGAAGGCAAAGTCGTTTCCAGCGAGCCGATGCTGTCCGGACTGACTCTGATCGGCGTCTGCTCGCTGCTCGGCATGCTGTTCCTGCAACTGTCGATCTACTCGCTGTGGGGCTTCGTCGAAGGTATCGCCAGTGAAGCCGGGATTGCCCCGGTGGATATCGGCTGGGCGATCAGCATCGGCCTGCTCGGCGGTCTGCCAGGTGCGGCGCTGCCGAGCATCGCCGGTCGCCACCTGGGCCGCATGCCGATGATCCTGCTCGGCTCGCTGGCCGTGCTCGCCGCCATCTACATGTTTGCCACGCGCATCCACTCGGCTACGGACATGGCAATCGCGGTGTTCCTGATGAATTTCGGCTGGAACCTGGCGCTGTCGTACTACATGTCGTCGGTGGTGACCCATGACCCGACCGGCCGCCTGACCAAACTGGTCGGCGTGGTGCAGGTGGCATCGGCCGCCGCGGCGCCGACTCTGCTGGGCCTGTTCATCGAAGGCAACGACCGCTTCAGTATCTTCGTGCTGTCCTCGGGGGCGATTCTGGTCGGCTGCGTACTGGTGATCATCATGCTGACCTTCGGGCGCCGTAACCTGCACAAGCCGGTCAGTAGTCTGGTATGAGGCAAGGCGGCTGCAAGGGTTGCCGCGCGGCGGTACCCTTGCGGTTTTGAAAGCGCAGGAGGGCGCAGATGAACACGGAACAGGGCATTCTGCGCGGCTCGATTGCCATGACGCTCCTGGTAGCGGCCTTCGGGGTTGTGATCGGTCTGTTGTCCGGGTCGTTCTCGATCGTCTTCGACGGCGTCTACTCCCTGGCCGACGCCAGCATGAGCGGCCTGGCCCTGGTGGTCTCCACGCTGATCCGCCGGCATACGTCGCAAAGCGAAGCCAGCCGTCGGCTGGCCGAGCGCTTCAACATGGGTTTCTGGCACCTGGAGCCCATGGTGCTGGCCCTCAACGGCACGCTGCTGTGCGGCGTGGCGGCCTATGCCTTGATCAACGCCATCGCCAATCTGCTGTCCGGCGGCACACCGCTGGAGTTTGGCCTGGCCTCGCTGTATGCCGGCATCGCCACGCTGATCTGCTTCGCTTTCGCGGCCTACGAATTTCGCGCCAACCGGCGCATCCGCTCGGATTTTCTCGCCCTGGACGCCAAGGCCTGGGTGATGTCCGGGTGCATATCCCTGGCGCTGCTGGTGGCCTTCGCCATCGGCCACCTGACCGAACAGACCCGCTACGCCTGGCTCGGCCCGTACATCGACCCGGCGGTGCTGGCGGTGATCTGCGTGGTGATCCTGCCCATCCCGCTGGCCACCATCCGTCAGGCCCTGGCGGACATCCTGCTGGTCACCCCGCCGGACCTCAAGCAGCACGTCGACGCCGTGGCCCAGG
>Ga0209370_1001800_pt1 | contig 17576 bp, 14 predicted proteins | sample AgamicAtPrz_FD_187164 | JGI IMG/M metagenome (GOLD analysis project Ga0209370, IMG submission 187164) | Agave microbial communities from Guanajuato, Mexico - At.P.rz (SPAdes) (version 2) | ecosystem: Host-associated > Plants > Phyllosphere > Phylloplane/Leaf | place: Guanajuato, Mexico... | reverse complement strand
CCCTCGACGAACAGCTCTACGTCACCCAGTGGAACCACGAGGCCACGGTGCTCTCCGGGACCCCGCTGGACGAAGCGCTGAACCAGCCGATCTTCCTTGCCTTCGAGCCGCTCAAGCCGTTCCTGCCACAGCTCAAGGAAAGCGTGGAGAAGCACCGGGTCGCCAAGATCGAGCGCGTCACCTGGCCCAAGGGCGAAGACCTGCGCCACTACGCGCTGACCTTCTACCCGCTGATGGGCGGTGGCGGACGCGGGGTGGTGATCCGTATCGACGACATCACCCAGCGCCTGTCGCTGGAAGAAATGATGGTGCAGTCCGAGAAGATGCTCTCGGTCGGCGGTCTGGCCGCCGGCATGGCCCACGAAATCAACAACCCGCTGGGCGCGATCCTGCACAACGTGCAGAACATCCGCCGCCGCCTGTCGCCGGACCTGCCGCGCAACCAGGAGCAGGCCAGCGAGCTGGGCATCGACCTGCCGGCCGTCAATCGCTACCTGGACAGCCGCGAGGTGCCACAGTTGCTCGACGGCATCCAGCAAGCTGGCGCACGGGCCGCCAAGATCGTCACCCACATGCTCAGCTTCAGCCGCCGCAGCAACCGTCAGCTCGCCCCTTGCGACCTGCCGGCGTTGATCGACCAGGCGGTGGAGATCGCCGGCAACGACTTCGACCTGGCCATCGGCTTCGACTTCAAGGGCCAGGCCATCGTCCGCCAGTTCGACCCACAGCTGGGGCCGGTGCCCTGCACCGCCAACGAACTGGAGCAGGTGCTGCTGAACCTGCTGAAGAACGCCGCCCAGGCCATCCACCAGCGCCCGCAACCCAGCGAGCCCGGGCGTATCACCTTGCGTACCCGGCTCAATCCGCCCTGGGCGGAAATCCAGGTCGAGGACAACGGCGTCGGCATGCCCGAGACGGTGCGCAAGCGCACCTTCGAGCCGTTCTTCACCACCAAGGAGATCGGCCAGGGCACCGGCCTGGGCCTGTCAGTGTCGTACTTCATCATCACCAACAACCACAAGGGGCAGATGGAGGTACAGTCCACCCCGGGCCAGGGCACCTGCTTCACCCTGCGCCTGCCCCTGAACCAGGCCCAACCGGCCCCCCTGAACACGGAGACATGACATGGGCTATCGCCTGTCGAAGATCTATACACGCACCGGCGACAAAGGTGAAACCGGCCTGGGCGACGGGCGCCGGGTGCCCAAGGACCACCCGCGCGTCGAGGCGATCGGCGAGGTCGACAGCCTCAACAGCCAGCTCGGCGTGTTGCTGGCGGGTCTGGCCGAGGCAGGGTTGGGCGAGCTGATCGAGGTGCTGGCGCCTTGTCAGCATCGGCTGTTCGACCTTGGGGGCGAGTTGGCGATGCCCACTTACCAGGCGCTAAACAACATTGAAGTGGAGCGCCTGGAGGCCGCGATTGACCGCTGGAACGACGAGTTGGGGCCACTGAAGAACTTCATCCTGCCCGGGGGCTCGATGCTGGTGGCCCAGGCCCATGTATGTCGCAGCGCGGCACGCGCGGCCGAGCGACGCTGCCAGCAGTTGAACACGCTGGAGCCGCTGGAGGGAGTGGGGCTGGCCTACATCAACCGGCTGTCGGACCTGCTGTTTGTCGCAGCACGGATCATTGGGCGACGCCAGGGTGTCGACGAAGTGCTGTGGCAGGCGGCCGAGAAGCCCGTCTGAAAGCATCGCGGGGCAAGTCGCAGCGGCGCTGCGCCGACCCGATTTGCCCCGCGATTGGCGGATGACTCAAGCCTCAGGCCAGAACGCCCTGATTCCGGCAACACCCTGGGCACCAACCTCCCAGGCCCGCTCCCGCTCACCCGGCCCGACCCCACCCAGCAGAAACACCGGATGGCTGATCCCGGCGATCAAGCGCTGTGCCTCATCCCAGCCCAACGGCTCTGCCTCGGGATGAGTCTGGGTCGCCTGCACCGGCGACAGGGTGACAAAGTCCACCCCCATCTGCTCGGCCAATGCCAGTTCCTCGGCACTGTGGCAGGACGCCGCCAGCCAGCGCTCCTTCGGGAATGGCCGGCCCTTGGCCGCGTACTTGCGCAACTGCGCGGCGGTCAGGTGCCAGCCGGCCGACGGGAAGTCGCCGAGCCATTCCAGCGGCCCCTTGAGCATCAGTTGCGCCTTGCCTGCGCACAGGCCAACCGCGTCGACCGCCACATCGCGGTACTTGGGGTCGTACATGTCCGGTGCCCGTAGCTGGATCAGCCTGATACCGCTGGCCACGGCCTTCTGGATACCCTTGAGCAATTCGGGCACTTCCAGACCGTCCGGGGTGATCAGGTATTGATCGGGCAAACGCGCAGCGGCGACGATCGGCTTGTTGGCCTCGGGGAACGCATACTGCCCCAAGTCACGCGGAGCCACCCACGCCAAAGGCTGCCCTTCTGCCCCATGTGGCTCACCGGTAAAGCCATCCACCTCGCGCACATCGAGCAACACCTGCTTGTCCGGGTAATCGTGGCTGACCTTGATCAGCGGGCGCGAACCCGTGACCTCGATACCCAGCTCCTCGCGCAGCTCACGGGCCAGCGCCGCTTCGACGCCCTCCCCCGCTTCCACCTTGCCGCCGGGGAACTCCCACAAGCCGCCTTGATGCTGAGTATCCGCACGACGGGCGATCAGGATGCGACCATCGGCACCGCGGATGACCGCGGCCACTACATGAATCCGTTTCACCCTTCACGCTCCGCCAGGCCAGCCTGCTGCCAGGCCTGGAAGGCCGGCCACTGGTAGATGGTTTCGATATAGGCGGCGGCCTCGGCCGGCACCTCGACGCGGTAGGTGCGCAGGCGCACGGCCACCGGAGCGAAGAAGGCATCGGCCAGGGTCGGCCGGCCAAACAGGAACGGGCCGCTATCCTTGGCCACCAGACGGCACTCGGACCACAGGGCGACGATGCGATCGATGTCGACCTGCACATCCAGCGGCACGCTTTCCAGCGCCTCGTCGCGGGACAGGTCGAACGGCATGGCGCCGCGCAGGACGAAGAAGCCGCTGTGCATCTGGGCACAGGCCGAACGGGCCTGGGCGCGGGCCGCGATGTCTTCCGGCCACAGGCATGCTTGCGGGTGCTGCTCGTTGAGGTACTCGGCAATGGCCAGGGAGTCGGCAATCACCCCGTGCTCGGTCTTGAGCAGCGGCACCTTGCCGGTGGCCGAGAACGCCAGCAGGCGCTGACGGGTGTCGGGCTGGTTGAGTTTGATCAGGGTTTCTTCGTAGGGCACGCCGGCCAGGTCGAGGGCCAGGGCGCCGCGTAGCGACCAGGAGGAATACAGCTTGTCGCCGATGATCAGGTGATAGCTCATGGTTCGGCTCCATAGAATTCGGGATAGTGGGGCTGCTGCGCAGCCCATCGCCAACCGCGGCGAAAGGGCCGCAAAGCGGCCCCTGTGACATCAAGTACGGTATTCGGCGTTGATCTTCACGTACTCGTGGGACAGGTCGGTGGTCCAGATGGTTTCGCTGCACTGGCCACGGCCGAGGTCGATGCGGATGGTGATCTCCTCCTGGGCCATCACCGCCGCGCCTTGCGCCTCGGTGTAGCTCGGGCTGCGCCCGCCTTTGCTGGCGATGCACACGCTGTCCAGATACACGTCGATCAGGCTGACATCCAGCTCGGGCAAGCCGGCACGGCCGACAGCCGCGAGGATGCGGCCCCAATTCGGATCAGAGGCGAACAGCGCGGTCTTGATCAGCGGCGAGTGAGCCACGGCATAGCCGACGTCCAGGCACTCCTGGTGGTTGCCACCACCGTTGACCTGCACGGTGACGAACTTGGTGGCGCCTTCGCCGTCACGGACGATGGCCTGCGCCACCTCCATGCACACTTCGAACACCGCTTGCTTCAGTGCTTCGAACAGCGCGCCGCTGGCTTCGGTCACTTCCGGCACATCGGCCTTGCCGGTGGCGATCAGCATGCAGCAGTCGTTGGTCGAGGTGTCGCCGTCGATGGTGATGCGGTTGAACGACTTGTTGGCGCCGTCGAGCATCAGATCCTTCAACACCGCCGGGGCGACCTTGGCGTCGGTGGCGATGTAGCCGAGCATGGTGGCCATGTTCGGGCGGATCATCCCCGCGCCCTTGCTGATACCGGTGACTGTAATGGTCTTGCCGTCGAACTGGAACTGACGGCTGGCGCCCTTGGGCAGGGTGTCAGTGGTCATGATGCCTGTGGCGGCTTCGGCCCAGTTGTTTTCCGACAGGTTGTCCAGGGCGGCCTGCAGCGCGCCTTCGATCTTCTCGACCGGCAGCGGCTCGCCGATCACGCCGGTGGAGAACGGCAGGACCGACTCGGCCGGCACGCCGGCCAGTTCAGCCAGCCTGGCGCAGGTGCGCTCGGCGGCGGCCAGGCCCGGGGCGCCGGTGCCGGCGTTGGCGTTGCCGGTGTTGGTCAGCAGGTAACGCACGGTGCCCTGCACGCGCTGCTTGGAGAGGATCACCGGTGCCGCGCAGAAGGCGTTGAGGGTGAACACGCCGGCGACGCTGGAGCCTTCGGCGCAGCGCATCACCACCACATCCTTGCGCCCCGGGCGCTTGATGCCCGCCGAGGCAATGCCGAGTTCGAAACCGGGAACCGGGTGCAGGGTGGGCAGGGGACCAAGACCAACAGCCATTAGAGCGCTCCTAGATAAATCGGTTGAGAACAAAAAGCGGGGCCGCAAAGCGGCCCCGGATGTGTCACGTTACTGCAGGTGGTTCAGATCATTCAATCTGACCATGGCAATGCTTGAATTTCTTGCCCGAGCCACACCAGCAAGGCTCGTTGCGACCGAGCTTCATGTCGTTGCGCACAGGGGCCGATGCGACGGCGACTTCAGCGCCCTCCTCGGCCACTTGCTCGCCTTCCAGGCCAGGTGCGGCGGCGTGCTGGAACTGCATGCGGCTGGCCAGTTCCTCGGCCTCGCGGCGCAGACGGGCTTCCTCCTCGACCGGGTCTTCGCGACGGACCTGAACGTGCGACAGCACGCGGATGGTGTCGCGCTTGATCGACTCGAGCAGTTCCTGGAACAGGGTGAAGGATTCGCGCTTGTACTCCTGCTTGGGGTTCTTCTGCGCATAGCCGCGCAGGTGGATACCGTGGCGCAGGTGGTCCATGGTCGACAGGTGGTCTTTCCACAGGTCGTCCAGCACGCGCAGCAGGATCTGCTTCTCGAAGGTACGCAGGGCGTCGATGCCGGCCTGGTCTTCCTTCTCGTTGTAGGCGTCGGTGATTTCCTTGAGCAGCTTCTCGCGCAGGGTCTCCTCGTAGAGGTGATCGTCCTCGTCGAGCCACTGCTGGATCGGCAGCTTCATGGCGAAGTCGCTGGACAGCGAGGCCTCCAGGCCGGCCACGTCCCACTGTTCGGGCAGCGACTGCGGCGGGATATGCTGGCTGATGGTGGCATCGAGCACTTCCAGGCGGAACTCGGCGATGGTGTCGCCGATGTTCTCGGCTGCCAGCAGGCTGTTGCGCATGTGGTAGATCACCTTGCGCTGTTCGTTGGCCACGTCGTCGTATTCGAGCAGCTGCTTGCGGATATCGAAGTTGCGACCCTCGACCTTGCGCTGCGCCTTCTCGATGGCGTTGGTCACCATGCGGTGCTCGATGGCCTCGCCGGACTGCATGCCCAGGGCCTTCATGAAGTTCTTCACCCGGTCGGAGGCGAAGATGCGCATCAGGCTGTCTTCCAGCGACAGGTAGAAGCGGCTCGAGCCGGCATCACCCTGGCGGCCGGCACGACCACGCAACTGGTTGTCGATACGGCGCGATTCGTGGCGCTCGGAGGCGATCACGTGCAGGCCACCGGCCTCCAGCACCTGCTGGTGACGCTTCTGCCAATCGGCCTTGATCTGGGCGATCTGCTCGGCGGTCGGGTTGTCCAGGGCGGCGACTTCGGCCTCCCAGTTACCGCCCAGCAGGATGTCGGTACCACGGCCGGCCATGTTGGTGGCGATGGTCAGGGCGCCCGGCGCACCGGCTTGCGCGATGATCTCGGCTTCTTTTTCGTGGTACTTGGCGTTCAGGACCTTATGGTCGATACCTTCTTTCTTGAGCAGGTTGGACATGTGCTCGGAGGTTTCGATGGTCGCGGTGCCGACCAGGACAGGACGACCCTGGGCCATGCTTTCCTTGATGTCGGCGATGATCGCCGCGTACTTCTCGTCGGCGGTCAGGTACACCAGGTCGTTGAAGTCCTTGCGCGCCAACGGCTTGTTCGGTGGGATGACCATCACGTTGAGGGCATAGATCTGCGCGAACTCGAACGCCTCGGTATCGGCGGTACCGGTCATGCCCGACAGCTTGGTGTACAGACGGAAGTAGTTCTGGAAAGTGGTCGAGGCCAGGGTCTGGCTTTCGGCCTGGATGTTCAGGTTTTCCTTGGCCTCGATGGCCTGGTGCAGACCCTCGGAAAGGCGGCGGCCCGGCATGGTGCGGCCGGTGTGCTCGTCGATCAGGAGGATCTGGCCGTCCTGGACGATGTATTCGACGTTGCGGTGGAACAGCTTGTGCGCCCGCAGGCCGGCGTAGACATGGGTCAGCAGGCCCAGGTTGTGCGCGGAGTACAGGCTCTCGCCCTCGGCCAGCAGGCCGGATTGGGTGAGCATGTCCTCGATGAACTGGTGGCCGGCCTCGTTCAGCTCGACCTGACGGCTCTTCTCGTCGATGCTGTAGTGACCCTCTTGGGTCACCTGCCCTTCGACTTCCTCGATGTGCTGGGTCAGGCGCGGGATCAGGCGGTTGATCTCGATGTACAGCTTGGAGCTGTCCTCGGCCTGGCCGGAGATGATCAGCGGGGTACGCGCTTCGTCGATGAGGATCGAGTCGACTTCGTCGATCACCGCGAAGTTCAGTTCACGCTGGAACTTCTCATCCTGGCTGAACGCCATGTTGTCGCGCAGGTAGTCGAAACCGAATTCGTTGTTGGTGCCGTAGGTGATGTCCGCGGCGTAGGCGGCGCGTTTCTCCTCCGGCGGCTGGAAGGCCGAGACGATGCCCACGGTCAGGCCGAGGAACTCGTACAGCGGGCGCATCCAGTTGGCGTCGCGGCGGGCCAGGTAGTCGTTCACCGTGACCACGTGCACGCCCTTGCCGGACAGCGCGTTGAGGTAGACGGCCAGGGTACCGACCAAGGTCTTGCCTTCACCGGTACGCATTTCTGCGATCATGCCTTCGTGCAAGGTCATGCCGCCGATCAGCTGGACATCGAAGTGACGCATGCCCATCACGCGCTTGCCGGCCTCGCGGGCCACGGCGAATGCTTCGGGCAGCAGTTGATCAAGCGTTTCGCCTTTGGCCAGGCGCTCCTTGAACTCTGCGGTCTTGCCCCGCAGCTGCTCGTCGGAGAGGGCCACCATCTTCTCTTCGAAGGCATTGACGGTGCTCACCGTCTTGAGCATGCGTTTGATTTCACGCTCGTTCTTGCTTCCAAAAAGTTTTTTTAACAAAGGCGCAAACATATCGGCAGGATCTTCCACACGTAGGGATGGAGGGCGGCCCCATGAGTCGCCCGTGCAGCCCAGAGGCCGCATGCGAACGAGCATTCTACCCGGAAACGATGGTGAGGAAAGTGGTGGATTTCCACGATGCTGGCACAGCGCTTTTAGGGGGGCCTGACTAACATAGGGGCTTTTTTCGCAAGTTCAAGGTGCGCACAGATGAAACGTATCGCGAATGACTTGCATCAAAATTCCAGCCAGCATGGTCTTTGCGCAGGTTGCGCGGGAGCGGGCTTGCCCCCCGATCCGACGGCGCCTGTTAAACTGAGGGCCTAGCTAGCTGCCGCGAACCGCCATGGCCTACAAACCCTCCTCTGCCCACCTGCCCTCGGCCTTGCTGCGCAAGGCACGCCCGCTGCGCCTGCTGCTGAACCAGGCCGAACGCCTGGAGCATCTGCAACGCCTGCTGGAAAGCCAGTTGCAGCCGGCTGCCCGTGAGCACTGCCACGTGGCGTCATGGAAGGAAGGCACCTTGTTGCTGGTGGTGACCGATGGCCATTGGGCGACCCGCTTGCGCTACCAGCAAAAGCGTCTGCAACGTCAGTTGCAGGCCATGGACGCTTTCGCCAACCTGAGCCGCATCCTGTTCAAGGTGCAGCCCCCCCTGGTTCCGGCGACACGCCCCGGCCAGGGCATCGAGCTATCGAGCCGTGCCGCCAGCAAAATCCGCGATTCAGCCGAAAGCATCAGCGATCCGAAGTTGCGCGCCGCACTTGAGCGCCTGGCCAACCATGCACAAGACAAGGAAGATCGCAGCTGATCGGTGACAACCATCCCCCTCGCCGCTGGCTCGGAACGAACGAAACGGCAAGGTCCGTGCGAGACACCTATTTGAAGGCCGTAGCGCAGGAGGCTTGCGCTAGGCCCTGTTGGTACTCCGACTGGCAAAATGGTTGAAAATCGGCTGCGACGCCCAACTAAAAATCAATAAAATCAACAAGCTAAACTCAACCCCACAACTTTCGAGTGAAGCACCAGCCATAAGGGCTGACGTTTTGACACACGCCTTATTGCAGCCTGCCAACCTTTGACCCTATACTCGAGCGAATGTAAGTTCAGAGCGCTATAAGCACTCTCGACGAGACCGTACAAATGGATCATTTGATAAGGACTTCACATGAGCACCGTTTTACTACTTCCTGAATCGCGCGCCCTCAGCGCAGACACTTCCTACACTCTTTCGAGAAACCATCTTATTTGCGCCAGGACCTGAATCTATTTTCGCCCTATTTCGGTGCGCCATCGCCTATCCCGGCGATATTTAGCACCTAATGTGCTCACCGAGTGGCAAGCGAACATTTATTTCCTGACGCCATTACTGATTTTTCTATCGTAGCCATCTCGGCGACACATGAAATTGTGTGTCCTGCGCCGCGCATTGATGCGTTTCACATTCACAGTACAACCCAAACGAACGCTCTATCATTACGCAAGGACGTGATCATATGCCTAGTTCTACCCGGTCGGCCGTTAACCTGCAGGATACCGTTGGCGATGGCGTGACGGCGGGAAACGCCGCCTGGACTTTTGGCGGCACGACCCCCTTGCATTTCGACTCACATGTTTCCAAGTCTGTCCCCCGGTATAAGGACGGTCATGAAATCATCTTGTCGCTCAGCGACTTCTTCGTAAAACCAGACAGTATCTGTTACGAACTAGGCAGCTCGACCGGGGCATTGACCCGACAACTTGCGCAGCGCCATTGCGCTTCAGTGCAGTGGGTAGGCATCGACGTCGAAGATGCGATGACGCGCCAAGCCAAGGCATTGCTAGAAACTTCTCCACAGCAGAATCTGAGTTTCGTCACCGACGACATACTGACTTACGATTACCAAAAAAGTGATCTGATCGTCGCTTACTACACGATCCAATTTGTCCATCCTCGTGTTCGCCAAGCCTTGTTCGACCGAATCTATCAGTCCCTGAACTGGGGCGGTGCGTTCATCATGTTCGAGAAAGTGCGCGGCCCGGACGCACGCTTCCAGGATATTCTTAGCAACCTGTATGTCGACTACAAACGCGACCAAGGTTATACCGCCGAAGAAATCCTCGCTAAAACCAGAAGCTTGAAAGGGGTGCTCGAACCGTTCTCCACTGCAGGGAATATCGACATGCTCTCGCGGGCTGGATTCACAGACATCACCAGCATATTCAAACATATCTGTTTCGAAGGCTTTTTCTGCATCAAGTAAGCTAGAGGCCGTCATGGACGACACTATAAAAATAAAATATCTTCAGCTACTGAAGATGCCTGAACACTATCGTGCACAATCAATGGACTGCGAACTGTGCGGCGCTCATGCGCACTGGGAGTTGCTCAGCGAAATTCAAGGCCCCAGCGATACCTCGGTGCCCTTACCGGTACTGGGATGCCAGACGTGCGGGCATATTTACCAGAAGTACCGTTTCGAACCCGCGTTCTACCAGGCTTACTACGACAAGTTTTATCGACTCAGCCTGTTCGGCGACTCCGAACCAGAGCGTGCTTTCTTTCTGGACCAGGTGCGTCGTGGCGAGCACCTGCGTCGCTATCTGGCAGACCTGCTTGCGGACAAGGGCAAGTTGCTGGATGTCGGCTGTTCGGCGGGCGGCCTGATGCTTCCCTTCGCCAAGCACGGCTGGACCGTGCAAGGCAATGATCCGGACCATGCCTACGTGGAGTATGGCAAGAAAGTAGGCCTGCCCATCGACCGGATCGACGCGGAGAACATGAATACCTCCGGCGACTACGATCTGATCATCATCAACGGATCGCTCGAACATGTGCACGATGTCAATGTGGTGCTGCAAAAGTGCCGCCAGGCCTGTGCCGAGAACGGGCTGTTGCTGATCGAAGGCCGAGCGCTCGGCCATGGCCTGCTTCAAGGCTATTTGACCCATAACCACCGGCGCTACCTGAGTGCCAGCAGCATCGAATACTTGATGCGTATGCATGGCTGGGAGCCCATCCGCACCACCGAGGCCCCCGTTTGTGGCCCTACCCGCCCAGGCGCGGTGTTCGTTTTGGGCCGAGCCTGTGCACCTGCTGATGACGCCTCGCTCGCGCCAACCATGGCAGCGGGTCGCAAAGCGCTGCTGGAGCGTTTCAGGCCAGGCCTTCAAGCGCTGCGGGCAAGCGCATGAGCAGCTCTGTCTACAGTGGCGTTGCAACGCAGGCACCGCGCCCTTCCCACTTCAGGGAAGACCTCGTGATTACCCTTGCGGACGATGGAAACCCGACATCGCGTTATTGTGTGCACGACCCCGTCTCCGACATCAGCTTTGAGTTGGGCAAGGCAGAGTATCGCCTGGCCATGCTCTTCGATGGCAAGCGCAGCCTGCCCGAGGTCGCCAGTACCGCACTCGAACAACTACGGATGAAAGTCAGCGAAGACAAGCTCGCTCAGTTCGAACGCAAACTGTTGCATCTCAAGCTGCTCAGCCAGGGAGAGGGTGCACACAAGAAGGACCTGCAGGACCCCGCCACGGGTATCACTTATGGTCCGCTCAAGACGTATCTGCTGGTCAATCTGATAAAGATGAACCCGCAACCGTTGCTGGACACTCTGTACCGGCTTGCCCCCTGGTGTTGCAGCCGTGGCTTCGTGGCGCCTTTGTTACTACTGGCTCTGTGCAGCTTCGGTTACCTGGGCATGCACCTGGATGCGTTCATCGACGATGCCGTGGTGGTCTATGCCCAAAGCTATCGCTGGTTGCTTTGGCACTTCCCGGTCATCTTGACCTCCATCGCCCTGCACGAACTGGGTCATGCAATGTCGTGTCGACATTACGGGGTCAAGGTTACCGACTTCGGCATCGGCATCTATCTCCTGCTCGCCACCGGCTGGGTTCGGCCAGAGCAACGCACCTGGACGAAACTCCCGCTTGGACAGCGTGTGACCACTATCCTGGCCGGCCCTTTTGTCAGCTTGCTCTACGCGGGAGTGGGTATTGCCTTATGGGCAGTGTGGGGCGGCTCGGGACCATTCGGCGCGCTCTTTGTCGTCATGATCGTGGCATCGTTCATCTCCCTGGTGCCGACATTGCTGCCCATCTTCAATGGCGACACCTACCTGGCAATTACCGAATGGCTCGGACAACCCCGCCTTCGCCAACGCGCATTCAATTACGTAAAAGGGCGTCATCGTGCGTCCGCACAACCTGTTTCGCCCGCCATGCACCGCCTCTACTGGGGCACCGTGCTGCTGACCGGCCTGGGCTGGATCGCGGCCTGGGGCTTTACCGCCAATACCCTGATGCACCTTTTCAACCACCCGTGAGGAGACTGTCATGACCAACACCCCCGCCGCTCAACCTTTGCCGGAAACAGCGCAAACGCACACCGACGCCCCCGCGCAAGCGCTTCCTGAAGTCGATGAAGGTGCCTTGTTCGAAGAGTTCGATCTCGACGATATCGAAATCATCGAAAGCAAAGTGTTCGCTTGATCGCCAAGTAATGCCCCGGCCCAGACCGGGGTTCTCCGACACTCAAATGGATAAGCGCATGGCCCGGTTCTCCAAGCCTGAGCCTATAGGCGTGGGCATTCAGTACAACCCTGAAATTCTCGACTGGTTTCCCTTCGAGGATATCGAAGTTGATATTCTGGAAGTGCTTCTGGACAACATCATGGCTCCGATCGACGGACCGCAGATCATCAAGCCTGGCGCCCGTGAGGTGATGGAGCGGCTGTCGAAAAACTTTACCTTGCTGGCCCACTCCAACTACGGTTGCGACTTCGGTTTCAGCCCATTGGAAGAGACCGCCGCGGTGCAGCGTCATGTGCCACTGGCGAAGATGTTGAACAGTCCCTGGGTCGCCAATCATTGTTTCTACGGTGACAACTCCTGGCTGGATATCTGGAGCAGCCCACTTCAGTTCTCCAATGCCGAGGTGCTCCGTTGCGCGCAACGGGCCACTTCATTGCAGTCCAGCTACGACATGCCGCTGGCACACGAAAATGCCGCCTACTACCTGCCATGCCCTGGCGCCGAAATGCGTGAAGCGGAGTTCCTCGCCAGGCTCGTGGAAGCCTCCGGAACATTCCTGCATCTGGATCTGCACAATATTTATACCAACCACCTGAACCTCAAACAGTTCGACCTGCGTGACTACCTCGACACCTTGCCCCTGGAGAAGGTGATTTCGGTACATCTGGCGGGCGGCAGCTGGCATGACGGTCTCTACCACGACTGGCACGACTCCGCCGTTCCGGAACCCGTCTGGGATCTCTACCAGGAGCTGCTGTCACGAGCACGTCCTGCCGCGGTGATACTCGAATATCAGGGGCAAGCCCACCATGCCATGACCCGAGTGATGAATGCCGATGACGAACACATGATCGTCAGCGACGTTCGCCGCGCGCAACAGATCTGGAATCATTACATCACTCGGCCAGAGGAACGCGCTCATGGACGCTGAACAAGTATGGAAACTATGGCGACGCCTGCTGCGTGACGAGACATTGCAAGAAAAGTTGTTCCAGGCTCGCGGCGCAAGCGAGTGGCTGGCGGACTTTGCAGAAGACGAACGGGCGATCCTGCAGGCGTATGGGGATCAATTCGAGCGCGTGAAATGGTTTGTCGAAAACTATCAATTTCGCTTGGTCAATTCGTTCATCAACGCCCTTGAGACAGGTGCGCCACTGACATTGCGCGCCTTGCTCAACCTGGGATTCGATCTCACCGAATTGTCGAGGTCGTTCCTGCGGGAAAAACAATGGTTCGATTACGGGCCGAAGGTTTACGGTTACTGTGATGCCGCCCTGGAGTTTCTGCTCGGTCGCGCAGAATTGCAGGAGCATCCATGCTTGCGCGACTTGATCGGTCTGGAGCGCGAATGTGTCGCCCTATACAGGGGCTTGATTGCCCCACGGACGACCACGCCGGATCACTATCAGCGAACCTGCAGCGCGCGTCTCTACCAAAGCACCTACGCGCTGTCCACCTGGCTGCGCGACAAAGCCCAGCTGGGATTGAGCCAGCTGGCAGCTCAACCCGAGCATATCCTGGTGTATCTACCCACACCTCAGGCGCGGCATAAGTTCACCTTGATCAGCAAGCGCACCGCGCATCTCTATCAGTTCCTCGATGAGCCGCTACAGGCACCGGCCTTGGCCCGGTTGTTGAACGCGAACGATGACGACCAACCTTGCGCCGCAGACATGGCATTGCTGAGCAAGCTCAAGCAACTCAACGCAATCAGGACTCCCTGCTAGAGAATGGAAAGCTCACAGTATTTCTGGCTACGCTCCACCGGTTTTCCGATCCACCACCTGACGGCCCTGGGAGAGCTTTCGGCGCTTCCAGGTTGTGCAGCCTTCGAGCGAACCTATCGTGCGCTTGAAAACCTGCGTGTCGCTTTGCTGGCGCATGCCAACGCCCACCCCATGCCGCAAGCGTGCCGCAAGTTGATTCGCAAGCTCAACGAGCGCACTGCGTTGCAACCGGCGGACTTGCCAGAAGACTTACGCCTGCCACTGGCTCAGGCATTGGCGGAGCGCAATCGGCTATTGACCGAACTGCAGACACGGGAAGAGGCGGATGCGCAATACGCCGCGTACCTGGAACGTGCCCGACAGGGACTGATCGACGTACTCGATGACGACGCGATCGCCGAGGCGTTGTTCATCTCCAATCCTGCGGCACGTGCACGTATCGATGAATTGATCCGTGACCGCCACAGCAGTAACGACAGCCGTAAAAAGCAGAAGCTGCGCCTGGGATGGGCCTACCTGCAGCGATTTTGCGCGAAGAACGATACCGCGAGCTTCTTCGGCCCACTGGCCTGGGGGCAGTTCGACCAGCAACTCGAGGCCAATGTCCACTGCCGGCGAAACGAAGGACCCTGGCTCAGGCAACGCCACACATTCTTCGAGAACTGGGTGGTACAGCGCCTGGTCGCACAGCTCAACCAGCACTGCCCAAACACCGACGTCCTGCCGTTGAGGCTGAACGAAGGCTGCTACCTGGATGGGCATACCTTGCACCTGCCGATCGGCAAGCGTCGCCAGGTGGATGCGCAAACCACACGGATCCTGCACCACATCGCCAGCCAGCAACACTCGTTGGCGACACTTTGCCAACTGCTTCAAGCAAGCCCTGCGCAGACGCATGACAGCATCAGGGCACTACTTGAACATCTTGTCCGCCAGCGTGTGGTGCGCCGAGGCTGGCGGATTTCGCCGCGTGAACGCGACCCGATGGCACAATTGCAAGCCTGGGTGAATTCGCCGGGCATTGATGAAACCTTCAGCCAATCATGGCAGGCACGCCTTGATGCGTTGCAAGCCGCAAAGGCGCAATACGCTGACGGCAACCTGCAACAACGGGAACAAGCGCTGCTGCACATGAATACGTTGTTGGCAGACGCTGGCGTCGACTTGAGCAGAGAGACCGGCGCAATGTACGTCGGTCGCTACCCCGTGTATGAAGACTGCTCCAGAAACCTTGAAATCAGCTTCGGCCGGCACCTGTTTACCGAGATGAAGGCACAATTGACGCCTTTGCTTAACATTCATCGGTGGATGACAAAAGCGATCGGCTATCGCCTTCATGAAGCCTACCTCCAGGCCTGGGAACAATGCGAACAAGTGGACAGCGAAAGCGTCCCGTTCCTGGCACTCCTCGATAAGCTGGCGCCATTGCTTCCCACGATAGAGGCGAATATTGCCAACGACCTCGAACAACGATTGGGCGCGGCCTGGGCTAACGTGTTGCAAGACTTCGTCGGACAACACGAAGTGTATCTAGGCAACAAACAGGTTGAAGCGTTGCTCGATGCGCTGGATACCGATCTTCGGGTGAACGACTTCCAGGTGTTCGGCAGTGATTTCCACTCGCCGGACTTCATGCTCTCCAGCGCTTCGATCGAAGCCCTCAATCAAGGCGACTACCAGATCGTCGTCGGAGAGGTACATCCGGCGGTGCATACGCTCAGCCAGCCGGTTGCGGCCCCGTTCAGCCCATTCAATACGCAGATCAACGAGCAAGTGGCGCAGCTTTTTGAACGCCCACGCCTGATCCTGGCGGACTCACCCGACAGTTATCAGCGCTCGCATATCGACTGGCCTTTGCAATCGCGTTACTTGCAGTTGGTGCTGCCATCCGGTGGTGGCTGCGTACCGCCCCAGCAGCAATTCGCGGCGGGCCGAGCGCAAGTACGCCTGGTGAATGGGCGCCTGCACGTAGTGGATGTGTTCGGGCAGTTCGAAGAGGACTTTCTGTGCGTCTTCTCCACGCCCATGCACCGGCTGGGTTTCGCCTTGGCCGGCGCCGCTATCGCCAAGCACGACAACCGTCGTGTCTGGCTAGGCCGCACATTGTACAAAAGGGCCTCATGGTTGTTTGCCGTCGACGAGCTGCCTCAGCCCAAGGGCTCCATCGATGCCTTGGACTATCCCATCGCATGGCGTGCCTGGGCCAGCCATCAGGGCCTGCCGCGCTATGTCTTCATCAAGATCGATACGGAGCCCAAACCTCAGTTCATCGACTTCGAGAACCCGTTGTCCCTCGATGGCATCATCAACGCGCTGAAAGACGCCAGGCAGGTGAAGTTTTCAGAAATGCGTCCTGACCCCGAACAACTTTGGCTCGAAGAGGCGCACGGGCGCTTCTGCTGCGAAATTCGCACGACCTTTTCCTGTAATGAGGACTCCACCCAATGAGCAGTGAACATCCATCTTCGCTACTCAAGGCCGATCAGGAAGTGAAGCGCTCATTCCTGTATCTGTTCCTGACGATCTTCGTGCCATTCGGCCTCGGGCATTTCGTCTCCTACCTGTTTCGCACCGTGAACGCCTTGATCTACGGCGACCTGACTCAAGAGTTGCACTTGCCTGCCAGTAGCCTGGGCTTGCTGACAGGGGTGTATTTCCTGACGTTTGCCGCCGCACAGCTTCCCCTTGGCGTGCTACTCGATCGCTACGGCCCACGCAGCGTACAGGTGCCCATGCTGATCTTTGCCGTTCTGGGCTCGTTGATCTTCAGCTCGGCGCACTCCCAATGGGGGCTGATCATTGGTCGCGGCCTGATTGGCCTCGGCGTTGCTGGCTCGTTGATGAGTGCGATCAAGGCCTGCTCGATCTGGCTCCCCCCCGAACGCTTGCCATTGAGTACCGCCTGCCTGCTATCGGTAGGAGGCTTGGGCGCCATGGCATCAACCACGCCATTGCATGAATTGCTCAAGTGGATCAGCTGGCGGGAAGCCTTCTTGATTCTGGCAGTTCTGACACTGTGCGTATGCGCCATCATTCACCTCAGTGTCCCCCGTGCGTATACGGCCAAGAACACCACCCTCGCGCAGATGGCCACAGCCGTGGCCACCCTCTACCGCTCCTGGACCTTCTGGCGCCTGGTGCTGTACTCAGTGTTCGCCCACGCGATCTACATGTCGGTACTGTCGCTTTGGATGGGACCGTGGTTACGGGATGTGGCGCAACTGAGCGAAGCGAGCATGGCCAACACGCTGCTATGGGGAACGGTGGCAATGGTTGCGGGCTCGCTGACATTTGGCTCGATTACCGATTACCTACGACGCTTTGGCGTCCAGCCCATCATGGTGTGCGGGACGGGGGTCGCTGTATTCATTGGATTCCAGGTACTGATGATCAGTGGCCTTGCGATCCCACCGCTGCTTATTGCCATGGGTTTCAGTTTCTTCGGCACGGCGACCACCATGAACTATGCCATCGTCGCCCAATCCGTGCCGGCTGAGCTCGCCGGACGGGTGAGCTCGTCGTTCAACCTGGTGGTGTTTGTACTGGCCTTCATTCTGCAATGGCTAATGGGCGCGCTGCTGAATCTATGGCCTGCCACATCCTCGGGGCATCCCATGATCGCCTACCAATGGTCGCTGGGGACAATGATCGGATTGCAGATACCAGGCATATTGCTCTGGCTGACGTTCCGCCCCTGGAAGCGTGAGCGCCCGGCCTCCTGCTAAGACCATAGGGGCGTCACTGCCTGCAATGCCCCATAAAAAAGGCCACCCGAAGGTGGCCTTAATCACTAGAGAGAGTGTTCGAACTTACACAGCCGCAACAGGGCGCATGTACGAGATCGGTGCCGTGCTGGCATCTTCGAAGGTGACCACTTCCCAG
>Ga0209370_1001798_pt1 | contig 17581 bp, 13 predicted proteins | sample AgamicAtPrz_FD_187164 | JGI IMG/M metagenome (GOLD analysis project Ga0209370, IMG submission 187164) | Agave microbial communities from Guanajuato, Mexico - At.P.rz (SPAdes) (version 2) | ecosystem: Host-associated > Plants > Phyllosphere > Phylloplane/Leaf | place: Guanajuato, Mexico... | reverse complement strand
GCAGCCAGGCCGCGACCTCGGTGTGGGTCACGGGCCAGGGCGAGCTCTGGTTCGGTGGCGAAGACCATGACCGCATGGACGTGCTGTCCGAGCGCAAGAGCTATGAGCCCGGCGAGACCGCGCGCTTTCAGGTGCGCATGCCCTTCCGCCGCGCCACGGCGCTGGTGGCAGTGGAGCGCGAAGGCATCGTCAGCACGCAGGTGGTGGAGCTGGCGGGTGACAACCCCACGGTGGACGTCAAGATCGAAGACAACTGGGGCCCCAATGCCTATGTCAGCGTGCTGGCGCTGCGCGGCCGCCTGATGGAAGTGCCCTGGTATAGCTTCTTTACCTGGGGCTTCAAGTCGCCGCTGGAGTGGTGGCGTGCCTTCTGGAATGACGGCAAGGAATTCATCGCGCCGACTTCCATGGTGGACCTCTCCAAGCCGGCCTTTCGTTTCGGCATGTCCGAAATTCGCGTGGGCCTGAAGAGCAATACCCTGGACGTCAAGGTTTCCTCGGACAAGTCCAGCTACAAGGTGCGCGGCACGGCCAAGGTCACCATCAAGGCCACGCTGCCCGATGGCAAGCCTGCAGCAGGTGCCCATGTGGCGCTGGCGGCCGTGGACCAGGCCTTGCTGGAGCTGATGCCCAACAGCAGCTGGAATTTGCTCGATGCCATGCTGACGCGCCGCGAATGGGGCGTGCAGACGGCAACGGCCCAGATGGAGGTGATCGGCCGGCGCCACTACGGCAAGAAGGCCGTGCCTGCGGGCGGTGGCGGTGGCCGCAGCCCTACGCGCGAACTGCTCGATACCCTGCTGCTGTGGAAGCCCGATGTGGTGCTGGACGGCAACGGCATGGCGCTGATCGAGGTGCCGCTCAACGACGCCCTGACCACCTTCCAGGTGGTGGCCGTGGCCGATGCGGGCGTGAGCCTGTTCGGCACTGGCCAGGCGGCGATCCGCACCACGCAGGATCTGCAGATCATCAGCGGCCTGCCGCCCCTGGTGCGCGAGGACGATCAGTTCCGCGCCCAGGTCACGCTGCGCAACACCTCGGCCAAGGCCATGAAGGTGGAGGTCACGCCGCGTGCCACCATGCTGGAGCTCAAGGCCCAGACCGTGGAGATTCCCGCCGGCGAGGCGCGTGAAGTGGCCTGGGATGTGAAGGCTCCGGCCCAGCTCTCCGGCACGCGTGCCGAGGCGCTGATCTGGGAGATTTCCGCGCGCGACACCGCTGGCGGCGCCGATGCAGCGCAGGATGCGCTCAAGATCAGCCAGCGCATCGTGCCTGCCGTGCCGCTGTCGGTGCAGCAGGCCACGCTGGTGCAGGTCAACGGCAGCTATAGCGTGCCCGTGAATCCGCCCGCCGATGCCCTGCCCGGTCGCGGTGGTCTGCAGATGTCGCTGGTGCCCAAGCTGACCGAAGGCCTGCCCGGCGTGCGCGACTGGTGGGCCCGCTACCCCTATTCCTGCCTGGAGCAGACCACCAGCAAGGCCGTCGGCATGAACAACGCCGATCTCTGGGGCAGCACCATGGCCCAGCTGCCCAACTATCTGGACGGTGACGGCCTGGCCAACTACTTCCCGCCCCAGGACGGATCGGTCAGCCGCGGCAGCGATACGCTGACCGCGCATCTGCTGAACCTGTCGGCCATGGCGCAGGGCGTTGACAAGCGCTTCGTGATTCCTGCCGCCGAACGTGCGCGCATGGAGGACGGCCTGATCGCGTTTGTGGAAGGCCGCATCCAGCGCAACTTCTGGAGCCCGCGCAAGGATCTGGAAATGCGCAAGCTGGCGGCGATTGCTGCACTGGCACTGTCGGGCAAGGCCACGCCGCGCATGCTCGACAGCATCAATGCCACGCCCAACCAGTGGCCCACGCACACGGTCATCGACTGGGTGATGCTGCTGCAGCGCATGAGCGATGCGCCGCAGCGCGATGAGCGCCTGGCCCAGGCCATGCAGATTCTGCGTGCCCGCCTGACCTACAACGGCACGCGTGCCGGCTTCTCGACCGATCAGGACGATGGCTGGTGGTGGCTGATGCAGGGCCCTGACGTGAATCTGGCACGCCTGATCCTCGCGACCATCAACGACCCGGCATGGGCCGAAGACATGCCGCGCCTGGTCAGCGGCTTTATCGCACGCCAGCAGTCCGGTGCCTGGAACACGACCACGGCCAACCTCTGGGGAGCTCTGGCCCTGCGCCGCTTCTCGCAGAAGTTCGAGTCCGAGCCCGTGGCCGGCAGTACCGTGGCCAGCATGAACGGCAACGAGGCCAAGGTGAACTGGGCCGAGGTCAGGCGTGCCACGTCCGAGGATGCGCAGGGCACGGCCCACTCTAACAGCGTCTTCGGCGAGCCCGTGCGTGCCGGCGGCCTGATGAACAACACCATGTTCATGCCCTGGGCCAAGGCTGGCAAGGGCCAGCTGAGCGTGACGCAGCAAGGCACGGGCAAGCCCTGGCTGACCGTGCAGTCCGTGGCGGCCGTGGCCCTCAAGGCGCCTTTCAGCGCCGGCTACACCATCAAGAAGACCGTCACGCCCGTGGAGCAGGCGGACAAGGGCATGTTTGGTGGCGGCCAGTACACGCGCGGCGATGTGCTGCGCGTGACGCTGGAGGTGCAGGCCAAGACCGATATGACCTGGGTGGCCATCACCGATCCCGTCCCCACGGGGGCGACCATTCTGGGTGGCGGCCTGGGCCGCGATTCCGAGATCGCGTCCAAGGGCGAGAAGCAGGAGGGGGCCGGCTGGCTGGCCTACGAAGAGCGCAGTTTCGAGTCCTACCGTGCCTACTACCAGTACCTGCCCGCAGGGACGACCAAGGTCGAATACACGGTGCGCCTGAACAATGCCGGTGAATTTGCCCTGCCGCCCACGCGTGCCGAAGCGCTGTATGCGCCCGAGATGTTTGGCGAGATTCCCAACGCCAAGCTCAAGGTGGTGATGCCCAAGTAAGCCCTCGGCGGTTTCTCGGCTCTACGCCAAGCCCCGGTCTGCGCCAGCAGCCGGGGCTTTTTCATGCACTGGTGCTATGGATACAGAAGCTGCTTTCGCCTTTGAAGACGATGATTCAAAGGTATTTCTATCTGAAATCAATGAATGGAAAGCGATAGCAGCTCCTGTTTTTGACAGTATCCGGGTTGACACGCGGCTGTCATCCAGTCTTTCTAGACTGGTGTGATGTCTTTGATCGAGCTGGAGAACGTCGCCAAATCCTGGGGTGACGCCACGGCCCTGCATGCCGTGAATCTGCGCATTGAACCAGGCTCGTTTTGCGTCTTGCTCGGCCCTTCGGGCTGCGGCAAATCCACCACCTTGCGAATGATTGCCGGGCTGGACATTCCCACCTCGGGGTCGGTGCACATCGATGGTCGCGACGTCACCCATCTGCCGCCCGCAGAGCGCGGCATTGCCATGGTGTTTCAGAACTATGCGCTGTTCCCGCATCTGAGCGTGGCCGACAACATTCAGTTCGGTCTGCGGGTACGCAAGCTTGGCAAGGCCGAGCGCGAGCAGCGTCTTGAGCAAACGGCCGAGCTGCTGGGGCTGACGGCACTGCTGGAGCGCCGGCCCGGGCAACTCTCGGGCGGCCAGCAGCAACGCGTGGCGCTGGGCCGTGCGCTGGTGGCGCAGGCCAGGGTCTGTCTGATGGACGAGCCGCTATCCAATCTCGATGCCCAGCTGCGCCAGGAAATGCGCGCCGAGTTGCGCGAGCTGCAGCAGCGTCTGGGCCTCACCGTGGTCTATGTGACCCACGATCAGGCCGAGGCCATGAGCATGGCCGATCAGGTGGTGCTGCTCAACAAGGGCCGGGTGGAACAGGCGGCCGGGCCGCGCGAGATCTATGCCAAGCCCGCCACCACGTTTGCCGCGCGCTTTATCGGCACGCCCGCCATGAACATCGTGGCCCTGCAGGGCAACCGGATTGCAGGCAGCGATGTGGTCGTGGCCCCGGATCTGGTGGCTGGCAGCGCCTATCCGCAGGCGCTTGGCGTGCGGCCCGAGGTGATTGCCGTGGCAGGTGATGCCGACGGCGGCAACGAGGGTCTGGGCAACCGCATTCCGGCCACCGTGCAGGGCTTTGAATATCTGGGTGCCGATCTGGTGCTGCGCTGCCGGGTGGGCAGCGAGCTGCTGACGGCGCGTGTGCCCGGCCATGCCCATTCCGATCTGCGGCCTGGACAAGGCGTGATCCTGTACTGGCCGCAGCAGGCTTCGCATTGGTTCGATGCGCAGGGCGGGCGCATTCATGTTTGCGGGCAGGCGGTGGAATCCGCTCGCTCCTTGCTGGCCGCAGCCTGAGCCGCCGGTGTTTTCCATTGTCTGCAATTCCCGAGGAGAGATTCCCATGCGTCGTCAAACCTTTGTTCATGGCGTGATCGCCGCTGCCGCCGGCCTTGGCCTGGCGGGCACTGCTCTTGCGCAGTCCCCGCTGGAAGTGCCTTTCTATTACCCCGTGGCCGTGGGCGGCCCCATCACCAAGGTGATAGACGGTTATGCGGCGGACTTCAACAAGGCGCATCCGCAATACAGGCTCACGCCCATCTATGCCGGCACCTATCAGGAAACCATCGTCAAGGCGCTGACGGCGAACAAGGCCGGCAAGGCGCCTGCGACTTCGGTGCTGCTGTCCACCGATATGTTCACGCTGATGGACGAGGGCGCGATTGCGCCCATTGACGACTTCGTGAAGACCGATGCCGACAAGGCCTGGCTCAAGGGCTTTTATCCGGCCTTCATGGCCAACAGCCAGACCGGTGGCAAGACCTGGGGCGTGCCCTTTCAGCGCTCCACCGTGGTGATGTACTACAACAAGGAAGCTTTCAAGGAGGCCGGCCTGAACCCCGACCAGGCGCCTCAGAACTGGAAGGAGCTCAAGGAGGCCGCCCACAAGCTGACCAAGAAGGACGCCAGCGGCAAGGTCGTGCAATACGGCATCCAGATTCCGTCCACCGGCTTTGGCTACTGGATGCTGCAGACCCTGACCACGCCCAATGATGTGCTGCTGGCCAACGAGTCCGGCACCCGCGTCATGCTCAACCACCCCAAGGTGGTGGAAGCGCTGAACTTCTGGGTCGGCCTGGTCAAGGACGGCGTGCACCCGGCAGGTGTGGTGGAGTGGGGCACGACGCCCAGGGACTTCATGGAAAAGAAGGCCGCCATCATCGTGACGACCACGGGCAATCTCACCAATATCCGTGCCAATGCCAAGTTCGACTTCGGCGTGGGCCAGATCGCCGGCAATGTCCGCAAGGGCTCGCCCACGGGCGGGGGCAATTTCTACATCTTCAAGAATGCGCCCAGGCAGCAGCAGCAGGCTGCGTTCGAGTTTGCCAAATGGGTGACCCAGCCAGAGCGTGCCGCGCAGTGGAGCATGGACAGCGGCTATGTGGCTGTCTCGCCTGCAGCCTACGAGACTCCCGCACTCAAGAAGTACGGCCAGGAATTTCCCCAGGCACTGGTGGCGCGCGATCAACTGCCCGTGTCGGTGGCCGAGTATTCCACCCATGAGAACCAGCGTGTGACCAAGGTGCTCAACGATGCGATTCAGGCGGCCCTGAACGGCACCAAGACCGCAGCCCAGGCCATGGAAGAGGCGCAGAAGGAATCCGAGCGCATTCTGCGTCGCTACAAGTAATGAGCAGTCCGGCGCTTGAAACCGACAAGGGCGTCATGTCTGCGCCCTTGCCATCCAGGACCGCCCGCAGGCTGGCGCAGGCCGCAGCGCGAAAGCAGGCCGTGCATGCCTGGCTGCTGCTCATGCCGGCGCTGGTGCTGCTGTTGGGCTTTACACATTGGCCGGCCTTGTCCACGTTGATCGACAGCCTGCATGCCACGGGTCGTGGCGGCCAGTCCGGCGAATGGGTGGGGCTGGAAAACTATGCGCTCATGGTCGATGATCCCGTCTTCTGGCAGGCCGTGCGCAACAACCTCTGGTTTGCCGCAGCCACCATTCCGCTGTCCATGGGGCTGGCCTTGCTGATGGCGCTGTGGGTCAACGAGAAGCTCGCGGGGCGGGCCTTGCTGCGCATGGCCTATTTCACGCCCACGGTGCTGCCCATGATTGCCGTGGCCAATATCTGGCTGTTCTTCTACACGCCTCAGTACGGACTGCTGGAGCAGTTGCGCGGCGCACTGGGCCTGGACGCGCACAACTGGCTGGGCGATCCGTCCACGGCCCTGGCCTGCATCACGCTGGTGGCCGTGTGGAAGGAGGCCGGCTTTTTCATGATCTTCTATCTGGCCGCGCTGCAGACGCTCAACCCCAGCCTCAAGGAGGCAGCGGTCATCGAAGGCGCATCGCGCTGGTATTTCCTGCGCCGCGTGCAGTGGCCGCTGCTCATGCCGACCACGCTGTTCATCCTGGTCAACGCCGTGATCAATGCCTTCCGGCTGGTGGACTATGTGTTCATCCTCACACGTGGCGGGCCGGACAATGCCTCCACGCTGCTGCTCTATCACCTCTACGAAGTGGGCTTCAAGTTCTGGGACACCGGCTATGCCGCGGCCATCACCGTGGTGCTGGTCGTGGTGCTGGCTGCCGTGGCACTGTTCCAGTTCTTTGTGCTGGACAAAAAGGTGCACTATCAATGACAGCTGCTTCATTTCTGCCGGGGCGCAGGAGCGCCCGGGAGAGCCAGGGCGTGAGCTTTTATGGCGCTTCATGGCTGGACACCCTGGCCGCCTGGACGCTGGCGCTGCTGTGGCTGCTGCCGCTGGCCTATGCTGTCTGGACGGCGTTTCACCCCTCCGATGCGTCCACGCGCCTGGATCTGTCCGCGCCCTGGACGCTGCAGAACTTCCGCCATGCCTGGGAAGCCGCGCCGTTTGCGCGCTATTTTCTCAACACCATCTTGCTGGTGGCCATGATTTTGGCGGTGCAGCTGCTGCTGTCCACGCTGGCTGCATTTGCCTTTGCACGCTTGCGCTTTCGCGGCAGCAATGTGGCGTTTGCGCTGGTGCTGATACAGCTGATGATCATGCCGGACATTCTGCTGGTGGCGAACTATCAGACCATGTCCGGGCTGGGAGCGGTCGATACTCTGGCGGGCATAGGTCTGCCGTATTTCGCCTCGGCCTTTGCCATCTTTTTGCTGCGCCAGACCTTTATGGGCATACCCCGCGAGCTGGACGAAGCTGCGCGCGTGGAAGGTGCCAGCACGCTGCAGATTCTCTGGCGTGTCTACGTACCGCTGGCCAGGCCGGTCTACACGGCATTTGCGCTGGTTTCGGTGAGCTTTCACTGGAATAATTTTCTCTGGCCTCTGATCATCACCAACAGCGTGCAGTCGCGTCCGCTCACCGTGGGCCTGCAGGTTTTCTCCAGCGTGGAATCGGGCGTGGAATGGTCGACTATCTGCGCCGCCACACTGATGACTTCAGGGCCGCTGCTTATTGCATTCCTGCTGTTCCAGCGCCAGTTCGTGCAAAGCTTCATGCGCGCAGGCATCAAGTGACTGGGATACAGTCAAACCATTTGAGGAGTTGACGATGCCCGGTCCCGCTGCTGCTGGTGTGCTGATTTATGCCAAGGATTTCCAGAGTCTGGCAGGCTTCTATGGGCAGGTTCTGGGCATGCGGCGACTGCATGAAGATGCGCACGTCATCGTGCTGGAGTCCGCAGCCCTGCAACTGGTGATTCACGCCCTGCCTGCCGAGATTGCGGCGCGGGTCAAGATCGGCACGCCACTGCAGCGCCGTGCCGATGTGGCGCTCAAGTTCTTCGTCACCGTGCCGGCGATTGCCGAAGCCGAAAGCGCTGCGCAGGCGCTGGGCGGACAGGTGTTTGACGAGCGTTGGCAAGGTCCTGGCTTTGCGGCCTGCAATGCCATGGACAAGGAAGGCAATGTGTTCCAGTTGCGCGAGAACTTGGCCTGATCAGCTGCTGTAAAAATGGTGGCTGCGGGGGCTTCAGCCACTTTCAATCTGGAAAGACGCGACAAGATGAATATCCTGACCTGGAATGTGCAATGGTGCTGCGGCATGGATGGACTGGTCAGTGTGGAACGCATCGTGCGTCACGCGCTGCAAATGGGCGAGCAGTCCGGCGGTCTGGATGTGCTGTGCCTGCAGGAAATCGCCGTCAACTACCCCGATCTGCAAGGAAGGCCCGGCGACCAGTTGGCCGAGCTGAAGGCGCTGTTGCCGGGCTGGCAGATTTTCTTTGGCGCATCGGTCGATGAGTTCACGCCCCGGGGCCATCAGCGTTTTGGCAATCTGATTGCCACGCGGCTGCCGGTGCTGCTGGTTCAGCACTATCTGCTGCCCATGCCGGCAGAAGCCGATATGCGCTGCATGCAGCGCATGTGTTCCGTGGTCACGGTCGATGACGCGGCGCTGGGGCAGGTGCGCATCATGACCACGCATCTCGAATATTTCTCGACGCGTCAGCGCATGGCGCAGGCCGGCGCACTGCGTGCCCTGCAGATGCAGGCCTGTGCGCTGGCGGATGCCCCGCCACAGCCGGCCAACGATGGCTCGCCCTATCAAACCAAGCCGCATACCCGTCATGCAGTGCTTTGCGGGGATTTCAACTTCGAGCCGCACGAGCCCGAATATGCCGTTCTGTCCGCACCTTGGGCTGCTGGTGAGGAAGGCTGTCTGCAGGCCGGGCAGTGGCGCAATAGCTGGGATGTGCTGTATCCCGGACAACCGCAGCCTCCGACCTTCAGACTGGTGGATCGAACCTGGGGAGCAGAGCCCGGGGCATGTGACTTGATATGGGTCAGCGACAGCTTGTGTCAGAGAGTGCACACTTGGAGTGTCGACAGCGCCACACAGGCGTCTGACCACCAGCCTGTGATGTTGACGCTGGGCTGAGCTTGTTGCTAGGTTCGAAGCTGGATTCGAGAGACGAGTGGCTGCACAAGTCGCACTGTTGTGAAACCCTGAGAACGTAAACACGTTCTAAAAGAGAGGAGTCTTCATGCCTGTAGAAATTCCGTCCATGTCCATCATGTTGCACCGTAGCTGGTGGGTGCTGTTGCTGCGCGGCGCCGCCGCCATCATCTTTGGCGTGCTGACCTGGATGCAGCCCGCGGCGTCCGCCGCCGCGCTGGTGCTGGTGTTTGGCGCCTATGTGTTTGTCGACGGCCTGCTAGGCATCTACACCGCCATCAAGAGCCGCCAGCAGTCGCGCCACTGGTGGGTGGTTTTGCTGTGGGGGCTGACGGGTGTGGTGGTGGGGGTGCTCACGGTCATCAACCCTGCGATTACTGCGCTGGTTCTGACTATCTATATCGGCGTCTGGGCCTTGATGACCGGTGTGCTGCAGATCGTCGCGGCGCTGCGTCTGCGCAAGGAAATTCAAGGCGAATGGGTGCTGGTGCTCGGGGGGCTGCTCTCGGTGCTTTTCGGCATCTTCGTGCTGATGCAACCCGGCGCGGGCATGATGGCCATGCTGTGGGTGCTGGCGACCTATGCCGTCATCTTTGGCGTGCTGATGGTGATACTGGCGTTCAAGATCAAGAAGTTCACGGCCTGAAGAAAAGGCGGTGGTTCCGGAAAAAAGCGGCTCGCTGGAGCCGCTTTTTTATTGCCGCTTGTCTGAGCGGACAGTTTGCCATGCCATCTTTGGGACAATGCCTGCTGACTTTCAACAGCGCACAAAGACATGAAACAAGGCATGCAGCGGTATTTCCAGCCCTCGAGAATGAAGCCGTCCTGGCGAGCCGTTGGCATGACGGCCGCCTTGTGGCTGGGTCTTGCCGCCAGCAGCCAAGCCGTGCCCAGCTATGACGAGGTGCGCAGCGACCATCGCTCGTCGGAGACCCTGCTGCTTTCGCGCGAAGGCGAGGTGCTGCAGCGTTTGCGCACCGACAGCACGGTGCGCCGCGGACCCTGGGTGGCTCTGGCCGATGTTTCGCCGGCACTGCGCACGGCCCTGGTGCTCAGCGAGGACAAGCGTTTCTACGAGCACAGCGGCGTGGACTGGGCTGCCGTCACCGCAGCTGCATGGGGCAACCTCTGGAACACACGCACGCGTGGCGCGAGCACCATCACCATGCAGCTCGCCGGTCTGCTGGATGGAGACTGGCGTCAGGGACCGGGTGGGCGCAGCGTGGTGCAGAAGGTGGGGCAGGCCGTGGCGGCCCAGGTGCTGGACAGGCGCTGGCGCAAGGACCAGATTCTCGAGGCCTATCTGAACTTGGTGCCGTTCCGCGGCGAGATCGTGGGTATCGCTGCGCTGTCGCAAAGCCTGTACGGCAAGGCCGCACACGGGCTGGACGCGCGCGAGGCCGCCATTGCCGCAGCCCTGGTGCGGGCACCCAATGCCTCGGTGGAGCGGGTGGCCCAGCGTGCCTGCGGCGTGCTGCAGGTGATGGTGCCCGATGATGTGGCGGCCAGGGATTGCTCGGCCATGCAGCTCTACACCTCCAGCGTGCTGCAGCGGCGTCAATGGCTGGCCAGCGAGGGCGTGGCCCCGCATTTCGCACGGCGCTGGCTGGCGCTGCCCCAGAACAGGGGGCAGGAGCAGGTGCGATCAACTTTGAGCGCACCTTTGCAGCGCTTTGCCGTGGCCAGCCTGCAGCAGCATCTGCGCGAGTTGCAGGGCCGCAATGTAGAAGATGGTGCGACCGTGGTGCTGGACAACCGAACAGGCGAGATTCTGGCCTGGGTGGGCTCCTCAGGAACGCTGAGCCAGGCGTCCGAGGTCGATGGCGTGACCGCGCTGCGTCAGCCCGGCTCCACGCTCAAGCCGTTTCTCTACGCCCAGGCGATTGCCGAAAAGCGCATCACGGCCGCCTCGCTGATCGAGGATTCATCGGCCCATATTCCCACGCAGAACGGCCTCTACATTCCGCAGAACTACGACCGGCGCTTCAAGGGCTGGGTGTCGGCGCGCACGGCACTGGCGTCCTCGCTCAATGTGCCTGCGGTGCGCACGCTGGTCATGGTCACGCCCGACGCCTTCTTCGAGCAGCTCAAAAAACTGGGTCTGCCGCTGCGTGAAAGCGGGGGCTATTACGGCTTCAGCCTGGCGCTGGGCAGCAGCGAGGTCGCGCTGCTCAATCTGACCAATGCCTATCGGGCACTGGGCAATAGCGGTCAATATCGTCCCGTGAGCTGGGCCTTGCCTCAGACTGAAAGCCGCAAGGCCGGCGGCAAAACCGGCGACGACGCGGTGCACGCACTGGATGCGCGGGCAGCTTTTATCGTGGGCGACATTCTCTCCGACAATATGGCGCGGGCCCCGACGTTCGGCACGGACAGCGTGCTGGCCACGCGCTTCTGGACGGCCGTGAAAACCGGCACCAGCAAGGATATGCGCGACAACTGGGCCGTGGGCTGGTCCGAGCGCTACACCGTGGGCGTCTGGGTGGGCAATGCGGGTGGCGAGGCCATGCATTCGGTCAGCGGCACCAGCGGCGCAGCGCCCATATGGGCCGATATCATGGGCTTCTTGCATCGCAACCTGTCCAGCCGCGCGCCCAGGGCTCCGGTCGGCGTGCTGCAGCAGCAAGTGCAGTTCGGTGCGTTGGCAAGCGGCGGCATGCCTATCGAAAGTGCACGCGGCGAATGGTTTGTGGCAGGGACCGAGCAATCACTGTTTGCCATGGATCATGTGGCTGGCGGCACGGAACGGAAAAACCTAGCAAGGCAAAAAGCCAGCAAGTCCGGCAGTGCCGCGGCTGCGGCCGCTGTGCGTATCTCGCGCCCGGCCAATGGCACCATTTTGGCGCTGGACCCCGATATTCCGCCCGACAGCCAGCGCGTGCAGCTGGTGGCGCGCCAGGCCGGCATGGCGGCCGAGCAGGACTGGCGCGACAGCAGCTTGCGCTGGCGGCTGGTGACCCGGCAATATGGAGCGCCGGCCACAGCAGACAAGAACGCTCAACCCGTGATGCGAGAAGTGCAGCGCGAGCTGGGGCGCGGCAGTCAGCTGGGCTGGCTGCCCTGGCCGGGGCGTCACAGGCTGGAGCTGCTCGATGCCTCCGGCAAGGTGCTGGACAGCATCGCGCTCGAGGTGCGCGGTGCCGGCGCCCTGGTGGCCGGGCCGGAACAGATCCAGAGTCAACGCCGGCGCTGAAGGCTGGCCAATGACCCGGAGGCTCAGTTGCCGGAATCGAACTGCGCGACCAGAAAGTCCAGCAGCGCGCGCAGCTTGGGCGTCACATGCTGGCGTGATGGATAAATCGCATAGAGCGTGGTCTTCACCGTGCTCCAGTCCTCCAGGACGGCCTGCAGCCGGCCCGTGCGCAGGTCTTCCTCGACATAGGGCCGCGGGATCAGGCTGACGCCAAAGCCCGCGCGCAGTGCGTCGCGCACTGCCAGGCTTGAGGACACCGAATAGCGCGCGTTGACTGCCACGCTCTCCATGTGCCCGCCTTGCTCGAATTCCCAGGCATCCGCATGGCCCGAGAGACTGAAGCGTATGTGCTCCAGGCCGTTGAGGTCGGCAGGCGTGTGCGGGCGGCCGCGCTTTTCGAAATAGCCGGGAGTGGCGCACAGCACATGCGACATGCTTGTCAGCGGACGCGCGATCAGCGAGGAGTCCTCGAGCCGGTCACTGCCGCGTATGGCCAGATCGAAGCCTTCGCGCACGATGTCGACGCGCCGATCGTCCAGGTGCAGGTCCAGTTGCAGCTCGGGGTAGCGCTCCAGGAAGGCGGGAATGGCGGAAGACATCTGCGTCAGCGTGAATGTCATGGGTGCGCTGACCTTGAGCAGGCCGCTGGGCACGGCCTTGAAGGGGCATAGCGCCGAGTCGGCATCGGCCAGCGCATCCAGCACCCGCGTGACATGCTCGAGATACAGGCGGCCTTCCTCCGTCAGAGCCATGCGCCGTGTGGTGCGCTGGATCAGGCGCGTGCCCACATGGGCCTCCAGCTCGGCGATGTTTTTGCTGATCGCGGCTGGCGACAGGCCCAGGCTGCGGCCCGCCTCGGCAAAGCTGCCGCGCTGCGCGACGCGATGAAAGACTTGCAAGGCGGTCAGTCGGTCCATGTAATTCTTCTCTGTTGGTGAATGGTTTATTTTGATAAAAGCCAATTATCAATTCATGGTGAATTATCTACAGTCATGCCATGACTACCACTCACCCCACACTCGCTCTCATCGAGCAGCGCATCTCGGCCAACCGCTTCGATGACTCTCACAGCCTGGCCGATGCCGAGATAGCGCGGCTGGTACAACTGGCCACGCGTGCGCCCACGGCCTACAACCTTCAGAACTGGCGCTTCATCGCCGTGCGCACGCCCGTAGCCAAAGCCAGGCTGCGCGCCCTGGCCCAGGATCAGGCCAAGGTGCAGGAGGCGGCCGTCTGCTTCATCGTCTGCGGCGTGCTGGCCGACCCCGAGGCGCTGGCCGAACGGCTGCAGCCCTTTGTGGACGGGGGCTTCATGCCTGCCGCCATGGCGCAGGGATGGCTGCAGGCCGCGCAGCAGCAGTACGCCAGCGCGCAGGCGGTGCGCGACGAGGCCCTGCGCTCGGCCAGCTTCGGCGCCATGACGCTGATGCATGCGGCGCAGGCCATGGGTCTGGCGTCCTGTGCGATGACGGGCTTCGACGCCGAAGGCGTGACATCGAGCTTCGGTCTGGCGCGCGAGGAGGTTCCGGTGATGCTTGTCACCGTGGGCCGTGCAGCAGCCGGCAACTGGCCGCAGAAGCCGCGCCGGCCGCTGGAGCAGGTGCTGGAGTTCGCATGAGCTCCCGGCAAGCGGTGCGAACATCGGGGCAGACCCGGGCATGGGATCTGCTGCTGACAGGGCTGGCGCCCGCCATCTGGGGCAGCAGCTATATCGTCACCACGCAGCTGCTGCCGCAGGTGCCCGCGATGACCGTGGCCTTGCTGCGCGCGCTGCCCGCAGGCCTGTTGTTGCTGGCATTTGCACGGCGTCTGCCGCAGGGCATGTGGTGGTTGCGGGTGTTCATCCTGGGAGCACTCAATTTCTCGGTGTTCTGGAGCATGCTGTTCGTCTCGGCCTACCGCCTGCCGGGAGGGGCGGCAGCCACTGTGGGGGCCGTGCAGCCGCTGGTGGTGGTGTTTCTTGCGGCCTGGGTGCTGGGCAGCGCGCTGCGGCCGGCCTCGGTGCTCGCAGCCCTGGCCGGACTGGCGGGCGTGGCCCTGCTGGTGCTCACGCCCGGCGTGGCGCTGGATGCGACAGGTATTGCGGCAGGCCTGGCAGCAGCGCTTTCCATGGCCTGCGGCACGGTGCTCACGCGCAAGTGGCGTCCTCCCGTGCCGCTGTTGACCTTCACCGCCTGGCAGCTCACGGCCGGCGGACTATTGCTGCTGCCGGTGGTGTTGTGGGCCGGACCGGATTTTCCGGCGCCCACGCCCGGCCATCTGATCGGACTGGCCTGGCTGGGTCTGGTGGGCGCGGCGTTGACCTATGTGCTGTGGTTTCGCGGCATTGCCCGGCTGGAGCCGAACATGGTGGCTCCGCTGGGTTTTCTGAGTCCGCTGACGGCTATTTTGCTGGGCTGGGCATTTCTGGACCAGACGCTGACGGCCGTGCAGATGGCGGGCGTGGCCCTGGTCCTGTGCGGCATCTGGCTGGGGCAGAAGGGTGCGGCGCGCTGATCCCCGCAAGGCCCGCCCCTGGGCCGGAGCCTGTGCGGGATCAGTCCCGTACCAGCAGATCGCCAGTGATCTCCGAGACCTTCTTGACGCTGGTCAGCGTCATGGCCACGCGCATTTCCTTTTCGAGCAGGTTCAGCAGGTTGGTCACGCCGGCTTCGCCTTCTGCAGCCAGCGCGTAGACGAAGGCGCGGCCTATCATGGTGCAGTCTGCTCCAAGGGCCAGCAGGCGCACGATGTCCAGGCCGTTGCGAACGCCCGAGTCGGCCAGGATCTTGATCTGGCCCTTGACGGCATCGGCAATGGCAGGCAGGGCGCGTGCCGAGGAGAGCACGCCGTCGAGCTGGCGCCCGCCGTGGTTGGAGACGATGATGCCGTCAGCGCCGAAGCGCACCGCATCCCTGGCGTCCTCGGGATCGAGAATGCCCTTGATGAGCATGGGACCCTTCCAGAAGTCGCGGATCCACTCCAGGTCCGACCATGAGATCGAGGGGTCGAAGTTCGCGCCCAGATAGCCCATATAGTCTTCGAGCGAGACGTTCTGACCCTTGTAGGTGGAGATATTGCCCAGCGTGTGCGGGCGCCCCATCAAGCCCACGTCCACGGCCCAGTGCGGATGGGTCACGGCCTGCAGGTAGCGGCGCATGGCGGCGTTGGGGCCGCTCATGCCCGAATGCGCATCGCGGTAGCGGGCGCCAGGCACGGGCATGTCCACGGTGAAGACCAGGGTGGAGACGCCGGCGGCCTGGGCTCGCTCCAGCGCGTTCTTCATGAAGCCCCGGTCCTTGAGCACATAGAGCTGGAACCACATCGGGCGGCCCAGCCTGGGCGCGACTTCCTCGATGGGGCAGACCGAGACGCTGGACATGGTGAAGGGGATGCCCTTTTTATCAGCGGCCATGGCGGCCTGCACTTCGCCACGGCGGGCGAACATTCCGGTCAGCCCCACCGGAGCCAGCGCCACGGGAATCGAGAACTTCTCGCCGAACAGCTCGATGCTGGTGTCCAGCTGGCTCATGTCCTTGAGCACGCGCTGGCGCAGGGCCACGTCGGCCAGGTCCTCGACATTGCGGGCCAGCGTCTTCTCGGCATAGGCACCGCCGTCGAGGTAGTGAAACAGAAAGGGCGGCAGGCGCTTTTGCGCAGCCGCGCGGTAGTCGGTGGTGGAGGAGATGATCATGAAAAAATGGCGGAGGAAGAGGAAAAACGATCCAGCCGCTTGCGTCGGGCCGCCTCGGCATCCGACTCGGACAGCTTTGCGTGAACATAGGCCAGGTGCTGGCCGATAGCGCTTCTGGCCTGCTCCGGCTCGCCGTCGACAATGGCCTGCATGAGATTGCGGTGCTGTGCAGTCAGATGCTCCAGCGTCGAGAGATCATCATGCACGAACATCAGGCGCCGGTTCTGGGCCACGGTGCCAAGCACCAGCTCGAAGAGGCTGCCCATGAGCTGCACCAGCACGGCGTTGTGCGAAGCCTCGGCAATTGCCAGATGGAACTGCGCATCGGAGCGGGCTGCGCTGGCGGCATCGCGCGCCTGCTGGTGGCGCAGCATGTCGTCGAAGCAGTGGCGGATGCGGTCCCTGTCCTTGTCGGTGGCACGCTGGGCCGCATACCAGGCAGTGCTGAGCTCGAGTGCCTGGCGTGCTTCCAGCACGTCGTAGCGGTATTGGGGGTCGTCGCGCAGCAAGGATTCCAGCGGTGCGACCGCCTGCTCGTGCCACAGCGGCACGCGCGAGCCGACAAAGGTGCCGGCGCCCACGCGGCTTTCGAGCACACCTCGGCTGGCAAGCTTCTGTATGGCCTCGCGCAGCGCCGTGCGCGAGACCCCCAGTTGCTCGGCCAGCGCCCGTTCTGTCGGTAGCTTTGCGCCGCTCTGGAGCTGGGTGCTCTGGATCAGCTCCAGCAACTGCTGGGCAACGCGGTCGGACAGGCGGATGGCGGGCATGGGGTCTGGCAGGAGTTTCAGGTGGTGGGAATCATCCACGGAAACACATAAGCCTGCAGCGTGCAGATGATGCCGATCAGCACCAGGAAGGCCAGGCTGTGCTTGACGGTGAAGCGGAACAGGTCCGATTCCTTGCCGGCCAGGCCCACGGCTGCGCAGGCAATGGCGATGGACTGGGGCGAGATCATCTTGCCGGTCACACCGCCGGTGGTGTTGGCCGTCACGGCCAGAACCTCGGGCAGCCCCAGCTGCGCTGCCGTCGTGGCCTGCAGGGCGCCGAACAGCGCATTGGCCGAGGTGTCGGATCCCGTGAGGAACACGCCGACCCAGCCCAGGAAGGGCGAGAAGAACGCAAAGGCCTTGCCCGTATGGGCCAGCGCCATGGCCAGCGTGGTGGACAGGCCGGAGTAGTTGGCGATGAAGGCAAAGGCCAGCACCATGCCGATGGAGTAGATGGGCAGGGCCAGTTCCTTGAAGGTCTCGCCCAGGGTCTGGACTGCCACGGCTGGCTTGAGGCGCAGCAAAAGAATGGCGAGCACGGCGGCGATCAGGATCGCGGTTCCAGTGGCCGACAGCCAGTTGAAGGAATAGACCGCACCATAGGGCGTGGGCGCGGCGACGACGGGAGCCATTTTCTGCACCAGATTGTGCAGCATGGGCACGGGAATGCTGAAGACCGTGCCGGACAGTGCACCGCCCGAGGCGAACAGCGCCTTGAAGGGCTTGAGGCTCCAGATGGTCACCATGGCCGTGAGGATGATGAAGGGCGACCAGGCCTTGATCACCATGCCGGTCGTCAGTTTGGCAGGGGCCGTCGTCTGGATCTTTGCTGCGCCCGGCTCGGTGTCGAAGCGGAAGATGCGCTTGGGCTGCCAGAACTTGAGGAAAGTGGTCAGTGTCACCAGGGCGAAGATGGCCGAGGTGATGTCCGGCAGTTCGGGGCCGATGTAGTTGGCCGTCAGAAACTGTCCGAGTGCAAAGCTGCCGCCGCCCACCAGCACCGCAGGCCAGGTTTCCTTCACGCCGCGCCAGCCGTCCATGATGGCCATGAGCCAGAACAGCACGATGATGGTCATGAACGGCAGCTGGCGGCCGGCCATCTGGCTGATGGCCATGACAT
>Ga0209370_1001793_pt1 | contig 17618 bp, 11 predicted proteins | sample AgamicAtPrz_FD_187164 | JGI IMG/M metagenome (GOLD analysis project Ga0209370, IMG submission 187164) | Agave microbial communities from Guanajuato, Mexico - At.P.rz (SPAdes) (version 2) | ecosystem: Host-associated > Plants > Phyllosphere > Phylloplane/Leaf | place: Guanajuato, Mexico... | reverse complement strand
TGACATACTCCCAGCATTAAAAGTATTAATTCCTGAGTTCATCAAATATGCTTCAGCAAGGCTTGCCTATTATTATCCGCCATTATTGCCTCAGGATATGATTGCTCAAGAGATTAAAACAGGGGAAGTGCAGAAAGAGCTATGGGTGCCTTTGGAAGACATTCACGATGGGTGGGAGAAATCTGGAGAAGTCGGACAGGAAGTTTATGGGGCAGGCCTCGCTTTCGGAGTGGTGCCCCGACAGTATTTTAGGCTAAAGGAACTTAATGCAATAGTCTTTATCAATTATCCTGCAGTAAAGTTCCGCTTCGCAAAAAAAAAGATCACCTTTATAGTAGCTGGAAGTCCAAAGTTTAGGGCTCTAATGAAAGTCAGCGGGCTTTCCAAAACTGCCGTATCAAAAATTAAGGTAGAGGTTAAAGAGAATTCCAAATATACCGAAATTAAAGCCGTCAATGGGAATGAATTTGAATTTTCTGGTGATGCGGTAGTACGAATCAGCTGGTAATTTGGCTCATGCAAAAAGAATGGAACATTATTTTTAGAACAAATGCCCACTTGGGACTTAAATTTAAAAGATATGAAAACATATAAAGTAGGTATCATAGGCTATGGTGGATTTGGCCAATTTCTGCACCATTGGTGGGACAGACTGGAGCAAATCGAGATAGTGGCTATCGCTGATACCACGGCAGGTCTTAAGACTGAAGGGAATTGTAAGTTGTATGGGAGTTGGAAGGATTTGCTTGCAGATCCCCAAATAGATATTATAAGCATTGTAACACCTCCTGCGCTGCATGCCGAAATGGCCTGCGCTGCCATGCAAGCTGGAAAGCACGTATTGCTTGAAAAGCCTGTTGCCATTAATCTGCTCCAAGCTGAGCGTATTCTGAAGGTCCAGGCAGAGACGGAAAAGATTATTACTGTTGACCATATGATCCGATATAATCCCATTATCCACTCTTTGATGGCACTCTCGGAAATCGGAGCGCTTGGAAAGTTGCGGCATGTCGCTGTACACAATTATGCACAGGATCAAGCTCTACCTGCGGAGCACTGGTTTTGGGATGAAAAAGTCTCAGGTGGCATTATGGTAGAGCATGGAGTACACTTTTTTGACATAGTAAGTGCACTTAGCCGTCAGAAGCCCGTAGAGGTTTATGGCACTTCTGATCAGCGCAATCAAAGGCAGAGAGACCGCATGTCAGCAATTGTCAAATATGATGATGGACTCCTAGGGGAATATCATCATGCTTTTTCCGGCCCTGGTTTTTTTGAACAGACTACTCTTCATTTGGCATATGATCTTGCAAGAATTGAAATCGAAGGCTGGATGCCTATGAAAGGCACTCTGAAGGCTCTTACCAATTCTTCAACTCGAAAAGCTTTTACTTCTCTGCCAGATTGGAAAGAAATTTCAGCAGAAGCGATTGGCTGCGGTTCTGATGACTCGAGGCCAGAAGGCTGGGGAGCAGCAGAGGCATTATCAGAGGAGAAAGATTCTGTAAAGGCTGGCGGAATATTTTATAAAGTAGACCATATAGTTTCGGGCAGTTTTGAAATTCAGAGGACCAAGGCAGAAGTGTACGGTAGATGCGTGCAGGAGCTTTTACTTGATGTCATTGCAAAGATTGAAAACAAAGAGCATGAGCTTGCCGTTACGCTCCAAGATGGAGTGCAGGCGTTGCGAACTGCACTTCTAGCTTCAAGATAGCTTAAGAGCAACCTTTAAAAGATGATTCTACGGAAATAAAAAAAGGAAACAGTGTGTTTTGCTGTTTCCTTTTTTATAATTGTTAAGATTAATGGTAATTATCTGCCGCTAGATGCAGTAATTTTTCCCAACTGTAGCCTGTAGTCCGGTCTTTTTGCATTGTAGATATCCACAAAGGTTTCTTTATTATCAGTTTGGGAATATACATTAGAAAAAATACTGTTGCCGTACCAGTTTTCCAGATCTGAATTATCAGTATTGTTTTCTGTAAAGATGTTGCCAGTGCACTGGTTGAAAAACATCTCTTCAAATTTGATTTTTTTCAAATTATCAGCATTCATTTCAGTTTTGCTATCCAGCAACACTGCTGGATTAAATCCTGATACAACGCTTCTTTTTAGTTCTAGAGCAGTGTTTTCGCCGACATAGATTGCTTCTTTTACTAAACCTGACTGAACATCAGCCTTAATATTCTCGCTGTCATTAAGAAGGGTAAGATTGGAAGCAGAAACAAAAGTCGATTTTTTTGTGAAGTCAGTTTCGTTTTTCTTTTCATAAGCTTTAACCTCTAGGCATCTAGAACCATCTTTGTTGCTTGAAAGGTATGAAGATCTCACTGCAAGAGAATTGAAAAGTCGACATTGTGCTCCTTGAGTAATTTTAAAGTCGTCATTGATAGATTTATAAGAAACCAACTGCGATGCATTTACATCTCCGCCGTAAAAGGCAAAAGAATCGCCTCCTGAAAAGCTCACCATAATGTTTTCTAAGACTGTTTTATTTCCAGCTCCTGCAACTGTAAGGCCGTTAAAGGCATCTGCTCCCTTTACTTTTCTTCCAGCAAATTCAATACGAACATATTTTAAGATTCCTGAGGAGCTAGCGGCATTGTTGCCACCATAAACGGTAAGGGAAGGATCAAGATCCATGTTATAGGAACCTACGCTTCCAAATTTATTGATAGGCGCATCACCCAAAATAACTAGGCCGCCCCAGTCACCTGCTTTTTTCATGCTGGCATTTGAGGTAAATATGATAGGGTCTGTTTCCTGACCTTCAGCCATAATTTTAGATCCTTTTGTAATAATAAGAGTGCCTTTGGTTGCGGCATCTCCAATAATTACTGTACCCGGGTCAATAGTTAGAACCGAATTATTGGTTACATATACATTGCCATGAAGAATGTATACGTTTTTTTTCATCAATTTAGTATTCTCGGTAATGTTTCCAGCCAGTATTTGGTTTGCATCTTTGGATTCGGTTTTCTGTGGCTTGAATTCTGTCCAGTTGTCCAACCAGTTTGCATATCCAATTATTCCTTTTTCTTGCTGTGCATTTGCTGCCACTGCTAGTAGTAGACAAATCGTTAAAGTAATTTTTTTCATAGTCTTGGGGCTATTGTTATTATTACATGTTTTTGGTACTCAAATAGTTTACTTGTTTTTATTTTATAGCAGATGTAAAAATGATCGCCAGTATTAAAAAACAAAAATCTCTACTTTTCGGATGACCTACTACAAATATACTAAAAAGATTAGACTCTGCGGGGCTTTGCTTATATTTAACATTTGTTGAAGCAAACTTAGCTGAGAAAAGTTTTTCAGAGGCTTTTTATCTGTTTTTGAATTACCAGAATAGGTTTCATTTTTTAAATATTTGGTTTCATCTTATAAAATGAAACCAGATTGATATACGAATAGATATCCATTTAAATTTTAAGGCTTTAATTTTAGTAAGATATTAATTCCAATAAATTATAGCTCTATGAAAAAGAAAACACTATTAATGGCATTGATCAGTTTATGTGCTTTGGCATATTTAAGCTCAGAGGCTCAAACTAAAAAAAAGCCTAATATCATAATGGTTATCTCAGACGATACAGGCTGGGGAGACCTAGGAGTCTACGGAGGAGGAGTAGGTCGAGGCATGCCGACACCCAATCTCGACAGAATGGCAAAAGAAGGCATGCAATTTTGGTCATTTTACGGACAGCCAAGCTGTACCCCAGGAAGAGCCGCGATGCTTACAGGACGCATTCCGAATAGAAGCGGTATGACCACAGTTGCTTTTCAAGGACAGGGAGGCGGACTGCCTAAAGAAGAATGGACGTTGGCTTCGGTGCTTAAAAAAGCCAACTACAAAACGTATTTTTCTGGAAAATGGCACCTTGGAGAAGCAGACTATGCAATGCCTATAGCGCATGGTTTTGACAAAATGCAGAATGTTGTGCTTTACCATTTGAATGCTTATACTTATGCTTTCCAGTCTTGGAATCCAGAGATGTCTCCAGAGATGCTGGAGCTTTTCAAAAAAGTAACTACAGGTATACTTGAAGGCGAAGCAGGAGGAAAAGCTAGAGAGGTTAGTAAGGTTACTGAAGAGAATATAGCTGAATTGGATATGATGATGGTAGAAAATAACTTAAAGCAGCTTGATGAATACGGAAAAAGCAAAGATCCGTTTTTTATGTGTATCAATTTTGCTAAAAATCATCAGCCAAACCTTCCTTCTAAACAGTTTGCAGGCAAATCTCCAGGTAAGAGCAAATATTCAGATGCTGTAGTAGAGATGGATTACAATGTAGGCCGTATTATGGATAAAATTCGTTCTTTGGGCATAGCAGAAAATACAATTGTCATTTATACAGTAGATAATGGCGCTTGGCAAGATGTGCATCCTGATTCTGGATATACTCCTTTTAGAGGTACCAAAGGAACAGATAGAGAAGGTGGCAGCCGCGTGCCTGCAATTGCTTGGTGGCCAGGACAGATTGAGGCAGGAAGCCAAAGCCATGATATCGTAGGCGGACTTGATCTTATGGCTACTTTTGCAAGCCTTGCTGGAGTGGATCTTCCTAAAAAAGACAGAGCAGGTGCTGACATGGTTTTTGATAGCTATGATATGTCAAATGTATTGTTTAAAAAAGGAACGCCGCTTCGTGATAGATGGTTCTATTTTACAGAGGCCGAATTGTCGCCAGGAGCTGTACGAATAGGAAAATTCAAAGCGGTATTTAATACGCGAGGAGATAATGGTGCTATTGCAGGAAGTGACGCTCCTGGGCAACAACTAGGCTGGAGAGGAGATGAAACCTATGTAGCAACAGTTCCCGCTATTTACAATTTGTGGCAAGATCCTCAAGAGCGTTATGATTTGTTCATGAACAGCTGGACAGAGAAAACATGGACAGCTATAATTTTTAACCAGGCCATTGCAGATCTGATGAAAACCTATGCCCAGATACCTCCAAGAGCACCTCAGAGCGAAACTTTTACAGGCGAGATGCAGATAGAGCGTTTTAGGACTATTGAACAGGTGAAAAAAATGATGAACGAAAAGAAAACCACTCTGCCACCATTAAGTGTGGATCCAAAATAGATTGGATATAGAACTTTAACAATCAAAGAGACAGCGTGCTGTCTCTTTTTATTTTTGGGCTAAATTATGTTTTCCTTAATTATAGAAATGTTGGACTACGAAGCTCTGAAAAGAAGATCTACATTCAGCAATGCCATGATGGATTTTTTTATAATTTAGCTTCTTATAATGGTAAACGAGAAAATTTTAAGCGGAAGAATTGCTGTTCCTGAAGAATTTCAGGAGGTATTTTCGCATTTTTATTTTGCAGAGAACAATTCGGAAGGGACGATCACACAAACACTTCTGCCTTCCTATCAGACTATTATGATCTTCATTTTTGGAGAAAAGGCTTTGATCCACACGCAGAACGATGCCAGTTTGGAAGTGGAGAAGTCTATTGTTCTGGGGCCCGTAAAAAAAGCATTTGACTATTCTCTACCCGCGGGAAGCAAAATTTTAGCAGCAAATTTTAAAGACGATGCCTTTTATCGTTTTTTTGGACCGGCGGCCATTTCAGAGAATCTACCCGTTGATTCTGATTCGTTGCTAGATGAAAACTGCTTTACTGCTCTTTGGAACAGACTTGTAGGGATTGAAGATCAAGAACGCCAGGTAGAGTGTATCCTTGAATTTTGCAGGCCTTATCTGAGAAATCGAAACCCGGTGGTCCAGCAACTAATAGAACTAAATACTACAGCTTACAGTCCCATAAAGGAAGTGGCAGGAGATAAAAACCAAACTGAGCGCGCCATACAGCTTACCCATAAAAAACATTTAGGCTATTCAGCCAAAGAGATTATGCGCTTTCAGCGTTTTCTTAAAGCTGTCCAAATCATGCAGACTATTGCAGGGAGAGCTTCAAAAGAGGATTGGTTTGAAATCATTGAGCAGTGCGGGTATTATGATCAGAGCCAGCTTATTAACGATTTTAAACATTATATAAATCTAAGCCCATCCAGATATCTTAAGCTCCAGTGCAGCATATGCAGTCCTTTGGAGTAATTTTCGTTTTCTTACAATTTTATGGCATGTGCCAAGTCTAAATTTGTCCTATCAATTTAAAATTATAGAACAATGAGACATTTAATTATTTATGCCCATCCTAATGGGGAAAGCTTGAACGGAAAATTTAAAGATGCCTTGCAAGGTTATTTGTTGCAAAAAGGCAATGAGGTTATAGTTAGAGATTTATATGAATTGCAATTTGACCCTGTACTTTCACTTCAAGATATGGAAGGCCAAAGAAAAGGCCAGGTGGAAGATGATGTAAGACTAGAGCAGGAATTCATAAGCTGGGCAGAGCACATAACGTTTATTCATCCGATCTGGTGGACAGGAATGCCCGCTGTTATGAAGGGCTATATTGATCGAGTATTTAGCTATGGATTTGCTTACCGCTATGATCAGGGCGTTCAGAAGGGGCTTCTTAAGGGGAAGCAGGCTGTGATCATTAATACGCATGGCAAATCGCATGATGAATACCGTGAAATTGGAATGGATAGGGCATTAAGGCTTACTTCCGACAAAGGAATCTACAACTACTGTGGATTTGAGATCAGCCAACATTTCTTTTTTGAAAAGGCAGACCGTGTGGATGCCGAAACTGTGGAATCATGGATTACAGAAATATTGGCTTTGTACAAAAACACGGCTGTCGCATTATGAATATCTCGCATTCAGCGCAGGATATTCTGCACAGATATCGCAATGAGGCTGGAGCAATAAAAGCAGAGCAGGGACTTATTCTTATTCCAGATGTGAGTGGCTTCACCGATTTTGTCCCAAGTATATGTATCGAAGCAGGAAGCTATATTTTGCGTGAGCTTCTTATGGCTATTATGGATAGTAACCGTCTAGGGATGAAGGTTTCTGAAGTAGAAGGGGATGCTGTCCTTTTCTATAAATTTGGTCTGCCTCCTCAAATTGATCTTATTATTGAGCAGTACGAAATCATGCTGAAGAATTTTAGGGGAAAGCTGGACGCCATAGAATCCCTTATCGATAGAAAGCTTAATTTATCCCTGAAGTTGGTCGCGCATTATGGGCTTTTTGCTGAATATGCTGTGGGCGGTTTCAGTAAGCTTTATGGCAATGCAGTAGTGCAGTCGCATTGTTTGCTCAAAAATGCAATTCAGAGTAGCACTTATTTGTTATTCACTTCTGAATTGCTGAATTGTAGTGGCTCGGATCACAGCTTTAACTCAGAAGAAAACTATAGCTATATAGATTATAAAAATAGAAATCTTGCTTAAATTTAAATCCTGACAAATTAAAACTCTTTTGTTTCAAGTGTCAGAAATTAGTAAGGCACATGGAGAAGTTTTTTTTAGTTAAAACCAAGATAAAACTGACATTTTTTCGCTTGAAAAACTGAAAAAATGTCATTTTTTTCTACTGGCATAATTTTGGTTTTTTTCTCGTCGGCACTGCTAGCCAGTGCATGTTCACAAATATTGTCTAACAATTAAAAGTAAAATGTTATGAATCTTATCAAAAGAAATGCAGACCAACGCACTGGTTTGCCTCGTATGTTTTTTGATGATGTTTTTGGCCGCGAGCTTTTCAATTGGGAAAACAGCAATTTTTCTGCAACAAGCACCACGCTGCCATCGGTAAACATCAAAGAGACAGCAGACCATTATGAAGTCGAAGTTGCCGCTCCTGGGCTAGATAAGAACGACTTCAAAGTAACCCTTGACGGAAACCTGCTCACAATTTCTTCAGAGAAAGAAAACAATCAGACTATCGAGCAAGAGAATTTTACCCGCAGGGAATTCAGCTATCAATCTTTCCAAAGAAGTTTTGAGCTACCTAAAAATGTGGTGGACGAAGAAAAAATCAGCGCCCGCTATGAAAACGGTCTTCTTTATCTGTCCATCCCTAAAAAGGAGGAAGCCAAACAGAAACCTCCAAGAAGGATTGAAATCGCGTAATTTTCAATCTGTTATTTTACCTTGTTTTTAGTTAAAGCTGTCCATTTGGACAGCTTTTTATTGTTGTTAAAATCAGAATTATGTCTTCACAATTATTCTCAGGGATAGCTGTGCTGTCCTGTGTTGTCTTATTTTTAATTCTATTGTTGCGTCGATTTAGACAGCCCTATTTTACCGCATACATTATAGCGGGCGTTCTTCTAGGACCAAAACTATTAAACGTGATCCACGATCCCGCAGTAGCTACGGAATTAGGTGAGATAGGAATTGTGTTGCTTATGTTTTCTATCGGGGCTGAGATAGATCTGCATCATTTAGGCAGGAATTTCTATAAACCCTTTGCAATAGTTCTAGTACAGATTCTGATGAGCTTTTTATGCATGTATGCTTTGGGGGTCTATTTGGACTGGTCGGCCAGCAGGATTATGTTGATGTCCTTTATCATAAGCCTTAGCAGTTCTGCTATAGTGTTTCAGTATCTGGAGAAATCTGGAGAAATTAGAAGCTCATTGGGTATTATAACCTGTGGTGTGCTGCTGATGCAGGATATTCTTGTTGTTCCAATGATCCTCTCACTCAATTTCATTTCAAGTAGTAATGCATCTTTTTTTGAACTTATTAAAGTATGTGCGGGAGGCATACTAATACTACTGTTTTTAAGAGCTGCAATCAAAAAAAAGATTTTGAAGATTCCCATGAGAAGAGAAATCATTGCCGATCATGACCTGCAGGTGTTTATCGGTTTCTGCATTTGCTTTGGAATGGCTTGGGTGAGTTCTTGGTTTGGACTGTCTCCTGCTTTTGGAGCATTTGCTGCTGGAATAGTAATTGGCCAAGATAAAGCTACACGCTGGCTTGAAAAATCTTTGATTCCCTTGAGGGTTTTCTTTATGGCATTCTTTTTTCTCGCCATTGGATTGCAGCTTGATTTACATTTTTTTGCTGCAAATGCAGGCACAATTATAATTGTTGCTGTAAGTGTTCTGTTGATCAGCAGCCTTATTAACAGCCTACTTTTTAGGTTGACGGGTAGCAGCTGGAGAGATAGTATATATGCTGGTGGACTGCTGTCGCAGATAGGTGAATTCAGTTTTGTTTTGCTTACCCTTGCCGCCTCACTTGGCCTTGTCGAGGATTACATCTATCAGATCACTCTTGCAGTCATAACTTCTACCATGCTACTATCTAGTATCTGGCTTACTATAATCCGAAGGTTGATCTATACGTTGCCACCTGTTGTAAAATCTTAGTATTTAGATTTTTATGTTTTTTTTAGGAATGTTAAAATTGTATTAAATTTTATTTTGTTTAATATTTTTTGATTTTTGTTAAACAAAATTGTTGTAAATTTAATCTAGCTAATCATAAAAAAGACACACTATGAAAACTATTAAAATGAAATTCGCAGCCGCATTGGCTTTATTTGTTTTGACACTGAGTTCATGCAGCAGTGATGATAATGGTCCTTCACAGGATAATATGAGTATTTATGCGACCGCGAAAGCGAATGCCCAATTAAGCGTTTTGGCATCAGCTTTGGAAAAAGCAGGTCTTGCTAGCACATTGAGTTCTTCAGGATCTTTAACCGTATTTGCTCCAACTAACGAAGCTTTTAACGCATTTTTGTCTAAAAATGGATATGCAGATCTTAATGCAGTTCCCGTAGCTGCCTTAAAAGAAATTTTACTTAATCATGTTCTAAGCACAAAAGTTAAGTCTAGTGCTATAGTAACAGGATATGTTAAAACCCTCGCAAAGGGAAGCGCCTCTACAAGCAACACCCTTAGCATGTATATAGAAAAAAATACTGTTGTGGATATTAACGGAGGAAAAGCCAATGGAGGAGCAACTGTAACCACTGCCGATATAGAGGCAACAAACGGCGTGGTGCATATAGTCGATGGCGTTATCGGTCTGCCTACTATAGTGACTCATGCTATAGCAAACAAAAACTTTACTACTCTTGTGTCGGCACTAACCTATAATCCTGCTTCGGGATTTGCAGCCATGCTTTCGGGAACCACAGGTTCTCCATTTACCGTTTTCGCTCCCACAAACACTGCTTTTGCAAGTTTTTTAACGGAGACTGGATTTTCTGGACTCTCAGCCATTCCAGCGAATGTTTTGGAAACAACCTTAAAGTATCATGTTGTAGCTGGTGCAAATGTCCAGTCTTCAGCATTGACTAATGGGCAGACGGTAAATACTGCCGCAAGCCAAAGTTTTACAATTAATACGACTGGAGGAGCCAAGATAACCGATGCAAACGGAAGAATAAGCAACATCATTATTACCGATGTACAGTGCTCCAATGGTATTATTCATGCTATAGATAAGGTTCTACTGCCTAAATTGTAATTTCTGGTTTATAATTTTTTGTGGACAATTGTTTTTAATGGCGGTTAAAAGCTTTTTTAACCGCTTTTTTTTTAAAATAAATTCTGATTGGTTAGGAACTACAAATTAGTTCTGACTCGATTTATTTTGCCAGACAATAAACAGCAATACGTTTTAAAATGAAAACTAGAATAATTTTACTCATTGACGATGACTGCGATGATATTGCATTTTTTAAGGAGGCATTCGCGGAGATGGATGATCGTTTTACGCTTATCTGCGCAGATGGCGGTGCGAAGGCCATTCAAATGCTTAATGAAATGGATAGTGCCCCTGCGCTTATATTCCTTGATGCGGGCATGCCCATGATTAATGGATGGGAATGCCTGAAGCTTCTCAAAGCTGAGAGCCGTTTTGCATCCTATCCTATCATCATGGCTTCAACCTCTCAATTGTCTTCAGGAATAGAAAAAGCCCGTGATCTAGGGGCGCTGGCCTATATGATTAAACCTTGGGATTTTAAAGAATTGGTATTTATGATCAAGTTGATTTGCGCAGGATTGGATGGGGCCCTGCAGCAGAATCTGTTAGATCTTGAGCTGGCGATGCCAAATCATTTTTTTGTCTTTTGAGCAACACAGGATCAGCCAGATGCAGATTGGCTTAAAAGAAGGACGGGTTCATCTTATCAAAATAATATCATAACTTTTCCTAAAAATAAAGCTGTGTATCCTAAAGAGCTATGACGGATATATGATGAAATCGGACTGCCTTTTTTGGCAGAATTAGCACGGACTTTTTATAGGCTAAATTTAGAGAAACTTTAGTTTTTTTTTGCCTTGCATTTTTTTGCATGTTTTAACCTTTGGGCATTTGGGAATTTTCAAACGAAAATTCATTTTGTTTTGAATAATGTTTCTACAATTTTTATCTTAATTTTCTTTTCTACTTCTATTTAAGGTTATAAAGTAGTAATTTTCTTTAATATTGTTCTCTTTTAAATTTAGCGCGTAAATATTTTATTAACAATTGTTAAAGTATTTTTAAAAAGAAAAAGCTTTGTCTTTGCTAGAGTTTGCGCATTATTTTGTGATTAGTAATGAATTATTATGCGTTTTTAAGTTAAAATTTTAAGTATAGTTGCATGTTTTTGCGTTTTTATTTGTAATATATTTACGGTTATTAACCAAAAAACTGCCCAACTTATGAATCAAAAACTACTCAATCTATTCTTTTTAATAGCTATAAACGGCTTTATTTTAGGTCAGGGAACTAATATAACTCCAGGCTGTTCTAATAGCGGACCAGAAATAAGTGCAAGCCCTAAAGCAGATTTAAGAGGGACTTATTTAACATCAGTCTATAATTTGGACTGGCCAAGCAATAGGACTGCAACTCCTGCAGTTCAGCAAGCCGAGCTAATTACAATTTTGGATAAATTGGTTCTTACGGGAATCAATACGGTTTATTTTCAAGTTCGACCGGAATGTGATGCTCTTTATAATTCGTCAATAGAACCGTGGTCATATTGGCTGACAGGTACTCAAGGTGTGGCGCCAAACCCTATGTGGGATCCTTTAAGTTTTGCCATAACAGAATGCAGAAAACGAGGATTGGATCTGCATGCATGGCTGAACCCTTATCGTGCAAGTGTTGGCAGTTATACATTGGCAAATAATCATGTTTCTAAATTAAATCCGTCTTGGGTTTTTACAGCTTCAAATAATGCCAATCTTAAAATTTTGAATCCGGGTTTGCCAGCGGTACGAAATTATATTATCAGTATTGTAGAAGATATTGCTTCGCGATATGATATTGACGGAATTGTTTTTGACGATTATTTTTATCCAGATCAGGGTATGGCAAATAATCAAGATGCCACGACTTATGCCAATAATAATCCGACAGGAATAAGTAATATTGATGACTGGCGCCGTGATAATGTGAATCGAATGATTGCAGGTGTTTATGATGCTTTGCAGGTTATTAATGCCAATTATAATAAAAATATTGTTTTTGGAGTTGCTCCGTTTGGCATCTGGAAAAGTGGAGTTCCGACAGGAATTGTTGGAAACCCTTCTTATAGCGCATTATATTGTGATCCGATAAATTGGCTTCAAAATGGGAAAGTAGATTTTATTTCTCCTCAATTATATTGGAAAATTGGCGGTTCTCAAGATTATATCAAACTTTCGCAATGGTGGAATGATCAGGCCGCGACTTATGGCAGACATTTATATGTTAGTCAAGGGTATGATCGCTTGCCGAGTACTTCATCTCAGAATTGGCCAGCTTCAGAGATTCAGAATCAGATAGATCAAAACCGAATTGCGGGAATGACCAATACTTTTGGACAGACTTCTTATTCAACGCGATATATTATGAGCGACGAAAAAGGAATTGCAACAGCTTTACAAAATAATCAGTATAAGTATAAATCATTTCCGCCTTCGATGCCATGGAAGGACAATATTTGTCCTTTAGAACCAACAAATATTAGATTTGAAGGAAATATTCTAAAATGGGATGCTCCAGTTGCAGCCACTGATGGCGATTTGGCAATAAAATATGTGGTGTATGCATTTGCAACACAGGCCGATATTCCAAATTTTAAACAAGACGGCACAAAAGTTTTGGACATTGTAAATGCAACTCAACTTACTTTGACTACTGCACAATTGACTGCTCCAAATAATTATTTTCTGGTGACGGCTTTGGATAAAAATAATAACGAAAGTGGTAATATTACAGGTGTTCCATATAGTAGCTTGCCAGCGGCTCCAGTAGCTTTAAGTCCTACCGAAGGAGAGTTGTATGTAAATTCTCCTGTAAATTTTTCTTGGAATTCTACAGTTAGTAATGCAGATTACCGTATTCAAGTTTCGAAATCTGCAACAGGATGGACAGAAACGAACGGATTTACGACTGCAACGACCCCAAATGCTACAGTTGTTGTAAATGCTGTCGTAAATACAACCATGAGTTATGTTTGGGATCAAGCTAACGCTGCAGTTTATGAAGCTCCAATAGGAGGAACAACTTATTATTACACTATAAGAAGTTATAGTGCTGCAACAGGAACTTCAAAATATTCTACTCCTGTAAGTTTTACTCCAAAAAGTGTCAATTGTACTGTGCCAGGAACAACTGTTATTACTGTTGATAACATTGATGCAACTTTAGTAGGATCATGGACAGCAACATCTGCCACTGCTGGCTATGTTGGGACAAATTATATTCATGATGGCGATACGGGAAAAGGAACCAAAACAGCAACTTTTACTCCAACAATTACGCAAAGAGGCAAGTATGAAGTTTTTATCAATCATACTGCTGGAACCAATCGTGCCAATAATGTTCCTGTCGATATCATTCACGAAAGTGGAACAACAACTGTTCCTGTAAATCAGCAAATTAATAATGGAAAATGGGTTTCATTGGGAACTTATAATTTTAGCGCAGGTACTAATAATAAGGTTGTAATTCGGACAACTGGCACTTCAGGCGTTGTTATTGCTGATGCTGTTCGATTTTATTTCATAGATTGTTTGCCTGATGCTACACCGCCAGTAGCCGATTTTACACCAGCTTCGGCTACAATTTGTGCAGGACAAACGGTTTCATATACGAATGCATCTACTAATGCAACTTCCTACAGCTGGTCGTTTCCAGGAGGAACTCCAAGTACAAGCACTGCAGCAAATCCAGTTGTAACTTATAACACCTCTGGAAATTATAATGTTGTTTTAACCGCTACAAATGGAGCAGGTTCACATACGAAAACATTGACGAATGTAATTGCTGTAAATCCTTCAGGTGCAGTTACAGCAGGATTCACAGCTCCTTATTCAGAATTGGCAACAGGCGAAAATATGACTTTTATCAATACTTCTACAGGCGCTACAACTTATGCATGGACCTTTCCTAATGGTTCTCCAGCAACAAGTACAGCTGCAAATCCGACAGTGAATTTCACGACAACAGGAACCAAAACGATTACTTTGGTGGCTTCAAATGCCTGCGGAAGTAATACTTATACAATGACAATCTGCGTTGGAACAAATACCAAAACTACATTGGAAACTTTCGAAAGTTCGGCAGGAAGATTTACAAGTGTTCCTACTGCGTCAGGTTCGACTGTTGGAATTGCCACTACATCAACATTGGCAAGAGCTACAGATAGTTTTAAAAACGGGACAGCAAGCTTAAAAGCAGTTTTGTATGATAATACAACGGTAACAACAAATTGGTTAGTTCGTTTGCTTTCGGGCGGAGGTACATCTGCGAATAATCAGGCTTTTGTTGGGAATCAGGGATCTTTTGGATTTTGGATGAAAACGAGCACGGCAAATGCAGGAGCAACGGTAACGGCTTGGATTGATGATACGGATGGTTTAGAAGAATTGCCTCCACAAACAATCATCAACAATGGAGCTTGGAACTATTACGAATGGTTTTTGCCAACTGCCGTTGGAACCACTATTACTACTGGAAATGGAATCGTTGGCGGAGCATCTGTAACTTTGGATGCTATTGTAATCAAACAAAATAATACCGCGTCTACCATGACAGTTTGGATTGATGATATTCAGCACAATTATATTTCTGCTTGCTCTGGAACTAGAAAAATGTTGGATGTAGAAGAGGCTGAAGATCTTAAAGTTTCTAATGAATTAATTGTATATCCTAATCCAACCAATGGAATATTGAATTTGAAATTGGATAGCAACATAAAGTCCGATGTCAGATTATTTAATATTACAGGACAGCAATTGTTGAGCACCACTTTTGAAGGTACAGAACAACAGCTTGATTTGAACAATTTTACAAAAGGAATTTACCTTCTTCAGGTTTCAACTGATGGGAAGATAACTACTAAAAAGATCATTTTAAATAAGTAATTTTTGTTTTTAGGTTAAGACCGCCAATTCAATTGGCGGTTCTTTTTGTGCTAAAAAAATAATTTTAAAAGTGTTTTCTTATTAATAATCATAACCACGTAAACTATTTATTAACAAAAAGCAAAAAACATGAGGAAAAACAAACTTATCGATTTGCGAAACCAAATTGCTTCAATTATGGTTTTGTTTAGTATTGCAACCGGTTTGGCGCAAACGACGCCAGACTCCAAAAAACCAAGTGATGAGCAGCTCTATTCTTTGGCAGACAAATACTTGAAATCTTCTATTAAAAAAGAAGTCAAACCTGATGGAGAGGTATTTCTACAAAGAGAAATGGGCGACTATCTGGCATTAGCGAATAAAAAAAATGCAGTAACCAGCAAGCCAGATTTAGTAGAAAAACACGATGAATTAGAATGCGAGCACAATGGGGAACTTTTGAAAGAGTATCTAAATAGGCCACATCCTTCGGTTAAAACAATGGTAAAATATTTTACTGAAGCTAGTAAAGAATTTGATGTTCCTGTAGAAATTTTAATGGCAGCTGGACAAGTGCAAAGCAATTGGGCGCAAGTGTCTTCTTCTTTCTACGGATCTTGGGGAGTAATGGGATTGATTGAAAGCGATTATAATAATCAAATTGCTATAGCGGCTAAATTAATCAAATCTACTCCAGAGGCTATTAAAACGGATGCTAAAACTAATATCAGGGCAGCAGCAGCCTTATTAAAAAGTTATCAAAAAAAAACGAATCCAAAAGGATTGGAAGATTGGTTTGATGCGACACGAGAATTAACAGGTTTGAAAGATGAAGAAATGAAAACTTCATTGGCAGAACGTTTTTTTAAAGTAATAAAAGAAGGGTCCAAAACAGTTACACTTTGGAAAGAAATCATAGATATAAAAGGAAATGCAGTAACAATTCCATCAAACAAAAACTCCAAAAGTTCTACGGCAAAAATAAGCGCCGTTCAAGCAACAGCAGCGGTCGATTACCCTGATGCTTTGTCAAGAATTACCTCTTGCAATTATGGAGTTGGGCGAAATGGCTACGGTATAGATTACTACTTTGTCCATTATATGGCAACAGGCACGTATGAAGGTGCTATTTCTTATTTTAATGATTGCAGCAGAACAACACCAACTTCTGCACACTATTGTATACGCAACTCAGATGGCCAGATTTCGCAAGTTGTGCGCGAGGCTGATCGTGCTTATTCGCAAGGAGTTTCAGGATATCCGCAATGGAATGGAGCCGGAGTAAGTACAGAACACGAAGTTTTAGCAACCAATTTATCTATGTGGGACAGCCAGCCTATGCTTAATGCAGCGGCAGCTTTGGCAATTGATGTCTGCGATAGAAATGGTGTTCCGAAAACAAGACGTGTTACCAATGGTAATCGCGGAATTTATGGCCATAACGATGTAAATACGGGTACAGACTGTCCTAATCTTACAACAGCTCGCTGGAATGTTTTATTGGCAAAAATTGCTGCTGGAAGCACAACAAATGTTCCAGTCCCTACAGCTCCAACTGCAGGCCAGGTTTACGTGAGCACACCGGTAAATTTTACATGGGATTCTGCAGTTTCAAATGCCGATTACCGCATTCAGGTTTCCAAATCGAATGCAGGGTGGAACGATGCGGACGGATTTACATCTGCAGCAGCGCCAAACAGCACAGTAGTGGTGAATGATGTTGTCAATACGGTAAAAACGTATTCCTGGAATGCTACAAACTCAGCAGTATCAGAATCTCCGGTAGGAGGAACGGTTTACTATTACACAATCAGAAGCTATAGCGCAGCAACGGGCACTTCAAAATATTCGGCTCCCGTGAGCTTTACTCCAAAAAGCGCCGGCTGCACATTGCCGGGCTCAACTTCGATTACGGTTGACAATCTAGCGGCGACTTTAGCAGGGGCCTGGACCTCCACTTCAGCAACTGCGGGTTATATAGGTACGGATTATATTCATGATGGCGATACTGGAAAAGGGACAAAATCGGCGACTTTCACCCCTTCAATTCCTCAAAGAGGGAAGTATGAGGTATTCATAAACTTTACGGCTGGCACAAACCGCCCGGCAAACGTTCCGGTTGATATCATTCATGAAAACGGAACAAGCACAGTTACGGTAAACCAGCAGATCAATAATGGAACTTGGGTTTCATTGGGAAGATACAATTTCAGCGCCGGCTCTGCGGGAAAAGCTGTGATCCGCACAGCTGGCACAACAGGGGTTGTCATTGCAGATGCCTTTAAATTCACCTTTATTGACTGCCTGCCTGAAAATACGGCTCCAGCAGCCAGTTTTACGCCAACAGCTGCCGCAGTTTGTGAAGGGCAAACGGTAGCCTATACCAGCACTTCT
>Ga0209370_1001792_pt1 | contig 17623 bp, 19 predicted proteins | sample AgamicAtPrz_FD_187164 | JGI IMG/M metagenome (GOLD analysis project Ga0209370, IMG submission 187164) | Agave microbial communities from Guanajuato, Mexico - At.P.rz (SPAdes) (version 2) | ecosystem: Host-associated > Plants > Phyllosphere > Phylloplane/Leaf | place: Guanajuato, Mexico... | reverse complement strand
CGTGCTCCCGCGGCAACCCAATCCACTTTGACCCAAGGATCTGACCATGACCGCCAGCCGCACCATCGATCTCGAGATCGGCGAAACCGAGTTCAGCTTCAACCTGACCGCCCAGGACGTGACCAAGTACTTCAACGCCATGACCCCGAACAACAAGGTCGCTCCGGCGCACAACCTGCTGACCGGCACCGTCAAGCAGGAGCAGAAAGCCGCCCTTAAGGAGCTGCTGGCCAACCCGCTGATGACGATGCAGATCGCCGGCGCGCTGATCGAGGAGTACGGCCCGGACGTTGAAGTGACCGTAAAAAAGCGCTCGCCCACGCCGAACGACTGACCGAGGACGGTCTGGGCCAGTTGCTGGCCCTGGCCGGTCGCTGGATGCCCGGCGTCGAGCCCACAGCCGAGGTGCTGGGCACCGCCAAGTGGCTCGATGACGAGCACTGGCGGCGGATGGAAATAGCGATCGCCAACGGCATCGCGCACGCATTGAATGGCTAGTAAGGACAGATTTTGACGATCAACCAGCTGTACCACGGCGATTGCCTGAAATTCCTGGCAGAGCTCCCGAGTGATTGCGTAGACGCACTGATCACAGACCCGCCGTACTCGAGTGGCGGTTTGCACATGGGGACACGCCAGCAGCCTACGGCCAGCAAGTACATGCAGGGCTCGCACAGCAGGCATGCCGACTTTGCCGGTGATCACCGTGATCAGCGATCGCACTTGGCGTGGAGCGTGCTGTGGCTTTCTGAAGCCTACAGGGCACTCAAGCCCGGCGCCGCCGTGTGCATCTTCAGCGACTGGCGGCAACTTCCCATCACCACCGATGCCCTGCAGGCCGCTGGCTTCACCTGGCGCGGCGTCGCTGCCTGGGACAAGACCGAGGGCGTGCGCCCCCAGCTCGGCCGTTTCCGGGCACAAGCCGAGTTCATGATCTGGGGCAGCAAAGGCCGCATGCCGCTGGATCGTCAGGCCCCGGTGCTACCTGGCGTGATCCGTTCGCCGGTACGCAAGGCTGACAAGCACCACATGACCGGTAAGCCCACCGAGCTGATGCGCGAGGTGGTGAAGCTGTGCGAGCGCGGCGGCACGATCCTGGATCCGTTCGCCGGATCTGGTACCACGCTCATTGCTGCGCAGCTGGAGGGCTTCAACTGGCTCGGTAGTGAAATGCTCGAGCACAACATCCAGGTGATCAATCAGCGCCTGGCCGCGCTTAAGCCGCAGGCGGCGTAGGAGCGGATATGGCTGATCGTAGCGCCCGCCTGAACTTCATCATGCGCCTGAACGAGCAGGTAACCGCGCCGCTCGCCAAGGTGCAGATGAAGTTTTCCGATCTCGCCGACCAAAGCGAGAAATACATCAAGCAGTCGGGCATTGGCCTGGCCGCGATGGTGGGCGCCGGCGTGGCCATCAGCAAAGCAATGGAGCCCGCCCTGGAGCAGAACCGCGCCCTGGGCGAGGTGCGCAGCCTGGGCGTTGCCGAGGATGCCCTGGACTCGTTGAATCGCAAGTCGCTGGCCTTTTCAGTCGCCTACGGCGCCAATGCACGTGACTTCGTGGCCTCGGCCTACAGCATCGAGGGCGCAATCAAGGGGCTGACCGGCACCCAGCTGGCGACCTTTACCAACGCCAGCAACGTGTTGGCCAAGGCCACCAAGGCCGACGCCGACACCATGGGCGCCTACGTCGGCACCATGTACAACCTGTTCAAGGGCCAGGCCGACGCCATGGGCAAAGGCGCCTGGGTCGAGAACCTGGCCGGCCAGACGGCCATGGCCGTGCAGCTGTTCCGCACCAGTGGCGACCAGATCGGCGAGGCCTTCAAGGCCGCCGGCGGCCTGGCCAGCACCGCCGGTGTCAGCCTGGCCGAGCAGATGGCCGTGCTCGGCACGCTCGGTAGCACGATGGAAGGCGGCGAGGCTGGCGGACTCTACAAGGCCTTTTTCGAGAACATCACCGGCGCCTCGGAAAAGTTGGGCATGAGCTTCACCGACCAGCAGGGCCGGCTGCTGCCGATGCTCGGCATCCTGGAAAAGCTGAAGGCCCGCTTCGGCGATCTGTCGATCGAAGCCAACGGCAAGAAGCTGCGCGACGCCTTCGGCGGCGAGGCGGCGCGCCTGATCACCACCCTGATGGGCGACACCGGGCGCCTGGCCAATGGCATCGATCAGCTGGGCCGCATGCGCGGCCTCGAGCAGGCGCACAAGATGGCCAAAGCCATGGTCGACCCATGGCAGCAGTTCGGCGCCGCCGTGCAGGCGCTGCGCGTCTCGTTCGGTCAGGTGCTGATCCCGATCCTGGCCCCGCTGATGGCCTGGCTGACCGATATCGCCAGCACCCTGATGCGCTGGACGCACATGTTCCCGAACCTGGCCCGGGTGATCGGCATCCTGGCACTGGCGATCATGGGCGTGATTGCCCTGGTCTCGACCATGACCATGGTGGTGGGCCTGTCGAAGCTGGCCTGGCTGGGCCTGAACATCGTGGCTTGGCGCAGCATCGGCGCATTCCTGCTGCATACGCTGTACATCGGCCTGTTCGTCAGTGGCCTGATCCTGATGGCCACGTGGATGGGCATCGCGAAAACCGCCTCGCTGCTGTGGCAGGGCGCGCTGTGGCTGGTCAATGCCGCGCTGCTGGCCAACCCCATCGTCTGGGTAGTGCTGGGCGTGGTCGCCCTGGGCGCCGCGCTGGTGGCGGCCGTCGTGTACTGGGACGAGATCGTCGCGGCCATCACCAACACCGAGGCCTTCCGGTGGGTCTCCGACCAGCTGGCCGCGCTGAGCGCCTGGTTCGACAGCATGGGCGGCTGGGGAAGCATGGCCAGGGCCGCCTGGGACGGCATCGTGGGGATCTTCCACAAGGCCATCAACGGACTGATCGAGCTGCTGAACAAGATCCCGGGCGTGAACATCGAGGCCAGCGTGGGCGCCATGCCCGATATGCCAGGCAGTGACGCCGCCACCTTGCAGGCCGAGCGCGCCCGCAAGGCACAACAGGCCATCAACGATGCAATCCCCAGCCTTTCACCTCAGCGCGCCAATGCGGTGCCGCCTGGCGGCTTGCTGACCAGCATCCAGAACACCAGCAACCAGAACCGCGGCACCCACGTCGAGAAAGTGGAAATCCACACCGGCAAGGCGATCAGCCCGCTGGAGATCGAGAACATGCTGCAGATGGCCGCCGGATGAGCTTCTACATCGACCTGCTGATCACCGACAACGACCTGGACCTGGATCCGTCACGCCAGCCCGTGCTGGTCGACGACCGTTCCAGCATCGCCCAGGACATTGCCCACATGATCCGCGAGAGCGGCCTGCTGGTAACGCTTGTGGCCGAGCGCGATCGCCTTCGCCAGCGGGACTGTATCCAGCAGCTCGAGCTACTGGTGGAGGCCGACGAGCGCCTTGTACCGGGCACGGCGCAGATCCGCGAGCAGGCCGCCGGCATCTACCTGGTGACCGCTCGCACCATTGAATTCGGAGACATCGAGGTGACCCTGTGACCGTGGATTTCAAGCAGGCGCTCAATGACGCCGGCATTCCGACCACCGAGGCAGCACTACGCCAGGCCTGGGAAAAAGAGGTAGCCGCCCAGGGCAGCGCGCTGAGCAACACCAGCGCCTATTCACCGTTCTGGCGAATCGTCACCGCCCTGGTGACCAAGCCGGTGCTGTGGATCCTGGAGTTCGTCGCCGGCACGGTGCTGCCGAACTTCTTTGTGAAGACTGCCACCGGCACTTGGTTGGACATGTTGGCCTGGGCGGTGAACGTCGAGCGAAAAGGCTCCACCCGAGCCCAAGGCAAACTGCTCTTCACCAGGATCACCGCCGGTGGCGCCCTCGAGGTGCCGGCCGGCACGGTCGTGCAGTCACCGGCAATCAACGGACACGTGTACCAGCTGGTCACCACCGAGGCGGGCGTCTTCAGCGAAGGTGTGATGCAGCTCGAGATCCCGGCCGTGGCGATCGACACCGGCAGCGGCTACAACCTGGCCCCCGGGTACTACGCGATTCTGCCCGAGCCGGTACCGGGCATTGCCCAGGTGGTGAACGCTGATGCCTGGCTGACCGCACCTGGTGCAGATGCCGAGCCCGACGACGAGCTGCGCCTGCGAGTGCGCAACCAGTTCTCCGCGGTTAACCAGTGGCACACCGATGCGGTGTACCGGGCAATGATTTCGGCCTTCCCAGGTGTCAGCCCCGAGGGCGTCTATTTCGAGCACGGCGCCCCACGTGGCCCGGGCAGCGCAAACGCTTATGTGCTGTTCGATGCAGACGTGCCGGCCGCCACGTACCTGGAACAGATCAACGCCCACATCCGGGACCAGGGCAATCACGGCCACGGCGACGACCTGGTGGTGATGGTGATGCCCGAGACCCTACACGCCATCGAGGTCGAGCTATGGCCGCGGTCGACGCTTACCACGGCGCAGCGCGAGAAGCTGCGCGAGGACGTGGTCATGTTCATTCGTGCGGCTTTCCGGGAGAGCACCCAGATCGATTACCGGCCCACGCGCACGCTTCCACAGTCGCGGTTCTCGTTCAGTCGATTGGTGGAGGAACTACACGCCCAGTTCGCCGGCATCGAGTCGCTGCGCTTCGCGAACACCGACATCGTGTCGGAGCTGAGTATTCCGAGGATTCAGAGCCTGGAGGTGATACGGCGTGCATGACGCAGGGAGAAAGGAAAGGCGGCGACCAACAGGTACCTGGGGAGGGATCGCTGGTCAGCCGGCCGCCACGGGGTGCGACCCCCGCAAAATAGTGAAGTTCCCGAACGGGGTAAACGAATGATCAAGTTGAAGCTGCCCTTCTGGCTGGATGGTACCCAGCTCACAAAGCTGACGGCCGCGGCGCAGAGCTGGTGGGAAAGGGTCGAGGGCTGGCTGCGCTGGCCCTTGCTGCAGATGGATCCGGACACCTGCCACCTGACCGTGCTCGATCTGCTGGCCTGGCAGCGGGATATCACCCGTTTCAAGGATGAGCCCGAAGCGCTGTACCGCCTGCGCGTGAAACACGCCTTCATCAACGCCGTGGACGCAGGCAGCACCGCTGGCATGAAGCGGATTCTGCAGCGCCTGGGCGTGGGGTACGTCGAGATCGAGGAACGCCACCCCGACCGCGACTGGGACGTGGTGCTGCTGCAACTGAGCAACACCCAGTTGGCCGAGAACCCCGAGCTGCTGCGCGTGCTGATCCAGCAATACGGCCGCACCTGCCGGCGCTATGACTTCGTGACCATCACGCCGGTGACCCTGCGTGTGGTTGCGGTCGACTTTAACGATGACCAGCAGACGCTGGTTGCCAGCCTTTAGGAGCCCGCCATGGGAGCCAGTTTTACCCTTGCCGGTGAAGACCTGATCGCGCAGAAACAGGCCGCGAAGCAGACCCTCACGGTGTCTCGATTCATCCTTGCCAACGTGCCAGGCCTCAACCCGAACGGGCCGGTCGACCGAGCTGCCGGCAAGCCTGCTGCTGCGCAGATCATCGATACCTACCCGGTCACCCTGGCCGGTTACGTGAACCCCAGCCAGGTGGTGTACAGCCTGATGCTGGCCAGCGATATCGGCGACTTCGACTGGAACTGGATCGGCCTGGAGAGCGCCGAGGGCGTGCTGCTGATGGTCGCTTACGTGCCGCTGCAGCAGAAGCGCCGCAACATCCCGCCGCTGCAGCTGGGCAACAACGTCACCCGCAACTTCCTGCTCAAGTTCGACGGTGCCCAGGAACTGACTGGTGTAACGATCGACGCCAACACCTGGCAGCACGACTTCACCGTACGCCTGGCCGGCATCGATGAGCGCGAGCGCCTGGCCAACCGCGACGTGTTCGGCCGGGCCTGCTTCTTTGGCAGCGCCTTACAGCTGGAGAAGGTAGGTTCGGCGTACCAGCTCAAGCCCGGCACCGCCTACGTGGAAGGCGTGCGTCTGCAGAGTGCGGCACCGCTGCCGGTGGTACCGCCAGCGCTCCCATCCACCGCATGGCTGGACGTGGCGCTGCAGCGCGAGCTGAGCGACGTGGTGGCCAACTGGAACGTGGTGTGGGGCGCTGGGAAAGCGGACTACTTGGATAGTGCCGGCGTGCAGCACTACTGCGTGCCGATCGCCGACCTGGTGAATTCAAACACCATCACAGACCGGCGCCCGGTCGAGAATATCGCCGGGCCTCTCGTGGCTCACTTTGCCGCCCGTGTTGGCGACTACGCCCAGTTGCGTGCTCGAGCGACGACCAAGGAGGACGTGGGCCTGGGCAATCTGCCCAACGCCAAGAGCGATGACGAGAACACCGACAGCAGCCTGATTCTGGCCACCACCAAGGCGGTGAAGGCCGCGTCTGCTGTGATCTGGACGGCGATCGCCAACATGGTGTCCGGGGCCACAGTCGTGGGGCGTGCGGCGAAGCTCGCCAGTGCGCGGACAATTGGGCTTTCCGGCGCTGTTACGGGGACTGCCAGCTTCGACGGATCGGGTGACGTAGCGATCGTCACTTCGGTGGCTCAGGCCAGCGAGAGTCAAGCCGGGGTGGCCAAGGCGGCTACACAGCCTCAAACCGATGCCGGCGCCGATGACTCGGTGTACGTCACTCCCAAGAAAATGCGGTGGGGCTTTTCCATAAGCATCGGCGAGAACGGCTACATCGTCTTTCCCACGTGGCTCGGATCGTTAATTTTTCAATGGGGCTCTGCCACGGTCAGTTCGCCGTCCAATCACTCGTTCCCGATCGCCTTCCCGAACAACCTACTGTTCATAACCCCGGGCTTCATCCCGAGCCCCAGCGGCGGCGTCGAGTACGTACAGATCCACATCAAAAGCCTGAATGGCTTTACGGCGTGGGCATACACCGACACTGCAACGAGAGCGTCAGGGACGCTGCCGAGTTGTGGCTGGTTCGCATTCGGGAACTGACTAAGGAGCATCTATGCGCCGCTACAGCCCTAGTACCGGTAACAGCTATCTGCCTGGGATTCATTCGATTGTTCCGGGCGATGCAGTGCCGATTACCGAGGAACGCTTCTTAAGCGTTATCGTCAATCCCGAGCCCGGCAAAGTGCGGGCTCACGACGCAGACGGCCTGCCGATCTTGATCGACCCGCCGCAGCAGCCTCTTGCCGATCAGGCGCAAACTGCCCACTTGCGAAAGACGCAGGAGATCGATCAGGCGTGTGAAACAGCCATTACAAGCGGCTTTCGCTCGATTGCACTGGGGGCGCCTCATTCCTATAGCAGCGAGATCACCGACCAGCTGAATCTGGTGGATGCTGTCTCGAGCGGACAACCTTCGCTTTACCCGTGCCGCGACGAAAACGGCACCAGGCTTTTCCGCGAGCACTCTGCAGAGCAGCTGCGCCAAGTCAGCAGCGACTTTTCGGCCTTCAAGCTCAAGTTGCTTATCTACAGCGGCGACCTGAAAGCGCGGCTTGATAGCGCGCTGGCCGAGGGCAACCTGGCCGCCTTGGAGCAAGTCGTCTGGGGCTCTGAGCCATGACCTGGGGCCCCATCACCATGCGCTGGCCAACCCAGGCGACCCAGTGGATGAGTGACCTCGAGGCGGCGCAGTCTGTCGCCGGCGGCGAGCTGGCCACCACCGCCACCCGCCTGGCGGGGCTCGCCAACGTGGCCACCACCAACCCGGGGCCGGTGGGCCAGGCCGCCCAGGGCGTGATCGCCGCCGGCCGCGGTGCGCTCGCCAACCAGATGGACGAGGCGCCGGCGTGCCTGGCGGTGACGCCGTTCCAATCGGGCATTGGCCAAGGCCGCGGGCACCAGCGCTACCTATCGGCGCCGAACCTGGTGCAGCTGCTGGCCGGCAAACTGGCCGCCGCGCCGGCGCCGATCGCTGAGATGTACGCGCTGCCGATCCTGTTCCTGGCCACGCGCTACGATCGCTTTGCCGAAAGCCTGGCCCGCTTCAATGCGCTGATGCCGGTACCGGACCTGGTGCGCGCTGAGCGACGAGCGCGGCACCTGGCACAGCTTGAGACGGAAAAGTGGGTGATGCCCAAGGCCGAGCCCCTGCCGCGCTGGCAGTCACTGCCCCTGGAGCGCTGCACCATCACCAAGGCGGCGCGACAATCCATGGCCGGCCAGTTGGCTGTGCTGGAGAGCTACGCGGCCGACAGCGCGCCCATGGATGACCTGGCGGCCCTGGCCGCCCGCAAGTCGGCGCAGCAGCAGGGCCGAAACCAGCAGTTGGCCGACCTGCAGGCCCTGCTCGAGGGCGTCACGCCTGACGACACCATGCGCGCCCGTCTGCTGGGCCCCGGCAACCCGGCGCAGTTGCGCGCCGAGCTGCTGCAGCTCGATCCGCCCGGGCATGAGTGGGTACTGTGCGCCGGCGTCGTGTTGGTGGGCTCCCGCAAGGGTCTGAGTTTCGTCCAGGAGCTGGTCGGCCTATGACACTGCTGCTCGATGGTCAAAAGGTGCAGGGCAAGTCGCTGAAGGTGACCGCCAACCTGCGAATCGAATCGGCCGATATGTCCGGCCAGACCAGCAACACCGCGGCTGCGCACAAGGGATTCAAGCCCAAGACGCTAACCGTGGCGCTGATGATCACATACCGCGAGCGCGGCCAGCTGACGGCGCTCATGCGCCTTGCCGAGGCCACCGGCGCCGGCGGGCAGCGCAAGACGTATCGTGTCGTCAACGACACGGCCGAGGCCTTCGGTGTGCGGCAGGTCGAGTTCAGCGAGGGCGTGAGCGCCCGGGAAGATGACAGCCTGCACGCCTGGCGTGTGCAGTTCACCCTGGCCGAGAAGCTGTCGAACTCCGAGCGCGTCGAGACCCGCCGGCCGGGCAACCCGGTCAAGCAGCAATCCGCCCCGGGGCAAGCGGTCAACGGCGCCGCCGGCGAGGGTGAACAGCCGGTCGAACTGACCGGCTTCGAGCGCGTGCTGAAGCGCCTGGACGAGGCCCTGGAATGAAGCTGCACAAGGTGCTGACCGTCGCTGGCAAGCCGTACCCGCTGATTAAAGACGAGGTGCGGCTGGATCTGCGCAGCCCCGGGCGGGCGACCTTCACCATCACCGCCACCGAGCCGGTACGCGGTCTGGTGACGCTCGATCTCGGCTACGACCAGAGCCCGCTGAAGCGTCATTTCATCGGCCACGCGGAGCGCTGCACGTCGTCGCACCCACAGCAGCAAGTGCTGTTCTGCCGGGAGCTGACCAGCGTGCTGGCCCTGCCGTTGCCCATGAACCTGCGGCACGTCGACCTGCACCAGGTGCTGGCCGATATCGGCGGTCGCACCGGCCTGCAGTTCCGGGTACCGGACCAGGCCTATGCCCGCGTGAAGGCGCCGTTCTTCTACAGCCTGGCCAATGGGTACCAGGCCCTGGACAGCCTGGCCCGGGTTTTCGATATCCCAGACTTCATGTGGCAGCAGCAGGGCGACGGCGAGGTGTACGTGGGCAGCTGGGCCCACAGCTACTGGGGCACACGCAGCGCCCTGTCCCTGCCGGCCGAGCTGTTCGACGGCTACCAGGGCAACCAAAGCGCGATGGTGGCGGCCCTGCCCGGGCTACGACCAGGCGTATCGATCAACCAGGACGAGCGCATCACCTCAGTGACGCTCGTCGACACGCAGATGGCCATCCGATGGAAGACGCAATCCGCCGCACTGTAGAGCGCCAATTCCCTGAGCTGACCGGCGGCTACCACCTGCCGCGGTTCGGCCGCGTGGTCGCGGTACCGGACGCGCCGGCGCAGCCCGGGCTGTGCGACGACTTCCGCCCACGCTTCGCCGTCGACGTGGAAGTGCTGCTGCCCAACGGCGAGCCGGATCCGGATCTGCCGATCCTGCAGAGCCTGCCGCTGCCAGTACCGAACGGCGGCCAGGAGGCCGGCATGTATGGCTTCCCGGAGGAAGGCACCGCCGTGGTGGTGTGCTTCGCCTACGGCCTGCCGCACAAGCCATTCATCCAGCAGATCCTCGCCCAGGGCCTGAGCCTGCCCCGGGTGCCGAAAGGCGACCAGGTGTGGCAGCACAGCGAGGCTAGCCAGCAGCGCGTCGACGCGGACGGCAACTGGCTACGCCAGACCGATGGCCGGATCGAGGACAAGGCCATCGAGCGGAAAGTGGAAGCCATGGACAACGCCGAGCAGTACGACAGCAGCTCGGTGCAGATCCTGGATCACAGCACAGAGTCGGTGGGCGGCATCAAGAAGGTGGAAGCCCTGGGTGCGCTGAAGCTGCTGTCGGGCGGCTCGGCCAGCCTGGCGGCCGTGGATGATCTGCACCAGGCCACTGGGCGCGATATGAACCTGGTGGTGAGCCAGAAGCTGAACAGCGCAGTGGGTGGCGACATGCTCGAGCGAATTCAGGGCATACGGCGTAGCGTGGCGCCAAAGACCTGGTTGGGCTCGGAATCGGTCAACGTGCTGCAGATCCTGTGCGACCTGCTCGACCTGGTGGAGCAGATGAATACCCAGCTGGCAGCCCATACACACGTGCCCGGGCCTACGCCGAGTCCGGCGGATGCTGCTGCGTTCACTGCGAAGGCCACAGCTACAAAGGCCCTGTCAACCCAGCTCAAGACCGTAACTCTGTAAATCCACGTAACTTACGTCACTGTGATAGTTATCACGCCCGAAAGATATGCAATCACTTTGGCTAACCAATTTGGCTAACCTATCTGCAATTGATTGCATAACAAAGCCACGAAACGCTAGGGAAAGCCATTCAAAGCCAATTTATGCGAATGTCGCTGTGCAATTATGATGATCTTTATAACTATGTCAGATGAGTAACTTTTTACACTTGGGATAGTTGGTATTGATCAATTTTGAGCAAACTTTCCGCCCGGGCGAAATATGCTTCACCCCAGGGCGCTACCGTTTGTCGGATTGTTTGTAAGCGGATGCTACAGCGCGGTAATAGCGGGTGCTTGTGGATAAAAACCGCAGAAGCCTGAAAAGGCCTTATTCATAACGGTTTTCGAGGGGAGGCCGATCAGCCCGGGCCCCAGAAATGACGAAGGCCGCGTATAGCGCGGCCTTCGGAGGTTTGGTTTTGATGATGCAACTGGCTCAAATCCCCTGTTACTATGCATCGCAACCGCTGAAGCAGTACATCTTTGTAACTCGCAATTCAAAGGTATTGCTCGTGGCTACCAACGTCAAGCTAGGGCAAGGCGATAAAGGTCAGCTGGAAAGCGACAAACGAGGTGAAAAACCTGCGAATTTGGTCAGTAACCAAGCTCGCAAGACTCTCGAAAGTTGTAGCCCTAGATTGATGTGTCGAGTCGGTGGCACTCAGTGGGAAGAGCAACGCTCCGATGAGCGTTGGTGAACTCAACCACGAAGAGGTAATTGGCCATGCGCCGATTTTTCCCTGACGAGTTGATTCGGGCATTTCAGGCGGCTTATTGGTCGGTGAAGTTGTTCCGAATCATTTTTCTGACTTAGATGTAATTATTAACGGGGGCTTCGGCCCCTGTTTTTTTGGTCAGTTCTAACGCTGCTCCCCGTTGCTTCGTCATGTCAAAAAAAACCGCCTTCCGGCGGTTTTTTGCTTCTCGACGTGCTTATGCATGCTCAAGCACGCGAAGTGCTGCCTTAGCGAGAAAGCCTGATCGGCTCTTCTGTTCAGGATGGCTTTTGACGTACTCGTCAATCCGATTGATCAGATGGCCAGGAAGGGTGATGTTCAGCTTCTCGGCCTTGCCCATATATTTGGTCACGTCGATATCGACGACAGCCCAGGTACAGCCAGCGAAAGCTGGATCACGGGCATGGTGGGTTAGAGAGTTCGCTTGCGGGATCTGCTCGCCGTCTTCGGCCAGAATCTCCAGGTGTCCTTCGATCGCTTCACGCGCCATTGCCAGCGCGTCGTCCAAGTCATCACCCGCGGAGAAGCAGCCCGGAATGTCGGGAACCTCAACCCCCCAAGCGTGTTGCTCGTCGCCAGGATGGATTGCGATGGGGTAAAGCATGGTTTTAGCCTCGGTCGTCTCGGTTATACAGATGTCGGTAGTTCGGTAGTCGGGTATGGGAGCCAGGAGCCCCGAGCGACCCAGATCAGCTGATCTGGGCTTGGCTCAATATGCTGTTCGCGGTCTTGGTCAGTAGATCCTTCTTTGGGTGTGGAATCGTCACAAGTCCTTTCTTCGTAGGGTGTTTGAAGTGGTGGTGACTGCCCTTGACCCTCACTAGATACCAACCGTCAGCCTCGATCATCGCTATCAGCTGTCGGCTATTCACGCTTCCCTCCCTAATCCGTTGCGATGGTGGTTATAGTAACCACTTAATCAAATTTGATCAACACTATAACCACCAACCACACATCCGGGCGCGCTTGACCGCTGTATCCCTCGTCAATGTACTGTATGTGTAACCAGTATTTTGTAGCCTGCCATCATGCCCACCGCCCAATTCATCTGCTCCCTAGACCCCTCAACCACCAAGCTGCCGCTGTTCTTGGATCGCGTGCCTGCAGGCTTCCCCAGCCCTGCCCAGGACTACCTGGAAGAGCGCATATCGCTCGACGAGCTGCTGGACATCAACCTGCCTCAAACCTTTCTGTCTCGGGCCCTGGGCCACAGCATGACCGGCGCCGGCATCTTCGACGGTGACCTGATGGTGGTGAACAAGGCCAAGGAAGCTAAGCGCGGTTTCGTCGTCATTGCTTGCATCAACGGCGAGCAGTTCGTGAAGCGCCTGGACAAGGACGGCGACAACCTGGTTCTCACATCGGAGAACCCCGACTACCCGCCGCGTTACGTGATGGAAGGCGACGAGCTGCGGATCTGGGGCGTCGTTACCTATAGCATCCGCAGGCACTATTCCCATGCCTGAGCGTCGCTTCGCCCTGATAGACGCAGACTCGTTTTATGCGAACTGCCATCGAGTGTTCAGGCCTGACCTGATCAGAACGCCCGTCGTCGTACTCAGCAACAACGACGGGTGCGTCATCGCCCGCTCGGCCGAGGCCAAACTGCACATCGAGATGGGCGACCCCTTCCACAAAGTGAGGCACCTGCTGCGCCGGCACGGCATCGTGGCCTTCAGCTCGAACTACGCCTTGTATGGGGACATGAGCCAGCGGGTAATGACCGTTATCGAAAGCCTGGTGCCGAGCGCCGAGGTCTACAGCATCGACGAATCGTTTGCCGAGCTGACCGGCATAACCACCTCGCTTGAGAGGCTAGGCAAGGAGATCCGTGCCCAGGTACTGCAGTGCACCGGCATACCCACCGGCGTAGGCATCGGACCGACGAAAACCATCGCAAAGCTGGCCAACCACTCGGCCAAGCGCTGGCGGGCGCAGACTGGCGGGGTGGTGGATCTGTCCGACCCTGAGCGCCTGGCCAAGGTGCTGAAGGTCACCAAAGTGGGCAAGGTGTGGGGCGTCGGCAAGCGCCTGCAGGCCAAGCTGGAACCGCTGGGCATTGTCACCGCGTGGGATCTTGCTCAGGCCGATGCCTGGAGCCTACGCAAGAAATTTAGCGTTGTGCTCGAGCGCACGGCCCGCGAGCTGAACGGCATCCCCTGCATGGAGCTCGAGGACGCTGCACCCCCGCGGCAAGAGATCTGCTGTAGCCGAATGTTCGGCATCCGCCTCGAGCAACTGGCCGCGATCCGCGAAGCGGTGGCCACCTACACCACCAGGGCGGCAGAAAAGCTCAGGGCACAGGGTTCGGTTTGTGCACAGCTGCGAGTGAGCATCCGCACCGGCATGTTCAACCCGAACGAGGCCAAATTCGCCAATGGTGTGGGCATGAAACTGCCTTACCCCACCGACGACACCAGGCTGCTGATCAACGCTGCAATGCGTGCCCTGGAGGCCGCGTATCGGCCCGGCTTCGCCTACAGCAAAGCCGAGGTGCTATTGCTCGACCTGTGCGCTCGTACCGAGCACACCCTAGACCTTTTCACCGAGCAACAGCCCCAGTCGTCTGAGCGGGTCATGCAGGTGCTCGACAGCATCAATTCGAGGTGGGGGCGCAGCACCATCCACCCCGGCGCAGTGCCCGTCGACCCCAACTGGAAGATGAAGCAGCAGTTTCTCAGCCCTAACTACACGACCAGGCTCGCCGACCTGCCAAAGATCCCATGCCGCTGAAAAATCGCTGCCAGGAAAAAAATCGACCTGAAAACGGACTTATCCCCCTCCCGCCGGCGGGCTTTGCATCAGAAAATTGTGCAAATCACGGTGGTGATGAAAGAGGTGCTGCAGGCCAGCTGCGGCGCGGGGCTTGCGGGGATGGTAGGTTTTTCACGGTGTGAAAGGAATTGAAGCGCTGTGCAAGGTGACACGCTTCAGAGTGTCCACATAACGTCCACACCGCCAATCGTTATGCGTGCTCAATAACCGTTAATGTCCAAAAAAATCAGGGCCTTGGGTGGTTTTCCCATTGCCTGCTGGCTTTCATCCTGGACTTGTAATCAGTAGGTCCCGGGTTCGACTCCTGGTGCCGGCACCATACAAAACGAAGGCCTGCAGCGATGCAGGCCTTTTGTTTTTCTGCTTCCCAGGTAACAAGCGACGCAACAAGGCGAGCAGGGAAGCCGATCAGGCTATCTTCCCCTCCCATTTCCCACGCCTAAGCTCCCCGGCCCGAGTCAATTGGGTATCAACACCCAGTCGCGCAAAAAACCAGCCGCAGTACTGCTGCAAGCCGAGACGACAACGATAACGTCACAATCGTCTGACGTGACGATGACGTATGTTCGGGGCGGTGCCGGAAGGCAGCTAGGGTTCTACAGCAATCAGCGCTTTAACCCGGGCTACAGCACCAGGGACTCGCTGCACCTCGATAAGGACTTCCATGACTTCCCTCTACATCGTTTTCCTGCTCTACGTTGTGCTGCCAGTCTGTGCTGCAGTTGCAAGCAGTGCTGCGCTCGAACACGGGTTGATAACTCTGTCTCCCAAAGGCCGGATGACGAGCAAATGTAGGCAGCTTGGTGCTGAAAATTACTTTGCCGCGTTGGTTGTCCTAGGCATCGCTCTTCTGATTCTGCTATTCGGCTTCGTGGCGGCGGGAGGCGCTGTATCAAAGTGGGTCACGGGGGCCGTGATGCTAGTTATCTCGACGTCTTCCCTGGCCATGTTCATCATCACGTTCAAAGCCACCCAGATTTATCAGCGCCATCCTATGGCATTCAAAATCGCATCGAGCGTGGCAACAGTCGGCGTTGTTTTCATCGCGAACATTTATGCCGATGCGCACCTGGTTCAAAGCACCGGCGTGAACGGCACCGATCTGCCTTCTGCTCACCGCGCCGTCACGATCATGCTCTCGTTTGTATGGTGGGCAATGCTGCTGACCCTTGTATCTCTCGGTCTTTACCTGATCACAGGGTTGGTGTGGACGGGCCGCTCGATCAACTCAGCCAATGAGAGAAGAAAGCAGCTCAGCTTTCTGATGCTTGGCAATAATGCTCGCCACGAAAAAAGCAAAGAGCACCTTTATCTGATTTTGTTCGTTGGCCTTGCCTTCACTGCGCTCATACCAATAAATCTGGTGCAAAGTGTGGCTCAGAACAAACGCCTGGATCGCTGGGCAAACGAGCTGACAGTCTTCGCTTCATTTCATCTTGGCGAGCACCGTTGCTTTCCAGATGCCGCAAGAGACAGCCGCTTTGCACTGGTCGGATCAGACCGTGTGATCGCCGCCGCGCCTGATAAACAGTTGGGTTTCACTTATGAGTTGCGGCGCTGTGAGCTTGCGCTTCACCGGTAGTCATCGACAAGGACCCCGGTCCCGGTTCCAGACTCTCGACAAATTTCAGTGAAGGTACGCGGCGCACCGCCGACGCACGGATGTCCGTGCCAGGAGCATTATCGTGGTGGCGGGCCTAGTTACATCAAGACTTCGCTGCAAAGTCAGGCGGCGACTTCGCCGCCCATCCTCACCGGCCCAATCACCCTATCGCGCCCTTCCCCCGAAACGACTACGCTAGGCCTACCACCTGACGGAGCCACCATGGCAGACACCCCGCCCAGCGCCGGTTTGCGGCTGCCTGAAGACGCACCTCTGGTGCGCAAGATCGGTCATGAGCTCATCGAGTTCCTGCCGGTGGGTGTGTACCTGTGCAACGCTGCGGGGCACCTGACCACCTACAACCCCAAGGCGGCGGAGATCTGGGGGGAGGCGCCGGAGCTGGGCAAGGAGCCGATCAGGTACACCGGCGCCTATCGCCTGCGCAGCGAGAATGGCGCGCATATGCCGCTGGAGCAGTCGCCGCTGGCGGCGGTGCTGCTGAGCAAGAAGCCGATCACCAACCTGCGCATGATCGTCGAGCGCCGCGACGGCAGCCAGGTGCCGATTCTCGCCAATATCGTGCCGCTGTTCGGCATGGACGGCGCCATGATCGGCTTCATGAACAGCATCCAGGATCTGCGTCAGCATGCGGCCCAGGAGCAGGCGCAGAACAATCTGCACAATGCCCTGGTGCAGGCGCAGAAGATGGAGCAGATCGGCAAGGTCGGCGGTGGCGTCGTCCATGAGTTCACCAACCAGCTGACCAGCCTGTCGATGAGCCTGTCGCTGATGGAAAAGGAGATCATGGACGCCGGCTCGGAGCAGTTGCAGACGCGTTATGCGCGGTGCCGCGAGGCAACCGATCAGGTCACCCAGTTGGCCGAGGGCCTGCTGCTGTTCGCCCGCACTCGCCCGCGGGCGCTGGAGCGCGTCGACCCCAACCAGTTGCTGCTGGGCATGAGCACGCTGATCAGCAACGAGGCCGGCCAGGCGATCGACTGCCAGCTCAACCTGGCCACCGACAGCAGCTTTCTCAGGGCCAACAAGCAGCATCTGGAAAGCGCCATCATCAACCTGGTGGCCAATGCCCGGGACGCCATGCCGGCGGGTGGCCAGCTGACCCTGAGCACCTTCAATACCCACCTGGACCGCAGCAACTTTCCGCACCACAACGCCAACTTCAAGCCCGGGCGCTACGTGGCGATCCGCATCGTGGACACGGGCACCGGCATCGCGCCGGAGGCGCTGGAGCATATCTTCGCGCCCTTCTATACCACCCGGGCGGTCGACAAGAGCACAGGCCTGGGCCTGACCATGGTCAAGGGCTTCGTCACCGACATGAACGGCCAGCTGACGATCACCAGCAGGCTGGGCGAAGGCACCAGCGTCAGCCTGTATTTCCCCTGCTATGGCACCGAGCACTCGCTGGCGATTACCGGTAGCGACAGGACATCGAGCGGGGAGTGACAGCTGGCCACTGGCCGGATTACTGTATGCACATACAGCAACCCGAGAATCCGCTCATGACTCAAGATGCCAGCCCCGCCACCTCCTATGAACAGCTGGGCGCACGGGTTTCCCGCGCCATCAACGCCCCCGCCGCGCAGCGCTCGCGCTCGGCGGTGCTGCTGCGCGCCGAAGGCGACAGCCCCGAGGACTGGTCGCGCATCCTCGACGAGATAGCCGAGAACGACAACGTCACCATCGCCTGGCGCGACGATGGCGTGCAGCTGTTCTGGACGGTACCGGCAGAGGATTGAGCGCCGCCTGACGAGCGCTCAGGGTCTGTTCCCGTTTCACGCACGGCCGCGCCGGAGCCAGTTCTTGCGCGAGGCAAGGCACGAGATGCGAAGTTTGGCAGGCCAAATGAGCCATCGAGTAACGCCGCATCGCGCAAGAACTGGCCCGGCCCTCCG
>Ga0209370_1001787_pt1 | contig 17652 bp, 12 predicted proteins | sample AgamicAtPrz_FD_187164 | JGI IMG/M metagenome (GOLD analysis project Ga0209370, IMG submission 187164) | Agave microbial communities from Guanajuato, Mexico - At.P.rz (SPAdes) (version 2) | ecosystem: Host-associated > Plants > Phyllosphere > Phylloplane/Leaf | place: Guanajuato, Mexico... | reverse complement strand
GGCGGGCAAGATTCTCGACCCGCACTGCACCGAGCTGGTCAAGCGCCTGCAGCACTGGCAGGAAAACAGCAGCCTGCGCCCGGCCAGCCTGCAGACGCTCAGCGACGGCCCGACCCTGCAGCCCAGTTTCATCCCCCTGCAGCGCGGCGGCCAGCGGCACATTTTGATCCTGCTCGACGACATCTCGCAAATCGCCCAGCAGGCCCAGCAACTCAAGCTAGTGGCCCTCGGCCGGCTGACCGCCGGCATCGCCCACGAGATTCGCAATCCGCTGGGCGCCATCAGCCATGCGGCGCAGCTGCTGCAGGAGTCCGAAGACCTGCACGGGCCGGATCAGCGCCTGGCGCAGATCATCCAGGACCACTCGCGGCGCATGAACCTGATCATCGAGAACGTGCTGCAGCTGTCACGGCGCCGCCAGGCCGAACCGCAACTGCTCGACCTCAAGTACTGGCTGCACCGTTTCGCCGCCGAGTTCCGCAGCACCGCCCCGGCCTCCAAGGTGCTGCACCTGGCCATCGAAGGCAGCAGCATCCAGACGCGCATGGACCCCAACCAGCTCAACCAGGTCATCACCAACCTGGTGCAGAACGGCCTGCGCCACAGCGCCAAGCTCAACCCCCAGGGCCAGGTGTGGCTGAAGCTGTTTCGCGATCCGCGTAGCGACCTGCCGGTGCTGGAGGTACTCGATGACGGCGACGGGGTGCCGGCAGACCAACTGCATCACATCTTCGAGCCGTTCTACACCACGGAGAACAAAGGCACCGGCCTGGGCCTGTATATTTCCCGCGAGCTTTGCGAAAGCAACCAGGCTCATCTTCACTATCAACCACGCGAAGGCGGCGGTGCCTGCTTCCGTATCACCTTCGCGCATCCGCGAAAAATGAGCTGAACGACCTGATGAATCGCCAGAGAGCCCTGATCGTCGACGACGAACCCGATATCCGCGAACTGCTGGAGATCACCCTCGGGCGCATGAAACTCGACACCCGCAGCGCCCGCAACGTCAAGGAAGCGCGCGAGTGGCTGGCCAAGGAGCCGTTCGACCTGTGCCTGACCGACATGCGCCTGCCAGACGGCAGCGGCCTGGATATCGTGCAGCATATCCAGCAGCGCCATCCGCAAACGCCGGTGGCGATGATCACCGCGTTCGGCAGCGTCGACACGGCGATCAACGCCCTCAAGGCCGGCGCCTTCGACTTCCTGACCAAACCGGTCGACCTGGGCCGCCTGCGCGAACTGGTGAACACTGCCCTGCGCCTGCATGCCGCCGAGGAAGGCGAAGCGCCGGGCAGCAGCCGACTGCTGGGCGAGTCGCCACCGATGCGCGCGCTGCGCGGGCAGATCCAGAAGCTCGCACGCAGCCAGGCGCCGGTGTACATCAGCGGGGAGTCGGGCAGCGGCAAGGAACTGGTCGCCCGGCTGATCCACGAACAGGGCCCGCGCCGCGAGCGTGCCTTCGTGCCGGTCAACTGCGGCGCGATTCCCTCGGAGCTGATGGAAAGCGAATTCTTCGGCCACAAGAAGGGCAGCTTCACCGGTGCCGTCGAAGACAAACAGGGCCTGTTCCAGGCCGCCAATGGCGGCAGCCTGTTCCTCGACGAGGTGGCCGACCTGCCGCTGACCATGCAGGTCAAGCTGCTGCGCGCCATTCAGGAAAAGGCCATCCGCGCCGTCGGCGGCCAGCAGGAAGTGGTGGTCGACACCCGCATCCTCTGCGCCACCCACAAGGACCTGGCCGCCGAAGTGGCGGCCGGCCGCTTCCGCCAGGATCTCTACTACCGTCTCAACGTCATCGAACTGCGTGTACCGCCGCTGCGCGAACGCCGCGAGGACATCCCCCTGCTGGCCGACGTGATGCTCAAGCGCCTCAACGAAGGCATCGGCCTGCCGCCGGTCAAGCTCGACGGCCCTGCCCTGGAAAAGCTCAAGAGCTACCGCTTCCCGGGCAACGTGCGCGAGCTGGAGAACATGCTGGAGCGCGCCTACACCCTGTGCGAAGGCGACGTGATCTGCGCAAACGACCTGCGCCTGGCGGACGCCGCGCCGGCTGGCGAGAACGGCGACGCGAGCCTGGCGCAGATCGACAACATCGAGGATTACCTGGAAGACGTCGAACGCAAACTGATCATGCAGGCCCTGGAAGAAACCCGCTGGAACCGCACGGCAGCAGCGCAGCGCCTGGGCCTGAGCTTCCGCTCGATGCGCTATCGCCTCAAGAAACTGGGCATCGACTGAAACCGTAGCCTGCGGTTGAGCGAAGCGATACCCAGGTTCTTGCGATCTGGCAGTTCGCCCCTTACTGCAAGCGCCCCGCCGGTGAGTACGGTGCCGGGTCGATGATCGGCTCGCGTCCCAACATCAGATCCGCCAGCAACCGGCAGGATGCCGGCGCCAGCACCAGCCCATTGCGGTAATGCCCGCAATTCAGCCACAAGCCCGGATGTTCCGGCACCTCACCAATAAACGGAATGCCCTCGGGAGAACCGGGGCGCAGTCCGGCCCAGTGGCCCACCACCTTGGCATCGCGCAACGCCGGTAGCAGCGTCTCGGCAGAAGCCCGCAGGCTGGCCAACGCCTCATCGGTTGGCGTCTTGTCGAAACCGGCATGCTCCAGCGTACTGCCCACCAGGATATGGCCATCGCGCCGCGGAATCGCATAACGCCCGCCAGCCAGTACCATACTCGGCAGAAAGTCTTCGGCGCACCTGAACAGGATCATCTGCCCCTTGACCGGCTCCACGGGCAGCGCCAGCCCGAGGCTCTGCAACACCTCCCCGCTCCAGGCTCCGGCCGCGACGACGACCTGCTCGGCCAGCATCTCGCCGTCAGCGGTACGAACCCCGCTTACGCGCTCGCCATCACGGACGAACTGCAGCACCGGGCTGTGCTCAAGCAGGGTAACGTCGGGCAAACCCTGCAGGGCGGCTCGCAGCGCTTTGACCAGGCGCGGGTTACGTACATTGGCCACGCCGGGCATATAAATGGCGCGCTCGAATCCTGCACCCAGTACAGGGACCTGGGCATAGGCAGACTCGACGGGTACTTCATGCAACGTTCGCCTTTCTCGCCGCGCCCAGCCCAGCGCCTCCGCCTGGTCGTCCAGATCCAGCCAGTACAGCCCCGTGACATGCACTTCGGGATCGACGCCGGTATGCGCCAGCAGCCGCGTACCAAGGCCCGGGTAGTAATCCTGCGACCAGTGCGCCAGGGTCGTTACCGCCTGGCTATAGCGCCACGGGTAAAGCGGCGAAACAATTCCGCCCCCCGCCCAGGAAGCCTCTCCCCCGACCGGCCCGCGATCCACCAGCACGACCCGCTTGCCCGCGCCCGCCAGCAGATACGCCGATAACAACCCGATGATCCCACCGCCGATAACGATTACATCCGTACGCACAACCCACCCCATCGCCAGACCGCATGCCTTGACAGTGACACCTGAGGGTGTAAACAGAAAAAGCAGCCAGGAAGGCCGCTAATGATACGCGCATAGGGAGGTGCGTCATGAATAGAGATCAACAGAAGGCTGTGGGCTTGGTGGAGCTGCTGGTAGCCGTCGCTCTGCTGAGTATCTTGATCAGCATGGCCCTTCCCGCTTTCGCTCGCTTTCAGGAAAGTAAACGTCAGGAATCGGCCCGTGATCTGCTTGCCAGCCATATCCAGAAAACCCGCGCCAACGCCATAACTCAAGGGCGCCCATACAAACTATGCGGCTCGAGTGACGGTGAGAGCTGCGACGGGAACTGGGGCAGCTATTGGCTTATAGCTAGGGCTGGCAATGAGCCGACTATCGTGACCAAGCAGGCAGCCCCGACGAAAAACATCTGCAGAGTGGGCTTTGGCGGCGACAGCATCCGTTTCCATCCCAACGGAACCAGCTGGGCTAGCAACGGTACGATTTTCATATGCAACAGCAAAGGACCTCACCAGCTACTGACGCTGAACCGCCAGGGCCGCCTGAGAGTTGGAACCGGTCACAATTCCCGCTGCTGCTAGACCAGTCATCCGTGCTTCACGCCCGATCATCTACGGCCTGAAGACAGCTACCAGCGAAGCCGTCAGGATTCGCATGCCCTCCTGTATTTAGACTGGACAACCATGCCAAGACTCTCGGATAGCCAGCCATCGGCGTACTCGCATACGCGGCGTGGCTTCACCCTTATTGAGCTGATGATCATCATTGCCCTGGTCGGGATCGTCGCCGCGATCGCCGTTCCGAACTTCAACCAGTTCATCAATAAGAGCCGTACGCAATCGTTGAACAACGAGATGCTGGCAATGGTGCAATACGCACGCACCACTGCAGTCGAGCAAAAGACATTCATGAGAGTTTGCAAGGAGAGCGGCCGCTGGACGGTTAAGAAAACCTGTGCCGATACCTCCGAAGTGCTGCGCAGACTAGATATCCCATCCGGCAGCACGGTGAATCCGGTCGTCACCTCCGTCACTGAAATACTGTTCAGGTACAACGGAACCAGTACCGATACGACCTTGCTTACCTGCCAAGGTAGCGATCACGCCAACGGTTACACCATCGACGTAAAAGCCAGCGGCAGCGTACGGAGCTGGCCAAGAGGCATGACGAACTCCACCACCAGCATGACAGCCTGTCAGTAGTACCGAGGAATGGCGATGAAAAACGTGGACAAGGGATTCAGCCTGATCGAAGTACTGGTGGCTCTATTGCTAACCACCGTCGGAGTGCTCGGCATGGTCGCGCTGCAAGGTCGTAGCGTGCAGTACTCGCAAGACTCCGTGCAACGCAATGTGGCGGTGGACCTGGCCACCGAGTTGGTGGAAATCATCCGCGCCAACCCTAGCGAAACCTTTAACAATGCCGCACCGCAATTCCCGATGAATAACGGTCTTAAGAGCAGTTCGATCTTCTACAAAGCCAAAGCGTCGGATTTCTCCAACCCAGCCGATTGTGTCGCGAGCGCTACCGTAGTGCCCAGGACCGCTGCCGAACAACGTAACTGCTGGGCCAGCAAGGCAAAGGCACTACTGCCGGGCGGCTCGACCGTCTTCCTCAGCGATTCGTATATCTGTCGCAGCAGCAGCGCCGGCAATTGCAATGGTCAGGGCTCGATGATCGAAATCCGCCTGGCCTGGCAGGTGCGTGAAGGCACCTGCCTGGACGCAGCTGACACCAGCAACTCTTCGACCATCTGTACCTATACCGTGCGAGTGCAGCCATGAATGACATGAAGCGCCAAAGCGGTTTGTCGATGATCGAACTGCTGATTGCCTTGGCGATCAGCAGCTTTCTGATTCTGGGTATCACCCAGGTATACATCGATAACCAACGGCATTACCTGTTCCAGCAGAGCCAAAGCGGCAATCTCGACAGCGGGCGATTCGCGTCGCTGTTGCTCGATCAATATCTGGGGAAGGCCGGCTATCGCCGTACTCCTTCGAGCCTGTTGGAAACATCCTTTCCAGCACGCGCGGCATCGGATGGTTGCATGGCCTTTAGCGCAGGGGCGTCCGTTACCAACCTGGCTACGGACGAAGGGGTGGGGTTCTGTCTACGCTATCAGCCGCAGGTAAGTGGAGATCTCGATTGCCAGGGCGTGGCCAGTAACACCACATTCACGCAAGCCTTCCCTTCTAACCTGGCCGCAAGTGACTTGATCGTCCTTGCCTTCAAATATGAGCCTGGGGCTTCGACCGCACTGCAGAACGGCAGGCTTTTGTGCAAGAGCCTGAACGCCACGACACCTCAATTCACCGAACAGCTCACAGGCATCGCCGATATGCGTGTGGACTTTGGTATTGGCAGCAGTGACGTGCTTTCCAAAGAAGTGACGTCTTACGTACCGCAGAAAGACTGGACGACCAGTTCGGGAGCTATCCGCAGCGTGCGTTACTCCCTGCTAATGGCAAGCGCAACCGGGCAGCGGGATAGCGACGACTCCAAAGTACTCACCGATTGGCTCGCGGTGGCGCCTGACGCGACCAAAACGCGCCTGCAAACAGGCGATAACAAACGCATTTATCAAGTCGTCGGAAGTACTCAAACTGTCAGGAATCTAATGCCATGACCCACTTATCGAATCGTCAATCACAGACGGGGGCCGTCTTGGTAGTCGCCTTGGTCATGCTGCTGGTACTGACCCTGATGGCCGTTGGCAGTATGCGGGGCACCACACTGGAAAGTCGCATCACGGCAAACCGCGCCCACGACACCCAGCAGCAAAGTGCAGCTGACGCCGCACTACGGGAAGCAGAGTTTCGCTACTACGGCCCGGCAAATCTGATCGACAAGCTCGAAGGGAAAGCGGCCAACTGTAAATTGACCAACACCCTGAATGCCAACGGCCTCAACAAACCGTGCATGCTGGCTATCAATGATGCCGACCTGCTCAACTTCGTGGATAAACCATGGCTGACTAAAGAAAGCTTCCTCAAGAGTGAATCCACTGACAGTCTATTGTGGATGCCTTATAGAGGCACCGACGCAGCCAATCAGACCGTAGCCGGCACTCGGGAGACCAGTAATGGACGGACTACCTACTGGAACAGTACTCGAGCAGTAACCGTAGGCAACAACGCGGTCAACGCCGAATACGGCATGGTAGCAGAAGGACAAGGCACTTATTACTACCTTAACAATGCCAAAGCAGACGAGCAGGTTTACCTGCAATCGACGCACGCCAATATTTATCTGGGGCTGAACAATTGAGAGTCGGCATGATGAGCCATTCCAAACTTAACTTTAGCACTAAGTCGCTTTCCTGCGCGCTGTTTGGCATTACATTGCTGCATGGCGCCAACAGCTATGCCGCCGTTTCGCAAAGCCCGTTGAGTCTTACGATTGGTGTTCCGCCCAACATGATACTAACCCTGGATAGCTCGGGCAGTATGCGCTGGGGGTTTGCGCCCGATAATATCAGTGGCACCGGTCATACGCGCCGAGGCAAGTCAAATGCGTTCAATCCTATCTACTACAACCCGCTGGCAACTTATCCAACGCCGGTAACATTCAACAGCGGCGGGTCGGAAGTTAGGCAACCGCAAGAATTTACCAACGCACGCGTTAATGGCTATAAAAGCGAACTGGGAAGTGTTGATCTGTCGAGCGACTACAAAGCCAACTGGACTTACGCCGTAAACACAGGATTACCCACTACTTACGGTATATCTAATACCGATAACAGGCTGGCAAAAAACGCAGAGGCGGATTTCTCTCTTACAGTGACAAATGATCGGAATGGATCTACCGTCACTCAGCAAAACTCCGCAAGCGATATTACATTCAAGATCAAGCGATCAGACTCGCGTAATAGCTCAAGCTGTACAGCTACAGCCAACCATTCGAGCTGGCCTAACGAGCTAACCGCAGATTGTACCTGGCTAGGCTCGAACCAGTACAAAGCAAGCTTAGAAGAGCGTGGGGTTCCGGCCTACTACTACACTTACAACTCAAGCCAATCCGGATGTACGTTAACAACTGAGAATTGTTACACCTTACGTTTCATCACAAGCGAGTCACAAAAATCCAACTTCGCGAATTGGTATTCATTTTACCGGAACCGGGCGCTGGCTACGATTAGCGCGGCCAACGTCGCTTTCTACAACTTGTCCCCTACCGTTCGCTTGAGTTGGCAAACGCTTTCTTCCACCTGTGGCGACTTTGACGGCAGCGGTAGAGGCTGCAATAACAAGCTTCAGCCATTCTCAGACGACCACAAGCGCGCACTTTATAACTGGATGCAGGATATCGCTTTTAGCGGCGGAACTCCTCTGCCGGGAGCAGTGGCGCGCGCCGGCGAATTTTTCAAGACTGACACGCCCTGGCAAAAAACACCTTTCGGCTCAGGAAATACGGACGCCAATACATATGCTTGCAGAGCCAGCTATCACATCGTCATGACGGACGGTGTCTGGGATACCCCCGTGTCCCCATCCGGGACTTTTCTCCAAGACTCCTCAAACATCGACTTACCGGATGGCAAAAAGTACAGAGGCCAAGCTCCATTTAAAGACAATACCGAACGAACGTTGGCTGATCTGGCCATGCATTATTGGGCAACTGACCTCAGGTCGAATCTCTCCAACAAAATCCCTGCCTACATCCCGTTCAAGAGCGGTGATGACACAACTGATTATTGGGATCCACGTAACGACCCCGCAACTTGGCAGCACATGACCAACTTCGTGATGGGACTGGGTCTGACTCAATCCTTGTCAGCAACGGGGCTTCCCTGGGAGGGCAGCACTCATGCGGGTGCGGGTTATGATGCGCTGAAACAAGGGACTGGGTCTTGGCCCGCAGCGACGAATGCCACGGGTAAGGTTTACGACCTTTGGCACGCCGCCATCAACTCGCGCGGTGAGTTTTTCAGCGTCGACAGCCCAGAGGCGATGGTGCAGGCATTTGCCGACATTCTCTCCCGTATCGCCGATCGCAAGTCGACCGCGGCACGCCCAGCTATCAATTCCGGGCAGGTCAGTTCCGACGAAAATGGCGATACGTCAGTAAAGACGGTCTCTTATCAGACCTCCTACGCCAGTGACGACAATTGGTCTGGTGACGTAAAGCGCTTCGAGAAGAAATGGAACGCCACAACAAACACCATGGATACGACCGAAGTTTGGAGCGCCAAGGCAAACGTACCGGGACCTGCAGCCCGTCATATCAAGATCGCAGGCAGTGATAACTCCGGTCTTGCCGATTTCAACCTTGCCAACGCTGGCTTGGCCAGTCATTCCGGCATTACCCTAGCCACCTACCTCAACAGGGATCCTGAAAACGCCAACGCCGTCGACACCAGGGCTGAATCCCGCATCAGCTACCTCCGCGGCGACCGCGCCGGTGAAGGAAGTACCTATCGCCGACGCAGCGGTGTACTCGGCGATTTCTACTCTTCAACCCCGGCGGTGGTTCTAAATACGCCAAGATATCTGGAGCAGTTCACCAATCGCCTCGAAGGCAATACCGCTTACACGGATTTCAAGAGGGCTATCGCTAATCGTACCCCACGTGTCTACGTGGGCGGCAACGCCGGGATGTTGCATGGATTTAATGCGACCAGCGGCGTCGAGGAGTTCGCCTTCATTCCATCCGCTGTATTTCCGAAACTCAACAAGCTGACCGGTAGCAACTATAGCCATGAGTTCTACGTTGAAGGCTCGCCCGTAGTAGCGGACGTGTATACCGGTACAGAATGGCGCACTATCCTGGTCGGCACTTTAAAAGCGGGTGGTAAATCGGTGTTCGCTCTGGATATCACTACGCCTGGTCAGGAAAAACTGCTATGGCAGTTCGATGAAAACAGTATCACTGACAGCAATGCGGTGAAGCTGGGCTACACCTTCTCGCAACCTACCATTGCTCGCCTGCATACTGGGAAATGGGCTGTAGTATTTGGCAATGGCTACGAAAGCGCTGGCAACAGCAATGGCAAAGCAGCTCTCTTCATCGTCGATGCCATGAATGGATCGCTGGTAAGGAGTCTAGAGGTGCAGGGCACCAATGGTGTGGCCAACGGCCTGTCTACACCAAAACTCGGGGATTACAACGGTGACGGCACCGCAGACTACGCTTACGCCGGTGACCTGCAAGGCAATTTGTGGCGCTTTGACCTGCTTCGCTCCAATCGCGACGTGACGGCACCATTCAAGGTCACCAATAACGTGCCTGCCAGTAACTTCAGAGTTGGCTTCGGGGGCAACCCATTGTTCAAGGCCAGTGCCGATAACGCAGGCACTCAACGTCAGGCAATCACATCTGCACCAAGCCTGGTAGCGCACCCTACCGGCGTTGGTTATCTGATTATCTTTGGTACCGGCCGCTTCTATGACACTGGAGACAAGGAAGGGGATAAGAGCATGTCGCAGAGCGTATACGGCATCTGGGACAAGGAAACGCTGGGCGAAATTGCCAGCAATCCCAATATTTCTCGCTCCACCCTGCAGGCGCAGACAATCACCAACACCACTACGGTCAGCGCCGATGGCAGCAGCATTCAGGGTCGAATCCTGAGCAACAATACCGTGCGCTGGCAGCCAGCACAGAACGGCCAGGGTGGAACGCTCCCGGCCCAGAATGGCTGGTACCTCAATCTGGTACAGGCAGACGGCGAAATGATTGTGGAGAACATGTCCCAACTGGGCCGTACAATATTCTTCCAATCACTGCTGCCCAATGACGATCCGTGTGGCGATGGCGCAGCCAATTGGACCTATGCCATCAATCCATTTAGCGGCGGTAGAACAACACAAAAAGCATTCGATTACACTCCAACCGCGGACGTGGGTACTCAGGTTGTTTCTGCCGTGCGCCAGGATGGTGAGGGTGGTGGTACTGTTTCGCAGAACTCGAACAATATCTATCAGTACTGCACAGGCCAGTCGTGTACCAACATCTACCCGGATCCAACCAGCATCGGTCGTCAAGCTTGGCGCCGCACAGAGGAAAAGGAATGAGCCGATCAAGAAGTTATACGCAGGCACCAAGTCGTAATAGCTGGCAAGCCGGCTTCACTCTGATCGAGGTGATGGTCGTCGTGGCCATCATCGGCATACTGGCAGCCATCGCTTACCCGAGTTACACCGAATATGTGAAGCGCGGTAACCGTACAGAGGGCCAGGCGTTACTGAGTGATGCGGCCGCTCGCCAGGAGCGCTATTTCAGTCAGAACAATACCTATGTCACGGCTGCGGCCGACATTGGGAAATTAGGAATGAATCTTTCGAACAACAGATCGGCTACTGGAAAATATGTCTTTTCCGTAAGTAAGGTGGATGGTGACGGCGGTTATACCCTGACAGCCACCCAACAGTTCAGCGATACGAAATGTGGCAACCTCACGCTGACCGCGAACGGTATCAAAGGAGCCACCGCTTCAGGCGCCAGTGCGAGCGACTGCTGGCGTTAGCTCAATAATCTGCAACTAAAAACCGCGCCTGGCGCGGTTTTTTTTGCCTACGATTAACTAGGTAAGCCCTCTCAAAAGGCATGAACGTGGCGCTACTCGTATTAAAAGATGCGAGCGAAACCGTGAAGCCTATTGGCCTTCGAACGACGAGAGGTAGCTGAATCGGGCAGAACTATCTGCTCCCGGTAAGACCCTATACCTAAGGAGCATGAGCAAGGGAGAGCCGGCAAGATGAAGCGACTCACAACCAACTTCAATGTTAAAACGCTGCGCTACGCCATGTTGAGCACTGCACTGTCGGGCACCGCGAGCAGCTTGGCGGCCGTTTCACAAAGTCCGCTAAGCCTGACAGTGGGCGTACCGCCCAATATGTTGGTGACACTGGATGACTCGGGAAGCATGCGCTGGGGGTTCGCCCCAGATGGATTAAGCGACGAGTCAGCTACCCGTCGGGCCAAGTCCAGTGCGTACAATCCGATCTACTACAATCCCAGCGCCACTTATGCCGCTCCGGTCGTCTTCGATACATCAGGCAACGAACAGCAGTTGGCGACAACTTTCACTCAGGCTTGGCATAACGGGTTCAGAACCTCAGTAGGCTCGGCAAACTTGAGCGGCGCAGGCTATCGAGTGGCCTGGGATGTCCCCATAACCACCGTTCCAGGAAGCGCCAGCTACAACTACGGAGACGTAAGCAACTACGCTCAGCCAACGGGTACGGTTTCACGGCTAGCCGATAACCCGAGTGCAGATTTCTCTGCCACGGTAGGCCTCGGCATCCTTGCTCCTACTCAGATAACCTCGCCCGGCGGCATCCAATTCACCATTACGCCGATTTTGATAGGCGTGCTCGGCTGTACGGCCACTGCCAGCTATCCCGGCATTTTTTCAGGCCTCACCGCCGACTGTAGCAGAACGGCCAGCGGTTACACCGCATCGCTGGTCAGACGCCCAGTACCGGCTTACTACTACATCTATGATTCAAGCAGAGCCAGCAATTGCACTACGAGCAACGATAGTTGCTACGCCTTACGATTCGTCGGTAGCAACGAACAGGCGAACTTCGCGAATTGGTACTCCTTCTACCGCAACCGAGCGCTGTCGACCATTTCTGCTGCCGCGCTGGCTTTCTACAATCTTTCGCCTTCCGTTAGGTTGAGTTGGCAAGGACTGGGACGCTGCACCACCTTTGATGGCAGTGACACCACCTACTGCCGTAATAACGCATTCAAGGCTTATACGCCCGCTCATAAAGGGCAGCTCTACGCTTGGCTACAGAATATTGCCTTCGACCAGAGCACCTATCTGCCGGCAGCAATGAAGCGGGCTGGCGAGTTCTACAGAACGACGGTTCCCTGGCAGGCATTTCCCAATGCAACTGGAACCAACACGACCCAGAACACCTACGCCTGCCGTGCCAGCTACCACATCATGATGACCGATGGGCAGTGGAATGAAGCGGCAAGCGCGCCGAGCAATTTCCGTCATGACGCGGCATCTTTCACGCTTCCGGATGGCAGGGCGTTCACGCAACGCGCGCCTTATTACGACAGTACGCCCAATACGCTAGCGGATCTCGCCATGCACTACTGGGCCACTGACCTGAACCCCAGCCTCAGCAACAACCTGCCCGCCTACCTGCCATCCAAAAGTGGCGATACGACAGCCGACTATTGGAACCCCCGCAACGATCCGGCGACCTGGCAACATATGACCAATTTCACCATGGGGCTCGGACTCACACAGTCTTTAACCCAGAGCAATATTCCGTGGGGTGGCAGCACCTTTGCCGGAAGTGGTTACTCAGCGCTTGACGCCGGCGCGACGTGGCCCCCGGCAGCAGCCAATGCCACCGATGCGAATGTCTACGACCTGTGGCACGCGGCAATCAACTCCCGTGGAGAGTTCTTCAGCGTCGACAGTCCAGACGCCATGGTGCAAGCCTTCGCGGATATCCTTTCGCGCATCGCCGACCGCAAGTCCAGTGCCGCCCGCCCGGCAATAAACTCTGGCCAAGTGAGCCCTGACGAAGGTACGACTCAAACAGTCTCCTACCAAACCTCCTACGCCAGTGATGACAATTGGTCTGGAGACGTAAAGCGCTTCGAAAAGCGCTGGAATCCTCAAACCAATGCCATCGATACCGTGGAGGTTTGGAGCGCTAAGACCAAGGTCCCAGCCTGGGCGCAACGCCGAATAAAGATCGCAGCCCCGGCCACTGTCAGTAATAACGGGCTTCAGGACCTCACCTCCGCCAATGCGTCACTAAGCCAATACGCCGGTACCACGCTGCTCGCCTATCTGGCGAGAAATCCGGAAACCGGCCTTGTTGATAACTTGGCCGCCTCTCGCGTGGACTATCTACGTGGCAATCGGGCGGGTGAAGGCACCACGTTCCGTCGTCGCAGCGGCTTATTGGGCGATTTTTACTCGTCTAGCCCTGCGGTTGTATCGGGCGCGCGATACCTCGAGCAGTTTTCCAATCGCCTGGAGGGCAATACGGCTTACACCACTTTCAAAGCGGCCATCGCTAATCGAACTCCGCGCATCTATGTCGGCGGCAACGCGGGCATGTTGCACGGCTTCAATGCGCTTACGGGGGTCGAGGAGTTCGCCTTCATACCATCAGCGGTCTTTTCCAAGCTGCACAAGCTGACAGGTTCCAATTATTCACACGAGTTCTATGTGGACGGCTCACCGGTTGTAGGCGATGTCTATGATAGCGCCACCCGCCAATGGCGAACCATTCTTGTGGGTACGCTGAAAGCAGGCGGTAAGTCTATTTTTGCCCTCGACGTCACCACACCCGGAAGTGAAAAACTGCTGTGGCAGTTCGATGAGAACAGCATCGCTGCAACCACCGCCGTGAAAATGGGTTACAGCTATTCGCAACCTACCATCGCGCGTCTGCACAACGGTAAGTGGGCGGTGGTATTCGGCAATGGCTATGAGAGCGCGGCCAACACCAACGGCAAGGCTGCTCTTTTTATCCTTGATGCCATGCAGGGCACGCTGCTCAGGAGCCTCGAAGTTCAGGGGGCGATTGGCCTCGCCAATGGGCTGTCGACGCCCAAGCTGGCCGACTACAACGCTGACGGCGTAGCCGATTACGCCTATGCGGGCGATCTGCAGGGAAATATGTGGCGTTTCGACCTGCTACGCGCTGGCCGCAGCAATAGCAATCCATTCATCACGACCGATGACAGCGATTCTGCCGTCGGCGAATTCAGGGTTGGCTTTGGCGGGAACCCTCTGTTCAGGGCAACGGCCGACAATGCAGGCACCCAACGCCAAGCCATTACATCGGCGCCCAGCCTGGTCGCTCACCCAACCGGGACAGGGTACCTGGTGGTATTCGGAACCGGTCGCTTCTTCGACAGCGACGACAAGGATGGCGACAAGAGCATGCCGCAATCGGTTTATGGCATCTGGGACAAGCAGACCCTTGGTGAAGTGGCCAGCAACCCCAATATCAACCGCAGCTCCCTGCAACAGCAGAGCATCACCAATACCCTGGTCGGCACCGCCACCGACGGATCGACAAGGCAAGCCAGGGTGATCAGTAACAACAGTATTCGCTGGCAAGCGGCCAACAACCTCGCTGCACAAAACGGCTGGTACCTCAACTTGGTGCAGAGCGACGGCGAGATGGTAGTGGAGAGCATGTCGCAGCTCGGCCGTACGCTGTTTCTCCAATCCCTGGTCCCCAACAGCGACCCCTGCGGTGATGGTGCCAGCAACTGGAGCTATGCAATCAACCCCTTCACCGGAGGGCGCACCAATCAGCGCGCTTTTGATTATTCCCCCAGCAGCAATGTCGGCACCGCCGTCATTTCCGGGGTAAGCCAGGGTGGTGAGGGCGGAGGAAGCTTGTCGCAGAATCCCGACGGTGGTTACCAGTACTGTACGGGCCAGGAATGCGTGCCCGTCTATCCGGATCCGTCCAGCATCGGCCGTCAAAGCTGGCGACGTATCGAACAACTTCAGTGATAGGACCTTGCCCCCGCAAGCCATGGATGGAGTCATGGCAGCGGGCAACGTTCATTGCCCGCTGCCTATCAAGCACTCAAACAAAGGGACTGCTACTATCACCCCCTGTCATTCGATGCGACCAAATCGCCAGCATTAGGGTCGTATGCCGATAACGAAACAACAACGGATCGATGATGCAGGACAACCCGATTTGGACGCTTCCCCCGCGCAAGCAGCGCAGCCGCCTGGCTGAAGACTTGGTTGCGAAGATCTCCCAGCACATGCGCGACGGCACGCTCAAGCGTGGCGAGAAGCTGCCGGCCGAGCTGGATATCATGCGCGCCGAAGGGGTCAGCCGTACCGTGGTGCGCGATGCGCTGTCGCGCCTGCAGGTGGCGGGCCTGGTGGAAACGCGTCGTGGTGTCGGCACTTTCGTGTGCGACATGCCGGCAGCGCCCGAGCTCAAGCTTGGCCCGGCGACCATCAGTACCGCCGAGGACGTGCTGGAGCTGCTGGAGTTGCGCATGAGCCTGGAGGTGGCGGCGGTCGGCCTGGCGGCGCAGCGGCGCACGCCGGAATCCCTTCAGGAGATTCGCGTGGCGCTGGATGCCATCCAGCAAGGCGCGGTCCAGCTGCCGGCAGGCCTGCCGATCAGTGCGGACTTCCAGTTCCATATCAAGATCGCCAAGGCGGCCGAGAACCCGCACCTGCTCGATATCATGAAGCACCTGGGCGCCAAGCAGATCCCGCGCAACAAGTTCAACTCGGCCTACAAGGCCCACGAGGACGGCGAGGCCTACAAGGAAAACCTCAGCCTCGAGCACGAGATGATCTACGACTCCATTGCCCGCGGTGATGTGGACTGCGCCCGGGCGGCCATGCAGTTGCACCTGATCAACAGCCGCGAGCGCCTGCTCAAGGCCCAGCGCCGCGCCTGAGCAGTCGCGGGGCGAGTCATCTCGCTGCAAAATGAATCGCGCCGCACACGCCAGTAATGCTGAACGACCACCATCGCTTCGCGCCGGGGCGGCGCTCCTACGGGTAGGGTGCATGCAATCAGATAGGAGCCCCGACCCGGCGCCGATCATGCCCCCATGACCACCTGGCATATCCCAAAAATACCAACGCCGGGGCCATGGCCAAGCCGGCGTTGGGTTGCGGTGGTCAGTTTCTTCTTGGCGCCTGTTCACGATCTTTAAGACGACATGAAAGAGGCTGCTACAAGACAGAAGCGGCCATTCGCCGATCCAGTGTGGGAGCGCGCCATGCGCGCGAAAAATCGCGGGCATGGCCCGCTCCCACAGGTAATGTACCAACGGCCGCTCCCGCCACTCAGCTGGCAAAATCGACGAACCTGAGCTTAAGACCTTGAACAGGTTTTACATGAAGTTGTACTGCACCCCGACACGCCAGCGCAGCTGACGGTCATCCTCGGTGGGGCTGACGCGGATGTCGCCGATCTCGAAGAACGGTGCCCAGGACTTGTCCCACTTGTACTTCACCACCAGGTTCTGTTCGTAGTCGCTCTTCTTGTTGTCGTAGCGGATGTAGTCGGTCTTGAAGTGGATGTACTGGTACTCGTACGACAGCCTGCCGGCCGGGGTGTAGCCCAACCAGCCCTCGTATCGCTGGGTGTTGCGGTTGTCGGAGCCGCGGTCCGGCACGTCTTCGTCGATGCGGTCGCGGTTCAGCTTCAGGGCGTCGAAGCGATAGCGGGCGGCGACGTAGAACTGGTCGTTGAGCCTGTGGGTGTAGCGCACGCCGAATTTGTAGGTGGTGCCGTTCTCGGTGCTTTCCAGCTGGATGGCCGGCTGCCAGGTCGATACCGCGTTGGGCTTGTACTGGTAGCTGGTGGTCAGCTCGTGGCCGCTCGACACCATGTTGTCGAAGGCGACGTCCTTGCGATCACCGGCGGTACGGTACTTGAGCTCACCCTCGAAGCCCCAGCCGTTGTCCATGCGATAGGACAGCTTGACCCGATCGGCATGCATGCGATCGTCGTCGAGGTACTGGTGGCGGTAGTTGATCGAGGCGCTGTCGGCCCATGCGCTACCGGCGGCGGCAGTGGACAGCAGGCAGGCGAGCAGACGCAGCGTGAGTGTTTTCTTGTTCATCGTGGTGACCTTCTTATTGTTTTCTATGGGTTGAGTGGTGGGTTGCCTGGTTTCGGGCAAAGCGCCGCCCTGCAGCGCTGTGTCCGCATGTCTGAAATCACTGGGGGGATAACGCGCAGGCGAGCCCGTGCCGCGGGCCTCGAGGCCCGTGTCGAACGGTCAGCAGGGGGTTCGCGCTAGCGCGTGGGTCGCCTCAGCCGCCGCATGGCAGCCGAGGCGCCGCTAGGCCATCAGGGCGGTGCGACGGCGCCGATGTCGCGGCTGGCATCGACCAGCAACTGGGTGTAGGCGTGCTCGGCACGGTTCTGCGCCAGCAGCGCGGTGTCGAGGGTTTCGACGATGCGCCCGTGCTGCATCACCGCCACGCGATCACAGAGGTGGGCGACCACGCCCAGGTCATGGGTGACCATCAGGTAGGTCAGGCCTTCCTGCTCGCGCAGGTCGGAGAGCAGGTTGAGGATCTCTGCCTGCACGGACACGTCCAGCGCCGAGGTCGGCTCGTCGAGCAGCAGCACGCGCGGCTCGAGAATCAAGGCGCGGGCGATGGCCACGCGCTGGCGCTGGCCACCGGACAACTGATGGGGGTAGCGGTAGCGGAAGCTGTCGTTGAGGCCGACCTTGTTGAGGATCGCGGTAACCCGATCCGCGCGGTTGCCGATGCCGTGCACGGCCAGCGGTTCGCT
>Ga0209370_1001785_pt1 | contig 17666 bp, 19 predicted proteins | sample AgamicAtPrz_FD_187164 | JGI IMG/M metagenome (GOLD analysis project Ga0209370, IMG submission 187164) | Agave microbial communities from Guanajuato, Mexico - At.P.rz (SPAdes) (version 2) | ecosystem: Host-associated > Plants > Phyllosphere > Phylloplane/Leaf | place: Guanajuato, Mexico... | reverse complement strand
ATGACCGCACCGACCACACGTTGATAGCCGTCCTGCATGGCATTGAAGGCGCCGGCCATCTGCCCGACCTCGTCGCGGCTTTGCAGCGGTACGCGGGCGGACAGGTCGCCGCTCTTCTCGACGTGCAACATCACGTCCTTGAGGGTGTTGAGGTGGGTAAGCAGAAAGCGGATCAACAGCTGCGAGGCGGCCAGCAGGGCAAGCATCAGCACGGCCACCGCCAGGGCGTAATGGCCGGCGCGCTCGGCGAACACCTGGGCCAGGCTGCGCCCGCTGGCCAGCACGGCGATGCGCTGCTCGGCGCCGCGCTCGATGACTTGCGCGCCAAGCAGCGGGTCGCTGCCAAACAGGGCGTCATGTTTCAGGGCGACCCAGCCGCTGGCGCCTTTTAACGATGTGGCATCCGCGTCGGCCGGCAGTTTCGCTGCTTCACCGGTTTTGAAGGTGAGCAAGCCTGCGGTCTTGGGGATTGGTTGGTCGACCGGCCAGGCAGCCAGCAATTGCGCCTGTTGCTGGGCACTGGCGCGGGCGGCCTGGGCAAAGGTGTCCTGCTCCTGAAGCATGGCAAACAGCACCAGTAGCAGAGTGGTGATAAAGGCGACGGCGTTCACCGCCCAGAACTTGTGTTTCAGGGAGATATCGCGGATCCAGACGGGCATGTTTTTCTGCTCTCGACATGAATGAATTGCTGGCAAGGCGCCATTATTCTTTCATGGGCAAATCAACCGTCCCTTGATATGGGTCAAGAGCAGCCGGTCTGTCGGCTGCTCATCCGTCGTATTGCCGGTGCAAGCCGATCAACGGTAGCCCCATTCGCCTGATTGCTCGTCGCTCGGCTCGGTGATTTCGGGCAGGCCGAAGAACGCGCGGGCGCAGGCTGTGGTGTGCCTGGCCACTTCGTCCTGGGATTCGCGGCGATGCAGCGCCACCTCGCGTAGCACCTCGGGCAGAAACGCCGGCTCGTTGCGACCACCCTTGGGTTTCGGACGCAGGCTGCGCGGCAGCAGGTAGGGCGCGTCGCTTTCCAGCATCAGACGGCCGGCGGGAATTTCCTTCACCAGCGGGTGCAGGTGCGCCCCACGGCGCTCGTCGCAGATCCAGCCAGTGATGCCGATGTGCAGGTCCAGATCCAGATAGTCGAACAGCGCGCGCTGCTCGCCGGTGAAGCAGTGCACCACGGCAGCCGGCAGGCGGTCGCGGTAGTCGCGCAGAATTTGCACGAAGCGCGGGTGGGCATCGCGCTCGTGCAGGAATACCGGCATCTGCAGGTCGGCAGCCAGGCTCAGTTGTTCTTCCAGGGCCTTTTCCTGCTGCGGGCGGGGCGAGAAGTCACGGTTGAAATCCAGGCCGCATTCGCCCACGGCCCGAACCTGAGGCTCGGCGAGCAGGGCGCGCAGGCGTTTGCTGTCGTCGCTGCTCCAGTGCCTGGCGCCATGGGGATGCACGCCGGCGGTGCTGAACAGCCGCTCGCCGTGCTCGTCCAGCTTCAGGCACAGGCTCAGCGCATGGTCGCTTGCGGCCAGGCTGGTGCCGGTCAATACCAATTGGCAGACGCCGGCGGCGAAGGCGCGTTCGAGCACGGCGGCGTGCTGATCGTCGAAGCTTGCGTGGGTCAGATTGACGCCGATGTCGATGAGTTGCATGGTGTGACCCTGTGAAACGAGAGGGCGCAGCATAGCAGAGCTTTTTATCTTCAATAAAAAGCTAACGATTACAAAAACTTGTGGTCGATTCGTGAAGTTGAAAATAACCTTTGGTGCTGGCGTGTGCAGACTGCCTCGCGTCATCACCGGTCCCCGAATCACCAGCCCTGGCTGCCAGCCGGTTTTTCGCTATCGGAGCATCGATATTGCGCGTCCTTTTCATCCTTTGCCTGTTGCTATCGCTGCCGCTGCCGGCAGTGGCGCGCATTGCCGGCCCGCTGGAAGTCACCGGCCCGGCTGCGCCGCGGGATCTGCCGGGCATTCGCAAGAGCGGCGAGTTGCGCGTACTGGTCAATCAGAGCCGCAACAGCTCCGGCGAGGTGAAGGGGCAGAGCATCGGTGTCGAGTATCAGCGCCTGCGCGCGCTGGAGCAGTACCTCAACCGCAATGCCCGTGACGGACGCACCCTGCGCCTGAAGCTGATTCCCAAAGCCAAGGATCAGCTGCTCGCCGCCCTGCAGCGCGGCGAGGGCGATCTGGTTGCACCCGGCGAGCTACTCAGCGGCAAGGGCAGCAACGTACTGGCCAGCGAAGCGATACGTCGCGATGTGCCGGTGGTGATCGTCGCGCGGCAAGGCAATCGTCGATATCAGCGGCTCGAGCAGCTCTCCGGTCGCAGCCTGTCGTTGCCTGTCGGCAGCGTCGCCAAGGACGCCCTGCACGACATCAACCTAAAGCTCGCCGAACGCAAATTACCGCCCATTCTGGTCGAGTGGGTGGACCCGACTCTCGCGGTGGAGGACGTGCTGGAAATGGTCCAGGCCGGCATTTTCGATTTCACCGCGGCGGAGCTGCCGATCGCCGAGCGCTGGGCCAAGGTGATGCCCAAGCTGCGCGTCGATCGTCACCTGGTGCTCGATGATCAGGGCGACATGCGCTGGTACATGCGCCGCGATGCGCCAATGCTCAGCGCCAGTGTCGATCGCTTCCTGGAAGGCTATCGGGCACCGTCCGATCAGGACGCCGCCTTCCAGCGCGTCTACCGACGCCTCTACAAAGTGCATTCGCCCATGGGCCGCGCCGAACGCCAACGTCTGGAGCGCGTGCGGCCGGTGCTGCAGCGTTACGCCGAGCAGCATGATTTCGACTGGCTGGCGCTGGCGGCGCTGGCCTTCAAGGAGTCGACCCTCAACCCGACGGCCCGCGGCAGCAGCGGTGCCACCGGTCTGATGCAGATTACCCCCGCCGCGGCGCGCAGCGTTGGCATTAGCGACATCTCACGCATCGAGAACAACGTGCAGGCCAGTGCCAAGTACCTGGCCAAGATCCGCCGTGGCTTCTTCAACAGCCCGCGGCTCAACGAGCGCGAGCGCATGGCCTTCGTGCTGGCCGGCTACAACCTCGGGCCGCAGCGCGTGCAGAGCCTGCGCGCCGAGGCGCGGCGGCGCGGTCTAAACCCGGATCAATGGTTCTTTCAGGTCGAGCGGGTGGCCATGGAGGAGCTGGGCATGGGCGTGGTCAGCTACGTCAACGCGGTGAACAAGTATTACCTGGCTTACGCGCGTGAGCGTTATTCGCTAGAGCCTGTGCAAAAGGTGAGTGCTCGCAACTAATCTAATAAATGGATCGGTTGTAGCGGTTTTATTCGCTATTCGTATTCGATGGTTGAATTAATATGCCGCCATCTTACTCACCCAGCAAAGGATTCGCCGCACCATGAACACCTTCATCAAATCCCTGGCAACCACCCGCGCCGGCTTCGGTATGACCGTCCTGCGCGTGCTGGTCGGTATCACCTTCATGGCCCATGGCTCGCAGAAGCTGTTCGGCTGGTTCGGCGGTTACGGCCTGGCAGGCGTTGCCCAATGGATGGAGAGCATCGGCCTGGCGCCGGGTTACCTGATGGCCCTGATGGCCGGCAGCGCCGAGTTCTTCGGTGGCCTGGCGCTGGTCGTTGGCCTGCTGGTGCGCTCGGCGTCGGCGGTGCTGGCGTTCACCATGCTGGTGGCGATCTTCTCGGTGCATATCGGCAATGGCTTCTTCATGGCCGACAATGGCTACGAGTTCGCCCTGGCGCTGCTGGCCGCCACGCTGGCCCTGCTGATCGAGGGCGCCGGGCGCCTGTCGCTGGACAAGCGCATCGCCGGTTGATCACCGCGCCATTCAAGAAAGCCCGCTGATGCGGGCTTTTCTGCTTGTTGACAGGCTCAGCGGCAAGTCTCTAGGATTGCGACTTGCGCCGATTTAGACAGCTACTTGCGGGGCGCCTCAGGGATTCTCGATGAGTCCTGAAATTCCGCTAAAGCGCTGGTTCGGTGTTGCCTCCACCGCTGCCCAGCGGGATTTGCGAGGCGGAGACAAACACCATGAGCTGCTCCCAGGCTGCACACATTCGTATCCTTCCCATCACCACTCGACTGGTTCGCCGCAACCCGCGCATTCTCTTGGGTGGCGTTCATCAACCGACGCTGCTGCGCTATCTGGATGGCTGGCCCGCACGCCGCGAAGGCCAGCGCGCCTTTCTCGTCCAGTTCGCGGAAGAGGGCGAGTCGCTGCAGCGCTTCGCCGATAACAGCTTCGACTTCGCCGTGCTGCAACGACCGAGCGCCGAGGCGCTGGGCCAGTTGACGCGCATCGCCCGGCAGGGGTTGATTACCCTGCGCTGAACCTGGCTTAGAACCTGTTCAAAGTCTGCTGCGCGTCGGCACTGCGGCGTTAAAAACAGGCTGGATTGCCAGCCCAGTCGGACTGCTCATTTACAGCTTGTAAACTCCGCGTCCTCGCCTGTTTTCGCCTTGCATTGCTCTAGCTCGCGAGACTTTGAACAGGCTCTTAGGGGTAAGCGATGGCGACGATGTACCAGTACTTGTCGCCGGTCGGCGTCTGCACCCGCACTTCGGCATCCAGACCCTTGCCGACCAGGGCGCGGGCCAGGGGCGAGTCGATGCTGATCAGGTTCTGTTTGAGGTCGAGCTCGTCGGGGCCGACGATGCGGTAGCGCGCCTCAACGCCGTCTTCGTCTTCTACCGTGACCCAGGCGCCGAAGTACACCTTGTCCGGATCGCTTGGGCGGCTGTCCACCACCTTGAGCTTTTCCAGCCGTTTGGTCAGAAAGCGCACGCGGCTGTCGATCTCGCGCAGCATCTTCTTGCCGTAGGTGTACTCGGCGTTTTCCGAGCGATCACCCTGAGCCGCTGCTTCACTGACCGAGCGGGTCACTTCGGGCCGGCGCACGTGCCAGAGCTCGTGCAGTTCGGCGCGCAGGCGTGCCTCGCCTTGTGGGGTGATCAGGGGCGTTCCCGCGGCGCGGGGAGGACGGTATCGGCTCATGCTCGGCTCTGACTGTGGCGGATGCGCAGTTTATCAACCCTCGCGCAGAACGGTGAGCGGGCTGGCGTTGAGCGCGCGGCGCGTGCCGAGCACACCGGCGAAGCCGACCAGCAGGGCGCCGATCAGTGGCAGCAACAGCAACCAGGGATGCGGTTGCCAGGCTATCTGGAAGGCGTAGCGGTAGATCAGAAAGCTCACCAGCTCGCAGCCCAGGGCTGCCAGCAGGCCGCTGGCCGCGCCGAGCAGGCCGAATTCGGCGCGCCTGGCCTGCACCAGCAAGCGGCGCTCGGCGCCAAGGGCGCGCAGCAGAGCGCCCTGGTGGATGCGCTCGTCCAGCGTCGATTGCAAGCCGGCGAACAATACCGCAAGGCCCGCCGCCAGCACGAACAGCAACACGAACTCGATGGCGATGGTGACCTGGGCGAGGATGCTGCGCAGCTGGTTGAGGATCGCCTCTACCTGCAGCAGCGATACCGACGGGAAGGCCCGCGACAGCTCCACCAGTTGCTGCTCGTGCTGCGGTGGCAGGTAGAAGCTGGTCAGGTAGGTCACCGGCAGGTCCTTGAGGGTGCCGGGCTCGAAGATCATGAAGAAGTTGGGCTGGAAGTTGTTCCAGTCCACCGTGCGCAGGTTGCTGACCACTGCATCGCGATCGACGCCGCCGACGTTGAAGGTCAGCCGGTCGCCGAGCTTGATGTGCAGGCTCTGCGCCAGTTCGTCTTCTACCGACACACCGGGTAGCTCACGGGATTGGTCGGCCGTCCACCACTGGCCAGCCGTCAGGGTGTTGCCGTCCGGCAGGTCGGCGCTCCAGGTCAGACTCAGGTCGCGGCGCACGGCCCGCTCGCCACGCGAGTCCTCGGTGACGTACTGGCGAACCGGCTCGCCATTGACCTGGGTCAGGCGGCCCGGCACCACGGGATACAACGGCGCGGGATGGGGAGAAAGCTGCGCCAGGCGCTCGGCGAAAGCATCACGCTCGGCGGGCAGGATGTTCAGGGCGAAATGATTGGGCGCATCGGCCGGCAGCTGTTCCTGCCAGTTGTCCAGCAGCTCGCCGCGCAGCAGGGCGATCAGCGCCATGGCCAGGAGGATGAGGCCGAAGGCCAGGGATTGCCCGGCCGCGGCCAGCGGGCGACGCAGCAACTGACCAAGACCCAGGCGCCATGGCAGCGCAGCGCGCGCCAGCAGGCGGCGCAGACTCTGCAGGCCGAGCAGCATCAGACCGCCCAGCAGCAGGGCGGTGACCAACCCGCCGCCGAGCAGGGCCAGGGTCAAGGTCAGGTCCAGGCTCAGGCGCCACATGATCAGCCCCAGGGCGAGCAGGGCGGTGCCGTAGACCAGCCAGGAGCTGGCGGGCACCGGCAGCATGTCGCGGCGCAGCACGCGCAGCGGGGGCACGCGGCCCAAGGCCGCCAGTGGCGGCAGGGCGAAGCCGGCCAGGGCCACCAGTCCGGTGGCGATACCGGCCAGCGCCGGCGTTATGCCGCCGGCCGGGATCTGTGCGGGCAGCAGGCCTTGCAGCAGGTGGAACAACGTCTGCTGGGCCAGCCAGCCGAGCAGTGCGCCGGCGAAGCTGGCCACTAAACCGAGGATCGCCAATTGCAGGCCGAACAGGCTCAGCGCCTGTCGGCGCGAGAGGCCCAGGCAGCGCAACAGGGCGCTGGCGTCGAAACGGCGGCTGGCAAAGCGCGCTGCCGACAGGGCGACGGCGACGCCGGCCAGCAGCACGGCGGCCAGGCTGGCGAGATTCAGATAACGCTCGGCGCGATCCAGCGCACCGCCGACGCGGCGGCTGCCATCGCGGGCGTCATCGAAGCGCTGGTGGGCGGCCAGGCCCGGTTCGATAGCCTGTCGATAGCTGGCCAAGGCAACGCTTGACCCGTTCCACTGCTCGATATAGCGCACCCGGCTGCCCGGCTGCACCACGCGGGTGGCCGGCAGGTCGTCGAGGTGCATCAGTACGTGGGGCGTCAGGCTGTAGAAGTCGCCGGCTTCATCCGGCAGGTAGGTCAGTACCCGGGTGAGACGCAGCTTCTTGGCGCCGACTTCGATCTCGTCGCCCACTTTCAGATCCAGCGCTACCAGCAGGCGCGATTCGGCCCACACTTCGCCGGGCCCGGGGCCAGCGCTGACGGTTTCTTCGCCATAGGGTGCGGCAGCGCTCTTGAGTTGGCCGCGCAGCGGGTAGCCGTTGCCGGCAGCCTTCACGCTGGCCAGCTGGATGCCGGCGTCGCTGGCGATCACGCTGGAGAACTCGACCACCTGGGCGTGCTGCAGCCCGCGCTCGGTGCCGGCCGCGATCTGTGCGGGTTCGGCCGGGGCGCTGCCCCGCAGAATCAAATCGGCGCCGAGAAACTCGGTGGCCCGCAGGCTCATGCCCTCGTTCAGCCGCGCACCGAAATAGCCGATGGCGGTGCTGGAGGCGACCGCGATCAATAGCGCGAAGAACAGCACGCGCAGCTCACCCGAGCGCGCATCGCGCAGCAACTGGCGGCCCGCCAGTGACAGCAGGCTTGCAAAGGACAGGTTGCGCATCAGGCGTTCACCGCTGCCACCAGGTGGCCGGCCTCCAGGCGGATGACGCGCTGGCAACGCGCGGCCAGGCGTTCGTCATGGGTGACCAGCACCAGAGTCGCGCCGCGTTCCTGGTTGAGCTCGAACAGCAGATCACTGATGCGCTCGCCGGTGTGGGTGTCCAGGTTACCGGTCGGCTCGTCGGCGAACAGCACATCGGGATCGGCGGCAAATGCCCGGGCGATGGCGACGCGTTGCTGCTCGCCTCCGGAGAGCTGGCGCGGCGTGTGGCTCAGGCGCGCGCCCAGGCCGACACGTTCGAGCAGTTCGGTGGCGCGCTGGCGGGCATCGCTGCGGCCTTCCAGCTCCAGTGGCAGCATCACGTTCTCCAGCGCATTGAGACTGTCGAGCAGCTGGAACGACTGAAACACGAATCCCACGTGCTCGGCGCGAACCCGGGCGCGGGCGTCTTCATCCAGGCTGCCCAGGTCGTTGCCGGCCAGCAGGATGCGCCCGCTGCTGGGCAGGTCGAGGCCGGCCAGCAGGCCGAGGAGGGTGGACTTGCCGGATCCCGAGCTGCCGACGATGGCCAGGCTGCCGCCTTTCTCCAGTTCCAGTGACAGGTCGTGCAGGATGGTCAACTCGCCTTCCGCGCTGGAAACCACTTTGTTAAGGTTCTGCGCAGACAGAATGCTTGAGCTCATGAGGAATCCGATGCGTGCGATAGTGAAGGGGGCCATGCTCGGCCTGCTGCTGATAGGGCAGATGGCGCAGGCGGGGACCGTGCTGGTCGTCGGCGATAGTATCAGCGCCGCTTTTGGCATGGATACCCAGCAAGGCTGGGTTCACCTGCTCGACGAGCGCATGCGCGAGGAGGGTTTCGAGCATCAGTTGGTGAACGCCTCGATTAGCGGCGACACCAGCGCTGGCGGCGCGGCGCGGCTGCCTGCGCTGCTCACCGAGCACAAGCCCGAGGTGGTGATCGTCGAGCTGGGTGGCAACGATGGCCTGCGCGGTTTACCTCCGAGTCAATTGCAACAGAATCTTGCCTCGATGATCGATGCTTCCCGCAATGCCGGTGCCAAGGTGTTGCTGCTAGGCATGCGCATTCCGCCCAATTATGGCGAACGCTACACCACCGCCTTCGCCAAGGTGTACGACGATCTTGCTGCCGAGAAAAAGGTGCCGCTGGTGCCCTTTCTTCTTGAGGGGGTCGGCGGCGTTGCCAACCTGATGCAGGATGACGGCGTACATCCCGCCGTGGCGGCCCAACCGCAGCTGCTGGAGAATGTCTGGCCGACCCTCAAGCCATTGCTGTAACGGGCTTTTCCGCTGACGGTGTTTCCGCTAATGTGGCGCCCCCGCTCTGGAGCCCCCAATGTTGCGACCCGTCTGGTCCCTGTATGCCTACCAACTGATCGAGCCGGACGAGCAGCTGGACCTGTTCGCCTGCCGTGAAGTGAAGGTGCACCTGGTCGCCCGTCAGCTGGAGCTTGGCGGGTACGCCGATCGCACCCTGTGCGGTGGCCTGCTGCCCGCGCAGCCGCTATGGCGCGACCTGGAACGGCCGATGTTGCAGGACCGCCGTCTGTGCCGCGCCTGCCTGGCTACGCTCGAGGCTCAGCGCCGTGGTGATCGGCCCGCGTGGCCGGGGCGCTGAACGGCGCCACGGTATACAATCACCTCCCATATCCCTTACCACCTCGAAGGTTTTCTGCATGTCGCCGCGCGTTTCAGCTGTTGCCCGCTGTGTGTCGTTGTGTGCCGTCTTTGTGGCCGGCTCCGCTACCGCACTGGAATTGCCCCTGCCGCCTCCCGGTGAGGATATCGTCGGCGAGATCAAGGTGATCAAGGCGCGCTACGAGGACACATTCGCCGACATCGGCACGGCCAACGATCTGGGCTATCTGGAGATGGTCGCCGCCAACCCCGGCGTCGATGCCTGGCTGCCGGGTGAGGGCACCGATATCGTGCTGCCGACGCGCTACATCCTGCCTTCGGGCCCTCGCGAAGGCATAGTGATCAACCTGGCCGAATACCGGCTGTACTACTTCCCCAAGGGGCAGAACGTCGTTTACACCTATCCGCTGGGAATCGGTCGTGAGGGCTGGAGCTCGCCGGTAACCCAGGCGCGCATCACCGCCAAGACGCCGAACCCGGCCTGGTACCCGCCGCAGTCGATTCGTGAGGAGCATGCCGCCGATGGCGATCCGCTGCCGAGCGTCGTTCCGCCAGGCCCGGACAATCCGCTGGGGCCCTTCAAGATGTCGCTGTCGGTGCCCGGTTACCTGATCCATGGCTCGAACAAGAAGTTCGGCATCGGCATGCGCGTGAGCCACGGTTGCTTCCGCATGCTCAACAACAATGTGCTCGAGCTGGCCGACATGGTGCCGGTGGGCACGTCGGTGCGTATCATCAACGAGCCGTACAAGTTCGGCGTGAGCGGCGGCAAGGTTTATCTGGAAGCGCATACGCCGCTGGGCGAGGAGAATGAGCCGGCGGTGGATCACCACACCGAGGTGGTCAATGCGCTGATCCGCCGTAGTGACCTGAGCGCAGATACCCTGGATTGGGACGTGGTGCGTGAAGTGGTGGCGGCTCACGACGGCCTGCCGGTGGAGATCGCTTCGCCGCGCGAGGCGGTCATTCAGGCGCAGTCGCCGAGTCTCTGATCATCAGTTGCACGGGCGCTTGCGAGAGCGCCTGTACAACATTTCAGGCAGACATAAAAAAGCCGGCTCGAGAGCCGGCTTTTTATTGCCCGGGGGCTATTACTTGCGGCTGGCTTTTTCCAGCATACGCAGAGCACGCTCGTTGGCTTCGTCAGCAGTTTGCTGAGCCTTCTGAGCAGCTGCCAGCGCTTCGTCAGCCTTGCGGTAGGCTTCGTCAGCACGAGCTTGAGCGCGAGCTGCTGCGTCTTCGGTAGCAGTCAGACGAGCTTCGGTTTCTTTGGTGACGCTGCTGCAACCGGTAGCCAGAACTGCGGCCAGAGCCAGAGCAGAGAATTTCAGAACGTTGTTCATCGTGTTCCCCTTAGGGTCAGTTTTTTGCTTATTGAAGCCCTTTCCCGAACCCGGAAAATGGCCGGCGTACATACTACCTGTAACTTTTAGTAAGTAAACGGACGACAGGCAAGGGTTCCGCATTTTTTCACTGAAATTAATACGCTAGCGGCAAAAGCTGTACAAAATTCGATCATGTATGCAGCCGTTTGACAGGATTCTCACCTAGCGGCCGGCAGTATAGATGGCAATTCCAGAAGGCTTGGATTTTGCCTTGCCCTTTGCTGCTTACAGTGGCTTTATATCCTATTGTTACCGGATGTACGCAAGCCCTGCCGGGGATGTCGTATCTGGCCCAACCGAGAGGAGCAGTAATGAGCGAACCACTGTCCATTCATCATGACCTAGCCGGTCACCAGTTCGAGACCACAGTGGATGGGGATCGCGCTTACCTTTCTTATATGGATCTGGGCAAGCAGACCCTGGATATCTACCGTACCTTCGTGCCCAATTCGCTGCGTGGTCGCGGCATCGCTGCCGCCCTGACCAAGACGGCGCTGGAGTATGCCGACAGCATGGGCTACACGGTGATCGCCTCGTGCTCCTATGTGGAGCGCTACATGGAGCGCAGCGAAGGCTCGCCCGATCAGGACTGAGCCGCGCGCCAGATACGAAAACGCCGAGCAGATGCTCGGCGTTTTTCATGGTGCAGGCGTTAGCCGCGCTGGCGCTTGGGCAGCACGTCCTTGAGCTTGGCGTGCATGGCGCGCAGGGTCTTCTCGGTGCTTTCCCAGTCGATGCAGGCATCGGTGATCGAGACGCCGTACTTGAGCTGATCGAGGTCCTTGGGAATCGATTGGTTGCCCCAGCCCAGGTGGCTCTCGACCATCAGGCCGACGATCGACTGGTTGCCTTCGAGAATCTGGTTGGCGACGTTGTCCATCACCAGTGGTTGCAGCGCCGGGTCCTTGTTGGAGTTGGCATGGCTGCAGTCGACCATGATGTTCGGCTTGATCGACGCTTTCTTCAGTTCCTGCTCGCAGATGGCCACGCTCACCGAGTCGTAGTTCGGCTTGCCATTGCCGCCGCGCAGCACCACGTGGCCGTAGGCATTGCCCTTGGTCGTGACGATGGAGACGCCGCCTTGCTGGTTGATACCCAGGAAACGGTGCGGGCTGGAAACCGACTGCAGGGCGTTGATCGCTACGGTGAGGCCGCCATCGGTGCCATTCTTGAAGCCGACCGCCGAGGACAGGCCCGAGGCCATTTCCCGGTGGGTCTGGGATTCGGTGGTGCGCGCGCCAATGGCCGACCAGCTGATCAGATCCTGCAGGTACTGCGGAGAAATCGGATCCAGGGCTTCGGTGGCGGTGGGCAGGCCCATCTCGGCGAGGTCCAGCAGCAGCTTGCGGCCGATATGCAGGCCATCCTGAATCTTGAAGGAGTCGTCCAGGTACGGATCGTTGATCAGGCCTTTCCAGCCGACGGTGGTGCGCGGCTTCTCGAAGTACACGCGCATGACCAGGTACAGCGTGTCGGAGACTTCTTCGGCGAGCACCTTCAGGCGCTCGGCGTATTCGTGGGCAGCCTTGATGTCATGGATGGAGCAGGGGCCGACCACGACGAACAGGCGGTGATCCTTGCCATCGAGAATGTCGCGTACCACCTGCCGGCCGGCTGAAACGGTGCGCTGGGCAAGCTCGGTCAGCGGAATCTCGAGCTTGATCTGCTCGGGGGTAATCAGGGTTTCGTTGGAGGCGACGTTCAGGTCGTTAATCGGTAAATCAGCTATCGTGCTTTTCATCGGGTGTGTCATCGGGTCACGGGAGCCGGCCGCCAGCGATCCCCGTGCAGCGGGCACAGCAGTATGGGCACAGCGGGGAAGCCGAACCTTAGCGCGTTAGCGCCGGTCGAGACAATGGAATTTAGGGATTGGCGGACTTAAAGACAGTCAGGCGCTGCTCGCGCCATTCCTCGGCGATCAGCTCCAGGGGCAATGGCTGACCAGCTTGTTGTTCGCGGTGGTGACGATACTGTTCGAGGTGGCAGACTTCCTCGACCATATGCGCGCGCAATTCCGGTGCGTGTTCGCTGAAGGTCAGGCCGAGCAGATAACTGTTTGCCTGCTTGGTGCACCAGGCCACCTGACCAGGGTAGGCTGCCTGTTCGCCCAGCAGGGGGATGTGCAGCGTGACCGCAGTACCCTGGGCAAGTGGCTGGCTCGAATGACAGGCAGCACCGCCCAGGCTGATGTTGTCCAGACGTTGGTTGGCACTGGCCGAGTGGCGACGTGGCCTCAACTCCACCGGCAAATTACTGCTATGACGAAGAAAGCGACGCATGAACGGGCACTCCGATTGCCATCAATATGATATTGCCCTGCCGAGTATAGCCACGCAATTGGAATTGACCGATTTTGATGCCGATCGGCGATTGCTCGATCTGCCCGGCACCTCCATGGTGATCTTTACCAGCCAGGGCTGCGCTGCCTGCCGCTATGCGCGCCAGCGACTGCCGCACCTTGGGTTGCCGGTCGACCGAGTGGTGTGGATCGATGCGCAGGAGAATTCTGGCCTGGTGCAGCGCTACGAGGTGTTCCATTTGCCGGCGTTGTTCGTGGTACAGAACGGCGAGTTTTTCGGAGCGCTGCACACCAGTCTCGCGCCTGCCGATCTGTGCCAGGCATTGACCGAGGCGCTTGCCAGAGCGCCCGAAGAACTGCCTTGAGCGCCACTGCGCTGGTCGCTTTACGTCTGCTCCCGCGTTTTCCGGTGGCTTTGCCACGGCGCTGCTAAGCTCTAGCCACGGGCCCCGCCGTGCCGGCAGTCGAGGAGGCCGCATGATCCGTTCCATTCTCTACGCCACCGATCTTGGTCTGTACGCGCCCTACGTGCTGCAACACGCGCTGGCGATGGCGCGCAGCTTCAAGGCGCGGCTGCACGTCGTGCACGTGGTCGAGCCCATGGGGCTGTTCGCCGAGTCCGTTCTGCAGACCTACGTCGATGAAACGCGGCTCAAGGAATTGCGCAGCACTGGCCTGGAAACCGTGATGAGCAATATCGAGCTGCGCGTGCTCGAGGGCTTTCGTGACGAGCTAGGCGACAATCCCGAGGATCTGGAGCTGATCGGTTCGGTCAGCGTACTGCGCGGCGACCCGCCGATTTCCATTCTCGAGCACGCCCAGAAACTCGCTGTGGATTTGCTGGTCGTAGGCAGTCATAGCCATGGCGCCGCGCTCGAAGTCCCGGTAGGTCGTACGGCTTCCAGGCTTTTACAGCTGTGCGACGTGCCGGTGTATCTGGTGCCTATGCTGCAGCATCGATCCCGTCACGAGTGAGCGATTCGCCCTAGAAAAATCTAGATATACCGTCTCAACCATTAATATGGTTATATAGCTGATCGACGATCAGGCGGCGGCCTATCCGCTTTGAGGGATTTATATGAAGCTTCAGCAACTGCGCTACATCTGGGAAGTCGCGCACCATGACCTCAACGTTTCCGCCACGGCGCAGAGTCTGTACACCTCGCAGCCGGGGATCAGCAAGCAGATCCGCCTGCTCGAGGACGAGCTTGGTGTCGAAGTCTTCGCCCGTAGCGGCAAGCACCTGACCCGCGTTACGCCGGCCGGCGAGCGCATCATCACCACTGCCGGGGAAATCCTGCGCAAGGTCGAGAGCATCAAGCAGATCGCCCAGGAATTCTCCAACGAGAAGAAGGGCACGCTGTCCATCGCCACCACCCACACCCAGGCACGCTATGCGTTGCCGCCGGTGATCAGTAGCTTCATCAAGCAATATCCGGAAGTGGCTCTGCACATGCATCAGGGCACGCCGACGCAGATCGCCGAAATGGCCGCCGACGGCACCGTCGACTTCGCCATCGCCACTGAGGGTCTGGAACTCTACAACGACCTGGTAATGATGCCGTGCTACCGCTGGAACCGTTGCGTTATCGTGCCCCAGGGCCATCCGCTGAGCAAACTGCCGAAGCTGACCCTCGAGGCGCTGGCCGAGCACGAAATCGTCACCTATACCTTCGGTTTCACCGGTCGCTCCAAGCTCGATGAAGCCTTCAGTCACCGTGGGCTGACGCCCAAGGTGGTGTTCACCGCCGTCGATGCCGACGTGATCAAGACCTATGTGCGCCTAGGCCTGGGCGTCGGTATCGTGGCCGGCATGGCGGTCGACCCGAAGTTGGACCCGGATCTGGTGGTGCTCGACGCCAGCGAACTGTTCGAGTCCAGCGTTACACGCATCGGTTTCCGCCGCGGCACCTTCCTGCGCGGTTTCATGTGCGATTTCATCGAAACCTTCGCTCCCCACCTGACCCGCGACATGCTGGCCAAGGCCGTGCAGTGCCATAACAAGGTCGAGCTCGAAGAGCTGTTCAAGGATGTAAAACTGCCGCTGCACTGATCGGCACGGCAGAAAAGAAAAATGGCGCCACAAGGCGCCATTTTTTCGAGCCGGGATATCAGTGGCTCAGGTGCAGGCCGCACTCGCGGTTGTCTTCGCCCTTGGTCGGGTCGAAGTAGTCGAAGTTATTCGGCAGGCCGTGGGCGGTCAGGTACTGGTACAGATCCTTGGAGGACCAGTGCAGCAGCGGGGCGACCTTGATCAGGCCGTCCGGGTTGATGCTTACCGGCTGCATCTGTGCGCGTACCGCAGTGTCGGTGGCGCGCAGGGCGGTGAACCAGACGCTTGGCGCTGTCTCGCGCAGGGCGCGGGCGAAGGGCTCGAGCTTCACTTCTTCGGTAAATGCGGCGTGACGCGGATCGTCCAGCGCCGGCGTCGGGCCGTCGATGGCTTCGCGGTGTGCGCGGCTGCGCTTGGGCAGGTAGGTGATGAGGTTGAGGTTCAGCTGTTTGGTGACCTCATCGGCGAACTTGTAGGTCGCCTCGGTGTTGTAGCCGCTGTCCATCCACACGATCGGGATATCGGCCTTGGCCTGGCTGACCATGTGCAGGATCACCGCTTCGAACGGGCGGAAGTTGGTGGTGCAGATCGCCGGTTTACCCAGGCCGATTGCCCACTCGATCAGCTTTTGCGGCTGATTGGCGAATTCGGCGTTGAGTCTTTCCAGGTCGAGATCCATTGCGGGCTCCGAGGCATGTGGGTGAGAAAGGCGATGGTAGCAAATCCGTGCGGCCGCCGGGCGGGCCGGGTAAATCCGCTGCCGGGGCCGGCAGCGGGTCGTGCGATCAGAGTTCGGCGGGTGGGATGTGGCCGAACAGATCCTGGGAGAAGCGGGTGCGCTCCTCGGCATTTTCCTGAATGCCCTTGGCGGCCAGTTCTGCCAGGCGCGCTTCCACGGCATGGGCGCGATGGGTCAGGCCACAGTCGTTGGCGATCTGGATGTTCAGGCCGGGGCGGGCGTTGAGCTCGAGAATCAGCGGGCCCTTGTCCTGATCCAGCACCATGTCGACGCCGATGTAGCCCAGGCCGCACAGCTCATAGCAGCCGGCGGCGAGCTTCATGAAGCCGTCCCAGTTGGGCAGTTGTACGCCGTCCACCGCGTTGGTGGTGTCCGGGTGCTTGCTGATCTTGTTGTTCAGCCAGGTGCCGCGCAGGGTCACGCCGGTGGCCAGGTCCACACCAACGCCGATGGCGCCCTGGTGCAGGTTGGCCTTGCCGCCAGACTGACGGGTCGGCAGGCGCAGCATCGCCATCACCGGGTAGCCCATCAGCACGATGATGCGGATGTCCGGCACGCCTTCGTAGCTGATGCTCTTGAAGATGCTGTCCGGCGTTACCCGGTACTCGATCAGCGCACGGTCGCGGTGGCCGCCAAGCGAATAGAGCCCCGAGAGGATGCTGGAGATCTGCTGCTCGATTTCCGAGTGGCTGACGATCTTGCCCGACACCGTCTTGAAGCGATCCTCGAAGCGGTCGGCAATCACAAGGATGCCGTCGCCACCGGCGCCCTGGGCCGGCTTGACGACGAAATCGCTGCGTTCACCGATGATCTTGTCGAGGTTGTCGATCTCCTTTTCGGTGGAGATCACCCCGTACATTTCCGGCACATGGATGCCGGCTTCGATTGCTCGCTGCTTGGTGATTATCTTGTCATCGACGATCGGATACAGATGGCGCTTGTTGTACTTGAGCACGTAGTCCGCGTTGCGGCGGTTGATGCCCATGATGCCCTTGGCCTCAAGGGCCTTCCACGTCTTGATCAGGCCGAACATGGTCTTAGTCCTTCAGGAAGGCTTTGAAGCGGAACAGTTCGGTCAGGCGGTAGCCGCGGTAGCGACCCATAGCCAGCATGAAGCCCACCAGGATCAGCAGGATCGCCGGGAAGGTAAACACGAAGTACACCAGCTCCGGCACGGTCATCAGCAGATGGGCGATGGTGGCGGCGAACAGCGTGCCGATGGCGACCTTGAAGGCATGGCTGCCGCCGCGCTCTTCCCAGGTGATCGACAGGCGTTCGATGGTCATGGTCAGAATCACCATCGGGAACAGGGCCACCGACAGGCCACGCTCCAGACCCAGCTTGTGGCTGAACAGGCTGATGGCGGCGATCAGCACTACCACGAAGGTCAGCACCACCGACAGGCGCGGCAGCATCTGTAGCTTCAGGTGTTCCAGGTAGGAACGCAGTGACAGACCCAGGGCGGTGATCACCGTGAACAGGAAGATACCGAAGCCCAGCTGGGTCTCTCGAAATGCCAGGGCGATCAGCACCGGTGTGAAGGTACCCAGAGTCTGCAAGCCGCCGAGGTTGCGCAGGATCAGGATGACCAATACGCCGATGGGGATCATCACCATGATCATGAAGGTCTGCTGGGTCTGCAGCGGCAGGCCGTACAGCGAGTACTCGAGGAAGTCGGCGTCGGTGTTTTCGTCGGTCAGCTGGGCGAGGCGAATGGCGTTCATCTCGCTGTTGTTGAGCGTGAAGGTGGTGGTGGCCTGACGGCCGCCATCGAGGGTGACCAGCGGCTCGTCACCGGTCCACCAGACCAGTCGATCAGCCGGCAGGCCTTGCTCGCCGGTTTCCGGGTTGAAGTACAGCCAACGGTCGCCGTTGAAGCTGCGCAGCCACAGCTCCGGGCTCTGCTGGATGTCGGCGGCCAGGCGAATGGTGTGCACGCGCTCCATCGGCACGTGGGCGATGGACAGCAGCAGCTCCACGGCCTGGGCTTTCTTGGTGGTCGACGCATCGCCGCCGAGCA
>Ga0209370_1001776_pt1 | contig 17771 bp, 14 predicted proteins | sample AgamicAtPrz_FD_187164 | JGI IMG/M metagenome (GOLD analysis project Ga0209370, IMG submission 187164) | Agave microbial communities from Guanajuato, Mexico - At.P.rz (SPAdes) (version 2) | ecosystem: Host-associated > Plants > Phyllosphere > Phylloplane/Leaf | place: Guanajuato, Mexico... | reverse complement strand
TGAGTCATCTCTATACTCGATGATAATTATGAGTTTCTGTGTAGCGTGTGGGCATAAAACCGAACAAAAAATTCCTTTAGGTGATCATAAAGTACGCCGTGTTTGTACTCATTGTGGAAATATTCACTATGAAAATCCCAAAGTAATTTGCGGTGCCTTAGCGTTATGGGAAGACAAAGTATTACTCTGTCGTCGTGCGATTGAACCTCGTTATGGCTTGTGGACATTACCTGCTGGTTATATGGAATTGTTCGAAACCATGGAACAAGGCGCAGCACGTGAAACTCGTGAAGAAGCAGAAGCTGAGATAGAAATAGAACAACTCTACTGTATGTACAATATTCCGCGTATTGGCCAAATTTATGTACTTTTCAAAGCGCAGCTGAAAGATGGCATTTTTGGTGCAGGTGAAGAAAGTATCGAGAGTCGTCTATTTGAAGAGCATGAAATCCCATGGGGAGAACTAGCCTTCCCTAGTGTCGAACATACCCTAAGACACTATTTTGAAGATCGTAAAAAACAAGTTTTCCCAACACATCTTGAAACTTTGGGTACTCGTTTAGATCATACGGGTTAATTAATTAGATAATAAAAAAAGACCGCTAAGCGGTCTTTTTTTATTTGTTTAATATTTTAAGACTTAGTTTTAATTGCTTTACAAGCTGGAATAGACTGATCGGCAAGTTTAATTGACACGGTTCCAGTAATACGTTGTGCTAATGCTTTTTCTTCATCTGTTGGTGCAGGACTAATATCCTTAATATTATTATAGACAGCTTGATAGAAAGCATACAGATTAACCCAACGCGCAGTCTTGTTGTCATAATCACTTAAATTAATACTACTACTGCTGTTTTGACCTGCTAATAGATTATAGAGGTTAATCTTAGCGCCACCCACTGAAATTGAGTCATCTATCTTATCTTCTGGGTCAGAATCTGGTTTGATTACAGAGTTAAGTCCCATCAAAATCCCATTAAGGTTACCTAACTGAGGGTGTGATAAAATCATACGAACAGGAATAGAGCTATCATTTTCAGATGACTGCGTTCCTCCAGTAGTACCAAGTCTATATTGTTGTACTCCATTACTATCAATTAAGCTATTGTCTGCTACTGTTGCACATTGACCAGACATATCTGTTGCAGTTGCATTTGGTTTAATATCCGTACGAATATCTCCCTTTTCATTAACAACAATACCTAAATCGATAGGAGCTATCCCTGTCGTATCAAATCTGAATGTTAAGGTTGCATATAATGGGAAGACATAACGTTGACCAGAACTCACATTAGCTGCTGTCTTAAAGATTTCTTTTCCAAGATAACTAATTGGATTGGCTTTAATAATATCAAGTGAACCCTTATAGTTTTCTGTGCCTACTGTTTGTCGCCATAAACCATAATGCTGAATATTCCCTGTTGTTGAACGTGTTAATTGCTTATAAAAACCTTCACTACCCGCAACAGCATAATCGTTCATAAACTTACCTTGATAGATTTGCAAATCATTATTCGCATTGCTATCAACGCTCAACCGTAATGGCTGAGTCGATTGAATATCTTTTGAAATTGGATTGAGCCAGCCATTTTGTTGGGTAGCAACCAGCATTTGCATTGGTTTTGCTTTGGTCCACAACAAAACTGGTGGAGCAACACCAGTCACGTTTCCTTTATCATCTTTATAGAAAGTAGCATCACCGCGCCATTGCAGACCATATCCCATTGCATAACCTTCACGGTCAGTCAGCATGAACATATTAGCCATCATATGACGTAAATTAGTGGTAGATTTATTAAAGCAATCTGTTAATGCCTGATTACAACCATAAAACCCAAGCGGTAGTGGAGAACTTACAGGATCTGCAAATCCTGCATAAGTTGCTTCAGTTGCCTGGAATAATGCAGCATTTGCTAAGTTCGTTACTTGAACTACAAGTGCATAAGCTTGTGCATCAGACACTTTGCTTACATCTAACCAAGGTTTGAGAAGAGTTGCATATTGTCCATTTTTCCATTCTGTTGCGGTTATATCTTGTGTCAAACTCGTCAACAGGTTTTTCTTATCTTGAGTAAATTGGGTTGGTTGTAAATCTCCCACCACATTATCGCGACGTTCAACGCCAATACTTTGGAATAACTTAACTAAAGCGATTGCCACTTTAATCGTTGGATCAGAACTACTCATTGAAGCTGGAGGCTGGCCAGTTAATGCTGTTGCCATGTCCAAAACTGTTAAATGTGTTGTTCCGTATTTTCCTAATGTATCGAGTTTTATCGTACCTAACGCAATCTTGTGGGTATTACTACCTTGCAGATAAAGCGTAATTGTTTCATCAGATTTACTACTACTGATACTACAAGCACCACCAACCGAGTTACCAACCAATTTAGTAATATAATGCTGATTCGGTGATAAACTACAATCAAAATTCAATCCAGCAACTGGATAATTTAATTCAAAGTTTAAACAAGACTCATCTGAAATATTAGCAGCTTTACAATCCAAATTAGTGGTTGGAATCTCACCTCCACCCTGAGTAGGATCTTCATTAATTGTTGAGCCACCACCACCGCAACCATTTAATACAATTGCCAATGTGGATAATGCAAAAGGTAATAAAAAATTTTTACTCATCATCATTCCTATTTATTTTTAACGTAATACCGAAATTTTAATTTGTCCCTGATTAGATAGCTCTTGATCCGGCATATCTACAGCCGAAGATAAAGGCGTTAACATAATATAATGTGTACGTTCTGGTACCTGTAAAACACCTGAAATTGAGGCATGTTGTAAAATCGTCGCAGGATAAGACTTACTTTTAAAACCGCTAGCACCTTCCAAGACACAACCTTTTTCATCTAAGAAAACTGCAAGAGGCCAATAATATAGAGGCTTGTCATTTGTTGTAGCATAAGAAGCCACTTGTATATTCTTAATAGAAGAATCTATTTTTACGACTTCGTATTCAAACTTTTCTTTAAGAGGTTTTCTCGGCCATAACCCCACTTCTTTATTTTGGGTCAGTTTTTTAATTGATTTTTTATAGCCATTAATAAAACACAAATCGTTTTCAAAAGTGCTTGCCAACTCTTTGTGCGATAGTCTCACATACGTTGGAGCTAATACCACAGAAGAGACCTGGTCTTCATGAGATCGATGTAATACATTATCAAGGATAGATTGACCGACGCCTTTTTTACGCTCAATAGATTCAGTACGACCTAAACCGTCAGGCATAATATAAAAACGTTTTTTCCCTTCTAGATTAAACTCTTGATTCTCTAAATATTCGTTATTGACGTATTCCACACCATCAATTGTAGTGTACTTCGTCTCATCCTTTTTTGGTGATACCGGTGTTGATGAAGTAACGACATTCTTAGACAAGGTTTGAACTGAATTCGATTCTACTTTTTCTTCAATCTTTTGTTGGGAAACAGAATCCTTGATTACTGTTTTTTCTTTACTAGTTTCTAAAGTGGACTTTTGATCAATAACTTCTGTTTTTTCTTTACTGAGTTTTGCTTGTTTTGAAACTGTAGATTGTTTATTTATCGAGATAGTTGGTGCAGTTGGTGCAGTTGGTGCAGTTGGTGCAGTATTGGAAGACTTTTTAACTAATTTAGGCAAGTCTTTTGATTTTAAAGATATTTCTGGCAATACTTGTTGTTCTGGACGAGTCGCCTTTATCTCTGGATATGTTAATACTTTAGACGGTGCAACAGTTTGTTCCACCCTTTTACTCGGAACAATCATTGGTCGACCATCAGGACCAATAATCGTATAAAAACCGTCTGCGTAAGATACAGAAACAGTTGCTATTGCAACAAAAAAAATCGCAATAGCAAATCTAGGTCGAGACATCCGTTTGCAATTTAATTTTACCATTTTGTTCTATAATTTAACCCGAGTACTGTAACTTTGGTATTGGTTTTAACATCCAAACCGGCATAAGGGTTTAACAGGATATTATCAACTCCTGTTTTGTTAGATAAGGTACTAGTCCCTGCTGGAATATTATCGCGGCTACGTAAGAAACCAACTGAAAGATCCAAATCTGTATCTGCATCAAAACGATATCCAATACCCAAACCAAATAATTGTGCATTATTAATTGGAATCATAGTGTTGCGTTTATCATTGGGAATAGCACTAGCACGAGGTTCATAACCTGCACGTAACTTCAAACGATCTGTTGCCGAATACTCTAAACCAATACCCCAACTCCATGGTGAAGTAAACTTTAAAGGTAATCCTAATGAAGCATCTGTCACATCATTTGATAAAAGTTTGGCAACTTTGAGTAAGGTAATCTGTCGATCAAATTCAAATTTGAACTTATCCCATGCCGAATAGTCTGTCCAACCCACGTCAAAATTAACTTGCAAATCAGGGAATATTTTATATTTAATCCCTGCCTGAAAATGTGCAGGATATTCCAAGTCCATCGCGGCCAAACCAGACTCAGAGTTTGGTACATTTCCCGGTAAACCGAGAATAGCGGCCAGAACCTGACCTGTAGCTGAGGAGTTTAAGCCTTTAATTAATTCTTGAGGAGCCTTAGCATTATTAATCAGGTATTTCCCTTTCATACGCATTTTAGCCGCGCTTTGGTAAACCATACCGAAGCCAAAATCGTCCGTTGGTTCCCACATTAACCCCAAGTTATAGCTTGGGCTTAAAGACTGCTCCATAGAAACTTGCAGTGACCCCATTTTCTTAAAAGGGTCCATCCCTTCTTGAGTATTACATAAACCAAATAACAATAGATTAGTGATCATATCGTTATTGTCTTTAAACGGCCCACATACGACGTCATCAACCATACGCAATACCCCAATCATATCATTGGGAAAACGCAAATCAGTTTTCATAGCAAGAGCGTTATAAGACATACCAACCGAAGCACCGATCGATAAATGATCATTTACTTGATAACCAAAAGATGGAGATAAATAAGTAATCCGCTCAACAGCCACCTGCTGCCCCATGAAGTTTCCAGCGTTACCATTTTCTGCGCCGAAGCCTGCAATTAAGGGTGCATAAATTGCTGTAGCATAGGTCAACTTTGAACCTGGAGGTTTATAAGCAATTCCTGCAGTTGGAGCAGCTAATGGATAGCCAGCTCCCAGATCAACCATTTTTTTTAGAATCGGTACATATAAGCTGGCATATTCAACATCACCACGTACAGGCCCTTTAAAATCAGTACAAATATTGGCTGTAACTTCTGGACCATCATTACAAACAAGAGGGTCATCTGAGTAGCCAAAAACGTTATAACCTGGAGGTGCCGAGAACTCACGTTGAATATCAAAGTTCGCTAGAATTCCTTGGACATCTGTCTGTAACCCATCAATTTTTGCTAAAGCTGCTGGGTTAAAGTGAACTGCACTAATACCAGGGGGATCTGCAGTTACTGCATTCCCCATCGAAAGTGAACGAATATCAACAGCTAGGTTTTGTCCTAATTGAGCATTGGCAAAGCTAGAAAAACCGGAGATAACAATTGCCGCCGTTAAAGGACATAATTTAGGATATTTCACCTGCATATCTCCTTATTTGGTTTTTTTGCCAAAGCCTATAAAATCTAGTGGGAAAGACAAACCAAGCGAAACATCTGGAGCATCTTCGGTTAAACCAATCCCTACCGTACCATTAACAATTGTTTCAGGTGAAACACGTACACCTAAAGCAAAAGACAACATTGCACTACTTTGGTCTGGCGATTTATATGATTCATCTCCATTATTAAATTCAAACTCAGCATCCATGTTAAAGCTTTGTTGATATGACATGGTTAAAGACACGTCATAGTTAAATGAGTAAGCGAAACCGAAGGAGAAGCCGCCACTGATGCCTGGATCAAAAGAAGTTAAAATCCTTGGTCCCTTAGCCCCACTACCACGTGCTTGGTTTAAACCTGTTTCTTTAAAACCATAATTAGCAGATGCCGAGGCAAATAACACAACTGGATCGATATATTTACGGGTACTTGCTCCCACCCCAACAGAATAATAACCCTTACCAGTTGAAAGCTCATCTAAACCAATTTCATAAGGACTATCGCCAGTTTTTGTTGATAGGTTACCAAATAATACCAATGGCAAACGGCCTTGCTTTAATGGGAAAGGTTCCCAGCGTGCCCCTAAAGAAATATCACCCAAACCAGCTGCAGTGGTATCTCGAACAATTTCAGACTTCGCAACGAAAGGAACGGTTGCAGATAATGTTAAGTTGTCTAATACACCATATTGAACAGTAAAACTATTCGTTAAAGTATGGTTCGCATCTTCTTCAATACGTAAACGGTTGAGTTGAGAAGAATTATCAGCTAAAGCTAAATCAATTCGAGTATCACGGTAATAGGTATAATCGAGATCGTAATAAGCTGAGAATACGCCTCTTTTAATCAATGAATATTGACGCTCATTTGAAGTAAATACTTCTTGCAAATTTGTTTCTTGAGTCGCATCGCCTTCTTTCTTCTGTAAGGCAGTTGCGGCTTGATCAGCTCCAGTATTTGCAGGAGTAGAAGCAGGTTCAGTAGTTACAACGTCTGTGGCTGGAGTCGTACTCACTTCTTGGGCTGAATCTGTGGCTGGAGTTACTTCTGCTGTTGTACTCGCTTCAGAAACAGCTGTAGTATTTTGTACAGCTGCTTGTTGTGCAACTTGATCATCTGCATAAAGTGTACCCGTAATGGCACTTATACTTAATGCCAATACACTCATCTTCATCCATTGATTATTCATGTTTATTCCCACCTAATGTATTTATTTTACTCAATTCATATTTGATTATTTACGCTTATAGTAAAGACGCATATATGTTTCAATTGGCTGATTATAAGTTGCAGAATTTGGGTCTTTATCTAGTACCCGGCGCATGGTTGATGCTTTATTTGCTAAACGGTCATAATTGAATGTTGGATATTGCACATCCACAAAGGCATAACGGTTAACAGTCGCATCTTCCACATGACGCATATCTGAATCTTTTAGAGCCAATAAGTCTTTACGCTGCGGTTCAGGAACAGAAATAACAAATAATGTATTATTATCCCAAACCTCTTTAAAACGATTTTCATCAAAGCTGATATTCCCTAATGCTGGGTCAGCAACATATACACGTCCATCTTTATAAGCTTTATATACGACAAAATGCTTAAAACCAGCATAAGAAATTGGAACAATCGCAGGTTGTCCAAGATTGACTAAATCCGAAAATTCTCCACGGTACCCCCCACTTTCTAAACCAATAGCAGTTACAAAGCGCTTCATATCAAGTAAAGAGAAACTTCGACGCTCAATAATACGTTGATATTCGCCATACTGTAGTAAGCCGCTCATGGTCTGCTGTTCAGTCAAACTAGTGCCCACATAACCATTTAAAAGTGTCGTAAGAGCAGCTGAACCACAGCTATAGTCATAAGCTTGTCGAACAATACCTCGAAACTGATCTTCTACAGCTGGTTTAATTTGAACTGGTTCAATATGATTACGGCGAAAAGATAAATTACGTGAATCGGCGGTCTCTGTATAATAAACAGTTCCCGGTGGCTTTTTTTCTATTTCGAAGGCTTCTGTCGCAAAGTAATATATCAATGCTGAGCCTAAAGCAATCTCTAACATAAGCACTTGTTCTAAATGGTGGCCTAACCGGCCTTATTCATTTTATTCTTAGAGCAATAGCTCTACATCCCTGTGTGTTGAAGATACCTTTTTTTTTTGAAAAAAACAGCCTTTTTTTACTTTTTTTTGATGAACGTTTAGTTTTATAAAAATAGAGAGACTTTTATACTTAATTTAATTTAATTCTTAAATTTAATAACTTATTTTGATCAATAAAAATATTTATATATATAATAAAATTAGGTAATTAATAAATTAAAAAAGCGCGTATTAAACGCGCTTGTTTAATTAAATACTCAGATTAGTGGCCTGAGATTGTAATTGTAGAAGTCCCTACATTTAAACCTTGGATTTCAACATCACCAATTGAAGCAGCAGTATTAGAACCCAAATGTACGCCTTGTACATAAACATTCATACCTTGAGCACTATTATTTTGGATTTTCAAGCCAGATGGTACAACTGAAATATTAGCATCAACATCTAAATCACCAGTTGTATTACCTGCGCCACGAACCATAACTTTATCAAGAACAATTTGACCGCCACCTGCAGCGTCGTTAATACCAAAGTTAGATAAAGTTAAACCGCCTTTTAAAGCAGAGTTTACTTTGATCATTGCACCTTGTGGAGTAGAACCTAATTGTACGTTGGCTGAAATTGCGCCTAAAGATAAATCTAAACCAGAGATAATTTCAGTTGGAGCCGTTTCAGTAATACCACGTACAGCAGTGGTTGTATTTAAAGTACCAGAAGTACCCACACCAATAGAACCCACATGTACATCAACTGCACCGACATTTGCAGCAACGTTTAAAAATGCGCCATTTGTACCTGAAGCACCAACGCTATCAATTTTAAGGTCTAACAAGTTTGTTGTCGCATCAACTTGTTTAACAGTTACTCCGCTTACTACAATCGCACCCGCAGTTGCTGCAGCACCTGTAATACCTGTAGCAGGATCTAAACCATCATTATCATGAATAAATACTTTATCGATAGAAATACCGCCAGCACCTAAAGCGATACCGATGTTAATACCATCTTGACCTGTAGCAGCACTAAGCGCAGCATCGTCCATTGACTGCATTGCCATTGCATTTGCACTGATAGCTAAAGAAGAAACTAAAGCAAGTTTAGTGAACATTTTCATTGAGCACTCTCCCAAGAGCATTTATTTTTTGACTTTAACCACTCTCATTGTCTCAAGTCGCATTTTTCTTTATATGGCAACCGAAACTTCCAATCCTTGAGTAGTTTTGCTTAGCAATTACTAAATTACATGTACGTTACTTTTTGTTCAACTAGTGTTGTGCATTTTTTGCCAATTACCCGACAAACGGTACACCTTAAGTTTTACTTCATAAATGCTCATAAACCTATAAAATCTTAAGCTGTAATTGTGCTTGTTTTATCAGCAAAAAGTTTTCTATATAAAAGTCTTGCTCCTGATGAACTATGACTTGTAGTAAACTATGTTCTCTCATTAACCACCACCCTATTTAAAAATGTCTCAGTTAAAGAAAAAAATCTCTTTACATGGTAAAAGTACTGCCGATATTTTAAAAAATTTACAAGGGTTAACTGGTCTTGTTTATTTAAATGACAATAACAATCCAATTATTGGATTTCTTCCTCAAAAATATATTCTTTTTCAAGATGAAAATTATCTAGAGTTTCAACATCAAAATTTTAATGAATATAGAAATATATTAAAATTAAATCACTTAATAGACTTTACTCAATTTAAAGAGAATAATTCACAAGTAAATATTAACGCTACAACAAGTTTTACAGGGGGTTATATTGGTTTTATCAGTTATGATTTTTCTGCTCATCAGTTTATTGACATACGAAACGATATACAGCCCGCTTTATTCTTAGGACAATATCGTTCTTTTTTAAAATATATAGATAATGATTGGTATTTTTTTAGTGATGAACCAGATGCACTTAAGCTATTCTCATATATTGAAAATAGAATAGAGAATTCTATTTCTAATCATTCTAAAAATATATTTGAATTAAAAACCACTATTCAGCCAAGGTGGTCTAAAAAACAATATTTTGATGCTTTTTATAAAATACAAGAATATATTAAAGCTGGTGATTGCTATCAAATTAATTTAACCCAAGAATTTAAAGCTGATTTCAAAGGATCTTTATTAAATAAAGCAGCAGATTTATGGAGTCTTACTAATGCACCATATGCAGGTTATTTAAAATTAGATAATTTTGAATTATTAAGTTGTTCCCCAGAGCTTTTTATTGAGTTCAATCAAAATAAACAAATTAAGACAAGACCTATTAAAGGGACAATGCCTCGATATGAGAATGTAGAAAAAGATTTTATTTCAAAACAAACCTTAAAAAACTCTCAAAAAGATCAGGCAGAGAATGTCATGATCGTTGATTTATTACGTAATGATTTGAGCATTTATGCCAATACAGGATCAGTAAAAACAACAAAACTATTTGAGATTGAAAGTTTCAATCAAGTACATCACATGGTAAGCGAAATCGTTGCGACCCTTAAAGATGATGTTAATCCTATGCAAATGCTGCTCTCTGCCTTACCTGGAGGATCAATCACAGGTGCTCCGAAAATTCGGGCAATGCAGATTATTGAAGAGTTAGAGGAAGCAGCAAGAGGTGCATATTGCGGGACATTGGGCTATTTCAATTTTGATGGAACAGGCCGCTGGAATATTCTTATCCGTAGTTTCCAACAATATCAGAATCAGCTTTCTTTATGGGCTGGTGGTGGTATTACAATTGCATCAAATGCTGAAGCAGAATATCAAGAGAGTCTTGATAAAGTCTCTGCTATGCTGAACCTAATGAACAGCACAGCAGAGTAAAATTTAGAGAATATCTTGTTTTAATGTTTGTACTAAACGCTCATTTTGCTCATCAGTCCCTACTGTAATCCGTAAGAATTGATTAATACGCGGCTTATTGAAATAGCGCACAATAATGCCCTGCTCACGTAATTGCTGTGCAAGTTGACCTGCATCATGCAATGAATGTGAAGCAAAAATAAAGTTCGCTTTAGATGGCAAAACTTTAAAGCCTAAAGTAGTTAAATCATCTACTAACTTTTCACGACTAGAAATAACTTTCTGGCATTGCTCTTCAAAATAAGCTTGATCTTCAAAAGACGCTACAGCTGCTGCAATTGCAAAACGGTCAATGGGATATGAATTAAAACTATTTTTGACAGCTTCAAGAGCTGCAATTAAATGAGGCTGAGCAATCGCGAAGCCAACGCGTAAACCCGCAAGAGACCGAGATTTTGAAGTTGTTTGGCACACCACCAAATTCTCATAGCGGTTTACCAAACTAACAGCGGATTCTGCACCAAAATCAACATAAGCTTCATCAATCACAACCACTCGATTTGGATTAGCTTTTAAGATTTGTTCAATTTCTTGCAAGCCGAGGGCAATACTTGTTGGTGCATTAGGGTTCGTAATAATAACCCCACCATTTGGTTGCACATAATCTTTAACTTCTATCTCAAAATTATCATTGAGTGGAATTTCTTTAGTTTTTGTTCCAAAGAACTGACTATAAACTGGATAAAAACTATAAGTGATATCTGGATACAGAATCGGTTCATCTTGAAGAAAAAATGCTTTAAAAATATGAGCAAGTACTTCATCTGAACCATTACCAACGAAAACTTGAGATACTTCAATATTCTGTTGTTTAGCAATTGCTTGCTTTAAAGCTGTTGCATCTGGATCTGGATATAAACGCAATGCATCAGCTTGTTGAGTTAAAACAGCTTGAACTGCTTCAACTACTTTTGGTGATGGTGGATATGGATTTTCATTCGTATTGAGTTTCAATAAATTCTGAATTTTAGGCTGCTCACCCGGAACATAAGGTTCCAATTCACGAACTTCTGGACTCCAAAAGCGCATTTGTGCTGTAGATAAAGTCATGGTCTTATCTCAAAAAAGGGCTGAAAATCAGCCCTGAGTAATAATAAAAAAACTACAAGGTTTATAAACTTATTGATAACGATAGCGAGCTGAGCGTGCATGGGCATCCAAGTTCTCTTGGACAGCTAATATGTCGGCTGTTTTAGCTAACGTTTTAACCCCATCTTTCGAACACATAATCAAGCTCGAACGCTTTTGGAAATCATAAACGCCTAAAGGAGAAGAAAAACGAGCTGTTCCAGAAGTTGGCAATACATGGTTTGGACCTGCACAATAGTCACCAATTGCTTCAGGTGTATAACGTCCCATGAAAATTGCTCCAGCATGACGAATATGTTCGCTCATGGCTTCGGCATCATCCAAGCAAAGTTCTAAATGCTCTGGTGCAACCTGATTAATCAATTCAATTGCTTCTGCACGGTCTTTGACTAATACCAAAGCACCACGGTTTTCAATCGAAGTTCGAGCAATATCTGCCTTTGGCAATTCATTTAAGTGCTTTTCAATTGCCAACTCGACTGCATTAAGCAAAGCTTCATCTGGAGTAATAAAAATAGCTTGAGCGACTGTGTCATGTTCAGCTTGAGATAAAACATCCATAGCTAACCAATCTGCATTATTCTCACCTTCTGCATATACTAAAATTTCAGAAGGTCCAGCAATCATATCAATGCCGACTTGGCCAAATACAGCACGTTTAGCAGCTGCTACAAAACGATTCCCTGGACCAGTAATTTTATCTACAGGTGGAATCGTCTGTGTTCCATAAGCCAAAGCTGCTACAGCCTGTGCCCCACCAATGGTGAATACTCGACTAACCCCAGCAAGGTAAGCTGCCGCAAGGACCAATGGATTCAGTTCACCATTCGGTGCTGGAACAACCATAATAATTTCAGGTACACCTGCAACGTGGGCTGGCACAGCATTCATTAAAACTGAAGATGGATAAGAGGCTAAACCGCCTGGTACATAAATACCTACACGGTCTAGAGGTGTCACTTTTTGCCCTAATGTATTGCCCAAATCATCTATATAAGTCCAGCTATCTTGTTTCTGAGCTTCATGAAATGTACGAATACGAGCTGCTGCTAACTGAAGAGCATCGCGAATTTCTGGATTTAAATTATCAAAAGCAGTTTTAAGTTGTTGTTGAGATAATTCTAAATCTGAGAATTGATGCGCTGGATGTCGATCGAACTGTTGAGTGAGCTTTAAAACATGATCATCACCATGCTGACGAACATCAGCAATAATTTGATCTACTGTTTGCACTAAATTAAGATCATTTACGGTTTCAAATGCTAAAAGCTCAGCAAAAACCTGTTTGAAGTTCTGATCTTGAGTCGATAAACGTCGCATCAATTTACCCACAAGGCGAAAAAGAAAAACCAAGTTTACTCTTTTTCTAAGCGCTTGTGGGCATCATCTGAAGCAACTATCACAAAAGCATGATGGGAAATTGCTTTTAACGTGATTGAACGGCTTGCTCAAGCTGTGAAATGATTGGATTTAATAGAGTCTGCTTACGTTTAAAACTAGCTTTATTTACAATTAAACGTGAAGAAACTTTGCAAATTTCCTCTAATGGTTCAAGACCATTCGCTCTGAGCGTATTACCAGTATCGACCACATCCACAATGTAATCACCCAACCCGACCAAAGGCGCTAACTCCATAGAACCATAGAGTTTAATTACATCAACTTGCTCACCTAAGCTTGCATAATACTGACGTGTAAGATTGACATATTTCGTGGCAATTTTTAAACGGCCTTTTGGACGCTCCATTCCCACTTTACCAGCAGTCATTAACTTACACTTAGCGATTTTCAGGTCAAGTAACTCATATACATGCTGAGCACCATGTTCCATCAACACATCTTTACCTGCTACACCTAGATCTGCTGCGCCATTTTCTACATAAGTAGGCACATCAGATGCACGTAAAATCAAAATACGTACTTTCTTATGCGTAGTAGGAAAAATCAGTTTACGGGACTTTTCCGGATCTTCCAGCAAATTAATGCCCGCTGTAGCCAATAAAGGTAACGTCTCTTTTAAGATACGCCCTTTACTAAGTGCCAAGGTCAAACCATGATCAAAATTGCCCATCACATCAAAATTAGGATCATCGTTTCTTACATCATTCATTAACTTACTCGCTTAATTTTGGCACCTAAACCTTGAAGTTTCTCTTCGACATGCTCATAACCACGGTCAATATGGTAGATACGATCGATTAAGGTATCTCCCTCTGCAACTAAAGCTGCCAAAACTAAAGAGAATGAAGCACGCAAATCAGTTGCCATTACAGGTGCTGCCTGTAAAGTTTCTACTCCAGTTACGATTGCGTCATGACCTTCGACCTGAATATTAGCCCCCATGCGTGACAACTCAGGAACATGCATAAAACGATTTTCAAAAATTGTTTCAGAAATCGTTGCAAATCCACGACCGATAGCATTTACAGCCATAAGCTGTGCTTGCATATCTGTTGGAAACTCCGGATGTGGCAAAGTTCTAAAACTTACAGCCTTAGGACGTTTGCCTAACATATCAAGTTCGATCCAGTCATCGCCACGAGTGACTTCAGCACCCATTTCTTCAAACTTATCCAAAACAGATTCAAGTAATGCAGGGTCAGTATGGGTAGTTTTGACACGACCACCCGTAATTGCAGCAGCTGCTAAATAAGAACCCGTCTCGATACGATCAGCGACAACAGCATATTCACAGCCGTGTAAACTTTCCACTCCAGTTACAACTAAAGTATCAGTATCAATACCTTCAATCTTAGCACCCATTTTAATGAGCATTTGAGCAAGGTCAGTAATCTCAGGTTCACGAGCTGCATTACGAATAGTTGTAACACCATCAGCTAGTGCAGCAGCCATCAAGATGTTTTCAGTACCGCCAACGGTAACCATATCGAAAACAACTTCGCCACCTTTTAAACGACCTTCAACTGAAGCATGGACATAACCATTTTCAACTTCAATATGTGCACCTAAAGCTTCTAAGGCTTTTAAATGCTGATCAACTGGACGTGATCCAATTGCACAACCACCCGGTAAAGAAACTTTGGCATTACCATAACGTGCTAATAATGGTCCTAAAACCAAAATTGAGGCACGCATTGTTTTTACCAATTCATAAGGAGCAAATTGATTATCTAAAGTAGAGGTATCAGCTTTTACTGTGTCATTTTCATAGCCGATTGTAACCCCTAATCCACCAATCAACTTAACCAAAGTATTTACATCTTTAAGATTTGGAACGTTGGTAATCGTAATTGGTGAATCTGCAAGAATAGTTGCAGCAAGTAATGGTAAAGCCGCATTTTTAGCACCAGAAATGCGCACTTCCCCTTCGAGCTTAACACCACCCGTAATTAAAAATTTATCCATTAATATTTAAGCTCCGAAAAGGCTTGCTTTACGCCATTCATCTTTGGTCATTGCACGAATTGTTACCGCGTGAACCTCGCCACTTGCAATATAAGTATTTAATGGTGCATAAACTAATTGTTGGCGAGCAACAGTACGCTTACCGTCAAATTGATCATCCACAATACGGAGGTCAAATTTTCCGGCCTGTCCGCTCACCGCTACTTCCGCTTCAGGGAAAGCTTCTTTTAAAATTTGAGTGAGCTGTTCACTATTCATTGCAAAGACCTCTGACACAACCTAAGGTGTAAAACGAAGTATTTTACTATAACTTTTTCAAAGAATTCAGTACGTGTTTATATTTTATCAATAAAAAAGAGGCTATCTTTCAAGCCTCTCTCAATTATATAAAACTTATTAAACAGAAACAGTAACTTGCGAATAAGTACACTGCATTTTCCGATATTTTAATAATTGTTTTTTTAATTTTTCAGTCAACTTTTTAATTGAAGTATACATGTCATCAGCAGTTGCCTGAGCAAACAACTCAATTCCCGGCAACCTTACAATAGCCTCTGCAACATGGTTTGAACTACCTTTATGAGAGCGCTTATCAATTTGATGATCTTTTGTTAATTTAATCTGCATACTATTCACCTGATCTAGATGTTTCGTTAACTGATTAAATTTTAATTTAATATTTTCTTCTATAGCTGGTGTAATTGCTAAATGATGTCCACGAATCGTTATTTGCATAATTCTATCCCTCACCTTTTTTAGGTTATCTAAAGAAGAACCAAAACGATTTAATGCTATCAAAAAGAAAACTTGGGACAATTAAACCATTTTAGTTACTCTCTTGGTGAAAATGAAATTTCATTATTTCGTCATAATGAATTCTTAGAATAGTCATACTTCAAAATTCAGATCAAGACTTTTCTCTCAGACGACGAAGGAATATGTAACGATTCTCGATATTTTGCAACCGTTCTGCGAGCCACTTCAATTCCCTCATCCTTTAATAATGTAGCAATTACATTATCTGACAAAGGTTTACGTGGATTTTCATTTGCGACCAATTTTTTGATCATTGCACGAATCGCAGTAGAAGAAGCCTCTCCCCCAGCAGTTGTTCCTACATGGCTAGAGAAAAAATATTTCAACTCAAACAGACCACGAGGCGTAAGCATATACTTATTTGTAGTGACCCGAGAAACTGTAGATTCATGCAATTCAACCTCTTCCGCCACATCTCGAAGAACAAGCGGCTTCATTGCCTCAGGACCTATCTCCAAAAAAGCTTTTTGATGCTCCACAATACAAGAAGCTACTTTTAATAATGTTTTATGCCTTTCATCAATACTCTTAATAAAATTTTTCGCCTCAAGCATTTGATTACGTAAATATAAATTATCCTCACTCTGATCTGCCCTACGAATCATACTCGAGTAAAAGGAATTAATTCGTAATTTAGGAAGTACATCTGGATTTAGCTGAACCTGCCAATGTAAATCTTTTTTTGAAACGACTACATCTGGAATTTGATAATCAGATTCTTGCTTATCAAAATCCATACCAGGATATGGTTTTAATGTCTTTAAAAGGTCGATTGCAAATTTTAGTTGGTCTCTCGTTAGGCCTGTTTGTTTGAGTAGCTTATTTAGGTCATTTGCTATTAAAAGCTCATAATGCTGCAATAAGCTTTTTGCCTCGATTAAGTACTCAACATCTTTGGGTAGAAATTCGAGCTGTACCTTTAAGCATTCCGCTAAATTACGTGAACCAATCCCTAATGGATCAAGACGTTGAATATGCTTCAAAACAACTAAAACTTCATCCTCTTCAATTTCTTCCTCAATATCCATTTCATTTAACAATTGTTGTGCTGCTAAAATTATTTCTTCTATTTCAGCATCTAAAAACCCTTTATCATCTAATGCATCAACAATACAATAAGCAATTAATTGATCTATTTTAGAGAAATGCAAAAGATTAACTTGCTCTAAAATATGTTCCTTTAGAGATAATTGAACTTGGCGATTATCCTCACGCTCTTCAAATTCTGGAGTAGCTAAAGCCGTCGATTGATGTGTATAAACATCATCCCACTCGGTATCGACTGGCAAATCATCAGGCAAATGGTTTGCATTTAGTTCAGTTGTCAAATCATCTGATTCTTTACTTTCTAATGTAGACAGACTTTCCGTTAATGACTCTTCTTCTATTTTTTCAAGTAAAGGATTACTATCTAATTGAATCTGAATTTCCTGTTCTAGCTCTAAACTAGAGAGTTGTAATAAACGAATCGCCTGCTGCAATTGAGGTGTTAACGATAAAGAATTCGCAACTTTCAATCCAACAGATAATTTCATATATTTTAGTTTCCATAAAACAAGCAAAAATCATGCCTATTCAACATTTATAACATATAGTCTCCATTTGTTATACATATCTAAATGAATTTTCTAGAAGAAAAAATAGATTTTTCCAATTATAAAAATAATCTTATTAAATTAATTCTATCAAACATAGTTCCAAAGACAGTAGACACAACTCTTTAGGTAAAAATTTAATTAGAAGGGGCTAACCTTTTTCTAATTTTGTCTAATTAAATGCTCTTTCTATCTACAGTTTTTCTATTAAATTTAAAGATTTAGGTCCATAAATCTTATTTAGATTTTTAAAATCTTTTCTGCATAAAAAAACACCCCCAGTATAAGTGGGGGTGTTTAGAATAATGAGCTGGCGATGACTTACTCTCACATGGGTAACCCCACACTACCATCAGCGCTAAGAG
>Ga0209370_1001773_pt1 | contig 17800 bp, 13 predicted proteins | sample AgamicAtPrz_FD_187164 | JGI IMG/M metagenome (GOLD analysis project Ga0209370, IMG submission 187164) | Agave microbial communities from Guanajuato, Mexico - At.P.rz (SPAdes) (version 2) | ecosystem: Host-associated > Plants > Phyllosphere > Phylloplane/Leaf | place: Guanajuato, Mexico... | reverse complement strand
TATTTCTACTGACCAATATCGCCGTGGTGGCGGTATTGGGCATCGTCGCCAGCTTGCTGGGCGTCAACCGCTACCTCACTGCCAACGGCCTCAACCTGGGCGCCCTGCTGGGCTTTGCCTTCATCATGGGTTTTGGCGGTGCCATCATCTCGCTGCTGATCTCCAAGCCCATGGCCAAGTGGACATCGGGCGTGCAGGTCATCAACGAGCCGCGCAATGCCGATGAGGCCTGGATCGTCAACACCGTGCGCGGCTTTGCCGAGAAGGCCGGCATCGGCATGCCCGAAGTCGGCATCTATGAGGGCGAGCCCAACGCCTTTGCGACTGGCGCCTTCAAGAACTCGGCCCTGGTGGCGGTGTCCACGGGGCTGCTCGAAGGCATGACGCGCGAAGAGGTCGAGGCCGTGATCGGTCACGAAGTGGCCCACATCGCCAATGGCGACATGGTGACCATGACGCTGATCCAGGGCGTGATGAACACCTTTGTGGTCTTCCTCTCGCGTGTGATCGGCTATGCGGTCGACTCCTTTCTGCGCCGCAACGACGAGCAAAGCTCGGGCCCCGGCATCGGCTACATGATCACCACCGTGGTGCTGGATATCTTGCTGGGCTTTGTCGCCGCCATCATCGTGGCCTGGTTCTCGCGCCAGCGCGAGTTCCGTGCCGACGCGGGTGCCGCACAACTCATGGGTCGCAAGCAGCCCATGATGAATGCGCTGGCCCGTCTGGGCGGCATGCATCCTGGCGAGCTGCCCAAGAGCGTGGCGGCCATGGGCATTGCCGGCGGCATCGGCCAGCTGTTCTCGACCCACCCGCCCATCGAGCAGCGCATTGCTGCACTGCAAAACGCCCGTTAAGCGTACACATGTGTAAACGGCAGTAGCCGGTCTTTACCGCTGCTTCACAAGCCCCTGTCAACAACCGGCAGGGGCTTTTGCGTTGTAAGAGCATATACATGTCCCCGGACTTTCAGGAGTTGTGATGTCCTTCATCTCTCAAACCATGACCCGCCGCCTGCTGCCGGTCTTGCTGCTGGGCGGCTCCGCTGCCCTGCTTACTGGCTGTGTGGTGGCCCCGGCCTATCCGGCTTATGGAGGCGAGGTGGTTGCGGGCGACGTCTATGCACCCATGGCCCCGCCTCCCCTGATCAACGAGGTGATCCCGGTGGCTCCCTCGCCGGCCTATGTCTGGATCGGCGGCTCCTGGGGTTGGGGCGGCGGACGCTACAACTGGCGTCCCGGTCGCTGGGCCATGCCGCCACGTCCCGGTTACGGATGGCATGAAGGGGGCTGGAACCATGGCCCTGGCGGCTGGCATCATGGCGGTGGCCATTGGGGGCCGCGCCGCTGAGGGCGTCCGCTAGGTGACAAGAGATGGCACAAGCCCGCTAGGCGGGTCATGCCGGCATCGCTAGAGTCGGATGCAGGAGGTTTGCCGTGAATCCTGCTCTTGTCACCCGCCGCGAAGGCGCTGTTCTCGTTCTCTCCAACAACAACCAGGCCGCGCGCAATGCGCTGTCGCCCGAGTATTACCACGCGGTCATGGAAGCGTTGCGTGCGGCCGGCACCGATGCCTCGGTAGCCGCCGTGATCCTCACGGGCGAGGGCGGTCATTTCTGCGCTGGCGGCGATCTGAACCAGCTGGCGACGCGGCGCGAGATGCCGCTGGCCGAACGCCGTATCAGGCTCGAGGATCTCAACCATCTGATGCGTGCCATACGCGACTGCCCCAAGCCCGTGATTGCGGCGGTGGAAGGTGCTGCCGCGGGTGCAGGCCTGTCCCTGGCCATGGCTTGCGACATGCTGGTGGCGGCAAGGTCGGCGGTTTTCTCGGTGGCCTATGTGAAGGTCGGCCTTACCCCCGACGGCGGCGCGACCTCGTTTCTGGCCGAGTTCATGTCCCGTCAGTTGTTGACCGAGCTCTGCCTGACGGGTGAGCGCATCAGCGGCGAGCGCATGCATGCGTATGGCTGCATCAACCGCTTGACGGAGCCGGGCCAGGCCCTGGCCCAAGCGCTGGAACTGGCGCGGCAACTGGCCCAGGGGCCCGAGGTGGCGACCGCGCGTATCAAGGCACTGTGCCGGGTGGCTCACAGCCACAGCCTGGAGCAGCAACTGGCGCTGGAGGCTGACCATATGGTCGAGGCCCAGGGCAGCGAGGAGTCCCGCGAAGGCATCGCGGCCTTTCTGGAAAAGCGTGCGCCCGACTTTGCCAGGCTGCGCGGAGCCTGAGGGAGCGCACCTGGCGACCTAGCGAACCGTGTAGTTGAGCTGGAACATCACGCCGGCATTGCCCAGCACATTGATCTGGGCTCCCCAGTTCCGGTTGAAGTCATAGCCCACGGCCGGAATGGCCGTGATGCCCCAGCCATGCCGATTGTTGAACGGGATCTTCTTGTTGTACGGAAACTTGTAGCCGTGAATGATGCCGCCCGTGACCTTGAAGAAAAGGCCTGGCACGCTGTCAAACGGCCTGAAGCGCCAGCCGTAGTAGGCGTACTGGCTGGGCTGACCGAATGAATTCTTGAAATAGGCAAAGCCTGCGATATGGCGTTCGTCCAGCTCCTTCTCGGCCTGGATTAGCCAGACATAGGCATGCTTTTGTTCGTCAGGCTCGAAATCGTTTTCCTTTTTGGCATCGGAGAAATGCCAGTCCAGGGGGGCGTAGCCAAACATCCAGCCCGACAGCGCAGAGGGCTTGTCGGCGGCAGTGGAATCACTGGTTTGGGCGCTGGCACTGGCGGCCGCCAGCCAGCAGGCCAGTCCCAGGGTTACAGAGGCAGGTGCGAGTCGCAGAGGTTTCATGGTGACGCTTGGCGTGCAATGAAGTCCCCAGCGTACCGATGCCAAGCCTGGCGCAATGTCAGTCAGCGTCCAAAAACTTGTAAGAGCCATGACCTCCAGTGTGCTCGCGCCCCTCAAAGGCAGCCAGCCGGGGCTGGCATGCCTCGCGAGCAACGAGAGGCAGGCCGCGTGGCTTACAGGGCGCCGCCCGAGCCGCGTGCGCCCGAGGAGGGGACTGCCACGCCGAGAATCGCCGCAGCCACGGCCTCGCCGACCTTGATGCCGTCCACACCGGCCGACAGAATGCCGCCCGCGTAACTGGCTCCTTCGCCGGCCGGGTACAGACCGCGCGTGTTGTCGCTCTGGAAGTCGGCGCCGCGGCCGATCTTGACCGGGGACGAGGTGCGGGTTTCCACGCCGGTCAGCACGGCATCCTTCATGTCGTAGCCGCGAATCTTCTTGCCAAAGGCGGGCAGGGCCTCGCGCATGGCTTCGATCGCATAGGCGGGCAGGGCCTGGTGCAGATCGCCGAGGCTGATGCCGGGCTTGTAGGAGGGCTGAACTTCGCCAAATTCGGTGGATGGCTTGCCCGTCACAAAGTCGCCCACGAGCTGGCCGGGCGCACTGTAGTTCTGGCCGCCGAGCACATAGGCTTTGGACTCCAGCTGGCGCTGCAGCACAATGCCGGAGAGCGGATGATGCTCGCCTTTTTGCAGCTTTTCGACGCCAAAGGTCTTGCCGTCAAAGGCCCAGGCAAAGCTCTCGGCGTCTTGCGGGTAGTCCTCGGGGCTGATGGCGCAGACCATGCCGGCATTGGCATTGCGCTCGGCGCGCGAATACTGGCTCATGCCGTTGGTGACGACGCGCCCGGGTTCACTGGTCGCGGCCACCACGGTGCCACCCGGGCACATGCAGAAGCTGTAGACGGCGCGGCCGTTTTTGGCATGGTGCACCAGCTTGTAGTCGGCGGCGCCCAGCAGCGGATGGCCGGCATCCTTGCCCCAGCGGGCGCGGTCGATCACGCTTTGCGGATGTTCGATGCGAAAGCCCAAGGAGAAGGGCTTGGCCTCCATGGCCACGCCGCGCTCGTAGAACATGGCAAAAGTGTCGCGCGAGCTGTGGCCCAGGGCCATCACGGCATGATGGGTCGGCAGTGCATAGCTTTGGCCCGTGGCCTGGTCGAGCACCTGCAGGCCGACCAGCTGGCGCTGGCCGTCGACCTCTTCGATCTGCACATCGGTCACGCGTTGCTCGAAGCGGATTTCGCCGCCCAGGCGCACGATTTCCTCGCGAATGCCTTCGACCAGTTTGACCAGCTTGAAAGTGCCGATATGGGGGTGAGCCGCGTAGAGAATTTCGGGCGGAGCACCATAGGTCACGAACTCGGTCAGTACCTTGCGGCCCAGATGGCGCGGGTCCTTGATTTGGCTGTAGAGCTTGCCGTCTGAGAAGGTGCCGGCGCCGCCTTCGCCATACTGCACATTGGACTCGGGCGTCAGCTCGCGCTTGCGCCACAGGCGCCAGGTGTCCTTGGTGCGCTCGCGCACGGTCTTGCCGCGCTCCAGCACGATGGGCCTGAAGCCCATCTGGGCCAGCACCAGTCCGGCAAACATGCCGCAGGGACCAAAGCCCACGACCACGGGGCGCTCGTCCAGATCCGCCGGGGCCTGGCCCACGGGCTGCCAGCTCATGTCTGGCGTCGGGTTGACATGGGGATGGTCGGCAAACTGCGTCAGCAGCGCGGCCTCCTGGCCCTCGTCGGCCAGCGTGATATCGACGATGTAGACGGCCAGCAACTCGGCCTTGCGCGCATCGAAGCTGCGCTTGTGCACATGCAGCTTGGCAATGGCGGAGGATGGAATGCCCAGACGCTCGGCCGCGAGCTGGGTGAGCTGGTCCGTGGGCTGATATTCGGTGTGGTTCTCGGGGTGGTATTCAACCGCCGAAAGAGGGAGTTTGAGTTCTGCGATCCGGATCATGGCTTGTACCTATCAAGCAAGGGTCTGGATGGTAAGCCAAAGCCTTTGGGCCGGCTTGGCGCCGGCGGGGTGACCTTGGCGTCTGATCGGTGAAACTATCAAAAACAGTAGCACGTTGCGCTTTATGGGAAAGGCATGGAGAGCATTTTTGTATAGCATCGGTAAAGATGAGGCAGCCGCTGACTGCGTTGGCGGCTGTGGCGCTAGCATGGTGCGATTCACAGACGAGTCCTTATCGCCCATGACCCAGCCGCACTCCTCATCCGAAACGCTTGTACCGGCCGCGTGCGCAAGCTCGCGCAGAAGCTGGCTGCGGCAATCCGCAGCCCTGCTGGGGGCGCTTCCCTTCATGCCATTGCCCGGTCGTGCCGCGCCCGCCGCAATCGGTTCGGCAGCAGTGCCGGCCATGGCCGGCGCGGCGAAGGCCGCTGCTCCATGGCTCAGCGGCGGTACCAAGGCCATCACCGCTGCCGTGCGCGGCATCAACCCGTTTGCTGCGGCCGGGCTGGCGGGCGGCTGCCGCCTGACCTGCGAGGCCACCATCGGCCCCTGCCATACGCTGTCGCCCGAGCGCATGGATGTCAGCGATGGCTGGGATGGCCTGCCGCTGCATATGCAGATTCGCGTGGTCAACGAGCGCTGTGAGCCGCTGGCGGGCACGATTGTGGAGATCTGGCATACCAATCACACGGGCGGTTACTCGGGTCAGATTCACCGCATGTGCAACAACGATGCCGCCGATGTGAACAAGCAGTTCTTTCGCGGCTATCAGCGCACCGACGGCAATGGCGTGGCGCGCTTCGACAGCTGCTACCCCGGCTGGTATCGCGGCCGTGCCGTGCATGTGCACTTTCGCATTCTGCAAGGCAGCTACGACCCGGCGGACAGCGCTGCATCGTGGCTGACCAGCCAGCTGTTGTTCAGCGATGCGCTCAACAGCGAGATCTTTGCGCAGGCGCCGCTTTACAAGGACAAGGGCCAGCCCGATACCCGCCTGGATGTGGACAACGTGGTCGGGCAGGAGCCGGACAAGACGCCTTATGTCTTCGATGTGCAGAACCTGGGAGGGGTGATGCTGGCATCGAAGACCGTGGTGGTGCGCAGCGACAGTGCCGACAAGCTCTGCCAGGTCAAGGGCTCCATGCCGCCTGGCGGCCCGGGTGGACCAGGAGGTCCGGGGCGGCCCGGCGGCATGCGGCCGCCACCTCCGCCCGGCACCTGAACCAGGCTTCAGATCACCAGTCTGGAGTAACCGATTCCGGCTGCTTTTTCCACGCGGATCTGCGCCGGAATACGCTCTTTCAGCGCTTCCACATGGCTGATGACGCCAATCATCTTGCCGCTGGCGTTGAGTGCGTCTAGCGCGGCCAGGGCGATCTCCAGCGTGTCGCCGTCCAGCGTGCCGAAGCCTTCGTCCAGGAACAGCGAGTCAATCGAGGTCTTGCTGCTGACCAGATCCGACAGCGCCAGCGCCAGTGCCAGGCTGACGAGAAAGGCCTCGCCACCCGAGAGCGTGCGCGTGTCGCGCGCCACATCGCCCTGCCAGCCGTCCACGATGTCCAGTTCCAGCTCGCCCGTGGGCTTGCGCCGCAGCAGATAGCGACCGTGCAGGCGCTCCAGGTGCCGGTTGGCCAGATGCAGCAGATGGTCTAGCGTCAGCCCCTGGGCAAACTTGCGGAATTTGTCGCCTCTGGCTGAGCCGATCAGGCTGTCCAGGTGTTGCCAAAGATCGCTGTCCTGTTCCTGCTCGGCGATCCGGGCCAGCAGGGCTTGCTGGCCCGTGCGGCGCTGGTCGTCATCGTGGAGGCGGGCGCGGTGAGCGCCCAGCTGTTCGGCCTGCTGGGTGCGTTCGGCCTCCAGTTGCGTGAGCTGCTCGGTAATGGCTTCGGGCGCTTCCTCGCTAAGCGCCTGGGCCTGCAATGCGGCCAGTCTCTGGCTGGCATCGGCCAGCAAGGTGGTGGCGCGCTGCGCTGCTCCGTGCAGCTGTTCGCTGAGCGCCTGCAGTCGCTGCTGTTCGGCATCGGGCAGCAGGGCGGCGGCGTACTGCGCTTCGTCGGCAAACGGGCTGGCCTGCAGTGCCTGCTGCCATTCGGCCTGGGTCTGCTGCGTCGATTGCTGTAGCTGCTCGAGGGTGGCTTGTGCCTGGCTTGCCTGACCTTGCAGTGTGGCCAGTTGCTGCGCAGTCTGCTCGAGCAGGACTTTGCAGTCTTGCAGCGTGGCGGCGGGTGGCGCTGCACCGGCGCTGGCGTCGGCGGGCAGATCGGGCAGGGCCTGGCTGCGTTGCTGCCAGTGCTCGGCATCCTCTGCGGCCTGCACGACCTGGCGTTGCAGCAAATCGATTTGCTGGGTCAGCTCTTGCATTGCCTGTTGCTGGCGCTGCCATTGCTGCCATTCCTGCTGGCGCGCAGCCAGCCAGTCTGTCGTGTCCGGGCCATCGGGCAATGCATGGCCCGCCTTCTGCAGGGCTTGCTGCAAGCGGGTCTGCAGGTTGCCGGCCTGCTGCTCCAGGGCTTGCAGTGCCTGAGCGGTCTGCTCCTGCTGGCTCAGATTGCTCTGCAGAGACTGCCGGGTGCTGGCCTGTGCATGCTCGATCTGCTGCTGGTGTTGCAAGGTCGCCTGGCATGCCTCTTTGGCCTGTTGCAGCCGGCGTTCGGCGGCCTCGGCATCGGCCATGTTCTGCTGCAGCCTTGCGATCTGCTGCGTGGCTTCAGTGCACGCGGTTCGCAGTGACTCGGGCTGCTGCCATGCCGCCTCATCCAGCGGCACCGCGCTTTGAGCACGTAGATCGGCCCAGCGTGCCAGCCATTTTTCAATCTGCAGGGCAATGGCCTGGTTTTGTTCCTGCTGCTGGTGCTGCTGGCCCTGGGCAGTGGCCAGCGCAGTGTTCAACTGCTCGCCCTGGCGTTGCAGCGATTCCAGCGCGCTTTGCGCCTGCTGCAGTGCAGCAGCGGTAGCGGAGACATCCAGCCCTGTGTACTCGGTGATGGCCGGGTGATCCTGAGACCCGCACAGCGGGCAGGCTTCGCCGGGTTGCAGTGCAGCGCGGTGGTCTTGCAGGCTTTGGATAAGGCGCTCCTGGTCAAGCAGGGCTTGCTTGTCGCTCACCTTGTCCTTGAGTGCCTTGTACTGCGTACGCAGGTCATCGCGTTGCGCAAGCTGCTCCTGGATGCGGGCTTCAACGGCGCTCAGCGCCTGCGCATTGCGCTGCTGCTGTGCATCCAGGGGTTGGCGCAGCGCAGCGTGCTCCTGCAACTGCTGCCAGTGATGCAGCTGGCGCTCTGCGGTTTGCCAGTGGTTGCGCAGCTGAGGCAGGCTGCCATGCATGGCCAGCTGTCGCTGCAGGTCTTGTTCAGCGGCCTGTTGCTGTTGCAGCGCCAGGGCGGCTTGCCGTGTCGACTGCGTGCCTTGCTGTGTCTGCGCCTCGACTTGCTGCTGCAGCTGCAGGGCGACTTGCTGCAACTGCATTGCCTGCGCTTTTGTCTGAGCGGCTTGCTGCTGCAGTTGCCGAGCCTGCTGCAGCTGCTCGCGCCAGCCGCTGAGGTTTTCACCCAGCAGGGCGTGGCTGGCATGGGCCTGCTGCCAGGCCGTCAAGTCGGCCTGCCGGGCCTGTGCAGACTCCAGCTGCAGCCTTGAGTGCTGCAGCTGATCGTCAGCCAGTTGCCGGGCCTGTTGGTGTTGCTGCCATTGCGCGCCCTGGGCCTGCAGCCGCAGCGCATGCAGCTGCTGCAGCTGTGCAATTTGTGCGCTTTGCTGTTCTTGCGCCTGCTGCCAGCGCTGATGCACGGGCCGGATTGCCTGCGCGGGTCCATGGGCCTGCAGGCGCAGCAAATCGTGGGCGGCATCAGTCAACGCTTGCTGGGCGTTTGCTTGTGCATTGCGTGCCTGCTCCACGTCCTCCATGGCCTGCATGGTCTGTGCCTGCCAGCGTTGCACGGTTTGCAGTTGCTGGTGGCGTGTCTGCAGATCCGTCAAGCCGGTCTGCAGCAGCGCGGCCTGGGACAGCAACTGCTCGCGCGTGCTGGCATCCAGCAATTGCATGCCCTGGGCCTGGGCCTGCTGCTTTTCCAGGGCCTGGCGTGCGTCGCGTGCTCGTGCAAAGACGCTCTCCGAGATGCGGCCGTAAATATCGGTGCCGGTCAGCTCTTCGAGCAGCTCGGCACGCTCATTGGGCGTGGCTTGCAGGAAGGCGGCAAAGCCTCCCTGGGCCAGCAGCATGGACTTGGTAAAGCGTGCAAAGTCCAGCCCGGTGATCTCGGCGATGCGCCGGGTTTTGTCCTTGACGTGCGTGGTGAGTATGCTGCCGTCCGCCACCAGTGCCAGCTCCACCCTGGGCGCTTGCAGGGCTGCATCGGGCTTGCCGCGCGCGCGGCGCTGGCTCCAGAAGGCGCGGTAGGCCACGCCTTTGACTTCGAACTCCACCTCGGCTTCGCATTCGCCGGTGTGGCGCGTCATGATGTCGTTGCTGCCGCTGATGCTGTCGAGCCGCGGCGTCTGGTGGTAGAGCGCCAGGCAGATGGCATCGAGCAGCGTGGACTTGCCCGCGCCCGTGGGGCCGGTGATGGCAAACAGGCCGTTGTCGGCAAAGGGGGCGGCGGTGAAGTCGATGTTCCACTCGCCCTTGAGCGAGTTCAGGTTCTTCAGCCGCAGTTTGAGAATTCTCATGCGACAGCTCCCGGCTGGTCATGGAGACCATGCAGCACCTGTTGGTAGCGCTCGGTCAGCGCCGATTGCAGTGGTGGCTCCAGGCTCTCCAGGGCCAGTCGGCGTGCAAATACATCGAGCGGGGTGAGTTCATCCAGCGACTCGCGGGCCTCGCCGGACAGCTGTGCCGCAGCCTGGCCGCGCTGGCGCTTGATGCGCAGAATCTCCACGGGCAGTGACTCGGCCATGGTTTGCACGCGGGCCGTGATGTCGGAGAGATAGTCGTCTTCCTGTACCGTCACCTCCAGCCAGACTGGCCGATCGGCTTGTGCCTGGGCCGAGGCAGACTCCAGCAAGGCAGGCATCTGCGCCAGACTGCCGGTGATGGAGGCCATGCGCTGGAACACCGGCACGGGCAGGGCGGTGACGGTCTGCAGTCCGTCGGCATTCAGATCCACCAGCAATACCTGCTTGGTCTGCCGGGCTTCGTCAAAGCCCAGCGCGATGGGAGAGCCGCTGTAGCGAATGTGATCGAGTCCGCCGACAAGCTGCGGCTTGTGGATATGTCCAAGAGCGATATAGCAGGCCGGCGGGAAGGCATTGGTCGGAAAGGCCTCCAGTGCGCCCACATAGATTTCACGTACCGATTCATTGCTGCTGGCGCCCACCGTGGTCAGATGGCCGGTGGCAATGATGGGCAGCAGTTCGCCCAGGCTGGCCTGTATCTCCTTCTGAGTTTGCAGGGCCGCGGCATACACACGCTGGTAGGTGGACGCAATCGCGGTTTGCAGCGCCTGCTGCTTGTCCTGCGCGCTTTGCCCGGCCTGGCTTTGCTGCACATCACGCGGGCGGATGAAGGGCAGGGCGCAGACGATGCAGCCCGGCTTGCGGGCCGTGCCGCGCAGCGGCAGCGTGATCACATGCCGGGCCTCGTCGCCGGTCGAGCTGACCACCTGGGTGCCCAGGTAGCTCAGCAGCTCCCGGCTTTCATCGAGCACGCTGACCGAGTCATGATTGCCGGCCAGCAGCAGCAAGGCTGCACCTGCATCGTGCAGGCCCACGATGAGCTGGTTGTACAGCTCGCGTGCATAGCTGGGTGGGGCTCCGGTGTCGAAGATGTCGCCGGCGATCAGCACGGCATCCACGGCATGGGTCTGGACCTGGGTGAGCAACCAGTTGATCAGGGCCTGATGCTCGGCCTGACGGCTGCGGCCCATGAAGTGCTGGCCCAGATGCCAGTCGGAGGTATGGAGAAGACGCATGCGGCGATGGTATGCCAGCCAGCCCCCGTGTTACTCGCTATCCAGCCGTTCTTGCGATAGCTCCTGCCCGAACAAGGCGCGGCCTTTGGCCCAGCCGCCACCCCAGATCAGATCCATGGTCCCGGCCAGAGCTTCCAGGCGCAGTTCGTCGAGGTCAGAGCGCGCATGCTCGGCCTGAAACAGGCGGTAGAGCGCAGCCTGGGTCATGCCTTCATCCCTGAGTGCCTGGGCCAGCGCCACCAGCGTCGCCACAGGCGGTGGCGGCTGGTCTGGCCGCAGAGCTGCCTGCAGGCGCCGTGCGGGCATCATCTCAGCGCCTGCCAGCGCGCTTGGCCGTCCAGTAGCTGAACTCCTCCTTGCCCACCTCATAGTCCAGCTCCTGCAGCCTGGCCTGCAGGTTCTCCTGCACATCGGCCACGGCACGGTTGTAGATGCTGGGGCCTATTTCCGCGAGAAAGAAATTCAGCAGGGCACCGGATTGCATATTGCCTATGGGCTCGTCCATGTTTTCGCGGAAATAGCGTTCTATGGAGGCAATGGCCTGCTGCTGTGCGTGTTTGGGGAGTTCTATGCTCATCGATCAAGCGTTCCTGTAAATTTCTGGCGCTTCAAGCGTCTGATGGACAAGGATTATTGTGGCGTATCGATGTTTCATCGGCTCCTGAACGAGTGGTGTTGCAAGTCGATGCATTTCTGGCCGCCTTCACTGCTGCAACCGCCTGTCTCTGCGCGGCCTGGCAGCAGGCCTTCATGGAGGGACGGGGGCTCGGCACTCCTGCTCAGGCAGGCCGCTACGCGGCCTCGCGGCTGGTGATGGGCCAAGAGTGCCTGATTTTGGCTGCCGGCCCTGGTGCATGTCAGCATGCAGATATTGCTGCATCACATGCACTTATCATGTGCATGTGCTCGTGTTGATGCAGGTAGGTGGCATGAATACCATGGCCTCTTCATCATTGCCAAGGAAAAGCCATGGCCCTCGCCATTCGAATCTACAGCGCAGGTGCGCCCGAAGTGATGCAGCTCGAAACGCTGGATCTGCCATCGCCGGGGCCGGGCGAGGTTCTTCTCGAGCAGACCGCCATCGGCGTCAATCCTCTGGATGTCAGCCAGCGCAAGGGCCTGGTTCCGATTGCATTGCCTTCGGGGCTGGGCCTGGAGGGTGCGGGGATCGTGGCCGCAGTGGGGGCCGGAGTCTCGGGTCTGAAGTCCGGGGATCGCGTTGGCTACGCCACCGGGCCGCTTGGCGCCTATGCCAGTACGCGCCTGTTCCCCGCCGATCGCCTGATCAGGCTCCCGGATGCACTCGGGGATGACGCTGCTGCGTCGGTCCTGTTCAAGGGCATCACGGCCCAGTATCTGCTCAAGACCACCGGCCAGGTGAAGCAGGGCAGCCGCGTGCTGATCTATGGCGCGGCGGGGGCGCTGGGGCAGCTGATGTGCGCCTGGGCAAAGCACCTGGGGGCCCAGGTACTGGGCGTCGTTTCCAAGCCGGCCAGCGTGGAGCGCGCCAAGGCTGCAGGCTGCGACCAGGTGTTTGTCTTCGAGGCGCAGTCGCTGCCATCCCAGGTGATGCAGGCCACGCAGGGGCACAAGGTGGACGTGGTTTACGACCCCATCGGAAAAGACACCTTCTCCGCATCGCTGGACTGCCTGCGGCCCAGAGGGCTAATGGTGTCGTTTGGCGCCACCTCGGGCCTGCCGCCGGCCGTCGAGCCGGGAGTGCTCAATGCCAAAGGTTCGCTGTTTCTGACCCGCCCTTCGCTGGCCGCACATACGGCAACGATAGAGGAATACCAGAGCCGCGCGCAGGACGTGCTGGATGCCATCGCCGCCGGCATACTCAGGCCCCAGGTCTGGAAAGGCTACGCGCTCAAGGATGCAGCTGCGGCGCACGCGGACCTGGAGCAAGGCCGCTCGCAAGGATCGATCATCCTCACTCCCTGAACCGCCACAGACACCATGGACATACTCGACAGTCAGCGCACGGACGAGCTCGCCACGCTGCTCGCACTGGCAGAGCAGGGTTCATTTGCCGCTGCGGGACGGTCTCTCGGGCGTCATCCTTCGGTGCTTTCCAAGCGCATGCAGGCTCTCGAGCGAAGACTGGGCGTGCGGCTGGTGGAGCGCACCACGCGTCAGCTGCATTTCACCAGCGAAGGCCTGCGGCTGGTCGAGAAGGTGCGTCAGGCCAGCCTCCTGATTCGTGAGGCGGAGCAGGAAGCGGCGCAGGGAGCTCAGGAAACGCGAGGACGCCTGCGCCTGTCCATACCCGCGTCGATGGGGCGGCGCTGGATCGGCCCCATGCTGGCCGATTTTTCCCTGGCCTATCCGGAGGTCGTGCTCGAAGTGGAGTACAGCGACCGCATCGTGGACATCGTGGGAGAGCGTTTTGATGCCGCCATACGCATCGGCCATCTGTCGGACAGCCGGCTGGTGGCCACGCGACTGTGCGACCAGTACCGTCTTCTGTGTGCATCCGCCCGTTATCTTGAGCGCCATGAAGCACCCCGCAGACCCGAGGATCTCGCCCGTCACAACTGTCTGGGCTACACCGGTCTGCTGGATTTTCCGCAATGGCGGCTCGTCAGGCCCGCAGGCAAGCGCTCAGCCAGGGTGGTCGAATCGGTGCGCGTCAGCGGTTCCATGCTCAGCAACGACAATGAAGCGCTGCTTCATGCGGCTCTCAAAGGTGTGGGCATCATCGCCGGCAGCGACTGGCACCTCATGCCCTCCGTCCATGCCGGAGAGCTCGTCCGCATATTGCCGCAATGGACGTTGGGGGAAGCCGGCGGCATCCACCTGGTGCGCCCATCGGGGCAGTACAACACGGGCGCCATGAAGGCGTTCAAGCAATGGATGACCGAGGCCTTTGCGGCAGCGCCCTGGCGGCCCGCAGACCGCTGAGGAACCCTGCCTGTCCCGCTGCTCCAGGGCGATGAGGACGGGCCGCACAAGGCCAGGGGGCGGTTGCCGCGCAAGGGCTAGGTGCCGCTCCTGCTTCCCAGCCAGGCCGCGCTATTGAGAAAGAAGCGTACCAGCTCGCTCTGGCGGCGGGCGCCGGTCTTGGAGAAGATGGAACGCAGGTGAGCTCTTGCGGTATTGAGGCGGATGCCCAGCGCTTTGGCGGCCTCCTCCAGCGTCAGGCCATGGGTCAGCTGGATCACCAGCGCGGTCTCTGCCGACGTGAGCTGAAACAGCTGCTGGGCCAGATGCGCGGACGGATCGGCCTTGCCATCGGTGTTGCGCATGAACACCGCGACGCAGGGACGACTCTTGGCCTCTGCTTTTTCATCCGAGGAAATGCTCTGTACGACAAGCCCCCAGTTGAGCAGACCCGAAGGACGCGCAATCGAGATGCCTTCGGTCATGACCGAGGTCGATGTCCGGGAGGACAGCAAGGCATCCTTGATCAGACGCTGTAGCTTGCGGTTGTCGCTCGCATATTCAGCCTCCAGCATGCCGCCGGAGATCCGGATGCCGTCCTGGGCATCGAGAATGCCTTTGGCCGCAGGATTGCTTTCCAGCAACTGGCCATTCTGGTCGAGGATGACGACACCGACCATCAGGCGCGCCGTGACGCTGCTGTACAGCGACATGACCTGGCGGTCATGGTGCAGCGCCAGATGCATGTTCAGCGCACGGCGGATATGCGGCATGATCATGCGCCCCAGATCCAGATCCCTCTGGCTGAAGGCGGGTTCCGACTCGGGACGCGTGATCCGCAGGCCGTAGACACTGCCATCGGTGGTCACGATATCGGCAGCCATCACATGGAAAATATTGTGCACACGGCACCAGTCCTTGTAATAGATGCTGCTGCGCCATTCGCTTTCGGACATCAGGTCCGGAATGGTCTTGAATTGCTCCTTGGGCATGCCAAGAAACGGGCTGTGCTCGCTGTAGACATCATGTGTGAGCAAGTCCTTGAGCCCACCCGACGCGGTGACCACCAGGCCGATATTGTCGCCCTCGGTCTGGCGGATGATCAGCACGGCAAAATTGCTGCGCATATGCGTGCGAATCACTTCCAGGCAAGATACCCAGGCTTCCGGCAGGGAAGCCGCGTCATAGAGGTGATTGATGAATTCGCTGAAACGCTCCGCGCTGATCAGCTCTTCGGTCGCCGGGCTCTGAATGGCGGATAGCGGGCCATCCTTGATTGCAAAACTCGTGGAAGCTTGTGCGTAATCGATGGGTTTCAGTTTGCCGTAGGTGGGGCTCATTGCGTTGACCTCTTGCTGGATCGCATTATCAGCGCCTCATTGCCCGGCTTCGATTCACAAGACTTCAACCTTGGTGCATGCAGCTGGCTGCCCCCGGACTGCGGCTTCTTTGGGACGCAAGGGCCAGGTTTTGCTGGCCACCTCGCCGCGACAACCCGGGAGTCGTCAGCCCCGGGCACCAAGCCGGCTGCGCTGCTGTATCCAATGCTGCAGGCAGACCGGCTCGTCGGCTTATTGCACGGCCTCGTCCTGGTCGGCCAGAAAGCCGCCGCTCTGGTGCGCCCAGAGCTTGGCGTAGATGCCGCCGCGCTGCAGCAGTTGCTGGTGCGTGCCTTCCTCCACGATATGGCCTTCGTTCATCACGATCAGGCGATCCATGGCCGCGATGGTGGACAGACGGTGGGCAATGGCGATCACGGTCTTGCCGTCCATCAGCGAATCCAGGCTTTCCTGGATGGCGGCTTCCACCTCGCTGTCCAGCGCGCTGGTGGCTTCGTCGAGCAGCAAGATGGGCGCGTCCTTGAGCATCACGCGTGCAATCGCCACGCGCTGGCGCTGGCCGCCCGAGAGCTTGACGCCGCGCTCGCCGACCTGTGCGTCGTAGCCGCTGCGGCCCTTGAGGTCGGTCAGCGTGGCGATGAAGTCCGACGCCTCTGCCTTGTCGGCCGCGGCGTGCATCTCGGCTTCGCTGGCGTCCGGGCGACCATAGAGGATGTTGTCGCGCATGGAGCGGTGCAGCAGCGAGGTGTCCTGCGTCACCATGCCGATGGCGCTGCGCAGGCTGTCCTGCGTCACGCTGCGGATGTCCTGGCCGTCGATGGTGATGCGCCCGCTTTGCGGCTCGTGAAAGCGCAGCAGCAGATTGACCAGCGTGGACTTGCCCGCGCCCGAACGGCCGATCAGGCCGATGCGTTCGCCGGGACGGATGTGCAGGTTCAGATGGTCCAGCACCTTTTTGCCGTCCGCCTTGTAGCCAAAGCTCACATCCTCGAAGGCAATCGCCCCCCGGGTGACCTGCAGCGGCTTGGCCGAGGGAGCATCGACGATGGTGCGCGGCTTGGTCAGCGTGGTGATGCCGTCCTGGATGGTGCCCACGTTCTCGAACAGGCCCGTCATCTGCCACATCACCCAGTGCGAGTAGCCCATCAGTCGCAGCGCCATGGCAATCACGGCCGCCACCACGCCGGCGGAGGCCTGACCCTGCGTCCACAGATAGAGCGCCGTGCCGCCGCTGCCCAGCAGCAGCAGGGCAATCATCAGGTGGTTGGTGATCTCGAACAGGCTGACCAGACGCATCTGCGCATAGCCCGTGGCCTTGAAGGCCTCCATGGCATTGCGCGCGTATTCGGCTTCGCGGCGCGTGTGGGCAAACAGCTTGACGGTGGCGATATTGGTATAGGCATCGGTGACGCGGCCCGTCATCATGGAGCGAGCATCGGCCTGCTCCTTGCCGATCTGGCCCAGGCGCGGCACGAAATAGAAGCAGGCAGCGGCATAGGCGACGAACCACAGCGCAAACGGAATCATCAGCCGCCACTCGAAGCTGGCGGCCAGGATCAGAATGCCGATCATGTAGACGCCCACGCCCACAAACACGTCCACCACCATGAACACCACTTCGCGCACCGACAGCGCGGTCTGCATGATCTTGGTGGTGATGCGGCCGGCAAACTCGTCCGCATAGAAGGACATGCTCTGGCCCAGCATCAGCTTGTGGAACACCCAGCGCAGCCGCATCGGGAAGTTGATGGCCAGCACCTGGTGCATCACGGTGGTGTGCAGGGCCAGCAGCGCCACGCTGCCAAGCAGGATGGCGGCAATGCCCAGCACCGTGGCCTGTTGTTCGGCCCAGAAGTTGGCGGGCGAGACCGTCCCCAGCCAATCCACCACGCGGCCCATGATGGCGAACAGCACCGCTTCGTAGGCGGCCAGCAGGGCCGAGGTAAGGGTCATCAGGCCAATCCAGCCGCGCATGCCCTGAGTACAGGCCCAGACAAAGGCAAAGAATCCCTTGGGCGGAACCTTGGGCTCCTGGCCGGGATAGGGGGCTACCTGTTTTTCAAAAAATCGGAACAAGATGGAAATACTCCCGTGTCATGCTTGTGGCATATCTTGTCCCCATGGTAGGGGAGTGCCCTGGTTTGGTGTCAAGCGGACTCGATGACCGCTTGTCCCATGGGCTATTGGCACAGGCCGATGACCGCGCGGCGAACTCGGGCTATGCGCAAGGTTGGCGACGGGCATGAAAAACGCCGCATCTTGTGCGGCGTGGCAGGAAAGCGCGCGGCGCGATCAGGCGTTGGGCAGGAAGCCTTCCACCGACAGATAGCGCTCGCCCGTGTCGTAGGCAAAGCCCAGCACCTTGGCACTGGGCGGCAGCTCGGGCAGCTTCTGGGCAATGGCGGCCAGCGTGGCGCCAGAGGAGATGCCGACCAGCAGGCCTTCCTCGCGAGCGGCGCGGCGCGCGTATTCGCGTGCGGGCTCGGCCTCCACCTGGATCACGCCGTCGAGCAGGCTGACGTCCAGATTCTTGGGCACAAAGCCGGCGCCGATACCCTGGATGGGGTGGGGCGCGGGCTGACCGCCGGAGATCACGGGCGACGCCGCGGGCTCCACCGCATAGACCTTGAGATTGGGGAACTTGGCCTTGAGCACCTTGGCCACGCCGGACAGGTGACCGCCCGTGCCCACGCCGGTGATGAAGGCGTCGATGCCGTCGGGGAAGTCGCGCAGGATTTCCTGGGCCGTGGTGGCCTCATGCACGGCCACGTTGGCGGGGTTCTCGAATTGCTGGGGAATCCAGGCGCCGGGCGTCTGGGCGGCCAGTTCCTGGGCGCGGGCGATGGCGCCCTTCATGCCTTTTTCCTTGGGAGTCAGGTCAAAGGATGCGCCATAGGCCAGCATCAGGCGGC
>Ga0209370_1001772_pt1 | contig 17818 bp, 15 predicted proteins | sample AgamicAtPrz_FD_187164 | JGI IMG/M metagenome (GOLD analysis project Ga0209370, IMG submission 187164) | Agave microbial communities from Guanajuato, Mexico - At.P.rz (SPAdes) (version 2) | ecosystem: Host-associated > Plants > Phyllosphere > Phylloplane/Leaf | place: Guanajuato, Mexico... | reverse complement strand
TCGACCTGGATGGCTTCAAGCCGGTCAACGACCTGTATGGCCATAGCGTGGGCGACAGGCTCCTTTATCAGGTTGGCCAGCGTCTGACCGGCCTGCTCGACGACGGCGTGCACCTGTCCCGCCTGGGTGGCGACGAGTTCGCCCTGATCATCACGCGAACCATGAGCGACGATCAGCTGCGAGCCTTTGGCGAGAAAATCTGCGCCAGCCTGCGCGAGCCGTTCCTGCTGGTGGACATCCCGATTCAGATCAGCGGTTCGCTGGGCATTGCGACCTTCCCGGATCAAGCGTCCAGCGCCATGCAGGTGTATGAATACGCCGACTACGCCCTGTACCAGAGCAAGCGCCAGCGCCCCGGCACGGTCTGCCTTTTCAGCGCTGACCATCGCCAGCAACTCAATCGCGAAGGGCTGACCGAACAGGCCCTGCGCAGGGCCGATCTGGATCGCGAGTTTCATGTGGTGTTCCAGCCCATCGTGGATATCCAGACTGGGCAAACCGTCGCCTTCGAGGCGCTGGCACGCTGGCAAAGCCCGGAGCTGGGTAACGTGCCGCCCTATGAGTTCATCCCGATTGCCGAGCGCGCAGGCTTGGTCAATCGCCTCACGCTGCCCTTGCTGCGCAAAGCGCTGGAGGCTGCGGCGAACTGGCCGGCGGGCATGCGCCTGTCCTTCAACCTGTCCGCCCATGATTGTGGCTCGGAGGACGCCGCCCAGCAGATCGTCGAGTTGATCAGAAGCAGCCGCTTCCCCGCAGCCTGCCTCGATCTGGAAATCACCGAAACCGCAGCCATCCAGGACCTGCCGCAGACCCAGCGGACCATCAGCCGGTTGCGCGAACTGGACTGCGGCATCTCCCTCGACGACTTCGGCACCGGCTATTCCAGCCTGAGCCATATCCACGCGCTGTCGTTGACCAAACTCAAGGTGGACCGCACCTTCGTCACCGACATCCACAGCGACCCGGCCAGCTTCAAGATCGTCAAATCCCTGGTTGCCCTATGCCAGGACATGCAGCTGGAATGCATCGTCGAAGGGGTGGAAACCGCCGCCGAACTCGCCGCCCTGAAAACCCTCGGCTGCGCCTGGGCTCAAGGCTACCTGTTCTCCAAACCGATGCCTGCTAGCGAAATCGGCGCCTGGCTCGAAGGCGAGCAGTTGGCCAAGGCGCAGGCGGTTTGATCCCGACGTCGCGCACGCTCATGCAGTGAAAGCCGCAACGCGCTGCCCGCATTTGCCAGCCCCAAAACACCAAAAGCCCGCATTACGCGGGCTTTTGGTTTTTCTGACTACTTACTGCCGGCTTACGCCGGACGCGGGATCATTCCCACTCTATTATCAATAGCTGGTTGAAGGCCAGTAAAGATAGGGGCTTTGAGGATTTGCAAGAATTGAGACCATGAAAAATGCCATGAGCCATGTCTAAGCAGGATCTCTCACGCGCAGCGGTGCCTGGGCGCGATAGAGATTGATAGCAAATCGTAAGCACTGCCAGACTCTGAAAATAGGGAAGACGGCCCGCTCCTACCGTCTGTTTACCCAGCCCCCAATTGATATAGGGGCAGAGAAGGTGCTTGTGTGTGGGCTGCCAACAGCCATTAAGGGTAAAGCGGAGCACCGTGGTCAATAAACCTCACGACTGCGCTTCGCGTCAAGCTCTTTCCCAAGATTGAATTTATCCCCCCAAGCGGTAAACCAATATTCATTTGAATTTCTGACGGACGCCAGCCCCTCCGCATCCAGACCAAAAATCATACCGATGCTATCTTTGGTATCAGTGCTAATATAGGGGCAAACTACAAGATCAAGAAGCATAATTAGAGTTTCAGCATCATTTGGGCAGTGAGCTTTCATATACTCGAGTTTGGCAATTATATGCACCTCTACAAAAGCCTTTAACTTAGTATATCGAACCTTGTTCTTTACATAAGACAAGAGAATCGTAATCGAAAAGTGACTCATAAAGCCCGCGGAACGAATATACTCTCCAGTGTCCTTATCTTCCTCAATCAAAAAATGACGAAGAAGTAAGGAATTGGGCAACCAATACTCACGACCTATATGCGACAAGCAAATGAGCAAATATAGGCTTTCCACTTCGCGATGAGAGCTCATAGTATTCTTTTCGAGCTGCTGCATCACATTATCGTGAACATACTTAAAAAGTAAATGTTTCAAGTCATATGGAAAAGTTTGGGCATGTAAGAAGTCAACAGCGGTAGCAATCATTCGACAAAGACGGATCGTATGATTGACCTTCGGACTTGCAGAGTACGTAAAAAAAGCGAATTCCATGACCGCAAGAAGAGCACTTGATAAGCACTTACGATCACGATCTGACTTATCACTCGAAACATAAGCTTCGAAGAGTTTTTCAATCTTATTCTCAGCGATAGCGAAGGTATAATTCAACAAATCGCTGTAAGATACATCCGCCTCTTTTATCGCTGATTTATACCGAACAATCAGTCGATTAGCATTTACCTTGCAGGAGATATATCGTTTCGGTGTTAATGATGGATCGTCTGGTGTGTCCTCCTCACACACGGCCACAATTTCTTCGTTAAGCAGTGTCGACACGCGCTCTTTAGCGACCGTTATTTCTGTGATAATCGGCTTTTTATAATTTTTAATCTTTGCAGTGTTAATGCTTAGCTTCTTGGACTTCAAAACCTCCTGAAGCATTTCAAACACGCTCAACTGCGTTGATTCTTCATTATAAAAAACAAAGAAATCATCTACATATCGGAAAATTTCATAATCCACCTTATGGATTAATTTTTTCCTTGCAGCCAGCTGCGAAACCAATTCGACATCAACCGACTGCAAAATTATTTCAGCAAATATTCGAGAAAACTCTGGACCGATGACAATTCCATTGGTCTCTTTATGATTTAGATTTTGCATGAGAGCATCAAACCGACCACCAAAGGTAAGTTTTGATTCTTCCAGTTTAAACTTTGTCTGCCCCTTACCAAGAACAGCCCAAGGCATTGAGTGAGTATAAATGCTATCAAAGCACTTACTTACGTCAAGCTGCACCATTGCATCGTATTTTTTTTCACTAAGGTGGTATTCGTATGATTCAAAGAAACGGTGAATATTTCTATATTTTTGGTATACAAAATAGGATCCTAGCTGCTCGTACTCGCGATCTTCCTCTTCTACACCAGCAGCAGTATCTATTCGCTCCTCATGGAGTTTGTCCTTGAAGTATGCATATCGCGACACCGATACTGGCCGTCGTATCGAAAACTCGCTGATGGATGTGTGATACATAATTAACGCACTATGCGTTGCATAGAAGTTCGCTACAGCAACCTGATTACGCGGATGAACGATACTCAGTGTTCGACCGTCAAGATTATGTGCAACGCGAAAATTGAAAGGGATCGTTGCCATTTGACATTTGCTAATTGGCACCGAGCGGCGCGTTTTACTCTTACCCCACTCGCTAACCACCTCAGCCGTAATTTCAGTATTGTGTTTGATTCCAAATATCAGACGCATTGCCTGGTCTAGCTCAGTAGTTTCACAAACCCAACACAATTTATCTTTTTCAATCTCTACACTATTATCCCTCAAAAAAAGATAATAACCGCGATTCGAGAATGTGGGAGGAACCTCGAAAGGCAACATATCTGTCAACACGGGCCTTTGTTTCCGGCAGGTTAATGAGACGCGCCTTTTAGCCATGTTTCCAGACCTCCACAATCATCCGAAGCTCTCTCGTACTAAAATTATGATATCGCCGCTGCTTGAATCCCGATGTAAATTTTAACTTCTTCAGCTGCTTCTGCAGGCTAGTTCTTTTGAGCTTCGCAGTGAACCTTTTGAGCTGCTTATCGAGCAAATCAAAACTCGATAGATTTGTGGCAATTGAATTATTAAAATATATCCCGGTTGCAGCACACGATTTGCTATTAGAGAGCCGAGTGTTACCTGTAATAAATTTTACTCGCGCGACCAACTTTCTAAATGCCCCCCTAGAGTTAACTGGTTTTTCTCGCCAATAGTCCTTAAAAGCGGCATTCATACGCGCACGATATTTAGCTATCTTTGCTGCGCTCGGACTGATATCCAGACTTCCTGGCTTGAGTAAAAAACGATATCCTAGATACTCAAACTTCCTGACACCGATGTCGGCCATCTTGAACTCTGACGTCTTTGTCACATTATGGGCAAGCTCATTACTACATAAAATCTCGACTATTAAATCTTTAAAAGAGCCTAAATTTTTCCCATCAGGTGGCCGCGCAAACACCGCCACAATGTCATCGACAAACCGACAATATAGAACCATTCCTGGAATCGATTGAATACTATCGTCAACCGGCCTTAGATACAGCTCAGCTAGATATGCGCTGATACCAACACCTCGGGGTATGCCGGACGCGCTACCAGATATCTCGCCATATGAGTCTAGAATTTGTTTAATGTACTTTTTTGACAACGGACTTAGTAGCTGGTCACGATCCAGCTTTTCGACTAGTCGCTTACGATCAATGCTTTCATAGAACGAAGAAATATCAGTACGAATCAGCTCAAAAGGAAACTTATTTCCATCTATGGTATCGCGTAGCTGACAGACCAAGTCGTGACGACTAGCCTGTTTCACCCCATAAATACGATATATGTTACGCTGAAGCTGCTTGATCGCAAAGAAAGTCTCAGGCTCAGCATCGATACAAAAAACTGGCTTTCCTTTCGGGCCGGACTTTTGGGAAAGCACAATTTTAAAGTTAGACTTGAGAACCTTCTGACTAATCTCCTCCATCAAACCATCAATTGCAGATGATTTATCTCCTTTTAATTTTTTTAGCTCTGCCTTCAGCGCTAGTAGCTGAGTCTCGAAATCATCAGCCATCAAAGTAGCTTCAATTTTTCGTAGATCACGAATCGCCTGTACTTTTCCACGAACTGCGAGCGTATACGGTTCGAGCATTGGGAAAAACCGGGCAGCCAAGTCAACACCCTTCCGGTTCTCAGCATCATAGATTCGGCGAAAGTTATCTGCGGTAAACATCTGATCGAACATGGCTATCAATCATTCCATTTGATTAGTTCGGTGGCGTGTGAAAATCCAGGAAAAACTTTCGCCAGAAAGTGCTAGCCGGTATCACCTAATTCTAAATCTAGGGCAGCCCCCAAGGCTATTTGACGAAAAAGAATAGCGAGTTCATCGGGTCTTCCATCAAGACGCAGCTCGTCCATTAACTCCTGCGCGTAGCTTGGGTCTGCACGGAAGATTTCTGCCATAGCAAGATCGTGTGATCTGTCTTTCATTTCAGTGCAGCCCCCTAGCTAGACCTGTTCATTTCCGAGCAAAGACTATAGCGCTCATCTTCTCCCGAATCCCAGCCTGCGACTCACGAAACTCGACCATCATCCGCTCTATCTCAGCCGAGCTTGCTCCCTGACCGTTTTTCTCCGAGAGCCAGAGCTTCAGCAAGCCAGCAACACGCCCAAGTCGCCGCTGATCTTGCCTAGATCGGCTACTGCCTTCAGGTCGACGACTGAGTGAATGCGCGTATTTAAACCCAACGCCCGAAGATAGCCCGAGCGGGAAATGCCCGCCTCTTCGGCTCGCTCAGTGATCACGACTTTTTCTCCGTCCGTCACCCACACCTCTATCGGCTTCCCACGTCGTCGGGGCGTGGTCTTTCTTTTGGTGCCCTCTGTCATGGCTTGCGCTCCTGTTGTTGCTTTCCAGCTCTTAGACGCGGTAGCGGCCGGGGCCTCGCAGAGCAAGATGCCGTCGAACCGCAGGTGAGTAAGGGGAGGTGTTGGGGGGGAACAAGCGCAGCTTGTGGACCCACAACACACATCTTGCCGTCCGAATAAACGCAGTTCAAATAAATTTAAGACAACTTTCGATTCCTTACAGCATTACACCGCCAAAAATCTTCTCAAACTCAAGCTTTTATACCTGAGTTGCCTTGAGTTGCGTTGAATTTCGCTAAATTGCACTAAATTGCCTTAATTAAACACTGTCACACGCAATTAAGAACGCAGACCAAGGGCGCCTCCCCCTGTTGATTTCGGTACACTTTCGGGACTTTCCAAGCGAGTGAAGGCGGATAGAAAACTATCCGCATATTTATAACCTCTCCATATCAGTGAATAATCAAAACTCGAGCGTCACAGATGAGGAATTCGATATGGAGCTGGAACCAGGAAAACCCTTGACTTATGCTTCCCGAAAGTCAGGTCGAAACGTAAGGCTTGCTATCGCGCTGGCAAGTACATTCGTCGGAGTGGGTATATACACTGCGCCCTCCCCTGCTTACGCCATCTATTGCGCAAACTGCTCGACGTTCTATCAACAGATGTTTGAGTATGCCGAACAGGTCAACACAGCACTAAATACGGCAGAGCAACTTCAAACTCAGATACAGCAGTACCAAAACATGGTCACACAAGGCACTGGGCTACCCAACTCGATGTTTGGGAGCATCGCTGCCGACCTTAAAAGCGTGGTCAATATTTATCAGCGTTCGCAGGCGCTGGGCCGTCAAATTGAGAACATGGATGCACAGTTCAATGCTGCGTTTCCAGGCTTCGAATCCTACCTTCAACAAGTGGCAAACTCGGCAGAAGCTCCGATACGGGATCGTTATAAAGAATGGTCGGAGCAAGGCCGCGACAACGCCAAAGCAGCAATGGAAGCTGCGAACCTCAACACCAGCACTTTTCAGTCGGAAGATGCCCTGCTCAACCGCATGGTGGCACGCTCACAAAGCGCCGCAGGACGGATGCAAGCCATTCAGGCGGGTAACGAAATAGCCTCGCAGAACGTGCAGCAACTGCAAAAGCTACGCGATCTGGTGGCCACGCAAATCAATATGCAGGGCAATTACATGGCTCAGCAGGGCGACCGAAAAGCCGCTAGCGAAGCAGCCGAGCAGCAATTTGAATCGCGTGAAAGTAAACGCGGCGGTGTGAAGGGGTACTGAGGATGATTATCTCGAAATGGCTAATGACCCTCATTTGCGCCGGGGCCGCGATATTGGGCTCAGTTGTCACTGTGGTCATTCAAAGCGATAGCGACTGTGCAGTGGCGTCTGAGCAACAGAGAAAGCTGCATGACGCAGATGCTGATTTTGAGGCACGTCCTAACTCGCGCGGCGGCGTTAAGGGGTACTGATTATGGAACGTCGCCTGCTGTTGTTTATTGCCCTAGTAAGCATGCTCTTGGCCGGAAATGCGATGGCTGCAACAGACCTGGCCCATGCCGACACCTCGGTTCAGGGCCTGCTAGATCTTGTTTTGCAGCAATCTCACCAGTGGTCAGGAAAGTTGTACGACTACGCCATAAGATTATTTTGGCTGCTCGCCACCATCCAGTTCATCTGGACGTTTATGCCTCTGGTCATGAAACAAGCTGACTTGGGCGAGATAGTCGGAGAGCTACTGCGTTTCATCATGGTGATCGGTTTCTTCCTGGCGGTAATGACCTACTCCGTGGAGTGGTCGACAGCCATTGTTGACAGCTTCCGCGACGCGGCCGCATCGGCGAGCGGTCTTGGCCGAGCGTTAGAACCCGGCGATATGCTCGCGGTAGCCCTGGACTTCGGCCGCACTATGGTGAAAGGCATTTCAGTGTTCTCTCCGGGCAAAGGTGTTCTGATCGCAGTATGCGCGGTACTGGTCTTGGCGTGCTTCGCCTTTATCGCAGCGTTTATGTTCGTGACGCTCGTAGAGGCCTACGTAATCATCAACGCGTCAGTTCTGTTCTACGGTTTTGGCGGCTCGCAATGGACACGCGATTTCGCGATTGCGCCCATGCGGTTCACCGTGGCAATCGGCGCGAAGTTGTTTGTCTTGACTTTGATCGTCGGGCTGATCGTACAGTTGGCCAAAGAATGGTTAGCTGCCTACACCAACGACGAAGCCTCATTGATGACAATGGTCGGTTTGGCCTTAGTGTGCTGCTACCTGACGAAGACGATTCCTGACCTAATCGGCGGCATGATTAGCGGCACATCAATGGGCGGCGGCTCGGCCATTGGTGGAATGGCAGTGGCTGGTGCTGCCGGGGCGGCAGCTGCTGCAGCCTCTATCGCCACGGCTGGGGCTGCCGCTCCTGCAGCTGGTGCTCTCGGTGCTTCCGGGACTGGCGTTGCCGCCGGTGCCAGTGGGGCTGGCGGCGGTCTGGCCACCTCGATCAACTCCAGCTTTGCCGGTGCGCCCGCGGCGAGCGCCTCCAGTGGCGGTGCAACCGCTGGCATCGGTGCGAACACGGGCGGACAAGCAGCAGCCAAAGGAGCAGCGGCGTCCGGTGCTCGAGTAGGTGGCAGCGCGGCCCCACAACAAATGGCGAGCAGCGCTAAGCAGGCCACCGAGCAGGCTGGAAAAAACGCCCAGGGCAGCAATGACAAAGACCAACAAGCGACACAGCAAGGGAGCGTCGTCAGTTCCGGCAGCGCACTTTCCCAAGCAGCCAATGGCGGGGCAAAGGCACTCGGGGTGATGGCCTCAATGGCCGTGCCGGGCATGGAAAACGCGCACTCTTTTTCTCTTGGTGCCGGCTCTTCATCACCAGCTACTGATGACACCAGTGCAACAGCTCTATCCCAAGACAGGAATGCTTCAGAAGCAGAGTCCAACCTTATACGTCCGGACTCTGAAAGCAATTCCGCTACCAGCCAACTGGCATCTCTAAACGTGTCGGGAATGGCCTCAAGTAATGACCAGCTGGAGAAACAACCATGATCGCAATTTTGAAGTTCGCAGCATTCGCAGTGTTCGCATCGATCTCCGCAATCGGCATGTGGGCGCTTGGTCAGTGGCTACGCAAAAGAGGCTATGGGCCTCAGCTCGATACGTTGGATCGCCACTGGACTGCTTTGCAGCTTCGGTTAAGCCCACTTGCTATGTCGGCTTCCTATCGAATGTTTTGCGGAGCACAAGCCCTGAATCGTCTACCACTGCTGGGCAGCAGAAATAGCGCTGTGTTGAATCAGCAAGCTTTGGCAGCTATTCGAATTGCTCAGGAAGCCCAAAGAGGTAAAGATTCCGACAATCACTGATCACACAAAACCCCGCTTGAGTGCGGGGTTTCATTTTTCTGAACCTAGCTCTTCCCCCCATGCCCTGCTTGAGATGCCTCTAGGTGTACCTCTCATCGCGATCTAATCGCGAGACACCATCTTAGTAATACGCACGGACCTGTCTCAGCACGTCCTATCAAAAATGTTGTAAGCCTCTACACTCCACGCCGGATTCCCCATAGCACGCTGATGTGTCGGCCAGCGCCACCTGCAGCGCTGAGATAGGACGGGCCTTTCCAGCTGAGCAGCTGTTTACAGCCCCCATTCAAAAGACCATAGGCTTCGCCATTAGTAATACGGACGTACTTTGAACACTTGGCAGGTCCGGCACCGGATTGGTCGAGGATCACTTGGGCAATCAGCGCAACAGAACGCAGTCAAAGGATAGAGCTTCGTCATTAGTAATACGCACGGACTTGTTACACCTGTCAGCCGGTACCGGATGGTTGGACGAACACCAGGGCAATCAGCGCAACAGACCGCTGCCAAAGGACAGGGCTTCGCCATTAGTAATACGCACGGACTCTGAACACTCAGCAGCAGGCGCCTTGAGGTAACCGGATATAGCTCCCACAGATACTCCCATCTGCTTAGCAATAGCACGTACGCTCAAACCCTCGCTCCTAAGGATCTGTGCCTGTGCCTGCTTAGCCTTAGCTGCGTCGAGGTAGCTTTTCCTATCCACTGCACCCGCAGCGCGCCTACGGAGCTCGTGCCGCTTCCTGTCGCGCTCTAAAGCTACCGACGTGCTAATGATCGTTTTGAGCTGCCGCTGCTCATCTGTGGATATCCCAAACAGGTTTATCAACGTGTCATTTTTGGGCGTATATAGCGGCGGGTAGTCCTTGCCTGCATAGCTGATACGCTCCCCAGCCTCGTAGGCTTTGGCCTTGCTGAACAGCGTCATCAGCTCCTTTGAACGGCTGTTCCACTGCGGATCGAGTTCGCGGGCCAGCGCTGCGGCCTCGTGGTACATCTGCTTGCTGTTGGTCGCCCCGGACAGCAGCAGAAAGTTGAGCCGCCAGAATAGGTGCTGCATCCGGCTGCCTTCTCCGACGCCGCCGCGCAGCTCGGCCAGCTTGCGCAGATCTTCGAGGCGATCCCAAGCAAGCTGTCGGCCTGAGAATCCGCGCAGGTTGTCGGCTTTGCCTCCCGGCACCAAAAGGAATGGCTTTTTCTTGGTACGGCTCTCGGCCTGTTCTTGCGGTTGCTGCTCAATAGTCCAGCGGGCCGCCGGCAGCAATGTCTCGGCCAGATACTCGAAGTTGTAGCGGACCGGCTGGCCGTCATTGCCGCTTTGGACGTGAACCACACGACAGACTTCCCCACTCTTGCTGTTGACCGTCTCCACGGTGCGCAGCACGCGACTCGCGTCCTTGGCCATGGGGTCGGCACCGACGTGTGCAAGGCGATCTACAAGGTAACGTTGGCAGGCGTTCCAGCGGGGTAAGGCTTGCCGAGGTAACGTACCCTCAAGCAGCCATTTAGCTTGTATGCCTCGGCCGCTGTAGATCAGTATCGAGGGCACGGGCAACCCCGCGTCGGCGCAAAGGAACAGCACGGAGGCGACCAGCTCGTCGGGCTTTCGACTAGCCAATGCGGGCACGCGGTAGGTATCGAGGTCAGCGAACAGAAGGCCCAGCCGCAACAGATTGACGACGCGCCGATTGGGCCGGATGAACTCAGCCTGCGAAATCCAAGTGTCAACTTTTTTGTCCAACACACCAAGCACTTTTGGCATGTCAGCCAAGCGGTGAGAGGACTGCCGCTTTCCACCACGAGAATCGACGAGCAGTGAGAAAAAACCGCTCCTAGTACTATCGTGATACATCTGCGCCTCGTCCCCAGGACTGAACAGCGCAAGCTGCGGGATAGCTCCCCGCACCGCTTAGACCGCTCTTCCCGGCCTACGCGCGGGGCCTGCCTCCTTGCATGTATCTATCCACTGCTCAACCTCAGCTAAATCCCAGACGACCTTGCGGCTACTCAACGCAATTCTGCGCGGGAACTTCCCCTTCATCTCAAAGTTATAGATCGTGCGCTCACACAGCGGAATCATCGTCAGAAGCGTCTTTTTGTCGATGAGTTTTCTATTCAATGCATGCATTGCTAGGCCCTACCAGTCACTGCGAATGAGTGCCTGATCGTGCCTTTGGGTGCCTATTGCTTCGACGGAATGATTGGCTAAAATGATTGACATGAAAAAACAATCAACCATAGCCATTTGGAAAGGGTGTGACGCCACCGTTTCAGAGGCCATAGAACAGTTCGGTAACCGCTGGAGCGCCTACTCCACGGCCTCGAAACGTTATCCAATCGCGAGGCTGGTAGAGGAACTCATCGACCCCGCCGTCGCGGCGTACACCGAAGGAATTCCTGCGCGCTACCGAGGGCATATTCCCGGAGCCGGCACAGGAGTGGCGTTCAGTGCGATCATGAAACTGGTGGGATTTCCCGCCATGATCCGCTTGCAGCGGCAACTGCTCCGTGCCTTTGTATTGACCCACGATCAACAGTCGAAGAAAGATCGCTGCTTTATTGCGACGCTCGAGACGCTGATCGAATTGGTGATGGCATGTCAGCGCAAGAAACCGTCATCTGAAGATGTAGGCGGCTTGAACAACCAGCGCTTGAAAGGCTTTTGTAGGTTCTGTGGCAGTCAAGCCGAGCTAGCATCCTTCGCTACTGGTGAGGGTCAACGCGACCCCGACGAGCACCTACGCCTGAGCAACCTTTACTGCACAACGCATCGTCCGAAGACGCATGATGGCAGCTGGAATCCTGCGTACAGGCAAGCAAAGAGGGCTGTAGCGCAGTTTGATCTTGAACTGGCGAGATTGAGCAGACAGTGCGCTATACGAGCGAAGCCTCAGGCGAAATCAGGTGACGAGCTTGTCGACTCATATTTCTTCCAGTACATGCTCAGCCTGACGGTACAGGTAGCCGATGAACCTGAGCTCAGAAATATCGCTCGCCTCATGGTCGACACACGGTTTTCTGATCGTAAGAAGCAAATCCTTGTGCTTAAGAAACTCGGTTTCAACCAGTCAGAAATTGCGCGCAGACTGAAGATCGAGCGCCAGGCAGTATCTAAAGCTCTATGCTCAATTCCTGATTGTTTTTGCCTTCCTAGAGCGTGAGTGCGCCAGGCTGCGTATTTACACACACGTGATCAAACGCTTGCATTCGATTGGACGAGCCTTTCGCATGGCTAGGGGCGCCAGAGGTTATTCGTGACTGGCAGCTATCGGCGGAAGCGCAACAGCTGTGGCAAGGCCCTGGATATCGCCCGAATGGCCCGTGACATGCTGGGCGGCAACGGCATCAGCGACGAATTCGGCTTGGCCCGCCACTTGGTCAACCTCGAGGTGGTCAATATCTAAGAAGGTACCCACGATATGCATGCCCCTGATTCTGGGCCGGGCACAGTCGGGCATCCAAGCCTTTTCGTAGAAGCTGCCTCAGGCCGATTGTTGCTGCTTACGGCCGGCAGCTTTCTTCCAAGATCAGACATCCATAGGGTTTGTCCTTGACCGATGAACTCGAGTCAGTTCACTAAACGTTCTCTCGCAGTAGCCTGCTGACCTTAGCCTACGACGTATGGATATTGTTCCTCATTCACCCTTGCCGCGCATTTCCCGCTCGAGGCTTTGGGCTACCGTCAGGTAGTAGTTCCTGGCCGTAGCATTCAGCTGGCGTTCGCCAAGCGCTTTGAGCGCGCGGATCTTGATACCCGTGGCCTCTTGGTGCCGCGTTTCTACGATAAGCACGTAATCGACGAGTTCGGCCGCCCATTGGAATTCCTGCTCCGCCAGCGCTTGTTCTGCGCGATCGATAACCTGCTGAATCCCGCCAGCCATCGAAATGACGTGCTGTGCCCTGACCTTGTTGGGCAGCGGAAAGATATTCGTCGGATTGCCGTCGAACCATCCCACATGCTGGGCATAGATACCGCGCACAGCCCACTCCACCGTGCCGTAGTACTCCTGCAAATAGGGGCTCTGCGCCAAATTCGACGGGAGCTTGACACTCTCGACCAGCTCTTGGACGGTCAGGCCTTCGCGGATCCCCGTCATGGTTTCATCGCGCACGAACGCGATGCCGTCTCGATAGGCCGTGAGCGCGTCCTCCACCTGATCGGTGCCCCTTATCGAACCCATATGGCCAGGGACCAGCGCCTTGGCATGCAGGGAAAGAATCGTGTTCAGGCTCTGAATCCACGCATCGACAGGGCGAGTCGGCAGGCCTCTTAGTGGAGCGATATTGGGGAAAGTTTTCAAAATCAGGTCGCCCGAGAATACGACCTCCCTGTCGGGCAACCATATCGCGATGTTTTCATCCGCTTCTCCCGGCGTATGGATCAATTGCAGCCGGACTCCCGAGATCGTCACGTCGCTGCGTTGAGCGTCGAACGTTTGGGTCGGAGGGAGAAATCCTTCCCGGGTGTGCGGCGTTTTTCTTCCGTATTCCAGCTGAGTCCCTGCGTTGATGAACTGCTCATCCGCAAGCGACGTTCCGAATGCGTCTCCACCGTCGCGACGACCACGCCCCGTGTCGGGCTTTGCCGAGAGCAATGATCCGTGGCTGTAGATTTGTGGATCGTCGTCCGCCGCAAACACCGCTGCTCCGCCAGTGTGGTCGGGATGATTATGCGTGTAGACGATTGCCTGGATGGGCCTAACCAAGCGATCGCCAAAGGCCTTGATGATTGCGCGTGCATCCTTGGGGTTGGCCGCTGTATCGATAATGATCGAACCCGTCTTGGTCTGGATCAACGCTACATTACTGGCCGAATAGCCGACAGCTACATAGATGCCTTCGGCCACTTCCTCGACGCGCTGGCGAAACTCGTCGGAATGCGCCTTGAGCTTATCGCGAGCTGTGAATTGCGGCTCATGGGCGGTGACGGTAAATGGAGCACTGGCAGCCACTGCCATGAGCATTACCCCCAGCATTCTTCTATGCAGCATCTTTTCTACCGTTCTAATCGATTTAGCGGAAGCCGGTCAGGACGTACCCAGTGACAGTCGGGGCCGCGGGTTTGTCCGTAATTGATAACAAATTTTGCGGCTTTCGAATTTGATCGTAAACACACATCATTGGCAGAGTCCCTACTAGAATTGAGAGGCTTCAGTGGATTTGAACAGCGTCCGGATGTTTGTCGCCGTCGTGCAGGCAGGCAGCCTTTCCGCGGCTTCAGTCCGGTTAGGTGTACCCTTGCCGACGCTCAGTCGGCGAGTCAGGCAACTCGAAGATCAGTTGCACGTGCAGCTGCTGGAGCGGACAGCCCATGGCGCGAAGCTTACTGACGCAGGCTCCCGGCTATACGAGCATGCCTGCCTGGGGATTGAAACGTTGCTTGAAGCCGAGCAGGCGATCCTGATGGATCAGGCGCGCATCAAGGGACGGCTGAGGTTGTCAGTCCCGCAGTCGTTCGAGCCTTGGTGGGAACTTCTTGCCAACTTTCAACGCAGCTATCCGGATGTTCAGGTATGCGTACATACCACCGAGCGCCGGGTGGATCTGCTCGAAGAGAGCATCGACGTCGCGCTACGAGTAGGGCGAGTCGCTCATGAGAATCTGGTGGCCCGGCATTTGCTCAGTTACCGACACGTCTTGGTGGCAAGCCCTAGGCTGATCGAGCAATACGGCAGGCCGTCAAAGCCCGCTGATCTAGCTAACATGCCGTGTGCGGGGTGGAGTTCTGGCATCGACAGTCTGTTGCGCTGGCAACTGGGTGCCGAGGTCATCGAGTTGCGGTCGGAGTTTTCCGTGAACGATTACCACCATCTTCGACACCGTGCGCTGTCAGGCGACGTAGTGACCGAGTTGCCGCCGTTTCTGGCAGCAGGCCCCATCCATGAGGGCCGGTTGACGCCGCTACTGGAAGATTTCCCACTGCCCGAATGGCCGATCAATCTGATCTACCCGAGTCATCGCCATCAATCGAGCATCGTCAGAACTTATCTGTCGTTTTGTCTGCTGAGCCTGCCGGCAGTACTCGCTGCCTGCGATATAACTTATGGTGAATCGACCCCAGGCTCTTAGAAGCTAATGAGTCTAACCCTGGAGGCTGTTCCACCACAAATCAGTCCATTTATGGCTATGGCCGTTGGCGACCAGTAGCGAATCACTGCTTTACCTCAATCACGCATGCGACTTGTCCCGCATCGAAGAACCACGATCAAGTGAATGGCAATTACCCCTCAAGCGATCAGCTGAAATGAGAGGTGCGCAAGAAAGCTATTCATTTGTTTTCCAAGGTCTCTTAAACGTCCACTCATCAATCATATCTGCCCAATCCTGCAACATCGCCCGACGCTGATCGCGGTATTCAGCCTTGTTGTAAACGGCTCGCACACCCTTCTGCTCGTGCGCGAGACACTTCTCAATCCAGTCGGAGTTATAGCCGGCCTCATGCAACAGTGTGCTCGCAGTGCGTCGCAAGTCGTGGGGGCCGAACTTTCCTAAGGGTACGCCCTCCTTTTGAGCAAGACGGTAGGTCAGCGTGAGTACCTGGTTGATCGTGGCTGCACTCATTGGCAAGTCGGAGTCGTAGCGTGACGGCAGAACGTACTCAGAACCTCCAGCCAGAGTCTTCAACGCGATGAAGAAATCCAATGCCTGCCGGGACAGAAACACCAAATGAGGGTTTCGGCGCTTCATCCGCTCTTTGGGGATCGTCCATAGCGCCTCGCTGAAATTGATCTCACTCCACGTCGCGTTGGTGAGCTCGCTCTTGCGCACCATCGTCAGCAGAAGAAGCTTGGCTGCGGCGCGAACCGACGTTGCGGTACCAATCCTGTCCATGTACTGGTACATCAGCGCGATTTCATCAGGCGTCAACGCACGGTCTCGTGGCTCGAATTTAGCGATGCTGGCAGACCTTACTAGATCCGCTGGATTTTCAATCTTTTGGCCACGCTCAATGGCCCAACGAAAGACCTGCAGCACGATCTCACGTGAATGGACGGCAGTTGCAGGCGCTCCCCGCTCCACTATCGCGTCAGTCAGCGCTCGCAGGTCCTCATGGGTGATTTCAGCTAGCTTCTGATTGCCAAACTTCGGTTTCAATTCGCGCTCATAGACTGAACGCCGCATATCTCGTGTCGAGTCCGCCATCTGATAGCCGCGTAGCCATTTTTCAGCCCAATCATCAAAGGTCTCAGCACCTTTGGTGCGCGCCTTCGCACGAGCCTTCTCCTTAGCAGGTGACTTACCGGCGGCGATCATCTTCTTCGCCTCCCCTAACCGCTCACGCGCCTCTGCCAAGGTGATCCCGCCTAAGCCATAACGACCGAAGGTGATGGTCTCCTGCCGGCCATTGATGGAGTAGTTGTAGCGGAAGGAGATTGAGCCGGCCGGTGTAACCGCCACGTACAAGCCATCGCGGTCAATCACCTTGTAGAGCTTGTCTTGCGGCTTGAGGTTTCGAAGCTTGGTATCAGTGAGCATGGCTTCTATTTATTCCATGAAAAAATACCATGCTCTGAAAAGCGCGGGAGAATGGGGTTCAACCCCAGTAAAACCGGGCCTCTTGGCTATCCCGATACCATGCCAATCCTGAAACAAGGGACATGGTATCAAGCGTCATGCATGGCATCGGATACAGTTGGTACCCCGTACCATGCCATAAAAAAACCATGCTTGGCGATGCAAAACGCTGCTTGAACTTGCCAGACCCAAAAAGCCAAAAGCCCGCAATTACGCGGGCTTCAGGGCATTTTTTGCTAGATCGTGCCGGGCAGTGCCGGACGCGGGATCATTCCCACTCGATGGTCGCTGGCGGCTTGCTCGATACGTCGTAGGTGACGCGGGAGATGCCGTCGATTTCGTTGATGATGCGGCCGCTGACGGTTTCCAGCAGCTCGTAGGGCAGGTGCGCCCAGCGTGCGGTCATGAAGTCCACGGTTTCCACGGCGCGCAGGGCGACGACCCAGGCGTAGCGACGGCCATCACCGACCACGCCCACCGAGCGTACCGGCTGGAACACCACGAAGGCCTGGCTGGTCTTGTGGTACCAGTCGGCCTTGCGCAGTTCTTCGATGAAGATGTGATCAGCGCGACGCAGGATGTCGGCGTATTCCTTCTTCACTTCACCGAGGATGCGCACGCCCAGGCCCGGGCCCGGGAATGGGTGGCGGTAGACCATGTCGTAGGGCAGGCCCAGCTCCAGGCCGATCTTGCGTACTTCGTCCTTGAACAGTTCACGCAGCGGCTCGACCAGCTTGAGGTTCATTTCCTCCGGCAGGCCGCCGACGTTGTGGTGCGACTTGATCACGTGGGCCTTGCCGCTTTTGGCGCCAGCCGACTCGATGACGTCCGGGTAGATGGTGCCCTGGGCGAGGAACTTGATGTTCGGCAGCTTGCTGGCCTCGGCATCGAACACGTCGATGAAGGTGCGGCCGATGATCTTGCGCTTCTTCTCCGGGTCGGCTTCGCCGGCCAGGTTGTCGAGGAACTGCTTCTCGGCGTCGGCGCGGATCACCTTGACGCCCATGTTCTCCTTGAACATGGCCATCACCTGATCGCCTTCGTGCAGGCGCAGCAGGCCGTTGTCGACGAATACGCAGGTCAGCTGGTCGCCGATGGCCTTGTGCAGCAGCGCCGCGACCACCGAGCTGTCGACACCGCCGGACAGGCCCAGCAGCACGTTGGCGTCGCCGACCTGCTCACGCACCTGGGCGATGGCGTCTTCGACGATGTTGGACGGCGTCCACAGGGCTTCACAGCCGCAGATGTCTTCCACGAAGCGCGACAGGATGC
>Ga0209370_1001766_pt1 | contig 17866 bp, 16 predicted proteins | sample AgamicAtPrz_FD_187164 | JGI IMG/M metagenome (GOLD analysis project Ga0209370, IMG submission 187164) | Agave microbial communities from Guanajuato, Mexico - At.P.rz (SPAdes) (version 2) | ecosystem: Host-associated > Plants > Phyllosphere > Phylloplane/Leaf | place: Guanajuato, Mexico... | reverse complement strand
ATCCGACCTACGCGCGCCTGTACGGCGTCGAGACCACGGTCGTGCCGCTCGCGGACGATTTCTCGATCCGCGTCGACGACTATCTCGACGACGCCGGCGGCGTGCTGTTTCCGAACCCGAATGCGCCAACCGGGCGCGCATTGCCGCTCGCGGACGTCGAGCGGATCGCAGCCGCGAATCCGTCGTCGGTCGTCGTGATCGACGAAGCGTACGTCGATTTCGGCGCGCAGTCGGCCATCACGCTGATCGACCGTCATCCGAACCTGCTCGTCGTGCATACGACGTCGAAGGCGCGCTCGCTCGCGGGCATGCGCGTCGGCTTCGCATTCGGCGATACCGCGCTGATCGACGCGCTGAACCGCGTGAAGGACAGCTTCAACTCGTACCCGCTCGACCGGCTCGCGCAAGTCGCCGCGCAGGCCGCGTACGAAGACACCGACCATTTCAACGCCACCTGCCGGCGCGTGATCGACAGCCGGGCGCGGCTCACGCATGCGCTCGACGCACTCGGCTTCGAGATCGTGCCGTCGGCCGCGAATTTCGTGTTCGCGCGCCATCCCGCGCACGATGCGGGCGCGATCGCGGCGAAGCTGAAGGAACGGGAAATTTTCGTGCGGCACTTCCGGCTGCCGCGGATCGACCAGCATCTGCGCATCACCGTCGGCACCGACGCCGAATGCGACGCGCTCGTCGCGGCGTTGCGCGAGCTGCTGGCCTGACACGGAAGAACCGGCGCCGGGCGGCGCCGATCTGAAAGCGCGACGCGCGCTCGCCAATCGGCGGGCGTGCGTCAGCGCAGGATCACGATGCGTCGTCGCCCTTCACGGCGATCAACGCGTGGTACTTCTCCATCAATTGCGCGTGCGATTCATCATGCTGCGGATCGCGCGGAATGCATTCGACCGGACACACCTGCTGGCACTGCGGTTCGTCGAAATGGCCGACGCACTCGGTGCACTTGTTCGGGTCGATCACGTAGATATCCGGGCCCATCGAAATCGCGCCGTTCGGGCACTCGGGCTCGCACACGTCGCAATTGATGCACTCGTCGGTAATCATCAAAGCCATACTGATCTCACTTCTTCAGGCCACCGGCCGCTTCGCAACGAAATCGGCCGGCGCCGCGTCACGCGGCCGGGCCTCCCATCGCCGTGACTTTCTCGGTCAGCCACTTCTCGACGGACGGAAACACGAATTTGCTGACGTCGCCGCCCAATTGCGCGATTTCGCGCACGATCGTCCCCGAGATGAACTGGTACTGGTCGGACGGCGTCATGAACATCGTCTCGACGTCGGGCAGCAGATAACGGTTCATCCCCGCCATCTGGAACTCGTATTCGAAATCGGACACGGCGCGCAGCCCGCGCACGATCACGCGCGCATTGTTGACGCGGACGAAATCCTTCAGGAGGCCGGTGAAACTCATCACCTTCACGTTCGGATAATGGCCGAGCACCTCGTTCGCAATCGTCAGACGTTCTTCGAGCGAGAAAAACGGCTTTTTCGCGCGGCTGTCGGCAACGCCCACCACCAGCGTATCAAAAATGCTCGACGCACGCCGCACGAGGTCTTCGTGCCCGCGCGTCAGCGGATCGAACGTACCGGGATACACGGCGACTACCATGTCGCTCCTCCTGTCATCACGCAAACGGGATGGCAGCCGTGCGATGCACGCGCCGCTGCCGAGATGGGCAACCGTCGCCTTTGCGGCGCGCCGCCTCGTATGGAACGCGCATTATTCATCATTTTCGCGCCGCAGCAAATGATAGTGAACCGCACCGGCCTTGCCGTGCTTCACCACCTGCCAGCCCGCGAGCGCGTCGTGCGCGGCCGGATCGAGTTCCGCCCCCGTTTCGACGTACAGCGCGCCGTCCGCCGCGACGAGCGGCGCCGACAGCGCGATCGCGCGCTCGAGCGCGGCCAGGTCGTCGAACGGCGGATCGAGGAACACGACGTCGAACGCGCCCGGCGTGAGCCCGGCCGCGAGCCGCAGCGCATCGGCTTCGGCGATCTCGACCGAACGGGCGCCCAGCTTGTCCTTGATCGCGCGCAGCTGCTGCGCGGCGCGCGGATGGCGCTCGACCATCACGACGCTCGCCGCGCCGCGCGACGCGGCCTCGAAGCCGAGCGCGCCGGTGCCCGCGAACAGGTCGAGGCAGCGCCAGCCTTCGAGATCCTGGCCGAGCCAGTTGAACAGCGTCTCGCGTACGCGATCGGGGGTCGGGCGCAGGCCGTCGAGATCGAGCACCGCGAGCGGCGTGCGTTTCCAGTCGCCGCCGATGATGCGGATCGTATGCGGCTTGCCGCGACTGGAAGGGGCCGTCGGGCGGCCGGAAGAGGAACGGGACATACGGGATATCGACAACGGAGGGACCGGGCGCGCGCAGGGGGGCGCCGCCAAACAGCCGCACGTTACCACAGCGGCGACGCGCACTGACGCGAGCGCCGCGCCGCACTGATAAAATGCACGGTTTCGGCCGCCGGGCACACGCGCGACGGCCCCTCCGGCGCTCCGCCGTAGCGGCGCCTCGCCCTCTTCCCGACGTCAGACCATGTTCAGCTTCTTCAAACGATTCAAGAAAACGCAGGAGTCGGACTCCGCGGAATCGCAATCGGCCGGCACGCAGCAACCGGACGAAGCGTCCGACGCGCCCACCGCCGAGCCGCGCCAGGCGGCCGAAGTTCCGCAAGCACCGCAACCGGCCGCGCCGGCCGTCGTGATGACGGTCACGCCGACCAACGACGGCCGCGACGAAGTCGTCGAGACGGTCGAGATCGTCCCGCCACCGCTGCAGGACGCCTCCGCGAAGAAGTCGTGGCTCGCGCGCCTGAAAACGGGGCTCGCGAAGACGGGCTCGAACATCACCGGCGTATTCGTCAACACGAAGATCGACGAGGACCTGTACGAGGAGCTCGAAACCGCGCTGCTGATGTCCGACGCGGGCGTCGACGCGACCGAGTACCTGCTCGGCGCGCTGCGCGAGAAGGTGCGCGCGGGCCGGCTGACCGATCCGCAGCAGGTGAAGGATGCGCTGCACGACCTGCTCGTCGAGCTGCTGACGCCGCTCGAGAAATCGCTGATGCTCGGCCGCGCGCAGCCGCTCGTGATGATGATCGCCGGCGTGAACGGCGCGGGCAAGACGACCAGCATCGGCAAGCTCGCGAAGCATCTGCAGAGCTTCGACCAGTCGGTGCTGCTGGCCGCCGGCGACACGTTCCGCGCGGCCGCGCGCGAGCAGCTGGCGGTCTGGGGCGAGCGCAACAACGTGACGGTCGTACAGCAGGAAAGTGGCGATCCGGCCGCGGTGATCTTCGACGCGGTCAGCGCCGCGCGCGCGCGCAAGATCGACGTGATGATGGCCGACACGGCCGGCCGCCTGCCGACGCAGCTGCATCTGATGGAAGAGTTGAAGAAGGTGAAGCGCGTGATCGCGAAGGCGCACGACGGCGCGCCGCACGAAGTGCTGCTGGTGATCGACGCGAACACCGGCCAGAACGCGCTCACGCAGGTGAAGGCATTCGACGACGCGCTGGGCCTGACCGGCCTGATCGTCACGAAGCTCGACGGCACCGCGAAGGGCGGGATTCTCGCCGCGATCGCGCGGCAACGGCCGGTGCCCGTCTACTTCATCGGCGTCGGCGAAAAGGTCGAGGACCTGCAGCCGTTCAGCGCGGTGGAATTCGCCGACGCGCTGCTCGGCTGAACGCCGCCGGCCCGCCTCGCACAAGGGCGTCTTCGGACGCCCTTTTTCATGCGCGGCCGATCATGCTCGCCACGGGCCCGCCGCGCTCATTCCGCGTCGGGCTGCACGCCCGGCTCGGCGGCCTTGAACGCATCAAGCGTCGCCGCATGGTCGACGATCCGCTGGATCGTCGGGAAACGCGCCGTATCGATCGAGAAGCGGTTCGCGTTGAACACCTGCGGCACGAGGCACACGTCGGCGAGCGTCGGCATGTCGCCGAAGCACAGCTTGCCGGTGCGCGGATCGTTCGCGAGACGCGCCTCGAGCGTGTCGAAGCCCGCCTCGATCCAGTGCCGGTACCACGCGTTCTTTGCTTCCTCCGGCACCTTCAGCGTGTGCTTCAGGTACTTCAGCACGCGCAGGTTGTTGAGCGGGTGGATTTCGCACGCGATCTGCAGCGCAACCGCGCGCACGTACGCGCGATCGACCGGCTGCTTCGGCAGCAACGGGGGCTCGGGATGGGTTTCGTCGAGATATTCGATGATCGCGAGCGACTGCTGCAGCGTCGCGTCGCCATCGATCAGCGTCGGTACGACCCCATCCGGATTCAGTGCGCGGTATGCGTCCTTCAGTTGCTCGCCGCCGTCGCGCAGCATGTGCACCGGCGCATAGTCGAACGGCAGCTGCTTCAGGTTCAGGGCGATCCGCACGCGGTACGACGCGGAACTGCGGAAATAGCTGTAGAGCTTCATGGGATGTCTCTGTTGGTCGTATTCGGCCGGCGGCGGCACGGGCGCGGCGCGGCCGGTGCGCGCGCCGCCGGGAACCAGAGTGTAGCGCGGCACGATGCGCGGCCGCGCCCGTGCGATACTCGGGGCATCCCTCACCGCTCACCGCGCGGCCCGATGCCGGCCGCCCGCCCCACGTTCCGATGACCGCATTCCACGATTCCGCCGCCGCTCCGTTCCCTTGCGCCCGCTTCATCAAGGAAATCGGCCGCGGCCCGAACGGCGCGCGCGCCCTGTCCGCCGAGGACACGTTCGCGCTCTATCGCGCGATGCTCGACGCGCGCGTGTCGGACGTCGAACTCGGCGCGATCCTGATCGCCTATCGGCTGAAGGGCGAATCCGCCGACGAACTGGCCGCGATGCTCGCCGCCGCGCACGCCTCGTTCGAGCCCGTGCACGTGCAGGACGCCGCGTTCCGCCCGGTGTCGATTCCGAGCTACAACGGCGCGCGCAAGCAGCCGAACCTCGTGCCGCTGCTCGCGCTGCTGCTCGCGCGCGAAGGCGTGCCGGTGCTGGTGCATGGGGTGCAGCGCGATCCGGGCCGCGTGACGAGCGCCGAGATCTTCTCGGCGCTGTCGCTCGCGCCGTCGACGTCGCACGATGCGATCGAGGACACGCTCGCCGAACGCCGCGTCGCGTTCGCACCGATCGACGTGCTGGCGCCGCGCATCGCGCACCTGCTGTCGATGCGCAGCGTGCTCGGCGTGCGCAATTCGACGCATACGCTCGTGAAGATCCTGCAGCCGTTCGCGCCGGCCGGGCTGCGGCTCGTCAACTACACGCATCCGCCGTACCGCGACAGCCTCGCGCAGCTGTTCCGCGATCATCCGGACGCCGCGCTGGGCGGCGCGCTGCTCGCGCGCGGCACCGAAGGCGAGGCGGTGGCCGACACGCGACGCCAGGTGCAGGTCGACTGGCTGCACGACGGCGTGTGCGACACGCTGATCGACGCCGAGCGCTCGTCGACCGACGCGCCGCCCGTCGCGCTGCCCGAATCGCGCGATGCAGCGACCACGGCCGCGTGGACGGACGCCGTGCTGCGCGGCGAGGTGCCGGTACCCGACACGGTCGCGCGACAGGTCGCGACGATCGTGCAGATCGCCCGCGTCGCGCGCTGACGGCGCGACGGCGACGGCCCCTCGACGACGGCCCCTTCATCCCGATATTTGACACGCGAGCGCATCCTGGCATAGAGTGGTCGTCATGCGTTCCTTTCCGAACACCCTCCGAATTACCTCCGGCCGCCTAGCGCGGCCGCTATCGCTACGACTAGCCTAAGGCTGTCGTAGCGCCGTGTGCTGTCCGCACGGTCCTCCCAGCAGTTCCTCGCCGTACCCCTCTCGCAGTTTTTACAACCCGAAGTCGTCAGCATTCGTCCGTCCATCCGTCGGCCGATTCGCGAAGATCATCCGCATCCGCGGCGCCATCGCGCGCCGGATGCGAGGCAGCGCCAACCGGCGCCCATGCCGCCCGTCTTCGCTCGCGACTTGAGACCCGAGGTCCAGAAGATGATGCGCAACCCGCAAGACAAGTACCGTCCGTTCGAGCCCGTCCGCCTCAATGGCCGCCGCTGGCCGGCCCGCACCATCGAGCGCGCGCCCGTGTGGATGAGCACCGACCTGCGCGACGGCAACCAGTCGCTGATCGAGCCGATGAGCATCGAGCAGAAGCTCGCGTTCTTCGAAATGCTGGTCGCCATCGGGTTCAAGGAGATCGAAGTCGGTTTTCCGTCGGCGTCGCAAACCGACTTCGATTTCGTCCGCAAGCTGATCGACGACAAGCGGATTCCCGACGACGTGACGATCGAGGTGCTCGTGCAGTCGCGCGAGGACCTGATCGCGCGCACGTTCGACGCGCTCGACGGCGTGCCGCGGGCGATCGTGCACCTGTACAACGCGGTCTGCCCGTCGTTCCGCCGCATCGTGTTCGGGATGTCGAAGAACGACGTGAAGGCGCTCGCGATCGACGGCACGCGCATCATCAAGGCACACGCCGCCGCGCGCCCCGACACGCACTGGACCTTCCAGTACTCGCCGGAAACCTTCAGCATGACCGAGCTGACGTTCGCGCGCGAAATCTGCGACGCGGTCGCGCAGACGTGGCGCCCGACCCGCGACCACAAGATGATCGTCAACCTGCCGGCCACCGTCGAGGCCGCGCGCCCGAACGTGTTCGCCGACCAGATCGAATGGATGGACCGCAACCTCGCGTATCGCGACAGCATCGTGCTGTCCGTGCATCCGCACAACGATCGCGGCACGGCGGTCGCGGCGGCCGAACTCGCGCTGCTCGCGGGCGCCGACCGCATCGAAGGCTGCCTGTTCGGCAACGGCGAGCGCACCGGCAACGTCGATCTCGTCACGCTCGCGTTGAACCTCTACACGCAAGGCATCGATCCGGGCCTCGATTTCTCCGACATCGACGCCGTGCGCCGCGTCGTCGAACGCTGCAACCAGATTCCCGTGCATCCGCGCCACCCGTACGCGGGCGATCTCGTATTCACCGCGTTCTCGGGCTCGCACCAGGACGCGATCCGCAAGGGCTTCGCGCAGCAGCGCCCCGACGCAGTGTGGGAAGTGCCGTACCTGCCGATCGACCCGGCCGACCTCGGCCGCAGCTATGACGCGGTGATCCGCGTGAACAGCCAGTCCGGCAAGGGCGGCGCGACGTTCCTGCTCGAACGCGGGATGGGCTTCACGCCGACGCGCCGCGTGCAGATCGAGTTCAGCCATGCGGTGCAGACGCTCGCCGACGCATCGGGCGAGGAAGTGACGGGCGACGCGATCTGCGCGCTGTTCGCGCGCGAGTTCTTCGAGACCGACGGCCCGGCCGCACGCCACGGCAGCGGCGCGCGCTGGCAAAACCGCGAGATCGCGGCGGCGCCCGCCGCCGGCGCGACGCCCGACGACGCAGTGCGACATTTCGCCGCGGCATTTGGGGCGGCCGCCGGCGCCGCGATCGACGTCGCGTCGTGCGAACACGCGCGTGCCGCGGACGGCCGGATCGCGGTATCGGTCGGCTGCCGGGTCGGCGACGCGCCGCTGCGGCATGGGGTCGGCCTGCACGCCGATGCGGCGGGCGCGGCGCTCGATGCGGTCGTCAGCGCGATCAACCGCTCGGCATGGCACTGCGCGGATCACCGCGCGGCGGCCTGACGCCGGGTTTCGATGCAGGGTTGAACGTCAGCGAGCGGTGCGTGACCGCCCGTGCGCCGCGCGATCCGCGCCGCATGAGGCAGCAAAAAGCGGCTCAGAAGGCCGCTTCGGTCGAGGCATGGAAAGGCGCGCCACCCGCGCTCAGGCCTCGGTCGCGCACCGCGTCGCCTGCCACGCGAACAGGCACCAGCGGCCCTGGTCGTGCGTGTGGACGGACGTATAGGCAATCGGGAAGACGAGGCCGCCGTTGTTCGTTTCCATCTCGATCAACGCGCGCCCGGTGACGACGCAGGTGGCGTCGCCGACCGGCAGCACGTCCTGCGACTGGATTTCGATCTGGCGATAGCGGCGGCGGCCGGCGACGATGGCGTCGATGAACTGCTGCTTGGTTTCGCGCTTGCCGTTGGTATGGACGAAAAACACCTTGTCCGACAACAGCGAGTCGAGCGCCTCGCCGTCGCCGTCCACCATCGCCCGGAACCGGTCGCGCTCGAGCGCGCGGATCGCATCGACCACCTTCGCCATCGCCTGACTCCTCGGCAACGCGCCCGCCTTGCCCGGGCGTACGGATCAGAAGTTGTACTGCAGGTAGAACTGGTGGAAATTTATACCAGGATTCGGCTCTTTGATACCCGCGTTAGACACATGTTCGAAACGGTAGCCGACCTGATACTGTTGCCGTTGGCCGAACTGCACGCCCACGCCGCCGGTCGGCGCGAACTGGAACGCGGTCGACAGCGAGAAATTGTCCGAGATCGTCGGGTGCGTCAGAAGCCGGACGCCGCCGCCCGCCTCGATGAACGGGCGAATCTGCCCGCTGCTCTTGATGAAACGGAACATCGGCGTGACGCCAAACTCGCCGATGTTGCCGTGGACGTTGCCGCCCGTGTGCCAGTACCCGGCGTGCCCTTCGACGACGAACGCGAAGTGCCAGCCGCCGATTTCCCACCAGTTCCAGCCCGGATCCCACACCACGCCGATATCGGCCTTGTCGATCCCGCGACGATCCGAAAACCCGCCGCCCGCCTGGATCCCCCATCGATCCGCGAAAGCCGCACCCGATCCGCCCAGAAGAGACGCTGCCAACATCGCATGCAGCACCAGCCGGCTGCGGCGCCGGCGATTGTTCTTATTGTTCATCTGACACTCCAACTTTGTGGGTTGAATAGAGCCTGCCGCAACGGCCGGGCCCGAGCGAACTGAATGGTATGGTAAAGGACTTTTCGAATCGGCATCACGAAGCGAAATGGCTTGCTTCCAAAACGACAAAAATCGAAATCGTCTACCGATTCCCATCAGAAACAATGGCTTACGGAACTTCGTGGCGCGGCTCTTGTCGCAGAATAGACTATCGACTCGACTGATTCGATAGAAAATGGGGAACTCGGATGCCCCCGCCCGCTCTAAGGAATTAGCACTCGTATTGCGGGAGTGCTAAGATGGCCTCCGGAATCTCATTCGAGACCGGGGGTTTGTCCCTGATTCCAAAGGAGTTTTTAGTGAGCAACGCCCTGACCCTTCCGAACACGCTGAGCCCGACGCCGGCCAAGGCCGAATCGGCGGGCTCGCTGGCGCTCGCAGCCCAATCGATGTTGCCCGGCCAGCTCGGCAACATCGACGCGTACATCCAGGCCGTCAATCGCATTCCGCTGCTGACCGCCGAGGAGGAACGCCGGTACGCAACCGAATTCCGCGAGAACAACGACCTCGACTCGGCGCGCCGCCTCGTGCTGTCGCACCTGCGTCTCGTCGTGTCGATCGCGCGCAACTATCTCGGCTACGGCCTGCCGCACGGCGACCTGATCCAGGAAGGCAACATCGGCCTGATGAAAGCCGTGAAGCGGTTCGACCCGGCGCAAAACGTGCGCCTGGTGTCGTATGCGATTCACTGGATCAAGGCCGAGATCCACGAGTACATCCTGCGCAACTGGCGCATGGTGAAGGTCGCGACGACGAAGGCGCAGCGCAAGCTGTTCTTCAACCTGCGCAGCCACAAGAAGAGCATGCAGGCGATGACGCCCGAGGAAATCGACGGCCTCGCGCAGGAGCTCAACGTCAAGCGCGAGGAAGTCACCGAGATGGAAACGCGCCTGTCGGGCGGCGACATCGCGCTCGAGGGCCAAGTGGAAGACGGCGAGGAGTCGTACGCGCCGATTGCCTATCTGGCCGACTCGCACAACGAGCCGACCGCCGTGCTCGCTGCGCGTCAGCGCGACATGCTGCAGACGGACGGCATCGCGCAGGCGCTCGACGCGCTCGATGCGCGCAGCCGCCGCATCATCGAGGCGCGCTGGCTGCAGGTGGACGACGACGGCTCGGGCGGCTCGACGCTGCACGATCTCGCCGCCGAGTTCGGCGTGTCGGCGGAACGCATCCGCCAGATCGAGGCGAGCGCAATGAAAAAGATGCGCACGGCCCTCGCCGAATACGCCTGAATCCCGACGATTTAGAGCGCCTCATCGAAAACCGCTGCCCGACCGGCAGCGGTTTTTTTTCGTCCGTTTTTTCCCCTGCTTTTCATCCGCTTTTCAGCGCGTTTCGCGCCTCGTTTCTCACCCGATAGTTGAACTGATTCATCAGGCATTACGGTATTTGCAGCGCCCTTCCGCCTAACCTTGATCCACCTCAATTTTTACCCCCTGTTTCGCGACGGTCTGCCGCAGCGCAGCACTCGGCATCGGAAAGCAGTCCTTTTAAAATTGGCATGTCAGGCGCAAAAGGATTAAAACAGCTTCACGGCCGTCATAAATCCGACGTAAAGTCGCCCCCAATCCGACGTAAATCGATTCAGGATAATCGCCTTGATCTCGATCAATAAAGAGCCTGCGCCGCCCTCGCGGCCGGCCGGCACGATCGGCTGGCGCGCGCGCATCGCGGCATGGGCACGCGGCCCCACCCTCGCCCGCGACATCACCCTGGTGCTGATCGTCAAGCTGATCCTCCTGATGTCGCTCAAATACGCTTTCTTCAATCATCCGCAGGCCGAGCACATGTCGCTGCCGCCTGCCGCCGTCGCCGAGAAGCTGCTCTCGGTGCCGGCGCCCGCATCTACCGAGAGAGACCATCATGATAAGTAGCGAAGTCGTCGACCTGTCGCGTCTGCAGTTCGGCATCACGGCGCTCTACCACTTCCTGTTCGTGCCGCTGACGCTCGGCCTGTCCTGGCTGCTCGTCATCATGGAAGCCGTCTACGTGATGACCGGCAAACAGGTCTACAAGGACATGACGCAATTCTGGGGCAAGCTGTTCGGCATCAACTTCGCGATGGGCGTGACGACCGGCATCACGCTCGAGTTCCAGTTCGGCACGAACTGGTCCTACTACTCGCACTACGTCGGCGACATCTTCGGCGTGCCGCTCGCGGTCGAAGGCCTGATGGCGTTCTTCCTCGAATCGACGTTCGTCGGCCTGTTCTTCTTCGGCTGGAACCGCCTGTCGAAGGTCAAGCACCTGGTCGTCACGTTCCTCGTCGCGCTGGGCTCGAACCTGTCCGCGCTGTGGATCCTCGTCGCGAACGGCTGGATGAACAACCCGGTCGGCGCCGAATTCAACTACCAGACGATGCGCATGGAGATGACGAGCCTGTTCGACGTGCTGTTCAACCCGGTCGCGCAGGTGAAGTTCGTGCACACGGTGTCGGCCGGCTACGTGTCGGCGGCGATGTTCGTGCTCGGCGTGTCGTCGTGGTACCTGCTGAAGAAGCGCGACGTCGACTTCGCGCTGCGCTCGTTCGCGGTCGCGGCCGGCTTCGGCCTCGCGGCGACGCTGTGCGTGATCGTGCTCGGCGACGAATCGGGCTACACGACCGGCGAAGTGCAGAAGATGAAGCTCGCCGCGATCGAATCCGAATGGGAAACGCAGCCGGCGCCCGCGTCGTTCACGCTGATCGGCATCCCGAACCAGGAGGAACAGCGCACCGACTACGCGATCAAGATCCCGTACGCGCTCGGCCTGATCGCGACGCGCTCGATCGACGAACCGGTGATCGGCCTGCGCGATCTCGCGAAGCACAGCGAGGAGCACATCCAGAGCGGGATGATCGCGTACGGCGCGCTGCAGAAGCTCAAGCAGGGCGACACGAGCGACGCGACCCGCGCGCTGTTCGACCAGCACAAGCAGTATCTCGGCTACGGGCTGATGCTCAAGCAGTTCACGCCGAACGTGACCGACGCGACGCCCGAGCAGATCAAGGCCGCCGCGAAGAAGACGATCCCGCCCGTCGCGCCCGTGTTCTTCTCGTTCCGGATCATGGTGTTCCTCGGCTTCCTGTTCGTCGCGACGTTCGTTGCCGCGTTCTGGTTCTGCGCGCGCCGCGAACTGCTGCAGGACAACCGCCGCTGGTTCCTGCGCTACGCGGTGTGGGCGATCCCGTTGCCGTGGATCGCGATCGAATTCGGCTGGATCGTCGCCGAGCTCGGCCGCCAGCCGTGGACGATCGCCGGCGTGCTGCCGACGCACCTGTCCGCGTCGAGCCTGCAGCCGAGCGACCTGTACCTGAGTCTCGCCGGTTTCATCCTGTTCTACACCGCGCTGTTCGTCATCGAGATCAAGCTGATGTTCAAGTACGCGCGCCTCGGCCCGTCGTCGCTGCATACCGGCCGCTATCACCACGAACTCGCCGCCGCCGGCGAGCGGGCCGCAGTCTGAGCACGCCCTCGCAACCGAACAAGGAATCGCTATGGACTATGCAACTCTCAAGCTGATCTGGTGGCTGCTCGTCGGCGTGCTGCTGATCGGCTTCGCCGTCACCGACGGCTTCGACATGGGCGCGACCGCGCTGCTGCCGTTCCTCGGCAAGACCGACGAGGAGCGCCGCATCATCGTCAACACCGTCGGCGCGACCTGGGAAGGCAACCAGGTGTGGCTGATCACGGCCGGCGGCGCGATGTTCGCGGCCTGGCCGCTCGTCTACGCGGCGTCGTTCTCCGGCTTCTACTTCGCGATGCTGCTGGTGCTGTTCGCGCTGTTCTTCCGGCCGGTGGGCTTCGACTACCGCAGCAAGCGGCCGGACCCGCGCTGGCGCGCGGGCTGGGACTGGGGCCTGTTCGCCGGCGGCTTCGTGCCGGCGCTCGTGTTCGGCGTCGCGTTCGGCAACCTGCTGCAAGGCGTGCCGTTCAAGTTCGACAGCGACCTGCGCGTGACCTACTACGGCGGCTTCTGGGCGCTGCTGAACCCGTTCGCGCTGCTGTGCGGGCTCGTCAGCCTCACGATGCTCGTCGCGCACGGCGCCGCGTTCATCAAGATGAAGACCGACGGCGCGATCGCCCGCCGTGCGTCGATCGCGCTGCGCGCGGCGTCGTTCCTCGCGGTCGTGCTGTTCGTGCTGGCCGGCGTGCTGGTGGCCTCTTATATCGGCGGCTTCCACATCACGCACGCCGCGCCGACCGACACCGTCGCGAACCCGCTGCTCAAGGATGTCGCCGCCGGTTCGGGCCTGTGGCTCGCGAACTACGGCGACTATCCGTGGATGATCGCGGCGCCGGTCGTCGGGATCGCGGGCGGCGTGCTCGCGCTGCTGCTCGCCGGCTCGAAGCAGGAAAAGACGGCGTTCTTCTGCACGGGCCTGATGATCGTCGGCGTGATCCTGACCGCGGGCTTCTCGATGTTCCCGTTCATCATGCCGTCGTCGCTCGACCCGCGCAGCAGCCTGACCGTGTGGGATTCGACGTCGAGCCACATGACGCTGCAGGTGATGCTGTTCGCGGTGATCGTGTTCCTGCCGATCGTCCTGCTCTACACGGGCTGGGTGTATCGCGTGATGCGCGGCAAGGTCACGCACCAGACGCTCGAAGAGAACAAGCACTCGATGTATTGAGGCATTGATGCATTGAACCGGGCCGGGCGCGCAGGCGCCCTCGCCTACCGTTTCGCAAGGAGTTGGACCATGTGGTATTTCAGCTGGATTCTCGGTATCGGCGTCGCGCTGTCGTTCGGCATCGTCAACGCGATGTGGCTCGAAGCGCGGCAGAAGACGCAGGAAGCGCCCGCGCGTGCGCGTCGAGACTGACGCACCGGCGCACTGACGCGTGACGCGCGGCCGATCGCGCGCCGCCGCCGTCTGGAGAGAAAGAACCTCGCTTCGCGCGAGGTTTTTTTTCGTCCAGGTCGCGCCAACAGGCGTCGTGCACCGATGCCAATTTAGCGCCAGATTGATACCACTTGAATACCAATAAAAGGTTTCATAAGATCGTTGGACACGGCCGCTGACAGGCCGATTCCTTCTGGGTGGGGGAGACATGCGAATCCCGTGTGTGGCGTGCGCCTGCGCGCCGTGTCGACGTGCGTGTGCGAGGGTGCGCACCATCGTCGCGATCGTGCGCGACCGGACGAATGCCGTCGACCGCGGCCGCCTTGCCGCCGCGGCGGTTGCCGCGTACCGCCGATGAATCCGCGCACGCCGCCGCACCGATCCGATCGGCACGCGTGTCCGCCTCCCGTTCCGTAACGCACGCCCCCGCGTGCCGACTGTGCGCGGAGCAGCCGCATCGCCCCGCGTGCTTGTATCTCCCGCAGCTCCACTGAAAGACCCGATCGCAGCGACGTCGCATCACGACGCCGCCACGCCCCCTTTTTCTCAGGAGTTCGAATTGAAACGCACTTTGCCCTCCCTCATTGCCGGTCTGCTGATCGCGGTGCTGTCGCCTGCCGCGATCTCGGCGCCGCCGGCGTCGGCCACCGCTGGCGCGAACGCCGGCAGCGCGCAAGCGGCCGCCGCCCAGGCGGCCAGCCTCGCGACGCTGCTGTCGAACGGCCTCGCGTTGCGCGTGGCCGTCGACAACAACCACGCGGCCGCGGCAGGCGTGCCGTGCGCCGATCTCGGCGCGGACGGCGCCGCGTGCGCGACCGGCCGACTGATCCTGCAGAACCGCGGCCACCAGACGATCGCCGACGGCGGCTGGAAGCTCTACCTGCACAGCATCCGCCGCCTGCTGCGGATTGACCGTCCAGGCTTCGCGCTGCGGCGGCTCACCGGCGACCTGTACGAACTGACGCCGCAACCGGGCTCGGTGCGGCTCGCACCCGGCGAGCGCATCGAGCTGCCATTCGTCGCCGAATACTGGCTGCTGCGCTACAGCGACGTGATTCCGCGCCCGTATGTCGTCGTCGACGGCGCGCCGCCGGCCGTGCTGCGCTACAACGACACCGACAACGAACTGCGCTACGTCGAATCGCTGCCGGCCGACGCGCAGAACAACTCGACCGGCAACGCGCCGCCGGTGGCCGCACGGCCCGACCCGGGCCGCGCGCTGCCGAGCGTGAAGCGCGAACAGCCGCTGCCCGGCACGCTCGAGCTGCGCGGCGTCGAACTCGCGCTGCCGGACCTGCCGGACGCGCAGGTCGACGCGCTACGCGAGCGCGCGACGACCCTCGGGCTCGACGGCGCGCGCGTGCCGGTTCGCGGCTTCGTCGCGCCGCGCCGGCTGCCGGCCGACCTCGCGACACCGGGCGGCTACCGGCTCGCGATCGGGCCGCGCGGCGTGCTGATCGAAGGCTACGATCGCGCGGGCCTCTACTACGGCGTGCAGACGCTCTACTCGCTCGCGCCGGCCGGCGGCGGCCCGATCCCGGCGATGCTCGTCGAGGATGCGCCGCGCTTCACGCATCGCGGCATGCACGTCGACCTCGCGCGCAATTTCAAGCATCCGGCGACGCTGCGCCGCCTGATCGACCAGATGAGCGCGTACAAGCTCAATCGCCTGCACCTGCATCTGTCCGACGACGAAGGCTGGCGCATCGAGATTCCCGGCCTGCCCGAGCTGACCGAGATCGGCTCACGCCGCTGCCACGACCCGAGCGAGACGCGCTGCCTGCTGCCGCAACTCGGCTCCGGCCCCGACAACCGCTCGGGCGGCGGCTACCTGACGCGCGACGACTACGTGGCGCTCGTGCGCTACGCGGCGGAACGCTTCGTGCAGATCATCCCCGAGATCGACATGCCCGCGCACGCACGGGCGGCCGTCGTGACGATGGAGGCGCGCTACCAGCGGCTGCATGCGGCCGGCCGCGGGCAGGAAGCGAACGCGTATCGGCTGCTCGACCCGCAGGACACGACGAACCTGACGACGGTGCAGTTCTACGACCGGCGCAGCGACCTGAACCCGTGCGTGCCGGGCGCGCTGAACTTCGCGTCGAAGGTGATCCGCGAGGTCGCGGCGATGCACGCGGACGCGCAGGCGCCGCTGCGGACCTGGCACTACGGCGGCGACGAAGCGAAGAACATCTTCCTCGGCGGCGGCTTCCAGCCGCTGAACGGCACCGACCCGAACAAGGGGCGCATCGATCTGGCCGCGCAGGACAAGCCGTGGGCGCGCTCGCCCGCCTGCACGGCGCTGCTCCAGCGCGGCGAGATCAAGTCGATCGACGAGCTGCCGACGCGTTTCGCGAAACAGGTGAGCGCGGCCGTCAACGCGAACGGGATCGGCACGATGGCCGCGTGGCAGGACGGCATCAAGCATGCGAACGGGCCGCAGGATTTCAGCACGCGCCATGTGATGGTGTCGCTGTGGGACACGATCTTCTGGGGCGCGTCGGACAGCGCGCGCGACCTGAGCGGCAAGGGCTACCTGACGGTGCTCGCGCTGCCCGACTACCTGTACTTCGACTTCCCGTACACGCTCAATCCGCGCGAGCGCGGCTACTACTGGGGCTCGCATGCAACCGACGAGTACAAGGTGTTTTCGTTCGCGCCGGAGAACCTGCCGCAGAACGCCGAAGTGATGGGCGACCGCGACGGCAACCCGTTCGAGGTGACCGGCACGGGCCCCGCGCCGCGCATCGAAGGCATGCAGGGCCAGGCGTGGGGCGAGGTGATGCGCAACGACACCTTCCTCGAATACATGACCTACCCGCGGCTGCTCGCGCTGGCCGAGCGCGCGTGGCACCGGGCCGACTGGGAGCTGCCGTATGCGGCCGGCGTGCGCTTCAGGCGCGGCGACACGCACCACGTCGATATCGCCGCGCTGCAGCGCGACTGGGCCGGCTTCGCGACGCTGCTCACGCAACGCGAATTGCCGAAGCTCGACCGCGCCGGTGTCGGCTACCGGAAGCCGACCTTCACGCTGACGAATCCGTGAACGGCTGAAGGCATCCGGTCCTGCGCGAGGCGGGCAAACGCATCGCGCATCGCTCGCCCCAAAGGAAAACGGCTTGCGACGCATACGTCGCAAGCCGTTGTTCTTTTGACGGCCGGCCCGAGTCCGCCGCGCGGATCGATCAGGCCGGCTTCACCGCATCACGCCGGTTGTGCAGCCGCCCCGCCGCCCGACGGCGGCAGGCGCGCACCGAGCTGTTCGGCATAGCGTGCCGCCGCGTTGCCGCAGACGATGTGGAACGTGTCGAGCGACACCCATGCGACGTCGAGCGTGCCGAGACGCTCGCGATCGACCGCCGACGGGTCGCGCACGACCACGCGCAGCCGCGTGGTGGCCACCGCATCGAGCGACACGACGTTGGTCGCCCCGCCGAACACCGCGAGCCAGCGGGTCGGCTCCGGGTCGAGCGGGCCGGCGGCCGCGCCCGTGACGGGCTGCGCGGCGGCCGGCGCCGTTGCTGCCGAACCGGTCGCGCCGCTGCCGATCGCGGCACGCATCTCGTCGGCAATGATGTCGGCCTCGGGCCCGATGATCACCTGCACGCTGTTGCCGCCGCGCTTGAGCACGCCGCGTGCGCCGATCGACTTCAGTTCCGGCTCCGATACCTTCTCCGGATCGACGACCGTCAGGCGCAGGCGCGTCGTGCACGCGTCGACGACCGACAGATTGGCCGCGCCGCCGAGCGCGGCGATGTAGCGTTGCGCGCGCGGTGCAGCAGCCGTTGCAGCCGCGCCTGCGGCCGGCGCGACGAAGCCGCCCGATGCGTACGATTCCGCGGCCGCATCGGCCGAGGCCGGCTCACGGCCCGGCGTGGCCATGTTGAACTTGCGGATGAAGAAGCGGAACAGCCCGTAGTACGCGACGCCGTACGCGATGCCGAGCGGGATCGCGATCCAGCCCTTCGTCGACAGCCCGTAGTTCAGCACGTAGTCGATCGCGCCCGCCGAGAACGTGAAGCCGAGCTTCACGCCGAGGATCTGGCAGATCGCGAGCGACAGCCCCGTCAACACCGCGTGGATCGCGTACAGCACCGGCGCGAGGAACATGAAGCTGAATTCGATCGGCTCGGTCACGCCGGTCAGGAACGACGTCAGCGCCATCGAGAACAGCAGGCCGCCGACCATCGCGCGGCGCTCCTTCGGCGCTTC
>Ga0209370_1001765_pt1 | contig 17869 bp, 16 predicted proteins | sample AgamicAtPrz_FD_187164 | JGI IMG/M metagenome (GOLD analysis project Ga0209370, IMG submission 187164) | Agave microbial communities from Guanajuato, Mexico - At.P.rz (SPAdes) (version 2) | ecosystem: Host-associated > Plants > Phyllosphere > Phylloplane/Leaf | place: Guanajuato, Mexico... | reverse complement strand
ACCCGCCAGGCGTACATCAAACACGTCGTTCGCGGTGCTGGTTGCGTAGTCGCGGATGCGATCGCTGGAGAAGGTGTAGGAGCCGCCCGCTTCTGATGAGCGCGTGGCGGCGAAAGAGAGTTTGCCGAAGCCGAGGTCAACATCTTCCAGGCCTGCGCCGGGACCGGAGATATCCCAGTAGTAGAAGTCGATCATATGCACGTCGTGACGCTGATAAAAGCGCTTACCGGCCCAGATAGTAGAGCCCGGCAAAGCATCAATCAGGTTTTTGCCTTTAACGTTGGCTTCGCGGAAGGCAGGTGAAGTTGCCTCCCAGTCATTCTGCTGCGATACGGAGTAGGCAACGTTGGTGTCAAAATAGAAACTCTTATCGCCCTCCTTCCAGACTTCCTGTCCCAGCTTAAGCTCGGCGTAGGTTTCACATTCGTTACCCAGACGGTACTTACTTTGTGCGCCGGTCGCCTGGAAGCACTGTTGTTCACCGCCGCTGCCGGTCCAGCCAATGCCGGAACGGGCGTAACCGGTGAAGTCCACCGCCATAGAGGAGGCGGACAGGGTACCCGCAGCGATAGCGATCGCCACGGGGAGTTTGCGCAGAGTTATCATTTATTTATCTCCTGAGATCATTGCTTTTATTGTTTTGCAGGGTACACACCAGGCTCCTGATGCAGCCTGCGACAGGCGCTGCCATCTTCACGAAACAGATGGCAGCGTTCCGGCGGCAGGCCGATGCCCATCAGGGCGCCCTCTTCTGCCAGCACCACGTCCTCCTGGCGATAAACCAGGTTTTGACGGATGGCGGGGATTTGAATGTGGATTTGCGTTTCATTGCCGAGCTGCTCAACGACCTGCACCTCTCCCTCCAGCGTGACATCGGCGATGTCGCTGGAGAGCAGATGCTCAGGCCGGATACCCAGCGACATGTTGCTGCCAATCTGCACGCCGGTGCTCTCGACCGGCAGCCAGACCAGCTGATTGTTGGGCAGACGCACCTGAACCTGATCGATTGCGGTAGCGGTTACTTTTACCGGAAGGAAATTCATCCGCGGGGAACCGATAAATCCGGCGACAAAGCGATTGGCGGGGTAGTGATAAAGTTCCAGCGGTTTGCCAATCTGCGCGATGCGCCCTGCTTCGAGCACCACAATTTTGTCGGCGAGCGTCATCGCTTCTACCTGATCGTGGGTAACGTAGATCATGGTGCGCTTCAGCCGTTTATGCAGTCGCGAAATTTCGATGCGCATCTGGACGCGCAGCGCGGCATCAAGGTTGGATAACGGCTCGTCGAGCAGAAAAACGCGCGGTTCAGCCACCAGTGTCCGGCCAATCGCCACCCGCTGCCGCTGACCGCCAGAGAGCGCTTTGGGCCGCCTGTCCAGCAGATGCGCCAGCTGCAGCACCTCGGCTACCTGGTTTACACGCTGCTGGATCTCGGCGCGCCTGACGCCGGCCAGCTTCAGGCCAAAGGACATATTTTCCGCAACGTCCAGATGCGGATAAAGCGCATATGACTGAAACACCATGCCGATCCCGCGTTCTGCTGGCGGTACCTCATTCATGCGCTTGCCGCCGATCAGCAGGTCGCCTTTAGTGATGGTTTCAAGCCCGGCAATCATCCGCAGCAGGGTCGACTTACCGCAGCCGGATGGTCCGACAAACACCACAAATTCACCTTCGGCAATCTCAAGATTGATATCTTTCGAGACTTCGGTTTCACCCCATGTTTTGGAGACATGACGTAACGCAACGCTCGCCATAATACTTTTCCTCTCAACGTGCCCTGTTGGCTGATATGACTGCTGGCCGATTCTGTGGCTCATCATGAAAGCCCCGGCAGCCGCTGACATCCTCCACCACAACGTGAATGCACGGGGGATGAGCCGGGAGGAGGAGAAAGGATGCGTGTCGGCAGCCAGCTGCCGGATGAAGAAATTTTTGTGATGTCAGACGCAGAAAAAAGCGAGAGAAAGTGTGCGCCAGCCCATAAAAACAGGGATTTTTGCAAGCAGGATCACGCGTTTACGCCTGCAGGCGTAGAGAGCAGGAGGATGAAACCGTGCTACAGAACCTGACAATAAACGGGACGCTTACTTCCCGCTTTCGTTTACAGGATGGACTTATGACAATGAAAACCGTCTCGCGCTTATTCGCCCTCTCCGCGCTCTCCGCCGTGCTGTTCTCTGCTTCGGCTCTCGCAAAGATCGAAGAGGGAAAACTGGTTATCTGGATCAACGGTGACAAGGGCTACAACGGACTGGCCGAGGTTGGCAAAAAATTTGAGCAGGAGACCGGCATCAAAGTCACCGTGGAACATCCGGATAAGATGGAGGAGAAGTATCCGCAGGTGGCCGCCACCGGTGATGGCCCCGATATCATTTTCTGGGCTCACGACCGTTTTGGCGGCTATGCGCAGTCAGGTCTGCTGGCGGAGATCTCACCCGACAAAAATGTGCAGGACAAGCTGTTTCCCTTTACCTGGGATGCGGTGCGCTACAACGGCAAGCTGATTGGTTATCCGGTATCGGTCGAGTCCCTCTCGCTGATTTATAACAAAGATCTGGTCGCCGAACCGCCAAAAAGCTGGGAAGCCATCGCCGATCTGGACAAGCAGCTGCGCGCCAAAGGCAAGAGCGCCATCATGTTTAACCTGCAGGAGCCTTACTTCACCTGGCCACTGCTGGCGGCAGGCGGTGCCTATGCTTTCAAACCTACGCAAAGTGGATTTGATATCAAAGACACCGGCGTGGATAACGCCGGCGCGAAAGCGGGCATGCAGTTCCTTGTGGATCAGGTCAAAGCCAAAGTGCTGAATGCGGACACCGACTACTCCATCGCTGAAGCGGCATTCAATAAAGGGCAGACGGCGATGACGGTTAATGGTCCGTGGGCGTGGAGCAACATCGACAAGAGCGGCATCAAATACGGGGTGACCACCCTGCCAACGCTCAATGGCAAACCCTCTAAAACCTTTGTCGGTGTACTAAGCGCCGGTATCAACGCCGCCAGCCCCAACAAAGAGCTGGCAAAAGAGTTTCTGGAGAACTATCTGCTGACCGACAGCGGGCTTGAGGCGGTCAATAAAGACAAGCCGCTGGGCGCCGTGGCGCTGAAATCGTATCAGGCAATTCTGGAGAAAGATCCGCGTATCGCCGCCACCATGAGCAACGCACAGAACGGCGATATCATGCCAAACATCCCGCAGATGTCGGCCTTCTGGTACGCCATGCGCACTGCCACCCTTAACGCGCTGAAAGGACGCCAGAGCGTGGACGCCGCGCTGAAAGATGCGCAGACCCGTCTGAACAAGTAAACCCTGTCTGAAGCCGGCGCTGTCCGGCTTTTTATCAGCTGTTGAGGAATTTCGGATCATGTCAGGAAAAACGGAACGGTACAGCCAGATGCTGAAAGGCGTACTGGTTGGCGGCTGCTGTCTGTTAGTCGGCTATCTGCTGGTGCTGATGTATGTGCAGGGAGAGTACCTGTTTGCGCTCATGACGCTGATTGTCAGCGCAACCGGCATCTGGATTTATGCTAATCGCCGCGCTTATGCCTGGCGCTATGTCTATCCGGGCCTGGCCGGCATGGCTATTTTTGTGCTGTTTCCGCTGGCCTGTACTATCGCTATCGCATTCACCAATTACAGCAGTACCAATCAGCTTTCGCAGGAACGGGCGCAGCAGGTGCTGCTTGGCAGGCAGTATCAGGATGGCGCCGGACTGAATTTTGCGCTCTACCCGGCCGATCGGCGCTGGCAGCTGGTGCTCAGCGACAGCAGCAGCGGTGAGCGCTACGTCTCCACGCCGTTCGATTTCGGCGGCGCGCAGACCCTGACGCTGCAGCAGGCGCCGCTGCCCGCCACTCAGCGCGCCACGCTGAAAGTCATCACCACGCATCGCCAGGCGCTAAGCCAGATCCGTGCCCGGTTGCCGGATGGACGTGAGCTGGTGATGAGCTCGTTACGCCAGTTCTCGGGTACCCGTCCGCTCTATGTTGCCGGGCGCCAGGGCGTGCTGGAAAATCAGCAAACCGGCGTACGCTATCAGGCGAATCAGGACACGGGGTTTTATCAGCAGATTGCGGCTGACGGCAGCTGGGGCAGTGAACAGCTGAGCCCTGGATTTACCGTCAACGCGGGCTGGAAAAACTTTGCGCGCGTCTTTACTGACGAAGGGATCCAGAAACCGTTTCTCGCCATTTTTGGCTGGACGCTGATCTTCTCGCTGGTGACGGTGATCCTGACCGTTGCAGTGGGCATGGTGCTGGCCTGTCTGGTGCAGTGGGAAGCGCTGCGCGGCAAGGCTATCTACCGCGTGATGCTGATTTTGCCCTACGCCGTGCCGGCTTTTATCTCCATCCTTATCTTCAAGGGGCTGTTTAACCAGAGTTTTGGTGAAGTTAACGTCATGCTTAAGGCGCTGTTTGGCGTTCAGCCTGCCTGGTTCAGCGATCCCGCGCTGGCGCGTACCATGCTGGTCATCGTGAATACCTGGCTTGGCTATCCCTACATGATGATTCTGTGCATGGGGCTGTTAAAAGCTATCCCGGACGATCTGTATGAGGCTTCCGCGATGGATGGCGCGGGTCCGCTGCAGAATTTTTTCCGCATCACGCTGCCGCTGCTGCTTAAGCCCCTTATGCCGCTGATGATCGCCAGCTTTGCCTTTAATTTTAATAACTTTGTTCTGGTGCAGCTGCTTACCAACGGCGGACCGGATCGGATCGGCACTACCACGCCCGCCGGCTACACGGATCTGCTGGTTAACTACACCTGGCGTATTGCGTTTGAGGGCGGCGGCGGGCAGGACTTTGGCCTCGCGGCGGCGATTGCAACGCTGATTTTCATGCTGGTCGGGGCACTGGCGGTCATCAACCTGAAAGCCGTGCGCATGAAGTTTGACTGAGGAAAAATTATGGCAATGGTACAACCCAAATCACAAAAGCTTCGTTTGCTGCTGACGCATCTGCTGCTGCTGGTTTTTATTGCCGCCATCCTGTTTCCGCTGCTGATGGTGGTCGCTATTTCACTGCGTTCCGGCAATTTTGCGACCGGCTCGCTGATCCCGGAGCAGATCTCCTGGGAGCACTGGAAGCTGGCGCTGGGATTCAGTGTGACTCAGCCGGATGGCAGCGTCACACCGCCACCCTTCCCGGTACTGCTCTGGCTGTGGAACTCGGTGAAGATCGCAGCGATAAGCGCGCTGGGTATCGTGACGCTATCCACGACCTGTGCCTACGCCTTTGCCCGCATGCGTTTTGCCGGCCGCGCAACCCTGCTGAAAGGTATGCTGATCTTCCAGATGTTTCCGGCGGTGCTGTCGCTGGTCGCGCTCTATGCATTGTTTGACCGGCTGGGTCAGTATGTGCCCTTTCTCGGACTCAATACGCACGGCGGCGTAATCTTTGCCTATCTTGGCGGCATTGCGCTGCACGTCTGGACCATTAAAGGCTACTTCGAAACCATCGATGGCTCGCTGGAAGAAGCGGCCGCGCTGGATGGCGCAACGCCCTGGCAGGCGTTTCGTCTGGTGCTGCTGCCGCTGTCGGTGCCGATTCTGGCAGTGGTCTTTATTCTGGCCTTTATCGCCGCGGTCACCGAAGTGCCGGTCGCTTCGCTGCTGCTGCGTGACGTTAACAGCTATACGCTGGCCGTTGGTATGCAGCAATATTTAAATCCGCAGAACTATCTCTGGGGCGACTTTGCCGCCGCTGCGGTGTTGTCTGCCATTCCCATTACGCTGGTATTCCTGCTGGCACAGCGCTGGCTGGTCAGCGGTCTGACAGCGGGCGGTGTTAAAGGCTAACCTCTTCATCATTGTGTGACCTCGCTGCCCCGGTGTTTAACCACCGCTGGGGCGTTTGACGGCCCCCGGGCCGTCTTTTTTTATGGCGAGGGAAATAATCAACATTTTTTCTTACTGAACCCGGCCTCCCCTGGAATAAGAAATGATTGATTTATGCAACTCAATCAGGAAATTCTTTAGAAAAAAAGAGGCATAGCCGCGCAGATAAAAATTCTGATATTACCTTTGAAATCAATCACCCGGAAAATGAACGATAAAGCGGCAAGGAATTATTTTATAAATAGTAATATTTCCGGGAAAGTAATATGAAAAATTAAAGATAAAACTGCCAAAAACTTCAATAAGTATAAATTGATCTGGCGCACATTTATATTATTCAGGGTTTGAATTCAGAGTGAACGTTAATTAAATATATCCCTGCCGCAATCAGCGGTTTGCTAATAAAGGAGTCTAATCATGGGATATTTAAACTCAGGCATCAGCAACAGCAATAGCGAGAATGCGAACAAAGCCGTACTCACTATTGAAGAAGAGGAAGTGTTAGCGTCCGCCTCGCAGGCGGATGAAGAGAGTCAGTCTGAGGACTAACATTTCAGCGGCACATTATTGTGCCGCTTTAATATGGACATTTATCATGACTATCCTGCCTGAAAGATCTGTCACCCTTACCCGGTCAAGAAACGCAATAGAGCGTTATTTTTCCCGACAGAATATTCAGATAAAAAATGACAACTTTGGCAATACGCTTTCAGCTACGGTTACGCTGTTAAACAGGGAAAGTGGCACCAAACCGATTTCTGGCTGCGGTAAAGGCTATGCAGAGGAAGCCAGTGTTGGTGCACTCTATGAAGCTTATGAACATTACAGAAGCTTTCCGGCACTCAGAGAGAAAAGCAGGTTATATCCCTTCGGGTCAGTCATTCAGCAGGCTGAACTTCGCGGGATGTTACCGTTGACTATTCTTGCGAAATCATCACCCGCCAAAATTGCAGCAGTGGAATTTACAGATAAAAAGGGTTGTGCGTCACTACTCTGGCCTCTTTTTTTAACGGATTGCGAATATTTCAGCCATATCATTCAGGGAGACACTACAGACTATAGCGCAGCGCGACGCTATACCAGTAATGCAGGTATCGCTGCGGGTTATGGTTTTACTGAAGCAGCGATTCACGCCATCGGAGAAATAATAGAGCGGCACTGCACAGGTATCCTGCTGGCAAAAACATTTTTCTATGGTACACAAAAAGAGGTTCGACTTGTTAATACGGATTCACTGCCCCCTGCAGCTGAAAAACTTTTCAATGATGCTCAGTCTGCTTTAGAGGATGAAATCAATATTATTGATGCCTCAGAACCGTCACTGCCTCCTGTTTATCTTGCTTACTGTAAGAGTAAGCCGCGCCTGGGGATAAACATCTACGGCGCTGGCTGTTCACTTTATGCTGACCATGCGGTTGCCCGGGCTATCAAAGAACTGGTCCAGCTGCATAAACTGGCCGATAATTTTACCTGCTTTACTGAGGAACTGGAAAAACACCAGCATAACCTGAGAGAGCATGAAAAATTATATCGCAGCCTTGTTGCCGATTTTGGCAGCCTCGCTTCTGTCAGCGTTGAGCTGCCAGAGAAACGCGCTGAACTGACTCTGCAAGAGCACCTTCACCGCCTGACAACCCTGTGCGAAATGGCCGGATTGCCTGTATGGCTTAAAGAAATAGACAGCGATCCTGCCGGCGTATCACTGGCCTGTGCCGTCATGCCCGGTATGGAGCGATTTGCCCTGGTCAGTTTGGGTAACGTCGTTATTCCCTGCCGAAGCTATCAGGATCAGATATGAGTAGAATAATTTACATCCGGGTCCCGAATCGGGAACGGCATGATATTTTTATCATGACAACCTCTGAATCAATTTTTGCCGGCATACGAAAGCCGTTAACCCACGTGGCTTACAGCATCATTGTTCCCGATATGATAAAAGGCCCGCTTATTTCGCTGGATGAAACCAAAGATGAAATAACCCTCGGCATCAGAGTGCCGGACAATCCGGCGTGGCGTGAAAAATTGCTTTCCCCCTGCCCGGATTACAATATCCACTTTCCCTGGCCGCCGCTGGATGATGAAGGGAATGAGGCTATATGCCCGGAATCATTCTGGGACCAGATGGCCGGCACACCGGAGAAGCTGGACATACAGGAAGCGCACTTCCGCCTGCATACCGTAAATCTGCTGCGTGAGATTGCTTTTCCCGGCTGCCGTGTATTTGACCCGGCCTGCTCTACCGGAACCTTTCTTGCCTCAGTAAAACAAAAGCTTCCCCGGCTAAACTACTTCGCTGCCGATCGCGCGGAGAAAATGGTTCTGAAGGCCAGGCAGCAGCTGCCGCAGGTTGTACAGAGCGATTTTATGCAATCCGGTGACCGTAACAGGTATGACATTATTTTTTGCCGCTTCGCCAATCATGAAGTGATAAGGCACGATCAGGCAGCTCCTGTTATCGATAAACTGATTACGCTGCTTAATAAGAAAGGGTATTTAATTATTTTTGGTCATACCCCTGTAAATTGTGATGTTAAAGATCATGTGCGGGGCAAAAACATTGCTCTCAAAATGACAAGCGGCTATAGCGAACGTTCGGCAGGTTTTTTCCAGTATTATCTATTACAGACACTTTGAAAGACCGCGCTGAGGCTACAGGCACGTGCGACATATCGCTTAGCATTAAGCATAAAATGCTGCAGTAGCGTCGTTGCTCTTTAAGCTGAATAACAGATTTTGCTTTAAGCAGTGATTACTAAATTTTCGATCAAAACTAATTCCAATCATTAGATACCCTGAATACATTAGCGATACTAAAATTTATTGTCAGGGATAATTGTGGATTCGCTAAGGAAATCAGTGACTGTCAGCGCGGTATCTGATGGCGTTCTGAGTAAAAGAACGCTCAAACTATGCAGATTGCTTAATGATAGCGATAAGCTGATCGATATTGCGCCGGCAACCGCTTTTCTCGATTTTTTGAAAGGCATGGAAGTCACGCATAGCGCCTACCAGCGCAGCGGTATTATCAAGAGCAAGCGTGCGCTGTTCCTTTATAACGAGGGCCTGCTTCACCCTGACAGCACCCTGTTTCTGGCGCGTAAAAAACAGGAGATCCTCGGCACAATCAGCGTGATTGCTCAGCGAAACCAGCAGCTGCCCTGCTCCCTGCTGTTTGGTGCAGAGATAGCCGCCCTCGGGCTGGAGAACCGGAAAGTCGTAGAGCTGGGTACGCTGTCGGTTAAGCAGACGCAACAGCAGGACAATCTGGTGTTTATGCTCTATCTCAGGATTATGATTTATACGATTTTTGTGGAGCAGGTAGACGATCTGCTTATTCAGGTTAAAGAGAACGTAGCGCCTTTTTATATGCGCAATTTCATGTTTACCCGGATAGGTAAAACCAAAAAACATCCTGAGTACAGCGATCTGAATGCAGTGTTATTGCGTCTCGACGTTAAGAAGATGCGGGAAAAAATCTATGAACAACAGTGCTACGGTGCCAATGGCTGGCAGCGTATTTTGTGCGAACTTGGACTGAACCGGCACTATCGAACCATCTGTGCTCAGTGCCGCAATGACCAGCGTTTCAGGCCGGATCCGCAGGATGCCGCTGTATATCGTTATCTCTGCTCGCTTCAGAGGTAAACTAAAGGCCACCGCAAGCCCTGTCAGGCGATATTGCTGCTGTGGCTGCAAAGGGTGTATTTATAGCAAAATAGTATGTTGTAACTAGGGAATCAAATCTTTCCGGTTAACGCTTAGAAACAGAATCCCTGTGCCGGGCCGCCTCCGTTCGCCGATGACCATCTACACTTATTTCACCTGAGATCCCCTGAAAACATGAGGTTAAGATGAGTCTGTTATTTAGCGCCACGAAACTGGGACAGCTCTCGCTGGAGAATCGCATTATTATTGCGCCCATGTGTCAGTACTCCGCTGAGGCGGGTAAAGCCACCGCCTGGCACCGTATCCATCTGGGGCAGCTCGCTCTGTCCGGTGCGGGCTTACTGATAATCGAAGCAACCGCCGTTGAGGATATCGGCCGCATATCGCCGGGCGATCTGGGGTTGTGGGACGATGAGACGGAGGCGGCACTGGCCAGCGTGCTGGAGGATATCCGTCCATGGGCAACCCTGCCAATAGGTATCCAGCTGGGTCACGCAGGTCGCAAAGCCTCCTGTGCCGTGCCGTGGGAAGGCGGCGAGCAGCTTTCGGCTCAACAGGGCGGCTGGCAGACGGTGGCTCCCTCCGCAGAGGCTTACCAGTCGGGCGAACAGGCGCCACACGCGCTGAGTAAAGAGGAGCTGATGCGCCTGAAACAGGCCTTTGTTGACAGCGCGCAGCGCGCGGTCCGCATCGGTATCGAACTGGTTGAACTGCATGCTGCCCATGGCTATCTGCTGCATCAGTTTCTCTCTCCGCTCAGTAACAAGCGCGATGATGAATATGGCGGATCGCTGGAAAACCGCATGCGCTATCCACTGGAAGTGTTTCAGGCGATACGCGATGCTCTGCCAGATTCAGTACCGGTGGGCGTGCGTATTTCAGCAACTGACTGGGTCGCAGGCGGCTGGGATAATGAGCAGTCTATTGCGTTCAGCCAGCAGCTGGCCGCCGCAGGCTGTGCTTATATTCACGTATCCAGCGGCGGACTGTCGCCCGATCAGGAGATCGATATCGGCCCAGGCTATCAGCTCTCTTTTGCGCGCGATATTCGCAAAGTGGTGGATATCCCGGTAATCGGTGTCGGACTGATAACCGATCCGCAGCAGGCGGAACAGGCTCTGCACACCGGTGATACGGACCTGATTGCGCTGGCGCGCGGCATGCTCTGGGATCCGCACTGGCCGTGGCACGCTGCCGCTGAGCTGGGCGCCACCGTTAAGGCTCCGCCGCAGTATCTGCGTTCAGAGCCGCACGGTCTGAAAGGCACTCTGGTACAGAACGGCAAGTGATCCATTGCGGCAGGCGCTCCGCCTGCCGCACCCTTCTGGGAAATTTCACAGATTGCGGCCAGCGTGAGGCGCTCCGGCCCTTAGCCTCTATGCTTCATTTCACGCATTCACATTAAAGGACGATGAAATGAAACCTCAACACCTTCTGCTTTCTGCTGTTTTACTTTGCACCGCTGGCGTCGCCGCGGCCGATACCATGAAAAACCCGGTGAGCGTGCACGTGCTCAACCTGCAGACCGGCATCCCCACCGCCGGCGTAAAAGTAGAACTGGATCAGAAAGCAGGCGATAACTGGACAAAACTGGCAGAAGCCACCACGGATGCGCAGGGGCGGATACCGGCACTCTATCCGAAAGATAAAATGGCGCAGTCAGGTATTTATCGCGTGGTGTTCAAAACCGGGGAGTATTATAAATCAGTTAATCAGCAGACTTTCTTTCCGGAAATTCCGGTGATTTTTAACCTTGAGAAAACCGATCAGCATTACCATATCCCGCTGCTGCTGAGCCAGTATGGCTATTCAACCTATCGCGGTAACTGATTGATAAAACGCGCTGGCGTCAGGCCAGCGCGTTCTCCTGTCAGCCTGGGCCAAATCGCGGCAACCACTCCAGCCAGCTCAGCAGCCACGCTACGATGTTCAGTCCCCCAAATAGCAGTACCAGCGTGATTGCCAGGGAGGATTTTTTATGCGTGGCGAAGCGCTTTTCTGCCCGTAATGCGAGCAAGGCCGGGATCGCTACCGCCCACAGGGTGGCAAACAATCCGGCATAGCCGATGGCCGCCACAAACCCGTGTGGCCAGACAATCGACGCCAGCAGCGGCGGCAAAAAGGTCAGCAGCGCCGTTTTCACACGTGCCCGGCGCGTATCGCCCTGCCCCATACGGTCGGCGATATAGTCGAACAATCCTGCGGTGACGCCAAGAAACGAAGCGATAACGGCAAAATGGGAAAAGAGCGACAGCATCAGGGTTAATGCCGGCACCTGCAGATGCGAGCCCAGCGCCGCCATCAGCGCGGCGATATCCCCGCCCTGCGCAACAATACCCGGAAACGCGCTGCGCGGCAGGTTTCCCATCGTGCTGACGATCCAGAACAGGTAGAGCGCAAGCGACATCAGGGTCCCGAGCAGCAGCGCACGCGCGATCCTGCGCCGGTCGCGATGGTAGTAGCTCACCAGCCCGGTGATATTGCCGTGATACCCAAAAGAGGCCAGGCAGAAAGGCAGCACGCCGAGCGCATAGGGCCAGTAAGCGCTGCCTTCTGGCGCTGGCTGCAGCAGTGAGGCGCTGTCAACCTGCATCAGGAGTCCGCCGAACAGCATAATAAGCAGCGCAATTTTTGCCACTACGCAGAAGGTCATAAGCCGGCTCACGCCACGCGTGCCGAGCAGCACGACCCCTGCAACCAGCAGCGTTAGCGCAATTTTCGCACCGGCCGCTGTCAGCGGCAGTCCCAGCTGATTAAGGGAGTGCTGATAGACCGGACCGCTGGCTGAAATGTAGGCGTAGGTCAGAATACCCAGTACAAACAGGATGCTTAACCCGTTGAGCCTTGCCCAGCCGCGTCCCAGCAGATCGCGCACCAGCGTGTCATAGCCGGCGCCGGCAGTATAGTGCAGGCTGACGCGCATAAACAGCAGGCCGGAGAGCAGCATCGCGCCCCAGCTGATAAACAGCAGCAGCACGCCCCAGCCAAACCAGCTTCCTGCCATAACCACAGGCAGCGTAAACATACCGGCACCCACAACGGTGCCACAGATGATCATAGCGCCCCACCAGACTGAGGGCTGGCGCGGCGTGAGTTGAGGTACTGACATTAAGACGACTCAGAAAATTAGCAAAGGCGGGATGATACACATCATGTACTAGTATGTAGAGTACAAAACGCAAAAACAGACTGGCAGGGTTGTAAGCAGATAATGACAGCAGCGCGCCTGCAGAGCAGGCGCGCAGTTCAGGCGGGGTTACTGATAAAAAGCCGGACGGGGTGGCATCGTAATCTGAACAATATCGCCACTCTTCTGAGCCGCGACGCAGGCGTCTGCCGCTACCGCCGCCGCATAACCATCCCAGGCAGAAGGCCCGGTCAGCTCATCGGCAAGCACATTGTTGATAAACGCCTGCAGCTCCACATCGTATGCATCGATAAAGCGCTTTTTCCAGTCGGTCAGGATGGCCACAGAGAGCGCTGCGTTACTGCGCGTCTGCACCGCCATAGGTTCCGGCAGCCGGGCAATGCCGCTTTCTCCGACAACTTCACACTGAATGTCATAGCCATACTGGCAGTTAACAAAAATTTCGACGTCGATGCGCGTGCCCTGCGCCGTTTCCAGCAGAACAATCTGCGGATCTTTCAGGTGTGAACTGGCGTGGCGCGTTTTGCGTGGCCAGATCACTTGCGCGCTGACGTAATCGTCATTCAGCAACCAGCGCAGCACATCCAGCTCGTGGATCAGCGTATCGGTAATCGCCATATCCGTGGTGTAACTGTCACCCACTTCCGGATTGCGATGCGCGCAGTGCAGCATCAGCGGCGTGCCAATCTCACCGCTCTCCAGCACCTGCTTCAGCGCGCGGTATCCGCTGTCATAAGGTCGCATAAAGCCGACCTGTACGCGTTTTTTACCGCCGGCCATCTCCGCTTCAACGATGTTCATACAGCCCTGCGCCGTCACTGCCAGCGGCTTTTCACAAAATACCGCCTTGCCCGCTTTGATCGCCGCCAGCACAAACTCTTCATGTGTGGGACCCCACGAGGTCACCAGCACGGCCTGTACGTCAGGCGCATTAATCAGATCGTGCGCACTGTCGTAGATCTCCGCCTGCAGCTGTAGCGCAGCTGCGACCTCTTCACACTGACGGCGGTCGATATCATTCAGCGCCACTACGCGCGCGTTCTGCAGCACCTGACTGCAGCGCCGGATATGTTCACGACCGATTGCACCGGTGCCAATTACGCCAATATTGAGTGTCATAGTCTGTTTCCTGAGCCGGTTGCGGTTAGCGGTTGAGATAGTCGATACTGCTGCGGATCTGCTGCTCAATCTCAGCAGCGCTCCAGCTCTCCATCACCGATGAGAAAGGCTCAAAGGCATAGATCCCGCGATACCCCATCTCTTCAAGGCGGGCTACCTGCTGCTTTGTCTGCAGTCTGTCATCGGCGCTGAGCATAATACGCTCTTCATCCGTCAGCTCTGCCGCCGGCCGCGTGTCGGTCACGCCGGACAGGTGAACCAGGCCAATCTCATGCACGTTAACGTGCCCGGCAAAGTCCGCTTCGGCACCTTCATAAAGATGATGATGGAAGGTATCCAGCACAATTTTGAACGGTACCCCGGCCTGTTTGATCAGCTGCTGCGCCTGCGCGGCAGAACGCAGCGAACTCTGCGGGAAGCCCAGCGGCTCAACCAGCCCCTGAATGCCATACTCCGCAAACAGCGGCGCCAGCGTTTGCAGCGCGTCGATGGTCTGCGCGTCGCTGACCGGCGTACCATCGTTGAGCGGACAGAGCACCAGCGCTCTGGCGCCGCTTTCAGCTGCGTCTTTCAGCAGGCCGCGGGTCTTTGCCAGCACCTCATCATTGAGCTGGTTAAACGGATAAACCGCATTGATCGTTTCGATAGTCAGATCGTGCTCGCGCGCCAGCGCGCTGACCTGCGCGCCGCTGAGATGGTCGGTCACGCTGCCGCTTTTCATGTCGTTGCGGATTTCAACCTTGTGCAGCCCCAGCTTTGCCACCAGCGCAAAAAATTCACTGATGCTCAGAGCGGGAGCAATTTTGCGATTAATACAGAGGCGGTCGCTGCTTAGTTTACCGGTCATATTCAGTCCTGATGCGTACGGGTTGGAAGGCAACTGAAGGGATACTAAAACATCAGGCTGAGCGGCTCCGCTGCTTCTTTGAGTGATTTACATCAGCCCCGTATCGTGCTGACTAAGCTCATATCAGCAGCCCTATTTTTTACCGCGCGGCAGCGATACCGCCAGCAGGCCCGCCACAATCAGTACTACGCCCGCCAGACTGCTCCAGCGAAAAGGCTCATGAAACCACGGCAGAACGACAGCAGCCAGCCAGACCAGTACGTAGCTCAGACTGAGTAGCGGATAGAGCTGACCGAGCGGCTGATAGCGCAGCGCGGCAATCCAGCAGAGCATCGATAACCCGTAGGCTGCAAGGCCGGCGCAGAGCATCAGCACAGGGAGCGTGCCGCCCTGCAGCAGCGCACTGAACGCGGGAAACTCCATCATCGCGCTGCGCAGCATCAGCTGCGCCAGCGTCACCAGCGCTACGCTTACGAGCGCCAGCCTGGTGCCTTTCATAGCTGACTCCCCATCAGCGCCACCCCCGCAACAATCAGCAGCGTGCCCAGCCACTGCTGCAGCGTATAGGCTTCGCGCCAGATCAGGCGTGCGGCTGCCGCCACCAGCACAAAGTTAAGGCTGAGCATCGGATAGGCCTGGCTGACCGGCACACTGCGCAATACCAGCAGCCAGAGCAGCATCGCCGCCCCCAGCAGCAGCAGGCTGAGCGCGACCCAGAGCGCCATACGCCTGCCGCCTGACGCCATCAGCGCGGCCTGCTTCTGACAGAGCTGGGCTGCACAGCTGAGCAGGCTGACCAGAACAATCAGCAGCAGATTCATGGCGCGCGACGGTAGCTGTAATAAACCAGCCGTCCCTGCTGCCAGACATCATCCGGCACCGGCAGCATCGCATCCGGCGTTTTCTGCCCGGCCTCCAGCATCAGTACCAGTGCGACACCACCCTCTCTGCGCCGGACGCGCAGCCAGTCGGCAAACTCCGCTCCGGCAACATAGCGCTTTCGGGCATCGGCATAGCTGAGACCATACTCCAGCTCGCCTTTTCTGCTGTAAAAAAAGATATCGCTGCGTTTGAGCTGCCAGGCGATCGCCGAGGCGACGCCGGGATTATCCGCCAGGATAAAGCGGCTCTGCGCAAGCCGCTCCTCTATGTGGCGGACAAAGTTCTGCGGCTGTTTGGCATCCCGTATCCGGTCGGGAATGGCAAATCCCACCAGCAGCGCCAGCGCCAGCGGGCAGAGCGCCGCCAGCTGCCAGCGCCCGGTGCGCAGACTGACACCTGCCGCCAGCGCCCAGCCGGTAAAAGCGAGCGCAGCCAGAGCAGCACGCAGCTTCTCGTCGCTGCTGTAGAGCGGCCGGTGTGCCAGCCCCCACGGTGCCAGTACGCTTATCACCGCCAGCGCGGTCAGCGCGCCAAACAGCAGGTTAATCAAGCCGTTAAACCGCAGCGCGGTGCTTAAGCGTGCGCTGTTTCCTGATGCATAACCTGCTATCAGCAGGCTCAGCGGAGCAAAACAGGGCAGGATATAGGTTGGCAGCTTGCCTTTTGCAATACTGAAAAACAGCAGCGGCAGCAGGACCCAGCTCAGTAAATAGAGCACGCCTGCCTGCTGGCGACGCTGCTGCCAGCCGCTTATCAGCGCGCCGGGCAGCAGCCCCAGCCAGGGCAGCGTGCCCGCAACCAGCACCGGCAGGTAATACCAGAAAGGCGCTTTGTGCTGCGCATTTTCTTCAGCAAAACGCTGAATATGCTCAACCCAGAAAAAATAGTGCCAGAAATCTCCCGCCTGCTGCGCTATCGCCAGCGCCCACGGCAGGCTCAGCAGTACTGCGCTCAGCAGCGCCAGCGGCCCCCAGCGTAGCAGTTCCGTGAAGCGGCGCTGCCACACCATCCACGGCACAATCGCCAGCACCGGAACCGCGAGCGCCAGGAAGCCTTTGGTCATAAACCCCATGGCGCAGGCCGCACCCAGCAGCAGATAGCCGGAGAAGCGCTGCCGGAATGTGCATGCCTGAGCCGCGTACCAGAAGCTGCACATCGCTCCCGTCAGCCACAGCAGCAGAACAGGGTCCAGCACCGCATAAGTGCCGATTCCGTAAACCAGCAGCGAGGTCAGAAAAACGGTGCTGGCCAGCAGGGCGACGTTGCGGCTGGCAAACATCTGGCATCCCAGCCAGAAAATCAGCAGGCCGCTGCATAGCGTGCTGAACAGCGCGCCGGCGCGGACGCCAAAATTAGTGTGTCCGAACAGCAGCTGGCCCAGATTATTTATCCAGTAGCCGGCGACAGGTTTTTCAAAATAGCGCAAATCAAAAAAGTGCGGCACAACCCAGTTGCCGCTGACAAGCATCTCGCGGCTGATCTCTGCATAACGCAGCTCATCGGGCTGCCACAGATCGCGAAACGGAACCGGCAGCAGATAATAGAGCGCAAACAGCATCAGCAGCAGCGTAATTTTGGTGCCTGTACGCATCAGAACTCCCTGATTAGTTTTCTGCCTGACAGCCCAGCCACCCTTCCCGACCCGCAATCCGGCCGCGTATCACAGGCGCGCGCGGCAGAGTGGAGAGATCGGCAGGCAGAAGCTCGCTGAGCGGACAGAAGTGAATACCGGCCTGCCGGGCGCGATCGAGCAGGTTGCTAAAGGCGTCGCGCGCGGCGATCCCCTCAACTTCGGCATGAATGGTGTAAACCGCGGTGCCCGCAGCGTGCTGCATGCGCTCAAGGATAAAATCGTTGAAGCGCGCAGCACTCACCTGTTGCCCTACCACTTCATCCCAGGTAGGCAGCGTGACCGGGATCTGTACTGTGCCTTCTGTACCGTCCGGTAGCAGCGGGATAAACGGGCCGCTGCCGCGGCAGTCGCTGTTGTACCGAAAATGGAAAGGTTCTTTTGCAGCAATAATCCGGCTGTCTGCCCGCCAGCCGGCAACGGCTGAACAAGTGACGGCGTCACCTGTCAGCGCTTCCAGCATCTGCCTGCCCCGCCCGATCTCCTGCGCCAGCCGCTGTTCTGACCAGACGCCTGCCCAGGTTTGCCAGGCGAAGTGATCCCAGGCGTGCAGGCCAACCTCATGATGATCGGCGGTGGCGCGAATAATGTCCGCCTGGCCGCGCCCGATTTGGCGTCCTGGCCAGGCGGTACCGGCCAGCAGAATATCCCAGCCATAGAGCGATGCCGCCCGCGAGCGCACCATTTTGTGAAAAAAGTGCGGCTTAAGCAGGCGCCAGATATGGCGCCCCATATTG
>Ga0209370_1001762_pt1 | contig 17892 bp, 18 predicted proteins | sample AgamicAtPrz_FD_187164 | JGI IMG/M metagenome (GOLD analysis project Ga0209370, IMG submission 187164) | Agave microbial communities from Guanajuato, Mexico - At.P.rz (SPAdes) (version 2) | ecosystem: Host-associated > Plants > Phyllosphere > Phylloplane/Leaf | place: Guanajuato, Mexico... | reverse complement strand
TCGCAGGTGCGCGTGCTCGCAGAGATCGGCCTGGAGAAGATCCTCGCCACCCTCGAGGCCGAGCGGCCCGACTTCTGCGTCATCGACTCGATCCAGACGCTCTACTCCGAGCAGCTGTCCTCGGCGCCCGGCTCGGTCGCGCAGGTGCGCGAATGCGCCGCCCAGCTCACCCGCACCGCCAAGGCCAGCGGCTGCGCGATGGTGCTGGTCGGCCACGTGACCAAGGAAGGCGCGCTGGCCGGGCCGCGCGTGCTGGAGCACATTGTCGACACCGTCCTGTACTTCGAGGGCGACACCCACAGCAGCTACCGCCTGGTGCGCGCGATCAAGAACCGCTTCGGCGCGGTCAACGAGATCGGCGTCTTCGCCATGACCGAGAAGGGGCTGAAGGGCGTCACCAATCCGAGCGCGATCTTCCTGTCCACGCACGGCGACCCAGTGCCCGGCTCCTGCGTGCTGGTGACGCTGGAGGGCACGCGCCCGATGCTGGTGGAGCTGCAGGCGCTGGTCGACGGCGGCGGGCCGAGCCCGCGCCGGCTGTCCGTCGGCCTGGAGCGCGACCGCCTGGCGATGCTGCTGGCCGTGCTGCACCGCCATGCCGGCGTGGCGACGATGGACCAGGACGTGTTCGTCAACGCCGTCGGCGGCGTGCGCATCAGCGAGCCGGCCGCCGACTTGGCGGTGCTGCTGGCGATCCAGAGCTCGCTGCGCGGCAAGCCGCTGCCCAAGGGCTTCATCGCCTTCGGCGAGGTCGGCCTGGCCGGCGAGGTGCGCCCCGCGCCGCGCGGCCAGGAACGGCTCAAGGAGGCGGCCAAGCTGGGCTTCTCCGTGGCCGTGGTGCCCCAGGCCAACGCGCCGAAAAAGCCGATCGAGGGCCTGAAGGTCCACGCCGTCGCGCGCATCGAGGACGCGATCGAGATCCTGCGCGGGATGTGAGGACAATCGCTCCCTCGGGCGGCGCCGATTCCGCTGCCCGGAACCTCCCGCCGTTCCCGCCCCCATCCTTCCCCCTTCGGAGTTCCCCCGCATGAACCGCCTCGCCGGCATCGTCCTCGCCCTCGCCGCCATCGCCGCCGGGACCTTCTTCTTCGGCTGGAAGGGCGCGATCCTGGGCCTGTCCTGTGTCGTCTTCTTCCTGCTGCTGCAGTTCTCGCAGCTGATGCGCGTGATGCGCACGGCGCAGAACTCGCCGCTGGGCCATGTCGCCAGCGCCGTGATGCTGCAGTCCAAGCTGCAGGCGGGCATGAAGCTGATCGACCTGATCCGCATGTGCCGCTCGCTGGGCGTGAAGGTCGACACCGACACCTACCGCTGGACCGATGCCGGCGGCGACGCCGTCGACGTGGTCATGGCGCGCGGCGTGGTCGCGCGCTGGACGCTGATCCGCGCCCAGCCCGCGCCGGCGCCCTCCCCCGCCGACACCCCGGCCGCATAAAATCCGCGACTTCGCAGCACGGGGCGCCTCCGCGACCCGCCTTGGCCTCAAAGGAAGACCCATGTCTCTGGACGATCGCGACGGCAAGATCTGGATGGACGGCGAGCTGGTGGACTGGCGCGACGCCAAGATCCACGTCCTCACCCACACGCTGCACTACGGCTGCGGCGCCTTCGAGGGCGTGCGGGCCTATCAGACCCCCGCCGGCACGGCCATCTTCCGGCTGCGCGAGCACACCGAGCGCCTGTTCAACAGCGCCAAGATCCTGCGCATGAAGCTGCCGTTCTCGATCGAGCAGGTCGAGGAAGCGCAGAAGGCGGTCGTGCGCGAGAACCAGCTCGCCAGTTGCTACCTGCGCCCGCTGACCTGGATCGGCAGCGAAAAGCTGGGCGTCAGCCCCAAGGGCAACAAGGTCCATCTGATGGTCGCCGCCTGGGCCTGGGGCGCCTACCTCGGCGAGGAAGGCCTCAAGCGCGGCATCCGCGTCAAGACCTCGAGCTACACGCGCCACCACGTCAACATCACGATGACGCAGGCCAAGACGGTGTCCAACTACACCAACTCGATCCTGGCCAACATGGAAGCCACCGAGGACGGCTACGACGAGGCGCTGCTGCTGGACGCCTCGGGCTTCGTCTCCGAGGGCGCGGGCGAGAACGTCTTCATCGTCAAGAACGGCGTCGTGTACACGCCGGACCTGTCGGCCGGCGCGCTCAACGGCATCACCCGCAACACCATCTTCGCGATCTGCGAGGACCTGGGCCTGAAGCTGGTCGAGAAGCGCATCACCCGCGACGAGGTCTACATCGCCGACGAGGCCTTCTTCACCGGCACCGCCGCCGAGGTCACGCCGATCCGCGAGCTCGACCGCCTGGAGATCGGCATCGGCAGCCGAGGCCCGATCACCGAGAAGATCCAGGCGGCCTTCTTCGACATCGTGGGCGGCCGCAATCCCAAGTACGCCCACTGGCTGACACCGGTCTGAGCGGACCGGCCCGCAGCCGCCAGCATTTCCCGCAAGCCTTCCAGAACAAGATCATGAGCGCCAACACCACCACGCCCAAGGCCACCGTCGAAGTCACCGCGCAGGACCTGCAAGGTCCTGGCGTCGTCTTCTGCCCCAACCCCAGGATGCCGCTGTGGAGCAACCACCCGCGCGTCTACATCGACCTGAGCCACGCCGGCGAGGGCGCCTGCCCCTACTGCGGCACGCTCTACAAGCTCAAGGCTGGCGAGGCCCTGCCCTCCGGCCACTGAACGCCGGCGCCGCGGCCCGCTGAACAAGGAACTGCCCATGGTGCGCAAGCCTCAGACCGCCCTGTTGCTGGCCTCCCCCGAGGACACCGAAGCGCAGTTCTACGAGGCCTTGCAGGCCGGCGACCTGGAGCGGCTGATGGCCGTCTGGGGCGACGAGGACGAGGTTTGCTGCGTGCATCCGGGCGGACCGCGCGTGGTCGGCGCGGCGGCGATCCGGGCGAGCTTCGAGGAGATCTTCGCGCGCGGATCGGTGCCGGTGCACCCGGAGTGCCAGCGCAAGCTGGTCGCCGGCGAGACCGCGATCCATCAGGTGCTGGAGCGCGTCGAGTTCACCGACGAGGACGGCACGCAGAGCGCCTGGGTGGTCGCCACCAATGTCTACCTGAAGACCGCGCTGGGCTGGCGCCTGGTGGCCCACCACGCGAGCCCGGGCACGTCGCAGGACGTGAAGCAGGAGTTGTCGATCGTGTCCGTCGGCGCCCCGACCACCCTGCACTGAGAGGTCCGTTCATGCAGTACCAGGCGCCTCCCTGGTTGCCCGGAGGCCATGCCCAGACGATCTGGCCCGCGCTGTTCGCGCGGCGCTACGAAGGTCCGCCGCCGCAATTCCGCCGCGAACGCTGGCAGACGCCGGACGGCGACTTCGTCGACGTCGAGCACCTGATCGAACCGGCCACTGCGGCGCCCGGCGGCCCGCCGGCGGAGCGCCCGCTGCTGGTGCTGTTCCATGGCCTGGAAGGCTCGGTCGAGAGCCAGTACGTGCAGGCCTTCGCCGCGGTCGCACGGCAACGCGGCTGGGCCTTCGCGATGCCCTACTTCCGCGGCTGCTCGGGCGAGCTCAACCTGGCGCCGCGCGCGTACCACTCCGGCGATTACGTGGAGATCGGCTGGATGCTCGAGCAACTGCGCGCGTCGCATCGCGGGCCGATGGTGGCCGCGGGCGTCTCGCTGGGCGGCAACGCGCTGCTGCGCTGGGCCCAGGAGGCCGGCGAGGAGGCCGGAAAGACGGTGAAGGCGGTGTGCTCGATCTGCTCGCCGGTGGACCTCACCGCCGCCGGCCATGCGATCGGCAAGGGCTTCAACGGGCTGGTCTACACGCGCATGTTCCTGCGCACGATGATCCCCAAGGCGATGAGCAAGCTCGCGCAGCATCCGGGCCTGTTCGACGGCGAACGGATGCGCCGCGTGCGCAATCTGCATGAGTTCGACAACCTGTTCACCGGCCCGCTGCATGGCTTCCGGGACGTCGACGATTACTGGCTGCGGGCCTCGGCCAAGCCGCACCTGGCGCGGATCCGCGTGCCGGCGCTGGTGCTGAACGCGCGCAACGACCCGTTCGTGCCGGCACGCAGCCTGCCGGAGCAGGGCCATGTCGGCGCGCACGTCACGCTGTGGCAGCCGCGCGAGGGCGGCCATGTCGGCTTCCCGTCGGGCCGGCCCCCGGGCCATGTGCGGACGATGCCGCAGCGGGTCACCGACTGGCTGGCGAAGCGGCTCTGAGCCGCGCGGACGAGCAAACGGGAGACGCGATGGATGCGATCGTCGAAGCGGCGCTGAAGAAGTGGCCCAACGTGCCGCATTGCTACGGCTGGCTGGCGCTGGACGCGCGCGGCGACTGGTACATGCGCGACGAGCGCATCCAGGCCGCAGGCCCGTTCCCGGCCGTGAAGGGCAGCCGCATCGTGCACGACAAGCTGATCGGCTTCATCGACCGCAATTACGGCGTCGACGGCCAGGGCGCCTGGTTCTTCCAGAACGGGCCGCAGCGGGTCTACGTGCAACTCGAGGCGGCGCCCTGGATCTGGCGCCTGCAGCCGGACGGCCGGGTGCTGAGCCATACCGGCCGTGAGGCGCGCGTCGACGGCGCGGTGCTGGACGAGGCGGACCGGCTGTTCCTCGAGACCGACCTGGGCCTGGGCCTGGTGCACACGCAGGACATGGGTCCGGCGGCGGACACGCTCGAGGCGGGGCGCTGGACGATGTCCAAGGCGACGCACGCCGAACTGGTCGCCCGGCACGGGGTGGTGCTGGCGCCGCTCGATCCGAAGGGCGGCCACGGCGAGGGCGAGGGCGGCAAGCCCTGACCCCGCGCGGGCGCTCGCCGCGCCGGTCGCCGGGTGCACATGAAAAAGCCGACCCTCGGGTCGGCTTTCTTGGTTCGGGGGACTCCGCTTACTGCGAGGCCGCCGAGGCACCGGCCTCGGCGCCGGAGGCCGCGGCGGCAGGCGCCTTCGGCTCGTCGAACTTGGCGCCGCCCTGGTTGGCCATGTAGACCACGGCGCGGGAGATCTCGAAGTCGGAGAAGTCGCCGCCGCCCTGCGGGCCCATGTTGCCCTTGCCCTTCAGCGCCGAATGCACCAGCGCGTCGAAGCCGCTCTTCACGCGCGGGCCCCAGGCGTCGTGGTCGCCGAGCTTGGGGGCGCCCGCGGCGCCGGTGGCGTGGCAGGCCGAGCACTGCGCCTGGAAGACCTGCTCGCCGGTCTTCATCGACGCGGGGTTGGACAGGTCCTTGAGCTCGATGGCGCCCACGCGCTGGATGCGGGCCGCGACAGCCTCTTCTTCCAGGCCGGTGGAGCCGGCGGCGGGCTTGATCTCGCTGGAGACGTAGTTCGCGAGCATCACGATGATCACGATCGGGATCACGAACGCGAAGAAGACCGCGGCGATCAGTTGCTTGGGGGTCTTGATCGGGCCCTCGTGGGCGTCATGACCGTCGGCGTGCGTGTCCTGGGCGTTGGCGTGGTCCTGGGTTCCGCTCATGAATTCCTCGTGGATCGAATCGAATACGGCAGAAGCGAGTCCGTGTCTCCGGGCCCGCCGCATGGCGCCGGGCCCTTCGGAAACCGGACCGGGGAACAGCAAATCGGCGCAGTATAGCCAGCCCCCTGACGCCCCACCCTGGGGCTTTCGTCAAGGTCGAGACCTGTCCCCCGCGCGACCCGCGGCGCCCACGCGGGGCCCAAGCGGCGCCCGATCGCGAGGTGTTTTGGCGACGCGGCTCAGAACGAGGCTAGAATGCGCGCTTCCCATGGCGACCGTGGTGAAGTGGATATCATTGGGCCCTCCGAAGGCCTAGTCGCAAGTTCGATTCTTGCCGGTCGCACCAAGAACACAGAGAAGCCGGTTGTCACGCGTGTGGCAACCGGCTTCTGTCTTTCCAGCCTCGGCGGCGATGAGGATCTGGGTCCCCACCGGCCGCCGTCAATGGCGGGACGTCACTTCGACTCGGGCATCGCCGAGGAGTGGTGATGGGCGATCAGCCACTGGCCGTTCTTCCATTCGTACACATAGGTGTAGCGCGCCTTGACCACGTTGCCGTTATCGAAGCGGAAGGTGTAGGTGCCGACGTCCTGCGCGACGTTGCAGCCCAGCTTGATCGTGCGCTTGTCGATGGCGCCTTGCGGGCTGTTCTTCAGGAACTTGACGAAGTAGTCGCGGATCTCGGCGGGCGAGGTGCGCGGCTCGTTGGTGACCGTGGGCAGCAGCACCGCGTCGGCGGCGTAGTTGGCGACAACCTTGTCCGGATCCTTGGTCGCGAGCGACGCGTTCCAGCGGTCGAAGAGCGCGGCGATCTGCGCCCTGTCCGCGGCCGCGCACTGCGCAGGGCCCGCGGCGACGCGGTCCTGCGCGATGGCCGGCGCGGCGGCGGCAAGGGCGATCGCGGCCAGCGCGCCACCGAGGGCGCGGCGGCCGATGGTGGTGGAGAGTTCGCCGGAGCGGACGGAAGCAGTCATGGTCGGGTTCCAGTTCAATCGTTGACGAAGGCGCCTGAGGGCGCCGCACAAGAGATGCTTCTTGTGTGTGATCGATTCTGGAAAGCGCGCATGAACCGGCGCGTCGAACGTGATGAACTGCCGATGAGCGCCAGATGAACCGAGGATGAACAGCGCCGCCGGCGTCAGATCAAGCCGGTCAAGCCGGAGCGTCGTCGAGCCGGTAGCCCAGTCCCCGCACCGTCTTGAGCAGGGGCAAGCCGTGCCCCTCGTCGATCTTGGCGCGCAGCCGGCGCACGTAGACGTCGACGATGTTGGTCAGCGGATCGACGTTGACGCCCCAGACGTTGGACAGGATGCGCTCGCGGCTGAAGAGCCGGCCGGGCGCGCTCATCAGCAGCTCCAGGAAAGCGAGTTCCTTGGCGGTCAGCGTCAGCGGCCGCCCGGCGCGGCTGGCCTGCATCCGTTCGCGGTCGAGCACCAGGTCCGCGACCTGGAGCGTGGCCGCCTCGACGCGCTGCTCGCGGCCGCGCCGCTGCAGCGCGACGATGCGGGCCAGCAGTTCCTCGAAGTCGAAGGGCTTGGTCAGGTAGTCGTCGGCGCCCAGGCGCAGGCCGCGGACCTTGTCGCCGGTGCTGTCCATCGCGGTCAGCATCAGGATGGGCACGTGACAGCCCTCGGCGCGCACGGTCTGGCACAGGTCCAGGCCGTTGAGCCCCGGCAGCATCAGGTCGAGGATGACCAGCCCGTGGTCCCCGCCGCGCACGCGCGCGAGGCCGTCGGGGCCGGTCGCGGCGACCTCCACCGTGAAGCCCTCGGCGGTCAGGCCGCGCGAGAGGAAGTCGGCGATGCGGGGATCGTCCTCGATGACGAGCAGGTGTCGGTTCATTGGGGGAGCTCGGAACGACGTGGAGGTCGGGGGGGCGAAGTGTCAGGCGGGCTGGGAGAACGGCAGCAGCAGGCGCACGGTGGTGCCGATGTCGACGCGGCTGTCGATCTCGATGTGGCCGCCATGCGCGTCGAGGATCGCCTTGGCGATGGACAGGCCGATGCCGGTGCCGTCGGCGCGGTGCCGGCGCGCGCGCTCGCCGCGGACGAAGCGCTCGAAGACCTGGCTGATCTCCTCCGGCGCGATGCCAATGCCTTCGTCGCGCACGCTCAGCGCGATGTCGTCGCCGCGCAGGTCCCAGGCCACGCGCACGGTGCCCTGCGGGCGCGAGTAGCGGATCGCGTTGTCGATGACGATGAGCAGCGCCTGGCGCAGGCGGATCGGATCGGCGTGGATCTCCAGGCCGTCGGGAATGGGGGCCGCCTCGATCCGCTGCCGGTGCGTGGCGGCCAGGGTCTGGGCCTGCGCGATCGCCTCCTCCATCAGCGTGGCGAGCGCGACGCGCTGCGGCGCGATGTCGAGCTCATCGGCTTCGGCCCGCGCGACCAGCATCAGGTCGTCGACGAGCCCGGTGAGCTGCTTCACCGCCGAGACGATGCGGCCGAGCGCGAGCCGGTAGTCCTGCGCCGGCAGCGCGGCGGCGCGCAGCGCGATGTCGGCCTCGCCGCGGATCACGGTGGCCGGCGTGCGCAGTTCATGACCCAGGTCGGCGAAGAGCTGCCGCCGGCGCTGGTCCAGCCGCTGCAGCCGCTGATGCGCCTCCTCGAGTTCGTGGGTGCGCGCGCGCACTTGTTCCTCGAGTTGACGGCGCACCGCCTCGGCGGCCTCGCGATGCAGCTGGAGCTCGTGCGCCATCGCGTTGAAGTGCGCGGCGACGCGGCCGAACTCGTCGCTCGACCGGACGGGGATGCGATGTTCGAGCCGTCCGGCCTGCAGCGCCTGGGTGCCTTCGAGCAGCGCGTCGAGCGGCCGCTTGAGCCGCCGGCTCAGGTGCAGGTACAGGCCGGTGGCCAGCACGAAGGTCAGGCCCACCATCACCACCGCTCTCAGGCGCAGGCGGCGGATGCCGTCCTCGGTGGCCGCGCGGGCGATGGGCACGGCGCGGCGCTGGCCCTCGATGGCGCCATTGAGCAGGTCGCGCAGATCGCGGCCGTGGGCCATGTCGAAGACCTGGTTGAGTTCGCGCCAGACCGCGTCGAAGCCGGTGCCGTCGGCATGGGGCTGGAGCTGGCGCAGCTGGCTGCGCAGCTGCGCGATGTGGGCGCCGAGCAGATCGCTGATGTCGACCAGGCGTGTGACCCCGTCGGGGATGGCGCCGCCATCGCGCGCGGAGATCTCCTGCCAGGACTCGAGGTGGCGCCGCGACATCTGCGCCAGCCGCCGGGCGCTGGCGTCCATGGCGTCGAGCAGGCGTTCGCGCGTGGCGTCCTGGGCGCCGGCGCCCATGACCTGCTGGGCGGCCCAGTTGCGCAGGCGCTGCTTGTTGGCGGACAGGTCGAGCAGCTCGGAGAGCAGGTCGCTGGTCAGGCGGCTGTGGGCGGCATAGCTGTCGACGCGGATGGCGCCCCAATGGACGAAGGCCGCCTGCGCGCAGACCAGCGCCAGCATGGCGGCCAGGGCCAGCGTCAGGCGGAGTCGGTACATGCGGCGCGATTCTAGAAAGCCTGGCCGCGACACCGGCGCTGTTCATCTGCGGTTCATGTCGGCGCGCCCAGGGGGACCACCGCGGAGCCCTCCGTTGGGGGAGAGAAATCGCAGATTCGCTCATTCGAATGCCGTCATTTGTGCGATTGATGCGCGAAGCCAAATGCCTAGAGTGCCTCAGCTCTGCGCTCGACGATGGGGCCGCAACGGGACATCGCACGCGAGCTTGCTATCGCCATGGAGGTCGGGAAATGGACTTGCTGAGGGAGAACTGGATCCGGTTTGTCTACGGATTGGCGAGCGTCTGCATCGTGGCGGCCGCCTACCACTATCGCGTCGAAGTCCTCTCGGACAAGGACAGCTTTGACCGGTTCAGTTACATCGGCGGCGTCGCCACCTCAGGCGCACCACCTCCGACATACAGCAGCGCACCCTGAAGGTGAAGCGCGACCTCGAAAAACTCATCTCCGGAAGGACGGCCTCCGATGTTTCCTGAAAAGATTCGACGCTTCGTGTCCCAACTCACCCAGCGGACGGAGTCCGGCGAGCTGGTCTGGCGATACGATTACTACGACGCCGTCTTCTGCACCGGGCCCGACTTCTCCGCCAAGCTCCTGTACGCCATGAACGCGCGCGACTCCTGCACGCAATTCACATTCTTCTATCGGGACGCGGAGGACAACGACTACGAATTCATCGCGCAGAGCGATGCCCGTGACCCGACCGACTACCAGCTCGCAGGTCAGCTCTTCGATACGGCCCGCGCGAGCGGGCTCGCGCTCCCTTACTCCTACTGAATGGGCGCGGCTGCCCAAAGGGGAAACGCCGGCCTCAAGCCAACCTGAACACCGCGATCGCCGCCGACAGCCGCTGCGACTGGTCCTTGAGGCTCTCCGCCGCCGAGGCCGCCTGCTCGACCAGCGCGGCGTTCTGCTGCGTCATCTGGTCCAGGTGCCCCACCGCCGCGTTGACCTGGTTGATGCCGTCGCTCTGCTCCTGCGACGCCGCCCGGATCTCGGCAATGATGTCCGTCACCCGCTGCACGCTGGTGACGATGTCCGTCATCGTCGTGCCGGCATCGCTCACCAGCCGCGAGCCGGATTCCACCCGGTCCACGCTCGTCGCGATCAGCCCCTTGATCTCCTTGGCCGCCGCCGCGCTGCGCTGCGCCAGCGAGCGCACCTCCCCCGCCACCACGGCGAAACCGCGCCCCTGCTCCCCCGCCCGCGCGGCTTCGACCGCCGCGTTCAGCGCCAGGATGTTGGTCTGGAAGGCGATCCCGTCGATCACGCCGATGATGTCCGCGATGCGCCGCGAGCTGTCGCTGATCTCGCCCATCGTCGCCACCACCTGGCCCATCACCGTGCCGCCGCGCTGCGCGGTCTCCGCCGCCGAGCTCGCCAGCTGGTTCGCCGTCAGCGCCGCGTCCGCGGTCTGGCGCACCGTGCCGGTGAGCTGCGTCAGCGAGGCCGCCGCCTGCTGCAGGTTGGACGCCGTCTGCTCGGTCCGGGCCGACAGGTCCATGTTGCCGCTGGCGATCTCCGCGCTGGCCGTGCCGATGCTGTCCGTGGAGCCGCGCACCTCGCCGATGAGCTGCAGCAGCGCGCCCTGCATCGTGTCCAGCGAACGCAGCAACTGCCCCGTCTCGTCGTTGCCGCCGCCCTGGATGCGCGCCGTCAGGTCGAAGCGCGCGATCGCATCGGCCACCTCCGCGGCCTGGCCCAGCGGCCGGGTGATCGAGCGCGTCAGCCACAGCGCCAGCGCGCCGCCCGCCACCAGCGCCACGAGACCGAAGACCACCAGCGCGACGCGCGCGCGCTGATTGGTCTCCGCGAGCGACTTCATCACCGCGTCCAGCTGGTCGCGCTGCTGCTGCACGACCTGGCGGATGCCCTCCTTGTAGTCCTGCGCCGCGGCCTGGAAGCGCTCGTCGAAGATCTGCCTGGCGCGGGCCATGTCGCCCTGCTTCTTCGCTTCGGTGATGCTGTCGCGCAGCGTCAGGTAGTTCTTGCGCAGCGCCGCGATCCGATCGAACTGCGCGCGCTCTTCGGGCGTGGTCAGCAGCTTGTCGAGCTTCTCCTGCAGCTCGGTGGAGATCTTCGTCGACTCGGCGGCAGCCGGCGCGAAGAAGGTCGCGAGGGCCGGGTCCGCGCTGACGGCGATGGCGGTCGTGCGCGTGACGCCGTTGAACACATTGCGGAACCAGTCGGAGGCGACGCGCTCGGTGACGATGGCGTCGTCGTACATCGCGGCGGTGCGCGCTGCGACGCGGCTCAAGCCCCAGTACCCCAGCGCCGATCCGATCAGCGCGATCACCAGCACCCCAGCCTGCACGAGCGCCAGGCGCCGTCCGATGGACCCTCGGGCGGACAGATTGGACTTCATGGTTGTGTCTCCTCGGGCGCGGGCCCGAAGGGAGATCGAGCCCCAGCGCGTCCGAGGATGTTGTCACGGCCTCCGGCTCGCCGCCAGCACCGCCCCCTCGGAAGCGGTGCCCGCGGCGGCCCGCCTCACTGCTGCGGCTGGCGGGCGCGTTCGCGCTCCTTGTCCTCCTCGCGGCGTTCGTCGGGCTTGCGCTCGTCGGGGCGGTGGCCGGGGTGCGCCTGGGCGGCGCTGGCGGCAGGACGGCGCGGGGGCGCGGCACCCTCGCGGCCTTGCTGAGCCTGACGTTCCTCGCGCTGATGCTGGGCCTCGCGTTCGTCGCGCGGGTCGCGGCCATGCGGGCGCTCGGCCGCCGCGGCGCGAGCCCGCTCCTGCGCAGCCTGTTCGCGGGCTTGCTGGTCACGGGCCTGCTGATCCCGCGCTTGCTGATCCCGGAACTGTTGCTGGCGCGCCTGCTCGCGCGCTTGCTGCTCATGCGCCTGCTGATCGCGCAGCTGCTGCTCACGGGCTTGCTGCTCATGCATCTGTTGCTCATGCATCTGCTGCTCGTGCATCCGCTGATCTCGCGCCTGCTGATCTCGCGCCTGCTGATCTCGCGCCTGCTGGTCGCGCGTCTGCTGGTCGCGCACCTGTTGATCACGCATTTGTTGATCACGCGCCTGCTGCTCTCGGGCCTGTTCCCGCGCCATGTCCGGTGCTGGCCGCTGCGGCGGTGTCATCGCGGGCTGAGGCGGTCCGCCCTGGACGCGAGTCATCTGCGCTGCCGGCAAGGCGGCGGGGTGTCCCGGCGTGTAGGCGGGAATCGGCGTCGCGCTCGCGGGCACGGGTGCCTGGGCATGGACGACGGCCGGCATCGCCGCGGCCAGGTGCGCCGCCGCCGGCACGTTGCCCTGGAAGGGCTTGCCGTTCGCGGTCGCCCCGGCGGGCGCGACGATCGTCACGTTGGTGATGTTCGTGACGTTGTTGGTGACGTTGTGGACGTTGGCGACGTTCGTCGTGTTGTGCACGTCGACGTTGTTGATGGTCGTGTTGTGCGAATCAACGTTGTTGATCGTCGTGTTGTTGTGCTGGATGCGCATGCCGATGTTGGTGACCGGCGGCGCGCTGACGACCACCGCGGGCGGCGTGCCGATCGGCGCCGGCACGATCAGGCCGGCGCGCGATCCGGGCGGCGGCGGCACGAACACGCCCATCGGGCCGACCGGCCGGGCGCCGCCGCCGATGGCGATCTCGACCGACAGGTGCAGGCTCGGGGGCGGCGGCACGAAGGCCACGCCATGCGCGGCCCAGAAGCCGGACACGAACACGACCGCCCCGTCGCGGTGCTCGTAATAGGGCTGGACCCAGACGTAGTCCGGCCGCGGCGGCGAGCTCCAGCGGCCTGCGCACCACACCCAGCGGCCTTGCCAGCCCCAGTAGCCGCCGGTCCAGACGGCGCCCGGATAGGGCTGCGGCGGCGGCACCTCGACCAGCATCGGCGGCGGCGCGACGTCGACGAACACGGGTTCGGGCTGGACCAGCGGCGGCTCGACATAGACGCTGACGACCGGTGCGGGCGGCGGCGGGGGCGGGACCCAGACCGGCGCGCTGCGGTACTCGACATCGGCGTTGACGACGGTGTGGCGCGGCTGGGCGCAGCCCGTGAGCAGCGCGGCAAGGGCGGCCGCGGCGAGCGCGGTCATGCGGAGGGTGTGAGGCATGGGCTTCGTGAAAGAGATGGCCATGTCTTGCCAACGGTCCCGCCGGGTCTGCGTTGACCCGTTTTCCGGCCCACCCGTATCGGGCTGTAAGGGGAATCAAGAACGGGTGAAAGGCCGATGAAATCGGCGTTCCCGTCTGCCGCCGCGCTCACGCGGCCCTCACGCCATCTTCAGATCCGAGGCACGAAGCGCAGCTCGGGAATCGGCTTGAGCGATCCGACGTCCAGCGTCCGCGCCTGCCCGGCCTGCTTCAGCGGCGTCGCCGCGCCGATGGCGAAGAGGCCGGTGAGAAAGCGCGTCGCTTCGTCCCGCATCGCCGAGGAGCGCTCATAGCGCGTGTCGTCGTCGAGCAGCATCAGCCAGTCGGCCGCGGCGGCCGTGCCAGTTGCCGGCGCGAGCGCCGCCGTCGCCGGCTGCATCACGCCCAGGAAGGTCGTGAGCCGCGCGCGGCGATGGCTTTCCCAGCCCGCGCCGGCTTCCGCGCCCGCCGGATGGAAGCGCGCGATCAGGCGCTGCGCCGCCATCGCGCCAGCATCGGCAAGGGTCGAGATCGTGTCCGCCGCCATCGACAGGTTCAGTCCGCCCTCGTCCGGCTTCAGGCTGATCTGGACGATGCGATCGCGGAAGGCGGGCGTGGGGAACTGGATCTCGTCGCGCCAGTTCTGCATCGTGCCGACGATGCTGCGCAGGAATCCGGCGAGTCCGGCCAGCGGCGTCTTCTCGCTGGCGGCGGCGCCGCGCTGCTCCCAGCCGGCGACGAGGTCGGGCTCTGGCCAGTAGCGCAGGCGGCCGCCGCGGTCGTCCTCGGCCAGATAAAGGCGGCCGCCGTCGTTGCCGGGCGCATCGCGCCGGATGGCGTGGTCGGGATGCGGCGGCTTCAGGTTGACGGCGAAGGTCGGATGACGCGGCAGCATCGCGTCGAACATGTGCAGCGGCATGTTGCTGCCGATGCCGCCGTCGGAGAACCAGATGCGCGTTGCGCGCAGGCTCAGCGCGCGGCGCTCGCCGGCCGTGGTGGCGGCGCGGAAGGCGGCCTGGATGGCCTGGTTCCCGGTACGCGACCAGTCCACCGCGTACAGCGGCACCGCCGACAACAGGATCGGGAAGCTGAGGCTCATCCGGATCGCGACGACCACCGGCAGCTCGCCATGCCTGGGAAGCGGCTTCAGCGCCCTGCCCTGCGCGCTGACGATCGCCGGACCTTCGCCCTCGCCCGGGAGCGCGGCCGCGAGCGCCGTCATCACGGCGGGCGGGAAGAGCGCGGCCCATTCGATCGGGTCGTAATAGAACATCGGCGTCCCGGGCCGGAACGGGATGCTGTAGACCATGTGCTGGCTGACGGCGCTGGTCATCACCTCGAGGTTGATGCGCCGGCTGGTCGGGTCGGGCCCCCACAGATCGCCGAAGGTCAGCGGCGGGCCGTCGATGCTCTTGCCCGCCAGCGCGTTGAAGTAGCCATGCAGCCAATCGGTGAGCGCCGTCTGGCCGTCCTGCTCCGCCTGCGCGCGCTGGGTCAGGCCGCTACACAGGCCATAGCCGTTGTCCTTGAGGCCTCTGAGCAGCCCGCGCGCGAAGAGCACGGCCGCTGTCGCGACTGCGGCCGCCGCGACGAGGGCGGCCGTCAAGGCCATGCCTGCCACGGTGGCCGCGACCTGCCAGTGCGCGAGGCCGGCCTCGGGCGCGAGCAGACGCGCCGATGGCAGCAACAGCAGCACGCCGATCACCGCGATCGCGAGCCCGGCCACCCAGTGCATCGCGGCAATGCCGCCGATGACGGCCGCCGCCGCCTCGGCCGGCGGCTTGCCGAGCGCGCGCGTGAGCACCTCGAAATGCCGCCGCAGCGCGGGCACGGGTTGAAACAGCGTGAGCAGCCGGCTGCGCCCTGATGAACGCCTGCCCCGCGGCACATCGGCGCCGAGTTCCTCCGGCAGCTTCGCCAGCATGTCGAAGGCGCCGGCATGGCCGCGCTGGCGTCCGTACTCCGCGGCGGCGCTGGCGCCCGCGGCGATCGCACCGGCCGAGGTGCCGCCGATGTTCTTGAACTCGTAGCGTGCGGACAGCCCGGCCACCAGCCTGGGATAGATCACGCCGCTGGTGACGCCGCCCTTCATGACGAGGTCGCAATGGCTGACCTGATCCGCGCTGCTGTCCCGCATGTCGTCGCCCTCCTTGACGCCCCATTCTCGGGGTGCGGGCGACAACCAGCGTCAGGAGCGGCTGGCGCCGGCCGGTACGCCGCGAGCGGCCAGCGCTGCGAGCAGCCGCTCGGGCTCGTCGACGCGCAGATCCAGGACCTCGACGGGGTCCGGGACCGGGGCGCCCCGCACCCGGACGTTCGAGAGGGCCTCGGGCGCGAGGAGCAGGCGCAGATTCGGCGAATCAAGCGGACTCACTTCCAGGATGCGTTCCTTGCCGAGTGATGAACGCCCTTTCGCTCTTCGAGGCTGCACGAGGGCTCCCGTCACAAGCCGCAACGGGACCGCGCCGCGCACGCGAGCGCCGAGCTGCAGATGCAGGTGGGCCGCATCGAGCACGTGCGCGCCGGCCTTCAGCCAGTACCTGTCCCCGATACCCAGCACGAAGACCCATGTGGTCAGCACGAGCAGCGCCTCATGCAGCAACTCGCGCTTGGCCTCGGCCATGCCGAGTCCCTTCATCAGAAGGGCTCCGACGGGCAGTTCGATCACGAGGCAGATTGCCAGCACGACGGCCGCGGCAGGGTAGGTGCTGGTTCGCCAATAGCGGAATGCCTCGCCATGCGGCGGTTCCGGCGCCGCTCGCCCGGCCAGTTGCCGCAGGAATCCAAGGACGAGCGTTGCCACGAAACGCTGCGCGCCAAAGACCTCGACCGGTTGAATCGACATCGCGCTCCAGACGAAACCTCGCGACGACGCGCGAGACACCCGGAAGCGCGCGACACCGCCTTGAAATCCCACGGCGTAACGGGACACCAGCACGGCTGCGGTGAGGGCTAGTAAAGCGGCTTTCAGCACCTGCCGAATTTCTTCAGGAACCCAGAAGCGGGAAAGGGCCAGGACGAAAGCCGAGAAGAAAACCGCCCCGGCGATGGAAGACCAGCGAATGCGGGCGAATCCGTTCATTCAACTTTTGAATCGAGAGGGCCTGTGGACCGCCAATTCTTCGCTCCAGCGGCGCACAGAGAAAACCCCCTCTCAGGTGTGAGGACCAGAGATTGAAAGCGATCGCTTTATTGAATACAGCCTCTCGACCCCACCTATTTTCAGCAGTTCCGTGACACCAATCGGTGGGGTGAGTCGGATATTTCGTGTGGGTGCCAATTCATTCGCCATCCACCGAAAAGAAGTCAGCCACCCATCGGGTGGCTGACTTCTCCTGAAGGCGCTGGCGGAAATCGATTCAAGATTCCGCGTGCACGGTCCCATCGCGCAGCAGGATCCTTCTATCCCCGAATCGCGACACGTCTTCGGGATCGTGGGAAATCATCAGCATCGGAATGCCGACCCGCTCGAGCAGCATGTCGAGCTCGGTCCGCATGCGGCCGCGCAGCTCGGGATCGAGCGCCGAGAACGGCTCGTCGAGCAGCAGCGCGCGCGGCTCGTTGACCAGCGCGCGCGCCAGCGCCGTGCGCTGGCGCTGGCCGCCCGACAGCTGGTGCGGCCGCTGCTGCGCCACCCGCTCCAGTTCGAAGGCCTGGATCCATCGGTCGACCGCCTCGCCACCGCCGTGGCGCGACGGGTTCAGCCAGCCCCGCTTCAGCGCGAACGCGATGTTCTGCCGCACGGTCAGCTGCGGGAACAGCGCGTAGTCCTGGAAGAGATAGCCCAGCCCACGCTGCCGCGCCGGCACGTCGATGCGCGACGCGCTGTCGAAGACCGGCTTGCCGTCGATACGGATCGTGCCCTCGTCCGGCTTCAGCAGACCGGCGATCGCCTGCAGCGTCAGGCTCTTGCCCGCGCCCGACGGCCCATGCACCACCGTGCGCCGCGCATCGGTGGCGAAAGCGACCGACAGCTCGAAGCGGCGCCCGCCGCCCTCGACACGCTTGCGGATGCGGACCTCGAAGCTCATCGCACGGACCTCGGCCCGGCCAGCCGCCCAGCCGCCAGCAGCACCACGACGCAGGTCACCGAGACGATCAGCACCAGCAGATTGGCGGTGTCGTCCTGACCCGCCTGCACCGCCTCGTAGACCGCGACGGACAGCGTCTGCGTCTTGCCAGGGATGCTGCCCGCCACCATCAGCGTCGCGCCGAACTCGCCCAGCGCGCGCGCGAAGGCCAGCAGCACGCCCGCCAGCACGCCGCGCCAGGCCATCGGCAGCGTGACGCGGAAGAACAACGCCCATTCGCCCAGACCCAGCACGCGCGCGGCGCGCTCGAGCTGCGGGTCCACCCCCTCGAAGGCCGCGCGTGCCGACCTCATGACCAGCGGAAACGCGACGATGGTCGCCGCGATCACCGCCCCCTGCCACGTGAAGATCAGATTGATGCCGAAGCGGTCCCACAGCCACGCGCCAAGCCAGCCGCGCTTGCCGATCACCACCAGCAGGTAGTACCCCAGCACCGTCGGCGGCAGCACCATCGGCAGCGTCAACACCGCGTCCAGCAGCTCCCGCCCCGGAAAGCGCAGGCGCGCCAGCGCGAAACCGGCCGCCACGCCCAGCACCAGATTGAGCGCCGTCGCCCAGCCCGCGACCTTCAGCGACAGCGCCAGCGCGATCCAGGCCGGTTCCACGTGCGGCGCCGCTCCCCTGACCTCAGGGCTTCTCGAAGCCGTGCTTCGCCAGCGCGGCCTGACCCGCCGCCGACGCGACGAAGTCCAGGAACTGCCGGCCGCCGGCGGCATTCGATCCGCCGTGGGTGACGGCGATCGGATACGAGATCGGCGTCTC